>ERZ772986.179-NODE-179-length-39162-cov-4.433350_pt1 | contig 39162 bp, 20 predicted proteins | sample MGYA00511898_ERZ772986 | MGnify/ENA primary metagenome ERZ772986 (study PRJEB29015, sample SAMEA2737934) | human oral metagenome | biome: human oral; feature: human-associated habitat; material: dental | place: China | collected 2148 ... | reverse complement strand
GTTCCCGCCGGATTCACTGCGGGAAGAAGAACCTTAACGGTCAGCACAAAAGCGACGATACCGAACAGGGCGTACGCCAGGGAGCACAGGACGCCGGGTCGGCCGTGGCCTCGGCGCCGCCACGCCATTGCCAGGCCGGCAACAAAGACCGTCAGCCCCAGGTCCTCCTTGACGAGGACAAGAGGCGCAAGCCACGCCATGCACGCTCCCCACCGCCTCTCCACGAATGCAACGCCCCCGAAGGCCAGCAGCGGGACGGCGCAGCACACCTCATGAAACTGGGCGGCGACGGCACCCTGGAGGCCCCATCCCAGCCCGTACGTGATGCCGACCAGCAGGGCGCCACCCCGGCCGAGCAGGCGCTGGGCGAGGCGCGCGATGGGAAGCACCGACACCGCGAGCAACACGTCCTGGGCAACCAGGAGAGTCAGGGCCGACGGAAAGATCCGATAGATCGGACCGAGGAGCGCCAGGATCGGGTGAAAGTGGTCCCCGAGGAGGTTGTAGCCCGGACTCTTGATGGGAACGGTGGGTGCCTCGAAGCGCGAGTACGCCTGGATTGCCTCGGTGAAGATGCCCAGGTCCCAGGAGGGGACGACGAGGGCGCGCCACTGGGCGAGCGAGTAGCACACGTAGAGGGCGCCGACCGCGAGCGCAACCGCCGCGGGAACACCCCAGGCGGAGACGAGGCCCGGGATCCTCGCTCGGCTTGCGCGCCTCACCCAACCATCTCCGCGGGCCGGGTACCACCGCCCGATGCGGGGCTGTCGGAGTCGCGGGAGCCAGCCTGCGCTCGGGAAGCTCGGCTCACGCGCGGTGCGCCCGCTGGCGACGCGGCGGCATCGTCGGCGTCATCTCCGGAGGAGGCGGGGGCCGGGTAGGGCACTCCGATGCCCTGTTCGTGGGCGACGGGGCGCTTGGAGCGCGCGTTGGAGTGAAACCCCTGGAAGACGGTGGCCAGCAGCGCATCGACCATCCGCGCGGGACGGTTGAGGGACCCCAGCGAGCGATCGGCTCCCGAGTGGGCGAAGTTGCAGGGAACCTCCATGACGGATAGGCCGGCCCGCAGAACGTTGATGGTCATGGCGGCCTCGAGGACGTAGCGCCCGCTGAAGGGCATGGCCGCGTCGATGGCCTCGCGCGTCAGGCAGCGCTGGTAGCTGAGGGGGTAGTGGCAGTACCAGCCGGTCTTTCGACGAATGAGCCTGCGAGCGACACCGGGGCCAAAGCCGGAGTATTCGCGTTCCCGCGCGGGCACCGCGATCGCCATGTCTGCCTGCCTGGCGAAGACTGCCTCGACCAGGGCGGTGGCTTCGACGGCTGACTCCCCGAGGTCGGGCGAGAGGAGGAGGATGTGTCGAGGCGGGCCGTCGGGGCGGTCGCGCATGGCGGCGACCTTCACGCCGGTTTCGATGGCCGAGGCGCGCCCGCGCTCGACGGAGTGGCGCACGACGACGGCGCCGGCCGCTCTGGCAGCGCGCCCCGTGTCGTCGGTGGATCCATCGTCAACGACGATGAGGAGGTCAACGCCGGGGATGGCGCGGCAGGCGCGCACGGTGGCGGCGACGACGCGGCCAACGTTGTGTGCAGCGATGACGGCGGCGACGCGCTGAGGCTGGGAACCACGGGACCCACTGCGATAGTTCACAACTAACATTCTACGGGCGGCGGGGCGTTGGTGCGCCCCACCGCCCGTAATGTGAGCGACAAGCCTAGCTAAACAACAGGCAAAATCGCGCTCAGCGAATGGTGACGGCGCGCGAGACCAGGCCCTGGCGCGCGCGGCGCTCCTTGTCGTCCAGCCGCTCGGTCACGGTCAGCGCCTCCGCGAGGGCCCTGGCCAGGGCCTGCGTGCCCGGCGCAACGTCGGTCGCGCTCGCCCCCTCGGGCAGCTCGAAGACGGGAACAATCAGTCCGCACGCGCGGAAAGACCCGACGTATCGGGACCCCTCGCCGACGTTGGCCTCGCCCCGCGCGGCCAGGCGCGCCAGGGCGTCGAAGAGCTTCGCCTCCTCGTTGTCGGTCAGGAGGCGCACAAAGTTGCGGTTCATCTCGCACCAGTAGGCGCCGGGGACTCCGGGCACGGGTTCGGTGGGGATGATCTCGTCGCGGTTTTGCTCCAGGGCTCGGCGCGTCTGGTCGTCGATCTCCTCGGCGGGATCGAACCAGAAGGAGAAGTCCTCTTCGAGCTTCATATCCGTGAAGCTGTCGGTGTCGACGATGTCCTGGAGGCGCTCGGAAGGCTCGCGCACGTCGATGGAGATGACGCCCTCATCGCCGGCTTCCTTCGCGGCGATCGCAGCCAGCAGGGCGGCGCCCGCGTCGTGGCTGAGGTCCGCCGAGTTCGAACGCGTCTGCAGAGCCACCAGAATCCGCCCGTCGGGGCGCACCATGGCGGGGTGGCCCTCGGGAAGAAGGGTGACGAAATCGAACTCGACGCCACCGTGGTCGGCGTCGGTGCGTGCGGTCAGCGTGGCCGCCGGGATGAGCTCGCGCATGGCGACCAGCTCGATCTCCTTCGGCAGGCCCTCGTAGGGGCGCGCGACAAAGGGGATCGGCGGGCGATACGCCTTGAGCTTGGCGGGATCGGTGACCTTCTTACGGCGGCTAGCTTTACCCATGTGAGTATCCTAGCGGGTTTCGCGGGCACGACGAGGGCTCGGTCGGGTGAGCCAACCGTCTCACCCGGCCGGTTCGGTTGCTAGCCCGCACGCCGACCCACAAGGTGGCTCGGCTGAACTGCGGCGCAAGCGAGCGCCCGCGTCGAGCTGTCCCGCACGCAAACCCACCAGGTGGCAGCCCAAACCCACCAGGTGGCGGCCTGAACCCACTAGGTGGCAGATGGGCGCGGGTGCCCACGCTCCACCAGGTGGGTTAACCTGCGCATCGGCGGGTTAACCGTGCCAGCTACCGGGTCGCGCCGCCGGTCACCCGGCACACGCACCGAGCGCGGTGGCCTCGACGCCGCCCAGGCCGGCTCGGTAGGCCTCCAGGAAACGCTCGTACCCGGCCGCGCCCTCGGGGGTGGGAGCCAGCGTCGTCACGGAAGCACCGGCAAAGACGCGGTCACGCAGGTACTCAACGAGGGCCTGCGGTACACCCCCACGCTCGGCCATCGCGGCGCATGCGCTGCGGTACCGGGCGAGCACGGCGATGCCCCAGGCACCGCCCTCGCCCGCGGTATCGCCGACGGAGACGGGGGTTCAAGCGCGTCGGCAAGAATCTGCTGAGCGACACGAGGGGTCTTGAACAGGCCGCCGTGGGCGAAGAGCGAGTCGAGGCGCACGCCCTCCTCGGCGAGGATATCAACCCCGATGCGCACGGCCGCGAAGACGCTCATGAGCTGGGCGCGAACCGCGTTGGCCAGGGTGACTCGCGCCTGCGGCGTGTGGGTGAAGAGGGGCTGCGCGGCGGTCAGGCCGACAAGCGGTTCGGCGGAGAGCGTGTTGTAGGCGACCACCCCGCCGGCGTCCTCGTCGCCCGTCAGGGCGTGCTCGTAGAGGGCGTCGTAGACGGCGGGGGTGGGCACGTCGGCTCCGATGAGGCGCGCGAAGGAGGCGAACATGGCGACCCATGCATCGAGCTCGGAGGCGCCGTTGTTGGAGTGGACCATGGCGACGGGTGAGCCGTCGGGCGTGGTCACCATATCGAGTTCGGTGTGCAACCGGGACAGGGCGTTGTCCAGGACCGCCATGAGGAACACGGAGGTGCCGCACGAGATGTTGCCGGTGTGCTTGGCGATGGCGTTCGTGGCGATCATGCCGGTTCCCGCGTCCCCCTCGGGCGGGCACAGGGGAATGCCGGGCTGCAGGGCTCCCGTCGGGTCGATGAGAGCTGCGCCGTCGGGGGTGAGCACCCCCGCGTCCTCTCCGGCGCACAGCACGGTCGGCAGGAGGTCACGCAGCCGCCACGGCACCCGGTCGGCAACCAGCTCCTCGTACGCCTCGATCATGGCGGCGTCGTAGGTGAGCGTCGCCGAGTCGATGGGGAACATTCCGGAGGCGTCGCCCACGCCAAGAACCGCCCTGCCGGTGAGCTGATGGTGGACCCAACCGGCCAGGGTGGTCAGGCGTGCGACCTCGCCAATCCGATCCTCGCCGTCCAGAACCCCCTGGTGGAGGTGGGCGATGGACCAGCGCAGGGGGATGTTGAAGGAGAACAGGCGCGTGAGCTCGTCCGCGGCGCGTCCCGTGTTGGTGTTGCGCCACGTGCGGAAGGGCGCGATCTGGCGGCCGTCGGCGTCGAAGGCCAGGTAGCCGTGCATCATCGCCGAAACGCCGATGCAGCCGTAGGAGGTGGGGGTCGTTCCGTAGCGTTCGCGCACGTCGGTAACCAGCGCGGCGTAGGCGTGGCGCAGCCCGTCGCGCACCTGGTCGAGGGTGTAGGACCACAGCCCGTCGCGCAGCTGGTTCTCCCACGAGTGGCCGCCGGTGGCCAGCACCTCGTGGTCGGGGCCGATGAGGACGGCTTTGATCCGGGTGGATCCAAACTCAATGCCGAGTGCGGTGTCCGAGGCTGCGATGGCGGCGCGGGGGGCGGTGGTCATGGGTTCTCCTTGGGTCATCATTGACGAAGCCGGGGGCCGACGTTGCGTTAACGATAGTACTTTTGCTCAGGCGGGTAGCGCCCGTCGTTCAGGTACCGAACGCACTGTTCGTGATCATTCTATTGCGACCGGCCGCGGATCTACCGATGGCCTACTGAGCGCCGAAGCTGCCGATGAACAGCTCGCGGGCACGGTCGATCGCGGCGAGTTCCTCGTCCGTGAGGGGCTTGGCGGATCCGCGCTCGATCAGGGTGAGGACGACCGAGGCGTAGATGTCCGAGGCCAGGGGGAGGACCTGGTCGTCAATGCGTCCGGCGGCCCACCGCTTGAACACGGACCGGCACATCTGGCGCAGCCGCTCACCAAGGTCGCAGTCTCCGCCCCCGCGAACGGACAGGAGCGTGGTCAGGGCGTGCCCGTTGCGGGCGTAGAAGTCGGCCAGGTGTCGGCTCGCGGCGACGCCGTCTCCCCCGCCGAGCCACATCTCTTCGATGGCGGGCGTGATGTCCTCCAGGAGGAAGGACACGACCTCGGCCAGGAGGGCGTCCTTGTCGGTGTAATGGTCGTAGAAGGTGGTGCGCGAGACCATGGAGGCCTTGCAGATGTCGGTGACACTCACGTGCGCGTAGGGCTTGGCGCGGCATGCAGCGACGAGTCCGGAGCGGATCGCGCGCCGCGTCTTGCGGATGCGCAGGTCGAGGGCCTTCTCGGCGTCTCGTCCGTGCTTGTCGGCCCCTCGCAGGAACATGTTTCTCCGATCAATGTCTATGTATCTGTGACGCTATCCTACGCATACCGGATGGGCTGTCCGGTATCGAACACTCCATCCGTCATTGTGTCTTTCACCATTTAGCCACGCGCTCTATCCTCGAAGCATGTTCACGCACTACACCGGCAACCAACAGTTCGACCTGCAGCTGAACCGTTCCCTGGGCCCGATCCTGGATCGGCCGGGCATGGATCGATTGACAACAAGCGTCCTTCCCCGCATCCGCTCCACTCGCCAGATCACGGAGCTCGCCGAGCGCCTGGCAGTGCGCTTCGATTCATCGGGTGACGCGGCGGCCGCGTGGCGCCTGTACGCCCTGGCCGCCTTCTACCTGCCCGAGCACGACCCGCGCAAGCGCCGATTCATCGACGCCATGTCGCGCGAATTCGACGCCTCCCACGCTCACCTGGCGCTCAGCCGCCACGCGATTCCCTACGGCGACGGGGTGCTCACGGCGATCCGCTGGGAGGCGGATTCAGCGGACCGCGCCCGTTTCCCCGAGGCGCCTGCCACCCTTGTCATGATGAACGGCTTCGATGGCTACGCCGAGGAGATCATGGGGTTTGCGGAGCACTTCCCCTCCTGTCCCTTCGACATCATCACCTTTGACGGCCCCGGCCAGGGGCACACGGCGCTGGCGGGGATGCCTCTGGAGCCGCGTTGGGAGCGCCCAACGAACGCTGTTCTGGACTACTTCGACCTGACGAGCGCGGCGGCCCTGGGGCTATCCTTCGGGGGGTACCTGGTGATGCGCGCCGCCGCCCACGTCCCGCGCATCAGCCACGTTGTTGCCTTCGACATGATGTACCGGCTGCTGGACGGTCTAACGATGCCCCTGCCCGCGCCGATCCGCCCGCTCGCAGCCTCGATTGTTGAGCGCGCTCGCCCCGCGTGGCTGATCGACGCCGCGATGTCGATCGGTCCGCGCGCCAGCGCCGACCTCGCGTGGAAGCTGCAGCAGGCGCGCACCCTGACGGGGCTGAGCAGGCCGAGCGACGTGCTGCGTGCGCTGGGGGCGTACACGATGGAGCCCCTGGCGGGCATGATTCACCAGCCCTGCCTGGTGATGGCCGGAGACGCGGACCAGTACGTTCCGATCACACGCCTGTCCGACGTGCGCCGCATCCTTGCGGGGGCAGTCAGCCTTGACGTGGAGGTGTTCCACGAGGCGCAGGATCCGGGTATGGCGCAGCACTGCCAGATCGGGGACCTGGACCGCGCCTTTCGGATCATGGGCGACTGGCTCAGCGCACCCCGCAGCGGCGCATGAGGGCGTGCATGACGGCGGCGGCCCCGTCGTTCTCGACGGCCGCGGTGACGTGGCGCGCGCGGGAACGAACCTCGGTCGACGCGCCCCCCATCGCAACGCCGAAGGCCGCCCACTGAATCATCGCGATGTCGTTGGTGCCGTCCCCCACGGCGACCGTCCCGAAACCGGGGACATCGAGACGGACTCGCAGCTCCTCCAGGCCGCTGGCCTTCGTCACGCCCTTGGGTTCGATGTCCGCCCACGACGTCCAGCCGACGAAGACCTCGTGCGTGCGCGCCACGGTGAGGGAGGTCAGGACCGACTCGAAGTGGTCGCGGTCCATGTCGGGTTCGCGCACGACGACCTTCGGGGTGGGCGTGGAGGCAAGCTCCTCCATGGATACGACGCGGCGGTCGGTTCCCTCGATCTCGTCGTTCGGGAAGGGAGCGGAGAGCAGCGTGTCGGGGTGGGGCATCGAGGCGAACACCGCCTCCGGGAGGGCGTCGGCGATCTCCGTCAGGACCGGGCCGGGAACGAAGGTGTGTTCCTCGACGATCTCGCACTCCCCTCCTCTGACCCGAACGAGGGTCGCGCCGTTGTTGCACAGCGCCCACCCCTCCGTGAAGTCCAGGACCTCCAGGACGGGGGTGACCCCCTCGAGCGCGCGGCCCGTGGCGATGACCACCTGCGCACCCGCGGCGGACAGGCCGTGGATGCCCTCCAGGACACGCTCGGTCGCACCGGCGGGTGTCAGGATCGTGCCGTCGATATCGAGGGCGACGAGGACCTGGGAGACTTCGGCGGGAAAACCGGGGGGCAGGGCGGCCTCGGCCTCGTCGCACAGGACCGCGAAGGGCCGCGCGGCCTCCCCGGAGGAGGGAACCGTCAGGAAGCGCTCCTGGGTCATCACGCCACCGGGACCAGGACCTCGAGTCCTCCCAGGTAGGGACGCAGGGCCTCGGGCACGTAGACGGAGCCGTCGGCGCGCTGGTGATTTTCGAGGATGGCGACGATCCAGCGGGTCGTGGCCAGCGTGCCGTTGAGGGTGGCGACGGGGGCCGTGCCGTCCTCGCGGCGCTCGCGAATGCCCAGGCGGCGGGCCTGGAAAGTCGTGCAGTTCGAGGTCGAGGTGACCTCCATGTAGCGCTCCTGGGTGGGCAGCCACGCCTCGCAGTCGAACTTGCGGGCGGCGGAGGTCCCCAGGTCGCCGGCGGCCGTGTCGATGACGCGGTAGGGCAGCTCGACCTTGGCGAGCATCTCCTCCTCCCACGCCAGGAAGCGCTGGTGCTCCTCGGCGGCGTCCTCGGGGCGGCAGTAGCTGAACATCTCGGCCTTGTTGAACTGGTGGACGCGGATGATCCCGCGGGTGTCCTTCCCGGCCGAGCCGGCCTCGCGGCGGTAGCAGGTGGACCAGCCCATGTAGCGCTTGGGGCCGCCGCTCAGGTCGAGGATCTCGTCGGCGTGGTATCCGGCGAGGGCCACCTCCGACGTGCCGGTCAGGTACAGGTCGTCGGCGGGCAGGTAGTAGATCTCGTCGGAGTGCTCGTTGAGGAAGCCGGTGCCTCCCATGACCTGGGGCGTCACCAGCGTCGGGGTCATCATCGGGACGAAGCCGTTGGCGAGCGCCTGGTCCATGGCCATCGTCATGAGGGCCAGCTCCAGGCGAGCACCGATGCCCTTGAGGTAGTAGAAGCGCGCGCCGGAGACCTTCGCGCCGCGCTTCGTGTCGATCGCATCCAGCCCTTCCCCGATGGCCAGGTGATCCTTGGCCTCGAAACCTTCGGCGGCGAAGTCGCGCGGGGCGGGACCCTCGTGACGCAGGACCACGAAGTCTTCCTCGCCACCCACGGGGACGCCGTCGACGATGAGGTTGGGGAGCAGACGAGCCAGGCGGTCAGCCTCGGCGTCGGCGGCGCCCGCGCGACCCTCGGCTTCCTTCACCTGTTCGGCGAGTTCCTTGGCCTTGGCCAGGATCGCGGGGCGCTCTTCCTTCGAGGCGCGGCCCACGGATTTGGAGACCTCCTTCTGGGTGGCTCGGAGATTCTCGAAGGCTTGCAGGGCCTCTCGGCGCTTCGCATCGGCCTCAATGATCTCGTCGACGAGGTCGGGGTTGGCTCCGCGGGCTCGCTGGGAGGCGCGGGCGGGTTCGGGGTTCTCACGCAGGGCACGCACATCAATCATGGGTCCATCCTATGCCAGGTGGCCGCGCCGTGTCCCCCACCGCAGGGCGGGGAAGGAGGAGGATCGCGCGTGCTCCACGGGCGGCCCGTTCCCCCGTCGGGCGTTTGCAGCCCGGGCGACCCCGCGCGCCTCACGTCGGTGCAGCCGCCGTCCCAGCCCGCCCACCGGCGCGGCGACACGCACATTCTATCGTGCCTGACATACGCCACATCCGTCGCTCACCAGCACAGATGCTCGCGGCGAGAACCGGCGCCCCCACTTCCCCGACCAACAGGTCAGGATTACTGAATAGTTATCCACCCTTGGGGCATAACCGTGTGGATAACTTCGACACGCGGTCGCGCCGACGGCGCCGAGCCGGGCCGAAGGACGACGAATCGACATTCATCGGCCAATCCACAGCTTCTTCCCCGGCTTGAGAGATACCCTATGCACATGGACGCATCGGCTTGGGTACTGGGCGCGGCATGTGCCGCGGGTGCCATCGGAGTTGCCCGCGCGGCGACCGCACTGGCGCGTCGGCGCCGTAGGAGGCGCGCGCTGGCTGTCCCCGCCTCGGCCGACGACCCATCGCGTGGCCGCCCGCGCCCGTGGGTCATCATGAACCCCTCCAAGCACGCCAACCCCGAGGCCTTCAAGGACCTCATCAACAAAGAGGCGGCAACCCTTGGAATCGATCACGTCCACTGGCTCGAAACCACGCCCGAGGACCCCGGCACCGGTCAGGCCGTGCGCGCACTCGACCTGGGTGCGTCGGTCGTCATTGCCGCGGGCGGGGACGGGACCGTGCGCGCGGTCGCGGCCGGAATGGCGGGATCGGGCGTGCGCATGGGAATCATCCCCGTGGGAACGGGGAACGTCCTGGCAGGAAATCTGTCGATTCCCGAGGACCCCGCCCACGCCCTCGCAGTGGCCCTGGGAGCCAATCACCGGTGCGTCGATCTGGCGTGGGTGCGGGTCGAGGGGGTCCTCGAGGACTCGAAGCTGCCGCCCGAGGGCGGGCTTCGCGCGTCCGCACGCTCCTCGAAGGACAACCGCGCAACCGACACGAACGCCTCGAGCTCAAGCCGAGAGCCCCGCGCCGACGAGTACGCGTGCCTCGTGATCGCGGGCATGGGCTACGACGGGGCGACGATGGCGGACACGGACAGCGAGTTGAAGAAGCGCATCGGGTGGATCGCCTACGTGTGGGCGGGGCTCGGGGCGATGGGAGTGCCGCGCATGAGGGCACGTCTGACCCTCCACGCCCCCGCCACTGCGGCGGCCGACCCGCTCGGGGTGGGAGACCAGATCTCGGGCACGCTCGTCGACCCGGCGCAGCCTCCTCGCCCCGAGGAGAAGCCTCGGCACAGGGACGAGGTGACGAGCGTGGAGGCTCGCTCCGTCATGTTCGCCAACGCCGGCGAACTCAAGGTCCTGGTGCTGGCCCCCGACGCAGACCTCTCGGACGGCCTCATTGACGTTGTCGCGGTGGACGCGCAGGCCGGCTTGCTCGGCTGGGCGGACGTGACCTGGAAGGTACTCGGCCAGCTGATCGGCCTGCGCCCGGTCAACCTGCCCGTATCGACGGGCACCCTGGCCTTCCGGCAGGCCCGCGGCGCGTCCGTGACCGCCGACGAGCCTCAGGTGTGTCAGGTGGACGGCGATCCGATCGGCGTTGCGCGCACCATGCACATCAGATGCCAGGAAGACGCCCTCGACATCGCGGTTCCCGCCGAGCGCACGTGGATGGAGCTCCTGCCGAGCTGAGTAGGGTTCGCGAGCCCCCACAGAGCCGTCACCGAATTTAGAGGGGGTTGCGCAAGCGGAACGCGCTACTTGTCAGGACGCTTGCAGAAGCGAAATGACACTGCTCGTGCGTCATTTTGCTGGATCAGACCGACTTCCGTCCGACAATTTCGCGCTCCCAGGGGTCACGCATCGCCCCACAACGCGTCATTGCACACAGGAGCGCCTCACAGGCATCCTCATAAGCGCAAAATATCAACGACTTTCAATGCACAAATATAAATGCCGTAACCCCTTTCAATTAGCTGTACGCTCATAATAGTCGGGCAATACCCATCAATTTCGGGGCATTCGGCAACCTCGACCGCCGCCGAGCAGTCGGCAGCATCAACCCGCACGGTCACCGACCTGGGCGGCGTCCAGGTTGAGATCCCCGCGGCCGTCAACAGGGTCGCGGCCCCGACGTGTTCTTCGTTCCCGAGGTGAACCGACGCGCAGCGCTCGCCCCCCTGTGACGTCGCGCCTGCGGATGCGCCACACACTCATCTTCTTCGAACCGCCTCCCGTTCTTGGCTATCGATTGAGAAGTCCGAGATGGGAGGCTTGTCGTGCCTGTTGATCCTCGTGTGGAGCACGATTGTCTGCAGAGGGACAGCGAGCTGGGGCGTTTCAGAGGCGTTCCGCGGAACGCCCGCATGTTGGCTTGTTACTCAGTGGTGCTACACCACTTAGCGGGGCATGACACCAGTTCGGAGCTGGTGCAATGCCCCCACAACGAGCGCATTGCTGTTATATCTAGCGCGAACCTGCCCATTATGTGCCCGTGGAGCGCGGTGATGCGGGGTCAGGCCAGCGGCCAGGATGGCGCGTGACCGCCCGCGTTGCCCGTCCCGTCGCCGCCGCGCAGCAGGTCCGCCACCCACGCGCGCCCCGCGCGGAAGGCCTCGTCGCTGGTTCCGGGGGCGACCGATGCCCGCACTCCGTCGACACGCGGATAGGATCCCATGAAACGCACCTCCGGTGAATACCGGTGCAGGCCGACCAGGGCGGCCTGCACGCGCTCCTCCCGAATGTGCCCCACGATGTCGATGCTGAAGGTGTAGTTGCCCAAGCCGTCCCCGCTGGGACGCGACTCGATGCGCGACAGGTCCACCCCTCGCACCGAGAACTGCTCCAGGAGGGTCAGCAGCGCACCCGACTCGTTGACGGGCAGCGCCACCTGAATCGTCGTCTTGTCCGCCCCGGTGGGGGGAGGGATCGCGCCGGGGCGCGCCACGAGCACGAAGCGCGTGATGGCGCCGGGGTTGTCGGCCACGTCGCTGAACATGGCCTCGAGACCGTAGGTCGACACAGACACCGCGTTGCACAGGGCGGCATCGAAGGACGCGTCCCCATCCGACAGGAGCTCCGCAGCGGCGGCCGTGGAGGTCGCCGGAACGTGAATCGCGCCCGGGAACGTCTCCTCCACCCAGCCTCGGCACTGCGCCCAGGCATGCGGGTGCGTGCCGATCCGGCGAACATCCTCCGGCCTCGTGCCCGGAAGGACCGCGAGCTGAAACACCACGTGCACGTGCATTTCCGCGACGATGACGAGGGGGTCGCCGTGCGAGAGGGCATCCAGCGTCGCGTTGACGCCGCCCTCAATGGAGTTCTCGATCGGGACCACCGCCCGGTCGGCCTCGCCTCGGCGTACCGCCGCGAGCGCATGCGGGGCGCTCGTCATGGGAAGAAGGAGCGCGCCGGCGGGCGCAACCTGGTGAACGGCCTGTTCGGTAAAGGTGCCGAATGGGCCCAGGAACGCGATGCGTAGCCTATCGCCCGCGGGAGCGGGGCCGGGAATGTTCGTCGTCATGCTGTAAGGGTATCGACAGGCGCCCGAGCGGCGCGTACCCACCGATGCGCGAGGGTCTCAATGTGGCCAATCGCGCGGCGGCCCTATTCGAAGGCCCGCGCGCCTCCCCCGGGGGTCACGTCGCCGCACGCGGTGATCTTCCACAGCTTCGCGGTGCCCCCCGCGTCGACGAGTTCGAAGCCGGAGGACGTATCCACGCCGTAGAAACCGGGGTGGCGGGTCGAACGCATGAAGTTGTAGTAGGCGCCGTCCTCTTCCTCGTAGAAGTGAGTGATGCCGAGCCGACGCACGACCTCGCACACCTGCGGATCGGTCGCGATGTTGCGGAACCCCTGGGTAAGCACCTTCTGGGAGGCGCTGTCGGCGTTGACGGCGCTCAGCTGCGGGAACACGGTCTTGCGTCCCGCCAGCATCTCGGCGTACGCTTCGCCCGCGATGGGGTCGCCGACGATCAGCGCGTCCGGCGCGGTCGTGTACTTCATGCGTCGCAGCATGGATAGTTCTCCGAGGGTTGCCATGCCGGGCTTTCCGAGGCGGCCGGGATCGTAGACGGAGGCGACCGCCGCGTTTCGCGCGTCGATGGCGCCCAGGCCCGACAGCACCAGGACGAGGGCGCCCACTCCGACCTGGATCGGCCAGCGGGGTGCCTCGACCGCCTCGTGGACGCCGCGCTCGGCCAGAATCCTGCGCAGGGACGTGGTCCACGCGGCGTGGATGAGGCGCACGATGGCCGCGAAACCGAGAGCCATGAGGACGGTCAGCGCGATGTCCTCGACCCCCATGATGCGCCGCGCGTCCTTGTACCAGGGGGCGAGGAGGAAGGTGCGTAGCGCGGAATTGGGCGCGTATGCCAGGCCGGTGAGGAACGCCAGGATCACGTATGACACGAGCGGCCAGTGCGCCACCGGCGCGGCCTCCTCGAGGAGGGAGGCCCACACCCCGCCTCGGGTCCCGCTGTCTTGCACGGACGCGGCGTCTTCCTCGCCTCGCACGTCCAGTCCGGCGGCCGACGCCGCCTGTTCCAGGGGGTCCGGGCGGCGCAGGAGGGTGTGAACGCCCGCGGTCACGGCGATGCCGACGATCAGGAGACCGAGCTGGACGAGGGACCACTGGGTCATGCCGGGCGTGGGAGAAAACGGCGGATAGGGCAGGAAGGCGTGGGAGAAGGCCTCGCTCCAGCTGCTTCCGTCGCGCCTGTACATGCCCATTGCCTGAATCTTCGGGGAGGACAGCGCGGCCAGGGGCGCGGCGACGACCACCGCGCCGACGCCGGCCCAGGCGAAGGCTGCGATGCGGCCGCGCCTTCCCAGCCCGAACGCGCGTCGCGCGAGGGACGCGAGCGAGGCAAGGAGGGGGGCGATCAGGAAAGCGAGGAGGGAGAAGGCCGCGCTGGGGTGGGACCCGACGAGGCCGAGGCACCCGATCAGCAGGAAGACGCCTTGGGGGATGCGGCGCGTGAAGGCCCGAGGCCCCTGCCCGGCGCGCACGTCCTCGGCGAGTCGGCGTCCGGCAAGGATGGCGAGTGCGGCCAGGCCGGGGACCAGGGAGGTGCCCGTCGCGTTGGGCCACTGGTTGTACATGGTGAGGGCGTCGGCGGGCATGTTGAGCAGCGCGCCGCCGATCACGGGGGCGGCGATGATCGCCGAGCGCGAGGGGGTGAGCACGGACACCAGGGCGGCCAGGCCGGTCACCCACACGATCATGAGGGCGAGTGAGGACACGTTGGCAGTTTGGACGACGGAGTCAAAGTGCGAGAACAGGGCGACGAACGCGTGCCATCCCGTCGGGTAGTAGACGCGGCGCCCGCCGTAGAGCTCGTGGAGCCCGCCGAAGGGGCTGGCGTCCTTGCCGTAGAGGATTGCGTGGACGCCGTTCTGGTGGAACGTCGGGTCCCACTGCTGGACCGGGTTCGCGGGGCGTGCGACGGTAACGAGCGGCCAGGCGGCCAGCAGAAAACCGACGAGGATCGCGCCCCAGGTGGCGGCGCGAATCGCCGCCTGGGCGCCGCCGATGGGGACGCGCACGCCGATGGCCTCGCGCAGGGTCAGACCCTTGAGGGAGAATCCCCCGTTGGTTCGACGAAAGTAGCTCAGGCTCCACGCCCCTGCCCCTCCGAGGGCGCTGAGCCCGAGGACGGGAAGGACGCTCGAACGCTCCCATTCGATACCGAGGGCGGGGTATGCGACGGAGAGAACGGTCACCAGCCCGAAGGTGAACGCGGGCGCTGCGCCGACTCCCACCAGGGACGAGCGCACGCCCGCCCGCAGCCACATGAAACCCGGGAGCACCAGGGCCACCATCATGGCGAGGAGGGTCGGGAGCAGCATCCACCAGGCGAGCACGCTCTACTCCTTGTCGGCGTGGGCGCGACGCTTACCGATGACCTCGATGACGATGGGCATGACCGAGGCCCCCAGGATGACGGCGAGGATGAGCGTCAGGTTGTCGTGGACGAAGGGAACGTTGCCCAGGAGCGCACCCACGAGGATGAAGCCCGCACCCCAGATGAGCGCACCCAGGGTGTTGAAGGCGAGGAACTTCGGGTAGGGGTAGCGGGCGATGCCGGCCGCGATCGGGATGAACGTGCGCACGAAGGGGATGAAGCGCCCGATGAGGAGCGAACGCCCACCGTAGTTCGTAAAGTAGTGCTCGGCCTTCTCCAGGTGCTTCGTCTTCAACACGCGCGCGTCGGGCTTGAAGAAGCGGCGCCCCCACTTAGCCCCCAGAAAGTAGCCGATCTGGGCGCCGATGAAGGCCGCGACGACAACCAGGGCGATCAGTGTGGGCAGGTGCAGGCCGAGGCGGTCGTGCAGGAGCCCGGCAGCAAAGAGCATGGACTCGCCCGGCAGGACGGGGAAGAGGACGCCTGACTCGATGAGGACGATGAGCATCGTTCCCCACAGGACCCACGGCCCCATGGCGACGAGAAGGGTCTCGGGATTTTTAAACCACTCGATAACGGTGTGCAGCATCGATGGATCCGATGCGCTCACGAGTGTCGACCAGGTCACGATAGGGCCCTTTTCTGCCGGGAATGTATCCCCCTAACCCTACCTTTCTTGACCGCGAATATAGGATGGTCAGCATGAGGAAGCGCAAGGATTCACACGACGACACTCCGGTCGGGGACACGAGTCTGCTGTTCGTGCCGTCCTCATCCGAGGATCCATCGGGATCCGGGGTTGACGCTCTGATGGGAATGATGGAGGGGGAAGAGGCGCCCTCACTCCCCTCTCCCGCCCCGCCCCAGCCATCCTCGCAGGCCACCACGCAGGTCCTCGCCCCCGCCCAGGTGATCGACGCGCCGTCCGTCCCCGGCGGCGTCACTCCCCCGCAGGCTGCGCCCCTGCCTGCCGCGGCCTCGGCCCCCGAGCCCCCGACGCCCGAACAAGCCCCTCGGCCCGTCGCTCCCGCGCAGGCAGCCACCCCGGTGAGCGTCGCGGTCGCCGACGCGCAGGTGCCCATCCCACCCGACGTCTCCTCCCCCGCCGACGAAACCCCGGCGGGAGCGCAGTCCGCGCAGCAGCTCGAGACCGCGGTGCCCGAGGAGAAGGGGCACGCTCGCAGGCTTCGCCTTCCTCGCCCCGTCTACATCGCCGATCGGGTCAGCGCGGTGCGTCGCCGCCGAGAGGACGTCGTTGACGTCGTCATCTCACTGGTCGCAATCGTTCTGATTTGGGCAATCGGCACACTCGCCAGCGCCACCACGCGCGGGGTGACGATGGACGTCCTGCGTTTCCAGGTCATTCGACAGATGCTGCTGCTGCCCGTCAGCATCATCGAGGGCCTCATTGTCCTGGTCACCCCGATCCTCGTGATCGTCTCCCTCGCCCTGCGACGACGCCTCCAGGCCATCATCCAGGTGCTGGTCACAAGCCTCATTGCGGCGGTCGGTGGCTGGATCATCATCGTCCTCACGGGTCTGCTCCCCGCCGAGCTGACCGTTCCCCTCAGCGTTGATCGGGCGATCGCCACGCAGGGCTCGCAGACGGGCATCGTGATCGCCATTAACCTCGTGATCGTGACGCTGTGCGCCCTCTTCACCTCCGCGGGAGAAGCCCAGTCGATGCGCGCGATCCGGTGGGGGTGGACGGGACTGTGGATCATCCTGATCCTCGGTGTCCTGCGTTCCTTCATGACCCTTCCCGTCGCCTTCATCTCCGTCTTCCTCGGTCGCGCCTTCGGATCGGGCTCCCGATGGATCATGGGATATGACGACCAGCGCGCAACGGGCAGCGCGCTCGTGGAGGCGCTGCTTGGGATTGGGATTACTCCCTCTCGGATCGTGCGTTCGGACCTCGACACCTCCGAAGAACCCCTGTCCACCTGGGCTATCGCCGAGAACTCGCGCGGGCGCCTCACTCAGATGCCCGCGGACCTGGGCGACATGGGCGTCACGGTGACCAGGCGGCCCGACCCCGATCACCACCGCCACTACCAGGTGTGGAGCGATGCTGGCCTCGCCTATGAAGTCATCGTCATGGACCCCGGCCAGGAGCTCACGGGAACCCTGCAGGAGATGTGGAACAACCTGCGCCTGCGGGGAATTAGCCGCTGGGTGTCCCCCTCGATGAAGGCCCAGGCGGAGCGCTCATCATTCACCGCGCTGCAGGCGCTGCGCGCCGGGGTATTCACTCAGGAACCGATCAGCATTGCCGCGGCGTCTGACTCCATCGTCGTGGTGCTCTCCGCGCTGCCCGTGACCACCCCGCTGACGTCCCTCGGCGAGGATGTCACGGACAACGTCTTGGATCGGGCGTGGGAGCAGCTCCGGTTGGCTCACTCCCGGGGGATCTCTCACCGAGCGCTGACCCCCGACGCCGTCGTCGTCGACTCTTCCGCCGACGTGTGGCTGCTGGACTGGGACGCCGGGGAGGTGGCGACGACGGAGCTCAACCAGTCGATCGACATCGCCCAGATGCTGGTTCTCACCGCTCTCGCGGTGGGCCCGGACCGGGCGCTTGCGGCCGGCCGACGCTGCGTCGGCGAGGAGACCCTGGCGGCTTGTGCGCCGGTCATCCAGAAGCCGGTGCTTCCCGCGTCGGTGAACCAGATGCTGCGCCGATCGGACCTGCTGAGCGAGCTGCGCGCGGCCCTCGTCGGGGACTCTGAGGACGAGACGACGGCCACCGCGGACCTGCAGCGCTTCCGCCCACGCACGATCTTCACCGTCGCCGTCCTGTTCATCGCGGTCTTCGTCGTCGTGGGGTCACTCAACTTCAACGACATCGTCTCGACGGTCACCAGCGCCAACCCCTGGTGGATGGCTGCTTCAGCCGTGTTGGCCTGCCTCATCTGGGTCGGCTCCGCCGTCCCGCTCATCGCCCTGTCCCCGGAGAAGCTTCGCTTCAGGGACACGCTCGTTGCCCAGGTGGCGGCGTCGATCATCACGATCGTGGCACCCGCCGGCGTGGGGCCGGCCGCCCTCAACCTGCGCTACCTGCGTAAGCGCCGCATTCCCACCGCAATGGCGGTCACGACGGTGACGCTCATGCAGATCTCGCAGGCCATCATCACAATCGTCCTCCTGCTCCTCGTCATGGTGATCGCGGGCTCGTCCCTGTCGGTGTCCGTCCCCTACGGGACGATCCTCGGAGTCGTCGCCGTCGTCATGGTGGCGGTCGGCGTCATCGTGGCGGTGCCGAAGGTGCGCCGCTGGATTTGGGCGAAGATCCAACCGACCTGGCAGCAGGTGTATCCGCGTCTCCTGTGGATCATCGGTCAGCCGCGTCGCTTGGCCGCCGTGGTCGGTGGCAACCTGCTGATGAACATCGGCTACGTGGGGTCGTTCTGGACGGCGATGGTCGCCATGGGCGGCTCGCTGAACTTCTCGACCGTGGCCATCACGTACTTGACGGCGAATGCGGCGGGTTCGTTCATCCCCTCGCCCGGCGGCATCGGCACGGTGGAAACGGCTCTGACCTCTGGCCTCACGGTCGCGGGCGTGTCCTCATCCGTCGCGATCGCGACCGCCCTGCTGTACCGTCTCGTCACCTTCTACGGGCGCATCCCCTTCGGCTGGCTGGCGATGAAGTACATGGAGAAGAAGGACCTCATCTAGGCCGACTGAGCGAGGACCCGGATCGCTTCTCCTGCGACCTGCCCGAGCTTCAACCTGCAGCACTGCGCCACGGGCATTCACACGCACGAGGCCGGGGCTGGTTCGCGCCCGACCACCACGCGGTATTCTCTCCCCTCAAGCACGCTGAACTCTGTCGTGGAGCTCGGGAATCGGGTACCACTCGAAACGCCTGCCTCGTCTGACGCATTCGAGATAGCCCTCCTCTTCCAACCCCCGCAAATCCGCGTGTGCCGTCTGAACTGTCACCCTGTATTTGTCCGCGTGCGCCGCAGCGGTCACGATGAACGAGGGGCTTCTGAGCGCTTCCTCGATGACCCCGATCTGTCGGTTGTTGAGATTCGTGTGCCGTAGGAGACGAGTCGCCTGTTCCATCCCCTTGGATTTCCTCGCCAGGTACTTGTGCAGGTCGCTGATTCCGCGAAGGATGATCTGCGCGTGCCAGATCAGGAAGTAGGTGAGGTCACCCTCATCCTGCTCCACCTCGAGGAACGAGCGCGCATGCTGCGCAGGCGCTTTGCACAAAAGCCTCGAGACCGGGACATAGTCCATGAGCTGGCGATGACGCGCTCACGCAGTTCAGCAGGGCGATACGGCGCAGGTACGGGCTTCTTCATGGTTGCTCCGTTCACACAACCATCTCGTTGCTTCTAATTTTATCTCAATTTGAAGCAACTAGATCTGACGGCGGCACCCATCCGCACTTCCCCGTGTGACGGATGTTGCTGTCCGATGTGTCCTCCTACCACCCCGGGAAGAGCCCCGAGCCGGCGTCACTGCACGTACGTCTCGCGTTCGAGGAAGGCGGCCTTGACCCCGCTCACGCCGCGGATCGCCTCAAGAGACCCGGCAGGCGCGCGCAGTGCAAAGCCCTGCAGGGCGTTCCTATACTCGCGCTCGACCGTGACCGACGCGCCCGGATAGACCCCGGCGACGGCCTCGTTGATGGCGGCGAGCGCGGCCTCGCGGTCGGTGTCCTCCTCGAGGCGGACGATGATGACGGCGAGCCGCGCGGGATCCGTGTCGGCAGCCGGAGCGCTCGGAGCGCTCTGCGAGGATTGGCCGCTCTTCGAGGTGAGCGCGGTGTCGGCGTCGCCCGTCGGTAGGGAGGAGGCGGGGGGCGGCGTGGACTGCGGCGATTGTGCGCCCGCTTCGGAGAGCGCAGCCGGGTCAGATTGGGCGGCGGGCGCCTGCGATGACGGGGAGGAGCAGCTGGCGAGCGCGAGCGCGCACGTTCCGACGCCCGCCAGGAGGACGGCTGGTTTCTTCATGGACATGGTGCACCCCTCTGTGGTCGCGGGCGAACTCTGCAGGTGACGGGACGCGCGGGCCCTCCCGTTTCCTCCAACATACCGCAGGAGCGCGCCTGCGGCGCGATCCGCTTGAGCGCGATCTGCGGCGGGCAGCGGGAGGGCCCGGGAGTGCTCGCAGCGCTGCACCCCCGGGCCCTCAGCTGAACCGGTGACCGCTAGGGTTGCAGGGCACCGTCCGGTCCGAAGACGTATGTGGTGCCTTCGATTGTCTGGGTGCCTGTTTGCATGACCCCGCTTCCCGACAGGAAGTACCAGGTGCCACGATCATTGACCCAGCCAGTCGCCATCGCGCCGCTACCGCCCAGGTAGTACCAGGAGCCACCCTGGTTGAGCCAACCAGTACGCATCGCCCCAGAAGAATCCAGGTAATACCACGAGCCGCCATCAGTGACCCACCCGGTCGCCATCGCGCCGGAACCCGTCAGGTAGTACCAGGTTCCCCGATCATTGACCCACCCGGTGGCCATGGCCTTGGTGGCCGGATCCAGGTAGTACCAGGAGCCACCATCGCGCACCCAACCACTCACAAGCACACCATCGGAGTCGGCATACACCCACCGACCATCCACCCGCTTAAGCCAGCCGGTCACCACATACCCACTGGGACCAAACAGGTAATCACTCCCGTTGATGCTAAACCAACCATTCTTCAGATAGCCCCTACCGTCGGCACACTGGTACCACCAGCCAACACCATCCCTAGCCCAGTGGCCTCCCTCGGAACTCACGCACGGGCTAGGCGTCCCCGGATTATCACTCGGAAGGCTGATCGGCAAGACCTCGGAGGGATTGAGCCCGTAGTCCCAGGCCAGAACATAAGGATTGGCAATCACATGGCCGCTCCCACCCTGATCCGTCCAGGCCTGCTCCATCACACTCATCGGAATCTCCACGTGATACGTGTACGTGCCCTCAGGACCGACACGACCCTCATCCTCCGTGAAGACATGACGGTAGAACCACAGGCCGTCCGCCGGATCGTGCAGATCAACCGCAGCCACAGGCGAGGAGTCCGCGACATCGAAGGACACAACCGTCTCAGAACCTTCTCCACTGTACGTCACACCAGAGACGACCGGCCCCACCGTATCGAGACGGAACTCGTAGGAAATCGACTGCTCCGCCTGCGAGGGCCCGTCGTTATGAGCCGACAGCGTCAGCTTGTACGCACCGTCCGGCAGATCCTTGAAAGCGTCGGAACGCAGGTCCAGGGTCAGCGGATCGCTCCCCTGCTCGACCCACGTCATCTTGCCGGACGAATCCAGCGCGGACTTCCAGTTCAGGAATCGCGTGAAGGACGCGACCGCCTCTCCTGCGGCGTTCGTGTACGCGGCGTTGATCGTGTGGACGCTGCGCAGCGTGCCCGTGCGGGGCTCGAGGATCGTGGGAGCGCCCGAGGCGTCCGAGCGGGAGATGACGTTCTTGCTCGGGTTGGGCACTCCGGTACGATCCGCGTCCTTGACCAGGGGGTTGTATCCCAGCTGCTGGCCCGTGGTGCCGTTGTAGACCCAGGAGGCGAGCGTGTGCGCTCCGCCATCCGAGGCCAGCGCGTCGAAGATCGCGGGCTTACCCCAGTCGCCGTAGAAGCCCAGGTAGGGAACGCTCAGGTCAGGCTGGGACTTGGTCTTCGAGGTGAAGCGCACGAAACCGTCGAGGAAGGTGCCATTGGGCGTGTTCTGCGCGACGGAGGAGTCGAAGGCGGCGCGAGGCGTCACATCCACGCCCACGGTCGCCTCGCCGTTTGCGGGAACGGTGATGGTCGCACCCTCATCGGTGCCGCTCACGGCCGCGCCGGAGTAGGCGATGTCCACGCCCTTGCCTCGCCAGTCGGCGGAGTGGCCGGTGAAGAACCCGCCGTCAACGATCTCGGAGAGCGCCTGGGAACTCAGCTCGTAGGTCGCAGGTGACGCGCCGAGGTTGTGCAGCGTGACGTCGAAGTGCCAGCCCTTCGTCCCATCCCCCAGGTCCGCCTTGGGTCGGGACTGCTCGGCGGCGCCGACGACGGTCGGGTACACAGACGAGGTCGTGGCCGCCAGGACGTTCGTCAAGCCCGAGCCCTGCTTGCGCGGGGAGTACGGGGCGCCGGTGTCCTGGAGCGGGTCGACGATGGGGGCCGCCGTACCCATGATGAGGTTCTGAGCGACGTCAACCTTCTCGCGCGCGCTCATCGACGCGAACAGCGGGTCAGACTGGACGCGCTGCAGGACGACGGCGCTCACGCCCGCCATCTGCGGGGTCGCCATCGACGTGCCGGACATGAACTCGTAGGTGCCGCCAGGCACGGAAGAGTAGATGTTGCCGCCGGGGGCGCTCACCTCGGGCTTGAGGCGCAGGTCGGGGGTGACGCCCCACGAGGAGAAGCTCGACATGGAGTGCTTCGAGCTCGGGGCCACGACCTTGCCGGGGGCGACGCTCAGGTGGTGGTCGGCGGCGGCCAGCATTGCCTCGCCGTCCGCCTGCGAGATGAAGGCGGCCGGCACGCCGTCCGTCGCCAAGCTCATGACCACCAGCGAGTCGCCGGGCACGTTGTTGTACACGATGAAGCCGGCGGGCTTGGAGCCGGCGATGTTGTTGAACTTGTCCTGGAAGGTGAGGGAACCGCGCTTGACCAGCACAATCTTGCCCGCGAGACCCTCGGGGTACTTCTTCCGCAGGGCCTCGCCGTCCTCGGGCGAACCGATGCCGCCATCGACGTACTCGAAGGGGCCGCCGGTCAAGTCAGACAGGTCGGGCATCTTCTGGCCGTCGGCCCCACCGGCGCGCTGGTAGGCGATGTCGCGGTCGCCGACAGTGAAGGCGCTGTGCGCCAGCGAGTTGTCGACCGAGGCCACGGACACGACCGAGGAGTAGGACGCCGGTTCGCACAGGACCGAGGAATCGGGGTCGGAGGCGAAGGGCAGGTTCTTGCCGGACAGGTTTCCGTAGCCGGCCGTGTACTCGTTACCGGCTGCCGCGTTCACGGTCACGCCCGCTTGCTGGAGGCTCTTGAACACGGTCGCGTACATGGAGTCGGCCTCGTTATCCATGCCGCCGGTCTGTCCGAGGGACAGGTTCACGACGTCGGGGCGCAGGATCACCATGTCGTCGAGGGCGGCGAGCAGCGCCGAGTCCGGGATGCCACCGTTGCTACTGCGCGCGACCTTGGCGACGATGATCTGCGCGTCGGGGGCGATGCCGACGATTTCGCCAGCGTTGCCCGCGGTGATGCCGGCGACGTGCGTGCCATGCGATCCGGCTTCTCCGGTCGGCGAGGCGTCCGGATCGTTATCCGCGTAGTCGTAAGCGAAGGGGAACTTTTCCGACACGTAGCTGCCGGTCTTGCCGTCGCCCAGCTGGGGAGTCAGGGCCTCCACCTTGTCCTCGGACAGCCCGGGGGTTCCATGCAGGGCCCCCGCGAACGCGGGGTGCGTCATATCCACGCCCGTGTCGATGACGGCGACGACCTTGCCATCACCCTTCTGCGTGATCTGGTCGGCGTGCATCATCAGCTGCGCGCTGAGGTTGGCGGGGTCCTGGGTGGAGGTGCGCGAGGAGTTCGTCGCGCCCTCTCCGGCAACCTGGTCGTCGACGCCATCGACGTGGGTGTCGCGATCGAGGAAGGCGGCCTTGACGCCACTCACGGCGCGGATTGCGTCGAGGGAGCCCGCGGGTGCGCTCAGCGCGAATCCTGTGAGGGCCTTGTCGTACTCGCGTTCCACCTGGGCGGAGGAACCGGGGAACGCGCCGGCCACGGCCTCGTTGATCGAGCCGAGGGATGCCGCGCGGTCGGCCTCGTCGTCGAGCTGGACGACGATAGTGACGACTGCGGCGGGGTCGACCTGGTCGGTCGTCGGCGCCTGAGTGTCCTGGGTGGTCTGTCCGCTCTTCGAGGTGAGCGCGGTATCGACGTCACCGACGGGCAGGGACGAGGCTGTGGTGCCGGCGTCGGATCGGGTGTCCGCCGGGGTTGGCGGGGATGCGAGGGTCGCGGGACCAGCAACCACGAGCGCAGCGGTGCCAGCCAGCGCGAGGAACGTCGCTGGTTTCTTCGTTGTCATGGGCGTACTCCAATGTGTTGACGGACGACCGTGTTCGAGCACGGCGAGGATCTCGTCGTGTCAGCCGTCACTGCCAACATACCGCAAACAACTCTTGTGACAAACTTTGTTTCACAAAGAGATATAGATGACGATTATTTTACCCAGTGCTAAGTCCCGGGCCCGAGAACGCTTACAAAACAACGTTCCCGGGCCCGGGTGAGGGTCTTGACAGAATGAGAGGCGGGACGCTTAACGCATCCAGGCTCCGGAATCGTCAAAGAGGTAGGTGCGTCCGTTGATGATCTGAGTGCCCGTCAGCATGACGCCGGAGGGCGACAGGTAGTACCAGGCCCCACCCACGTTGACCCAGCCGGTCGCCATCGCGCCGCTACCGTCCAGGTAGTACCACGAGCCACCCACGTTGACCCAGCCGGTGGCCATCGCTCCGCTACCACCCAGGTAGTACCAGGTTCCCCGATCATTGACCCACCCGGTGGCCATGGCCTTGGTGGCCGGATCCAGGTAGTACCAGGAGCCACCATCGCGCACCCAACCACTCACAAGCACACCATCGGAGTCGGCATACACCCACCGACCATCCACGCGCTTAAGCCAGCCGGTCGCCATGTAGCCGGAGGGACCAAACAGGTAGTCGCTCCCGTTGATGGTGAACCAGCCGTTCTTCAGGTAGCCCCTGACGTCGGCGCACTGGTACCACCAGCCAACCGAGTCCTTAGCCCAGCGACCGCCCTTGGTATCCATGCACGGAGCTGTCGCGCTGGGAACACCGATCGGCAAGTTGAGGGTTGCAGGCTCGGAATGGTTCAGCCCGTAGTCCCAGGCCAGCACGTAGGGATTGGAGATGACGGTGCCGGAGCCACCCTGATCGGTCCACGCGTGGGAGATCGTCGTCAAGGGGATGTCCACGTGGTACCGATACACTCCATCAGCACCACGGTCACCCTCGCTCTCTGAGAATACGTGGCGGTAGAACCACAGGCCATCGGCCGGGTCGTGCAGATCAACGCCCGCCAGAGGCGAGGAGTCCGTGACATCGAAGGACACAACCGTCTCAGAACCTTCTCCGCTGTACGTCACACCAGAGACGACCGGCCCCACCGTGTCGAGACGGAACTCGTAGGAGATCGACTGCTCCGCCTGCGAGGGCCCATCATTATGAGCCGAGATCGTCAACCGATACATCCCATCAGGCAGGCCGCGATACGTCTCCGAACGCGCGTCGAAGGCCGTGGGCTCGTGGTAGGCCTCGACCCACGTGTTCTCTTCGGTGCTGCTCAGGTAGACGGATTTCCAGTTCCGGTAGTTCGTCACCGACGCGACCGCCTCTCCACCCTGACGAGTGTAGGTGCTGGTCAGGGTGTGGACGCTGCGCAGCGTGCCCGTGCGGGGCTCGAGGATCGTGGGAGCGCCGCTGGCCTCGGAGCGGGAGATCACGTAGCGATCCGCGTTGGGGGCGCCGGTGCGATTGCCTGCCTTGACGAGGGGGTTGTATCCAAGGAGGTCACCGTTCGTCCCGTTGACGATGGCCGAGGCGCGGGTGTGTGCTCCCCCGTCAGAGGCCAGCGCGTCGAAGATCGCGGGCTTGCCCCAGTCACCGTAGAAGCCCAGATAGGGCACACTCAGATCCGGCTGCGACGCCGTCCGCGAGGAGAAACGCACGAAACCATCGAGGAAGGTGCCCGAGGGCGTGTTGTCGGCGACGTACGAGGCGAAGTCGGCGCCGGGGGTGATATCGACGCCGACGGTGGCCTCGCCGCCCGCTGGGATGGTCACGCTCGCCCCCTCGGTCGCGGCCGACGCGGCTCCCGAATACTGAATCTCGACGCCGCGGCCTCGCCAATCCGAGGAGTGCTCGGTAAAGGAGCCGCCGTCAACGATCTCAGACAGGGCCTGGGAGCTCAGCTCGTAGGTCGCAGGCGCCGCGCCGAGATTGTGGAGGGTGACGTCGAAGTGCCAGCCCTTCGTCCCATCCCCCAGGTCCGCCTTGGGACGCGATTGCTCGGGTGCGCCAACGACGGTCGGGTACACCGCCGAGGTCGTCGCCGCCAGGGCATCCACGAGACCCGCACCCTGCTTACGCGGAGAATAGAGGGCACCGCTGCTTTGGTCGGCGTCGGCGAGGGGCCGGGCGGTTCCCATGATGAGGTTCTGCACCACGTCGGCCTTCTCGCGCGCGCTCATCGATGCGAACAGAGGGTCAGACTGAACACGTTGCAGGACGATCGCGCTAATGCCGGCCATCTGCGGGGTCGCCATCGACGTGCCGGAGGTCTGCTCGTACGCGCCGTTCGGTATTGCGGAGAAAACGTTGCCTCCCGGCGCGGCGATCTCGGGCTTGAGGCGCAGGTCCGGGGACACCCCCCACGCCGAGAAGCCGGAGGCCTCGTAGATGGAGGACTGGGGAAGAACCTGTCCCTGCGCCATCGTCAGGTGGTGGTCGGCGGCCTCCAGCATCGCCTGACCATCGGCCTGGGAGATGAAGGCGGCCGGAACGTCCTGGGTCGTCAGGTTCATGATGATGAGGGAACCGACGGAGACGTTGTTGTAGACCAGCACCCCGGCCGGATGCAGGTCGTAGAGGTTCTCGACCTTCTTCTGGTAGGTCATCTTTCCCCGCGAAACCAGGGCGATCTTACCGGCCAGGCCCTCGGGGTACTTCTGCCGCAGCGCCTCGGCGTCCTCCTCGGAGGCGAAACCGGCGTCCACGTACTCGTAGGTTCCGGCGGGCAGGTCGGAGAAGTAGGCGACCTTCTCGCCGTTCATGCCGCGCGAGCGCTGGTAGCCGATGTCTCGTCCGGCGGCCGTGAAGGCGTTGCGAATCAGGGCATTTTCAACGGAGGACACCGCAACGACGGAGGGGTATGTCGCCGGCTCGTCCATGACCGAAGAGTCGGGGTCCGAGGCGTAGGGAAGGCCCTTACCGGAGTTGTTGCCGTAGCCGGTCGAGAAGGCGTTGCCCGCCGCGGCGTTGACCGTGACCCCGGCGTCTTGGAGCCTCTTGTAGACGGTCGCGTAGACGGAGTCGGCCTCGTTGTCCATGCCGGCCGTCCATCCGAGGGAGAGGTTGATGACGTCGGGGCGCAGGACAACCATGTCGTCGAGCGCGGCCAGCAGCGCAGAGTCGAGGAGCGCGTCGTCCTCGGTGCGCGTCACCTTGGCGACCAGGACCTGGGCGTTCGGGGCGGTGCCGACGATCTTGTCGGCGTTGCCGGCGCAGATGCCGGCCACGTGCGTCCCGTGGAAGCCTGACCCGCCGTCGCGCGGCGCCGCGTCGGGGTCGGAGTCGGCGTAGTCGTAGGCGAAGGGGAACTTCTCACTGACGTAGACACCGGTCTTCCCCGCACCCAGCCTGGGCGCCAGGGCGGCCACCGACTCCGCGGTCAGCGCGGGCGTTCCCTCGAGCGCGCCCGTGAAGGCCGGATGGGAGGTATCGACGCCCGTGTCGATCACCGCGATGACCTTGCCCTCGCCCTTCTGGGTGACCTGGTCGGTGCGCATCATCAGCTGGGCGCTGAGGTTGGCCGGATCCTGTCCTCCGTCGCGCGCGGAGGCGGTGCCGCCCTCGGCATCGATACCCGCGAGGTCACTGACGTGGCCTTCGCGTTCGAGGAAGGCGGCCTTGACCCCGTTCACGCCGCGAATCGCCTCGAGAGACCCCGCCGGAGCACGCAACGCAACACCATCCAACGCATGGCCATACTCCCGCACCACCTCAACCGACACACCCGGGAACAACCCCGACACAGCCTCATCCATCGACGCCACAACCGCAGCACGATCCACACCATCACCAAGCTGAACAATCATTCCCACAACCCGAGCCGGATCCCGATCACCAGAACCCTCCAACCCCTCAGGAACAGAACTCAGCCCACCCTTGGACCTCAACGCCGCATCCACATCACCCACAGACACAGACGAGACCGGGGGCGGGGGTGATGGCTCCGCTGGTCTCGGTGCGGCGATGGCGGCGGGGCCGGTGACCACGAGCGCGCAGGCGCCGAAAGATGCCAGGAGGGCAGCTGGTTTCTTCATTGACATAAGCCTTCTCCAATTGTGTTGTGGGACGGCCTGCGGCCGACTTGGGACGGTCCGTCATCGCGACCGTCCCCCACAAGATACCGTATGTGGCGCGGGTGACAATCACTGGAGCGCTAATGCCATCATTAAGCGGATCTGAAGTGTCTAGCTGGCTCTTTGGTCTGAGTGCGCATGCGCGAGGGCCCCGGGGGGGATTCCCCGGGGCCCTCGCGCCGTTTGTCGTCAGCTCAGGCGTTGCCTGCGAGCGACGACCAGGACGAAGCCGAGCGTCGCCGCGACGGTGAGGATGCCGACGAAGCCGTTTGTCGAGGCTCCCGTGGCCGCCAGCGACGAGGGTCGTGTCCTCTTGGGGTGCGGCGCGTGGTAGTTGGCCGCGTCGCCGAGAGACAGCGCGGTGCGTCCGACGACGGACACGGGCTGCCCGGCGGCCGCTGGGGAGGAGGCCGCGGCACCGGGGGCGCGGGTGCTCGCAGCGGGTGCGGCGCTGCTCGGCGAGGCTTCGCTCCCCTGCCCCTGGTCGGGAGCGTCGGGCGAGGCCGGGGCCGAGGCATTGGGGTTGGGCGTCGCCGGCGCGGCGTCCCCGCCCGTGGCGCGGCCGTCCGAGGCCGAGTCTGAGCCGGTGGCCTCCGGGCTGGCGATGGGCGCGGGCGTGGGTGCGTTCCCGGATGCGGTGTCGCTCGCGGGCGTCTCGGCCTGCGCCCTCGCGGCGGTGAGCGCGGGCGGGGTGACCGGCACGCCGCGCAGGGCGTTGGCGCCGATGCTCGTCAAGCGAGCCAGCTCGGATCGGAAGTTGATAGCGGTGAGGTTCCGGTCCCCGTCGAAGGCGGATTCTCCGATGGTTGTCGTCCCGCCGATGTTGACCCAGGTGAGGGAGGCGATGCCTCGGAAGGCGTGCGCGCCGATCGTCTCGAAGGAGTCTGGCAGGGTGAGGGAGGAGAGGCGGGATCCGACGAAGGCGTAGCGGTCGATGCGGCGCAGGCTATCGGGGAGGGTGACCTCGTCCAGGGGTGCCCCTTCGAAGGACTCCTGGGCGAGCGCTCGCGTGCCGTCGGGGACCGTGTAGCTGACGCTCGCGCGTCCGAGCGGGTAGGTCAGCAGCGTGTCGCGGCCCTTCGTGAACAGGACCCCGTCGACGCTCTCGTACGAGGCGTTGTCCGCCTTGACGGTGATCGCCTTGAGTTTCGGCGAGGCGGTGAAGGTGGAGACCAGCTGGCCCTCACGCACGCCACTCCCGATGCTCACCCCCGTCAGCGAGGGCATGAGCGCAAAGGCTCCCGGGCCGATATCGGACACGCCGTCCGGCACGTTGATGACCGCGAGCCCGGTGCCCAGGAAGGCCCGCGCGCCGATCTGACGCAGCCCCGAGGGAAGCCCCTCGCCAACCTGCCCGCGCGCGTCGCGAACGGTCACGCTCGCCAGGGAGGCCGCGCCTTCGAAGGCGGAGGCCCCGATGCGCTCGACCGTGTCGGGCAGCTCCACGGAGGCGACGGAGGAGCGTGCGAACACGCGGTCGGCCAGGGCCGTGACGCCGCCGGGGACGCTGACCTCCGTATCGCTACCGCTGTAGGAGCGAAGGACCCCGGCCTCGTCGATGACGAAGTCGGAGGAGGCCGCAGCGCGCACGCTCACCTCCGCCGAGGCCGACGCCCACGTTCCGTCCCCCTGGCGCACCCACGCGGTCAGGGTCGTCGCCCCCTCCTTCGTTCCGGCGGCGATCGTGGCCGTCAGGGTGTCGGAGGAGGTGGACAGCGACGCGACCGAGGAGTCCGCGAGCGACCACACGACCTGCGAACCCGACAGGCTCGGGCTCAGGACGGCGGAGACCTGGGAGGTCTCGCCCGCGGGGATCACGACCGAGGAGGTGGACAGCGAGATCGGGTCCGAGGCGTCCACCGAGACGGTCACGCCCGCGGAGGCGTTCACGCCGTAGTCCCACGCATACAGGGTGGGGTTGGTGGGAGCCGGGCCGGTGCCTCCGTGGGACTCCCAGCCGCGCTGCAGGTCCGCGACGGGCACGTCGAAGTGATAGGTGCGCTGGCCGTCAGCGCCGAGGGCGCCCCTGTCGGTCACGAGCGTGCGGTAGTAGTAGGAGCCGTTGGCCGGGTCGTGGAAGTCGATGGAGGCCAGGGGCGAGGAGTCCGTGACGTCGAAGGACACGGCGCGCGCCTCGCCCTGGCCGCTCACGTGAACGCCGCTGATCTTCGGCCCGGTGAGGTCGTAGGCGAAGGAGTACGTCAGCGTCTGGGTGCGCGAGCTCGGGCCGTCGGTGACCGCGTCGATGCGCAGCGTGTAGCGTCCCTCGGGGAGTCTGCGGCCGTACCAGTCGTAGCCGTCGAAGTACGGGTCCCCGATGGAGGATTCGCCCGAGGCGATGAGGCGCGTGTAGTCGTCGTACAGGGACTTGCGGGTGTTCTTATAGGAGTACTGGCGCACCGTGTTGCCCGCGGAGTCCTGGTAGGTGTAGGTGACGCTCTTCGTTGACCGCAGCAGGCCGGTGACGGGTCGGATCGCGGAGGGTCCCTGAGCCCACGTCGACGCGGACACCACGTAGGCGTCCGGGTTGGGGGCGGGCGCCGAGGACGCGGAGGTGTAGCCGGCCAGCGGGTTCACGCCGAGGGACACGCCCGTGGTCGCGGAGGCGAGGCGAGAGGCCACCGCGTGGGCCTGGCCGCCGTCGGAGGCGAGGGAGTCGAAGACCGGAACGGCGCCCCAGTCACCGTAGAATCCCAGGAAGGGAACGGACAGGTCGGGCTCGCCTTCGGTCATTGAGGTCAGGACCGTGAAGCCGTCGATGAAGGTGCCGTTGGGCGCGTAGGCGCCGGCGTAGGCGGCGAAGGCCGCCTGCGGCGTGATGGTCACAGTCGCGGTGACGACGCCTCGGCCGGGCACGGTGATCGTCGAGGAGTCAGTGCTTCCACTAACGTCGCCCGAGTAGCTGACCGAGATACCCTGGTCGGTCCAGTTGGCGCTGTGCTGGGTGAAGACGCCGGAGGCGACAACCTCGGAGAGAGCCTGCGTGTTCAGCCGGTAGGTGCGTGCCTCGTAGGCGGTGTTGGTCAGGCGAATGGAGAACGTCCAGCCCTCGGTTCCGTCCCCGAGGTCGGCCTTGGGCCGCGTCTCGTCGGGCGCGTCCACGACGGTGGGGAACACGGTGGCGGAGGAGGCCGCCACCGCGTTGGCCAGGCCGGAGCCGATCTTGCGCGGCGAGTAGTAGGCGCCGCGGCCGCCCTCGTTGTCGACCAGCGGCTTGGCCGTGCCCATGAGGAGGTTGTAGACGACCCCCGTCTTTTGGGCCTCGGTCATGTAGGCGAAACCGGGGTCGGACTCCACGCGCTGCTTGATGTCGGCGGCCATGCCCGCCAGGTAGGGGGTCGCCATGGAGGTGCCGGAGGAGTAGCCGTAGGTGCCGCCCGGCAGCGCCGACCAGATGTATCCGCCGGGCGCGGCGATCTCGGGCTTGAGGGTCAGGTTGGGGGCCACGCCCCAGGAGGAGAAGCTCGACGCCTTGTAGGTGGAGGGACCCCACCCGTTGGCGTTATCGACGGAGGCGACCGACAGGGACGCCGTGTAGGTGGAGGGCTGGGCGACCGTCGACGAATCGGGGTCGGAGGCGTAGGGCAGGCCCCAGCCGCTGGCGTTGCCCTGGGAGGAGGCACCGAAGTTGCCGCCCGCGACGTTGAGCATGATGCCCTGTTCGGACAGGCGGTAGTAGACGGACCCGTAGGTGTCGTTGCGGGCCTCCGAGGCGCCGCCCGCGTATCCGAAGGACATGTTGATGACGTCGGGCTTGAGGACCGCGCAGTCATCCAGGGCGGCGAAGATCGCCGAGTCGGACAGCCCTCCCGTGGCGTCGATTCCGGCCTTCATGAGCAGCAGCTGCGCGCCGGGTGCGGACCCCAGGATCGCTCCGCCGTTCGCGGCCGCGATGCCCGCGACGTGCGTGCCGTGGGCCATGTTGTGAACCGTGTGCGGGATGACGTCGGAGTCGCCGTCGCCGTAGTCGTAGGCGAAGGGGATCTTCGCCGACACGTAGGTGCCCGCCCAGCCCGTGCTCAGGCCTCGCTTGACCGAGGAGATCGAGTCATAGGAGTAGGCAACCCTCGATTCATCGAGCGCACCGGAGAAGGCCTCGTGGGTCGTGTCGAAGCCCGTGTCGATGATCGCGATTGTCGTCCCATCACCCTTCTGGCTGATGCGGTCCACGCCCGTCATGTCCAGCGAGTACTGGTTCTGGGGACCGGAGTAGCCCTCCTCCGACGAGGGGGTGACCGTCTGCTCGACGAACGCGCGCTTGACGCCCTCGACCCCGCGCACCGCTTCGACCGCTCCGGCGGGAACCTCGATCGCGAAGCCCTCCATCACGTGCTCGTAGTCCTCGACCTCGGTGACGGGGCCGCCACCCGAGGTCACCTGGCCGGGCGCCGCGGCCTCGACGGCCGCGCGAATACGCTCCTTGACGACCGTGCGCTTGGCATCGGAGGACACCGCGCGGCGGTACCACGCGACCCCCGCGTCGCCGTCCTCGAGCTCGACGATGACCGTGACGGGGTGTTTCGATTCCTCGTCGGGAAGCAGGTCGCCGGTCGGCGTGGTCGCCCCGCCCGCGTCGTACTGTGACTTCGAGGTGAGTTCGGGCTCCAGGAGCTTACCGGCGTTCGACGAGGGGGGCGAGGCCGGAGCCGAGACGGGCGTGTCGGCCGAGTCGGCGAATGCCTGAGGGGCAATGATGGCGATCCCCAGGGTGGCAGCGAGGGAGAGCACTGCAAGGCGCGAACGCTTCATTTTTTCCACCGTGTATTTATTTGGGAGGCGAGCGTCAGCAGGTCTCGCCCTTGAGGGATTGAAACAGGCTTAGGATAGCGACCAAACGATACGAAGACAAACTCAGAACTTGTATTCCGCACCTTCATTTGTATGGTAACCAGTCGGTCAGTGGCAGGCTATTGGCGATCCGAGAGCTCCAGGTTTGCCCGCACGACGATGCCGATGCGCTCCATCATCGCCTCGTCCACCCAGGATCCGTCCAGGCTAGCCAGGCGAGGATGGGTCGGCTCCTCCCCGGCGAGCCGGTCGAAGCCGAGGATCGCCCGCCACAGGGGGATGAGCTCCTCGTAGTAGGTATGTCCGTGGCCGCCCGGAGCGGTCCCCGCGACCGGCAGGTCCGCGAGAACCTGAATGAACGTCACGAAGCGCGTGAACTCGACGTCGCGTGACACGTCTCGCCCCGCGCGTTCGCGCAGCCAATCCGGCTGGGTCCAGATCAGCTTGTTGTTCCACCACACCACCGGGTCGGAGGGGTGCTGGGCGTAGACGAGGCGCGGGAATCCCCACGCTCCGAGCTCGCGGCCGTACAGGTCGGTGCGCAGGTCGGAGGGCTCGTTGACGAAGCGCACGCGCCGAGCGTTGTCGACGACGGGCGCCACCTCCGGGCTCCCTCGGTGTCGCGCCGCCGTCAGCGCGGCGTGCATCGGCGTGAACGCCGGCGTCCCCACCCACAGTGCCCCGTCCACCTGCTTGAGCGCCTCGCGAGCGGAGGCGAAGACCGACTGCGACGCGAACGCACCCAGCGATTCACCGCAGACGAAGAGGGCGGGTCGGTGCGCCTCGTCCATGGCGTCCAACTCGGTGCGCACCGCGCGAAACAGGGCGGCGGACGCCTCCTGCGCGGGCTCCAGGCCGGTCAGCCAGTTCAGCGCGGAGGGAACGTAGGAGTACTGCAGGGAGGCGGTCGCGCAGTTCCCGCGCGTGAGGAACTCCAGGGGCTGAACCTGCCACTCGTCCACCCAGCCCGACCCCGTCGAGGCGGCCAAGAGGATGACCGCGCGATCGAAGGCCCCGGTGCGACGCAGCTCCTCCACCACGGTCGAGGCCGCCTGCTCGATTCCGGCACCCGCCGTGGGCATGCCGGCGTAGACGCGGATGGGTTCCTTCGCCTCACCGCCGCTGACCTGCGCGATGTCCAGGCGCGAGGGGCCCCTGCCGAGGAATACGCGGCCCTGCCCGCCGACGGATTCCCAGGTTACGGGCGAGTCCGGCGAGGCGGAGCGCTCGCGGACGACGGGCGGATAGATGCCGCGCGCGGTCCTCATGTTCATCTGCTCGGCGTGGTGGCGGAAGAAACCGATGCCGCCCCGCAGGATCACGTTCGAGGTCAGGAAGAACATGACGACGCACAGGATGGCCACGCCAGCCAGGACGGCCACGGGCCTGGGCATGTAGACGGCGAGCATCGCGATGATCGCATGGCCCACCCCGACGAGGGCCGCCACGAGCGAGATCAGGCACCATGCCACCGCGACCGCCCCGAGGGTTCCCAGGACGTACTCCCCCAGGTTTTCCCCCGGCATGTTCACCAGCTTCGCGGCGACGCGGGCGCGGCGATACGACTGGATCACCGCGTAGAGCCACCACGCGGCGAAGAGGGTGGCTACCCCGATGCGGAATCCAAGCTCGACGGGTTCGGAGGCGCGAATCGTCAGCCCCGTCACGCGGATGACGCGGGCGCCGACGTTCTGCACGACCACGCCGGCAACGTATCCGCACGCGACCAGGACGCCCGAGGCGACGGCGTGCCACGCCCAGGAACGCGCCATCAGCGACGGTGCGACGCTGACCGCGTACATCGCGAGGGCCGCGATCACGCCCAGGAACGACAAACCCATGGCCCCATTGTGCCAGGTGGCCCGCCGCCCCTCACCCGGGGCACGAGGCCGGGGCTAGCGGCTCCCTGCAGCATCGAAGACTCATCAGGGCGAGCAGACATGCCATCGTTTCCCGATCGCGCATTCGACGTTCCAGCTCGAATGCCCACCGCACCGCGAACACGAGCACCTGGAACACGAGCTGGCACAACCCCTGCGGTTGACGGGCGTTCAGCGGGTTTGTAGGTTGATGCCATGAGCGCGGACGTTGGGTTTACTCCTGGGAAGCTGATTGAGGCTGCCCAGGGTATTGGGGCTACTGCTGAGCCTATTTCTCAGTCGGTGGCTCCGATGGGCGAGGATATTACGTCTTTGTCTGCGGGTTTGAATGGCTCGTATATGGAGCCGTTGGGTAATGCTATGACTGCCTGGGGCGACTCTCTGACTGTGTTGTTTGATGACTTGGGTCGCTTGGCTGAGGCCTTGGTGGGCGTGGAACGGGCTTTTTCCGCGTGTGAGGATGAGATCATCCAGTCGTTGGTTCAGGCTGCTTCCGGTTCGGAGTCTGGTGATGATGGCTCGTCCCAGGGTGGTTTGTACGCGCAGTTGCAGGCTATGGCTGGGCAAGGTGCTGATGGAGGCGAACAGTGAGTAGCGATTCGATGCTGGTGTTCCAGGAGGCTAACGCCACACAGATGGCAGAGGTGTTCCGTAAACGGGTCGCGGTGGTCAAGAATTTCATCCCTGATGTCAGCGATGGCATTAAGAGCAGCGTCGGTGACTGGACGGGTGAGTCTCGTCAGGCGTGCGATGCCGCGTTGAAGCGTTTGGAAGAGCGTGGCGAGGAGTTGGCTGAGTTGTTAACCGCTGCGGCTGACGCGATGGAAGAGATTCTCGCCGAAGGCCAGCATGCTGAGTCTAAAGCGTTTGCGTGTATCGACAGTTAAGGGTTGTCAATCGTGAGTGATTTTAAGGTCGATTTGCAGGCGATGTCGTCTTTCGTGGAGTCGTTGTCGTCTTTTGAGGAGGCGGCCAAGGAGTATGACGTGGAGGACTGGGTTCCCAACTCTGGCATGCTAGAGAATCCTGAGGTGTGGGATCGCACAAACGCGTTCCAGGACACGTGGGAAAAGGGCACGAATGACTTGCGTGATGAGATTAAGGCTGCCAGTAGTGCGGTCAGTGGCGCGTTGGGTGCCTACGCGGAATACATGGACAAGTCGAAAGAGCACATGGCTAAAGTGGAGCAGGCTGCGCAAGCTCTGGGGCAGTCTCCTGTCGTCGGTTCGGGGGCGTGATCTGGCGTGGGTGTTGTCGCGCATGGTGCGCCGGTCTTTAAGATCGGTGGGGATCCCGGTGGGATCTCGACGCGCGCCGCGGTGATGATGGATCGCGCCAACGAGTTCGGTGAGATTCATTCCGGCTTGTCTTCCCTGAAGTCTGATGGGTGGGAAGGTCGCGCGGCGGATCATTTCCGCTCTAAGTTCAAGGTGCAGACCAAGGGCTGGCTGGACGCCCAGGAGGCCTTCTCTTCCGCGTCTGAAGCGTATTCGTCGTATGCGTCGGCGCTGGCGTCGGCGCTGGCGTCGGCGCAGGGCCAGTGTGATGGGATCCGCTCGCGGTGGAAGCAGGGCCGCGACGCGGTCCAGCAGGCGCAGAACAATCAGGCTGACGCGCGGAGCCAAGCCGCAGCAGAGGGCGGCATCCCCATGTTTGACGCCTCGTGCGACGAGGGGCCGGGCCGCTCAGCGATGGCGGCCGCGGTCGCTGATTTCGAGACGCTGGTCGATCAGGTCAACGAGGCCGGCGACCTACTCATCACCGCCCTGAATGCTGGTATCGCGAAACTGCCCGAGCGCACGTGGTGGGATTCGGTCAAGCGCACGGTCGGCTCCGTCGTCAAAGGATTCGTCGAAGCGGTGGCCGACTTGGTGAAGCTGGGATTGGCACTCAGCGGCGTCCCGATGCTCTTTGACTTTGGGCGCATGCTGATGGGTCAGATGACCTGGGATGAGTTCTACGCCAAGCACAGCACGATTCCAATGGAGACCATCGCCGGCCTAGCAAAGGCACTGTGGGAGGATCCCGGAGCGTTCTTCGCTGGCCTGGGCAAAGCGCTTGTCGATTGGGACACGTGGACCGACGATCCCGGGCGCGCCATCGGACACCTGCTGCCGGACGTGCTCATTGCTATCGCGACAGCCGGGACCGGAACGGCGGCGTCCGCTGGCGAGAAAGCCACTTCGGGAGCCGCTCGGTTGGCTCGGATGGCCCATATCGGCAAGGAAGTGTTCAAGGCCGTCCTGCCGATCAACCCCGACGATGTGCGTGCGTTAGGCAAGCTCGGGAAGAACCTGTTTACGAAGTTCACCCACCATGGTGTGGACGCGGCCGATACCGTGGCCAAGCTGAGCGCTGATGCCAGGAGGCAGGTGTCGGGTTTGCGCGGTGGCAACCTGATGGCGGACGCGAACAAGTATTCTGATGCCGGCCACCTCTCCGGGAACGCGTCCCACGGGGCGAACAACCTTGCCGGACTTGACCACCTCTCTGGACGGTCCTCCCACGTCGGCGGCGGGGCACATGATCTTGCTGGCGCCTCCGACCTCGCCGGGGACGCCTCCCACGCGGGCCGCGGGACACACAACGGCGGCCTCAGTAGTACCGGCACCCCGGATCCAGGCCACCGCTCGAACGGTGTGTCCAGCGCGGCCCAGCCCGCCGCGACGCCTCACGCGTCCGCCGCTGGCGATGCCGGCACCAGCGGGCACGCGGCCCCCGCCAACACTGCACCCAGCGCGTCTCACGGCGCTCACAACAACGCGTTCATGAATGCGGATACTGGCGGCGCCACCCACGGTGCGGGCAGCACTGCCAACGGCGCAACCAGCGCACCCGCGCCCGGCGCTCCCGCCACCGGGACCCACGGAGCTGGCGCAACCAGCGCTCCCTCAGGTGGCTCGCATGGGGCGGCTTCCGGCCACAGCCCCGCTGGCGGCTCCCCTGCTACTCCCGTGCGCAACGAGGGTGTGGGTGAGCGCGTTGCTACGGGTGATGCCATTCCTCCGAAGAAGCCCACTGATTCTTACCGTGTTGGCCATGATCGTTCCATGACACCTGACGAGGTCGGGTCACAGTCTGCCGCTGCAGCTGACGGCAAGCCTCCGCGGAAGCCCACCGATTCGTGGACGGATTCCGATGGTTTCTCAACGAACCGGGACGATTTCGATCGTGTCGGCACTGATCGTTTCGGCACTGAGAACAGGATGAATTCTTCCTACCTGGATGACAGCTCGACCCACGCTAATGGTCAGGCGCGTGGAGCCGACGAACTCGTCGGCGCGGGCGTTGGCCGTCGCGAGGCCAGCGTGGGCGCTCAGGGATCCTACGAGCGCGCCGGCGCGTTCGGTGGCAGTGATCCGAGCCGTGTCAGCCACGGAGCGGACGGCTTCGGCGGCACCGCCGATTTCGGAGCAAACGCAGGGCACGGAGCTCATGGCGCGAACGGTGTCACCAATTCCGCTGATGTCGGTGGCGGCATAGGCGACGCCTCGCGTGGCACGCACGCTACTGGTGCCCCCACGGGCCACGGCGGCGGTCATGTTGGTGCTGATTCTGGTACCCACGGTGGTTCGTCGACCCCTGCGCAGGGTCCGCACCGTGCCGATCCGGGCATGTCCACCGGTGATACGCACGGCGTTTCGCGCGCTGATTCCACCCCCGGCCACGGTGACACCCCCCGGACAGGACAAGGTGGAGACAGCACCCCCGACGCGCCCACCATCCCCAAGAAGGAAACTCCTGCCGGCGACACCCTGGGCGGCGACAAGCAGCCGCATGGCGGAAAGCCTGCATCAGACACGCCCGCCACCCACGCGGACGAGGCCGCCGACGCCGGGAAGGCTGACCACGGCTCCGGCGACGCAAATGGCTCCGGTAAGGTCGATGCCGACGCTCAGCATGGGCACGACTCCGCCGAGCGTGCGGACGCTGACCCCAAGGCGAAGGACCACTCCGCCAACGGCAAGGCCGACGACACCGCTGATTCGGCGCACCGCGGCGACAAGACCGAGGCAGACAAACCCGCGTCGGACAAGTCCCACAAGGAAGACGACGCCGCACACCACGACGGCGACGAGCACCCCAAGGACACCGACGACAAGCACACCACCAAGAACGACGACGCCGACTCCAAGTCCACCAAGGACGAGGCCGACACGCACAAGTCCGACAAGGACGCCGACGGCAAGTCCAACAAGGACAGCGACGCCAAGTCTGACAAGGATTCCGTCGAGCACGCGGACGCTGACCCCAAGGCGAAGGACCACTCCGCCAACGGCAAGGCCGACGACACCGATTCAGGGCACCACGGTGACAAGACCGAGGCAGACAAACCCGCGTCGAACAAGTCCCACAAGGAAGACGAGGCCGCACACCACGACGGCGACGAACACCCCAAGGATGCCGACGCCGACACCAAGTCCAACAAGGACGAGACCAACACGCACAAGTCCGACAAGCTATCGGCCGAGCGCGCTGACGCTGACCCGGAGGCGAAGGACCACTCCGCCAACGGCAAAGCCGACGACGCTGCGGATTCGACGCGCCACGGCGACAAGACCGACGCCGACAAGCCCACGTCCGATAAATCCCACAAGGAAGACGACCCCGCACACCACGACGGCGACGAGCACCCCAAGGACACCGACGACAAGCACACCAC
>ERZ772986.178-NODE-178-length-39242-cov-3.122694_pt1 | contig 39242 bp, 64 predicted proteins | sample MGYA00511898_ERZ772986 | MGnify/ENA primary metagenome ERZ772986 (study PRJEB29015, sample SAMEA2737934) | human oral metagenome | biome: human oral; feature: human-associated habitat; material: dental | place: China | collected 2148 ... | reverse complement strand
GCGCGCAGTAAATAAAAACAACCACAAATTGAATTAAAGCTAGAAACATCAAATACCTTCTTTCTCACTCTTAATCAATGAATCCAAATACTTCTCACCCACGATTAACAACTCCAAATACTTGTCAATAATGCCAATACATTCTCTGAAAATACACTCATTGTCCAAGCTCATTGTCAAAGTTTGAGCCGTTCTGAGGATACCGAGTTGTTCGACTGATAAATCAGAAAAGTTCTCTTCATTGACTTTTGGAGCCAATTCTCGGTATTCTGAAACACTTAATTTAGGAGTACACAAAGCTAGGTAATTGTAAGAGTCTTTTGCCTTATGTAACCAAATTCGAGCTTTCTCTAAATCTTGGATACCGCCTTTGTATTTGTAGCGAATAACATATTCTGTCACAGTCGCAATCATGTGAGGGAAACAAGAGTACAAAGAGAAATCCCAAGATTCAATCTTATTCTGAGTGTAACGAGAAGGGTTTACCAACTCTTCATTTTCCACATATTTCTTAGTCATAACATCTAAACCGCCTATCAAATTTTGTTTTATTATAGCACAAAACTCCTTGAAAGTCAAGGAGTTTGCTGATTTAGTAGTAAAAATCACCATAACGTTCTTTGTAAGGATCAGACCAAGAAATAACTCTAGCTTTTGCAATCTGAGACTCAAAGTTCAACGAAAGCAACAAATCCCCAGAAGGATACGCAAAGTACATAGGGGAGTCTTTATCAACGACTACAACTTGACAACCATAACGCTCACTATAACCAAATTGGAGGACTTCTTGAGTGGAATATTGAATTTCTCCACCTTTTGTTTTATATTTAATCTCAATGTAGGAACCGACTATCATAACTATACCCTTTCATAGTGTTCAACCACAAAATCAAACTCATTTTGACTATCTCTTTCATAAACTACGCTAGAAACTAATGAAAACTTAGAGAAATCAAAGTCTTTAGGGAAATAAGTATCACCTTCTACTTCAGCTTGAACTTGTGTAATAACCAACTCATCTATATAAGGTTCAAATAGTTGATAGATTTGACTACCTCCTACAATATAGAGAGTTTTGTCTTGGTTTTCGTACCAATCCAAGACATCTTCTACACTAGTTACAACAGTTGCACCGTATACTTGGTAGTCCGATTGTGTAGTCAAAATCAAAATTTCTCTGTTAGGAAGAAGTCTTTTGTTCATACCCCCAAATGTGACTCGTCCCATTAAAATAGCTTGATTTAGTGTTGTCTCTTTAAAATGCTTAAGATCTTTTGGTAAGTGCCAAGGCAAGTGATTATCTTTACCGATGATACCGCTTTTGTCTTGCGCCCAAATTGCTACGAGTTTCTTGTTCATCTTTTCCTTTCCAAATAAAACCTTCTAAAACACCCTCTGTTCCAGTTTAAATTCAAACTTTATAAGTTATCGAGTTTAGATTTAAAATCGAAACTGGGGCAATCTGAGGGGTTTTAGAGGGGTGTTTTATACTTATTGTTTATTCGCTAAGTGAAACTCAATCAAATCATTCAAAGATGTGAACAAAGTTTCCTCATAAATGTAAAACTCAGCAAGCGTTTCATGGTTTAATTGCTCATAAAGATAGTCTAGGAAACCTGTTGCAGCTACATCGTTGTCTGTATAAGCTTGAGAAATAGTAAATTTGTCGATACCGTAGATAAAGAGGTTACGCTCCGACATACGTTCATCTACTTTTATGCTTTCACGTCTTAGAAAGACTAGTTTCACTGCAAATTCTCTATCGGTGTAATTATCTGTGGGTAACATGTGTCCAATATTGTTTGAGAAGTAATAAACATGCGTGTCATCATTAACACCCCCGCTTTCAACCTTCAGTAAAGTTAAACCCTCATTCAAAATAGAATTGGCAACCAACTCTGTTACTGCTTGGGAAACTACAAAGTTATTTGCATTCGTTTTATTAGTTTCTAGCATAATCTTCTACCTCAATGTTTTCTTGTATTTATTATAACAAAAGGAGTCTTATTTGTCAAGGAATAACAAACTATAAAACCAAAAGAACCTCAATCAAAGTTGAAGTTCTCTATCAAGAAAAAACCTATCTAAGTTCGCGTACCTCAAGCGCCAAATTCCGATTCCAATCGAAAATTCGCTGTGCTTGTCCTTCTGCACTTGACTTCATCTTCCAAAAGCGAATAGAGTGCAAATCACGTGTGAACTCAATGTCATAACTTTTAGTCTTACGGTTGAAAGCTACATAAGACACATATAGATCGTTACTTGGATTATATAAAGCAAAATTTCGCATGGGGATACACTCCTAAGTTTCTAATTAGTACCAAAACGCAAAACACGGTTCTCATAAGTTTGAAGTTCTAAGTTATCATTGTAATTGTCTTTCAAGATATAACCATCAAATTTAATAGCCTTATCCAAAAGTTCTTTTAATTCAGACTTCTTCTTCACATAAATTGTGTATCTAGGTGAGATAGCAAAACCTACTCCCATTTGCCCTGTAATTGCAAACTTACGACCATCATCTAAAATCACAAATTGGACGAAATCATAACCATAAGCGGTTTCAAAACGAAATTGAATGTTGTTCATATATTTACCTACTTTCTTTAATTAATCCCAAGGCATATTTTGACCAATAGCTCTCAGCTCATCATAATGTGCAGAACCGCTAACTTCCTGATACCCATAAGTTAGTAAGTCTCTTAAAACCCATTTCAAATCTGACTTCTTAGCTACATCAATATCGGTTAAGGCAGAGATTGGAGCACCCATACCATAAGTGCTACCTGTGATTACTAACTTACGACCATCTGGGAGAATGACTACTTGGACATAACTGTCTTTATACTTCAATCTAACTCCTCTTGTTGAAACGACTTTGTTTTCCATAAAAATTACCTACTTTCTGTATTTTAAGCTAACCAAATACGAATACTATTTTTAAAAATGCTCAAATAGTGCTTTAAATATGACTCAGATGGAATAAACTTAATCATTTGAATAAGAAACGCAACAATACCCTCACTGTTCTCTAAAACAAAGGTTTCAGTCGAACCCAACCCATCTTTATCCATATAATCAATAGTTACGTAATCTAAACCATTCAAAGTCCTAAAACTAAAACCTAAGTTAAACAACAGAGAACGATTACCATCCACTAAATCTAAGGATACATAATGGTTCTCAGTATGTTTATACCTTAGATATGTACGATTAGTTAAAGGTACAAACCCTATTGCAGAGGCTACCTCTCTTTTTGATAACTTATAGTGATACCAAAAGATAAATTCTCTCAACTCTTGAAACAATTCTTCTTTAACTTTACTTTTGAAGACCTTAAATTATACCTCACTAATTTAAAAGATTTAAAAGACCAACCAACCACGAATGTGGTTTTGGAAAATATTCAAGTAATGCTTGATGTAAGTTTCGGACGGGATAACCTTAATAGCTTGAACTAGAAAACGATCGATACCCTCAGTATCATTTAAACCTAAAGTATCAACAGAACTTAAGCCATCTTCACTACAGTATTTAATGACTACATACTCTGAATTGAGAGTAGTCACAAAATCAATCTCAAACTCAAACAACGGATTTTCTTTAGAGTCAATTAAACCTATTGATACGGACAAGTCATCATAAACCTCTACACTAGCTACTGTTTGACGAGTTAGAGGTTCGTCAATATATACAGGTCCTACTAAATCATTTGCGAGTTGAGACCGATACCAAAAGATAAAATCTTTAAGCTCTTGTAATAATTCTTCTTTTACTTTGCTTTTGAAAACCATTACTTTATACTCCAAATACTTCCGTATACTCTAAAATTCTATCTCTTTGTTGAGCAACTGACAACGTTAAGTAACCGTTAACCCCTACAAACTGTGTATAAGCATAATCTAAATCACTTGCTCTCTTCAAATCCACCTCTGCAATAGGCTCCAAAAGTACACCATCTTTGCTATTTCCGTGAATGAGAATACCCACACCATCAGGTAAAATTACTGGTTGAACATAATCATAACTACCATCTGACTTTTTATACTGAAGTCTAACACCTCTTGAACCTTTAAACATATAAAACCACCTTTCTACCTAATCTTCCCAATAAACAAAACTTCTTAAATTTAGATATAACGCATCTCTAAAAGCTACTACACGACTTTGACTTGGAATACCACTAACTAAATCTGCCAAAGTAGTTTGAACCTCAGTTAAAGGCTCATCTACTGTTTTATTTACCTTATTCTTATCAAAATAGTACAAATGAACCCAAGGACTATTCTCCTTCATGTATACTTGAATTGTAAAAGGTTGAAGAGCTTGGTTGTCTAATGTAACTAAATCCATATACAAAGCGTTTTCACTTTGTGAAGTTCGATAAGTTAAACCTAAACGAGCAGACCCTTTAACGAGTCTCTGAAGGTCTTCAGGTAAACCATGTGTTGCCATAGACTGACAAATCGTAAATAATTCTTCTAACAACGCTTAGTTTTCTTTGTTTTTAAACAACATTTCCATGTTAAATCCTCTCTAACAATAATCTTGTATTGCAGTTAAACCTAACCAATAAGCTAAAACTTGGTCTTTCTTACGAATATAAGGTAACAACTGTTTGGTGAACATAGTTGGACTCATTTGTAAATCATCCCAATCACAACGAAGACTGAAAGACTTACCAAACCAAATTTCTCCAGTTTCTTTAAACGGACGACTTGCAAGTTCTACAACTTGTCTACTACCACCAAACTTATCAACTTTGATATTGTGGTAGTCAACCCCAGTAGTGTCTTGTAAGGTAAAGGAAATAGTTCCTTCAGAGCAACCTACCCAAATGAGGTATTCACCCCCAGAAGGAGAGGGGATACCCGTAGGAAATTTACCCATAGGATAAGTAGACTGACCCTCTAAATACTTCAAGAAGAAATTTAGTTTCTCTACTACCAACTCTTCGAGTTGGTCTCTTTTTAAACCTTTGTATTTACTCAAATCGCAACTCCTCAACTATATCAAAACCGAAACCAGACGAACGAACACCTAAATTTAGACACTCAACTTGTTTAAGTGTAGCTACATTTTCAACTAGAGAAGTTAAAATGTGGTTTAAATCATAATCAAGCATGTTGGGGAGATAGTATTCATTTGAAACGCGATTTCGTTTTCCAGTCTTAGTATTGCATGAAACACTATCAAAGGAACCACGGTCAAGCTCCTTGTCGAAATAAATCAGTATTTCATGAACTAAGTCGGTATCTAAGTTTGTCTCAACCGTATTTTTCAACAATCTCAAGCGAAATACAGAATCTTTTAGTAGAATTTGAGTTTTATACCGCGGTGAAACTTGGGATACCGAACTCATAGGTTGAATTACAGTTTCGCTCACGAGTAACTTAAATCCTTGATACAAATAGTACCAAAGTTCTGTTATCTGTTTATTCATCAGTCTGTTCATCTTCTATACCTCAAATACATCTTTCTTCGTCTTGAAACCTTTGTAATAACAAGTCAAACGACTACCGTTATTGGTTACATTGATAAAACGATATAAACTCAAATCTAAAGTGTCAACTTTAGCGAGGATACCGCTCAATCTGTGCTCAATTATCTCTACAAAGTCTTGCTTACTTGCCTTAATGTTAACAATCAAGTAACCTTCGTGAATATCGTGGTATTGATTGTCTGCGGAGTGATTAGATAAGCGGACTTGGTAATAATCATAGTTCTTATAAGCACTGTCTAAATGACTAGAGATAGACCAACCCTCTTGTGCTAATAACTCAAATGATTGTTCTAGCTCATCCATAGCTTGAGCGTACTCTCTACGTTGAGTAGCACTTCTGTTAAAACTGCGTTTTCTGTAAGCGTTATATTTGCTTTTTCCGTAAGCCATAACTATAAACCCCTCAAGTTACTTGAAACAAAAGCAGTTAAACCATCTAAGAAACAAAGAACTTGAAAGTCTGTTGCTATGGAGTCTACTAAAATCTCAAAACCTTTTGTAAAAACTGCCGACCCTTTAGTAGAATAATGCGCCATGTGTTCCCTTGAACTTGCTGGTAAGGAACTCTCTGAACGATAAACGCTACCTGAGAAGAAAACATCTAAGTCCTTAGTTATCGAAATATGTAACTCATGAACCTGCTTACCAGACTTCTTATCTTCTAAAGACAAACAAACTAAGTTTTTTGCGACCTCTACATAAACCAAATACTTATGAGAAACTTCAATAGACTCAGCAATCGGCTCATTCAACAAACCTATCACCTCATCAAAAGTCTTTTCTAGCTCCTCTTGTAGTAATTCTTTATTCTTTTTACTCAATTCAAGTACCGTCACTTTCTAAAGCCATTCTAATCTGTTCCGCTATTCGAGATACCACAGGTACTACTACGCTATTCCCTGCTTGTTTATATAAGTTGCTATTTGCCATTTTCTCTGGAAACTTATAAGTATGAGGGAACCCTTGAGTGTTAAAGCACTCTCTTGGAGTCAACTTTCTAATTTCCTTAGTTTCAGTCAAAATCATAGGAACATTATTACCGCCAGTACCCATAGAAGCTAACAAGGTAGGAACTACACCGCTTTTATTTTCCCTAATCGTATTTCCTCTGCGATATTCATAGATGCTACCTATGGACACAATATTGTCTCTCAATAAAGGATAATAAGGTTTATCTTCCCTATAGTAATACTGCTCTTCTACTTGGGTTTTGAAGTCAATAACATCAAATACACTCTTTGTAAGTTCAACCTTATCTGGAAACTGAAAATACTCAGATACCGATTTATCTTTAAATCCTACAATGTATATACGCTCTCTACCTTGAGGAATATTACCATATTCAGCAGCATTCATCACTTGGTAAGTTACATAGTAACCTAAGTCCTCTAAAGTCTTTAAAATTACTCTTAAAGTGTTTCCCTTGTCATGGCGAACTAAGTTCTTTACATTCTCTAAGAAAATGGCGCGAGGTTGTTTCTTTTCGATGATACGAGCCAGTTCAAAGAATAATGTACCTCGACCTTTTTCATCGTGGAAACCTTGGCGATACCCTTCTATCGAAAATGCTTGGCAAGGAAAACCTCCTACGATAATATCTGTTGAGGGAACCTCACTTGCTGAGACTTCTCGAATATCTCTTTCGTCCAACTGAACATGAGGGAAGTTTAAAGCAAAGGTTTCTCTTGCTTTTTCATCAAACTCATTTGCATAAACCGTTCGAAAATCTTGACTTTCGAACCCTAAGTCGATACCGCCAACTCCTGTAAAGAAAGAAGCGACTGTTAAATCTAAACTGCTCATAAAACCTCTTAATTATCACTATAAGCCAACAGAACCTTCAAACCTTTGATATAAGCATCTACAAAAGTTACAGTTGGTATATTCTCAATATATTGTCGAATGATAGAAGGTGAAAGATGTTCATATCTAACCCTATCAACCTCTATTTCCCCATAAGAAACAACTTGAGGTTCGCTTAAGCTCTGAACACGCCAACCGTTCAACTGACTAAGGTTGTAATCGTAAGCATTGAAAGAAATGGTGTGTCTTTTCTTTTTAGTATACACCTCAATTTCAAGAAAGTTCCAAGGAGTGTCACTTACTTGAAACCAAGTTGTATCAGAAACTTTAAATTTACCGTACCGTTCAACTTCTGAAATATGCAGTTTGTGTAAACGGTAAAGTAGCTCTGCTAGTAAATCTAATTTACTCTCTAAGTTCATCTTCAATCAACCCATCACTCTCTAATCTAAATCCATCTCAAACTTAAACCCATAAAACTTAGTCAACATAACCGAAACCAAAGCACCCAATTCCATTTCTAATTGGGATAACGGAATTGAAACTTTTGCTTCAACTGAAATTGGAAGTTCATTACATGAAAGATACCCTCTCATAGTATTATAAAGCACTAACTCAAAACCTTGATTTTTACATTTGAAGAATTGAATAACCCTAACTGAAGTAACCTTCTTCTCTGTAAACTTCACTTCTACATAAAAGTTTTCTGTGCTTTTAACAACAACTTGACTCTTCCCTACAAAATTTACCTCAGTCACATTTAGAAAAGGTACTAAACGCAAAAGAAGTTCTTCTGTCAGAGTCCACTCTCCTCTTTGTATAGAATAAGCAATAAAAGAGTCTCTGTTGAAAATGTAAGGATTGTATGGAAAAGTAGTCCCATCTGATAACACTAATAAACCATCTTTTGAATCCATACAAAACCTCAATCTTTCCAAGTAAGAAACGTATTTGTTTGATCTACTAAGCACAGAGTAGTATATAGATTTACAAAGCGCTCTTTAGAGGAAATAGAATCAATAATAAGGTCTAAATCTCCCCACGTGATACACTTATCTGACACGTTTACAAATACTGTAAATGTGTTTGAATTGTCTGGTTTACCTTTAAGGTAAGACCAACCCCTCATCACATAAGTATCAGAATCAGAAGCCAACTCAATGTAAAAATAATAAGCGTCCTGACCATTACAATATAAGCTAATGTAAAGTCGGTTTACATCTTGAATATAAGAGTAAGTATATTTCTGATTATTTAAAGGAAGTTTCTCATCTTTATGATGTTTAAGCTTAGGTAACTCTTCCAATAAACCGTTAATTACTGTTCCAAAGCGACGTAGCTCTTCAGAGGTTAAATTCATCAATCTACTCCCACCATTAACTCTTTCAAAGCATTTAAAAGCACACGCGCCATTTCATCAGAACTGATAAATTCAATCAAATCTTCAAATTTACTTAAGTTCTTAGTTTTAAATTCTTCAAAATCTAACTTAAATCGAACTTCTTGGTATTCACCATCTTTAGTATAACCTTTACGAATACTTCTGCAGTAAACAAAACCATCTTCAAAGTCAAAGTTCAAAACATGCTCTCTACCTACATTGTAAGTATATAAAGACATTTCAATCTCAGAACCATCTCTAAGAAATTGAAACTCATACACAAGAGAAGTGTCAAAAACTATACCTGTTGTGTAAGGAGCTTTCTCCCACTCTTTACGAAGAAAATTTACTAAATAATCATTTAATGCTTGTCTATTTTTCGTTAAAGTCATCTCTATACCTCGCAAAAATCATGAATATTTGTAAACAATTTAGGTAAACCTTTATAAAAAGCATCAAGCACCTCAGATTTCTGAATAGCACTCAGTAAAACCATCAATTCAGAGTATTTAACATCAGTAACACTAATTTGCTTAGCTAAATGATTTTGTGGTCTCCCTCTATAACAAGGAACACTCAAACCTGAAAAACTAGGAGAAAAACCAATGCCTGTACCATTTACCTGCGTACTTGAAGATACCACTTCTTCACTTAAAGTTAAACGATGTACTAAAGTATTAGTGCCTTTCCGATAAACATCAAAGTTTAAATCAACTAATAATGTATTCTCCAAAGGCATAAACATATTTGAAAATTCTACATTGTATAAAAAATTACCTTCAGCACTAAACTGAATATCATATCCCATAAACGTATCAAAATGCTTATCTAACTGTTTATATAACTTATCTAATGCCTGTAAGCAAAAATCTAACTTTTCTGCTCTTGAAACTCGAACACCCATAATGTCAACCTCATTTATTTAATCAACTAACTAAACAGTTACATAAACTTCATGTACTGCAAACCTTCTAAGTAAGCTAAAACCTGCTCATCAGTTAAAGAGTTAACTACTTCTACAATATCAGAACGACTAAACTCTTTCGTATAGTTTATGGATGTAACATCTACAACACTAGAACTTCTCCCACCTACATCATACTTAAATGCTTTAAAACTATACAACAAATCCCCAGCTTCAATCATTTGTAAACCAATAATTAAACTACAATGTTGTTTCCAACGTTTACGCGTGTATAGAGTAAAAGAAATAGATAAATTTGTATAATTCTCAGTGATACCCCATCCAAAAGTTAAACGATCATTTACCTCAACCATAGGAGGAACTTCCGGAAACACAGTCGATTGAATGTGTAAACCTCTAATCATATTATCCAAAACTTCTACTAATTGTGTTCTATCTTTATAAGACATATTTTAAACCTCATTTACTTAAATCGTGACCTTTATCTTATTCAAACCTTAAATCAGGAAGTTTCTTAACTTTATTCAAAAACTCTGGTAAACCTAAATAAAACGCGTTTAAAACTGCATTAGATTGGATACCCTCGGTAATGAGTCTAGGTGCAAACAAAGCCAAAGTATCACTAGACATAGAACCAACTCTTTCCCACTCTTTAGGTTTTCCTCTGAAGAAAGGACTACTATAACCAAAATAAGTATCTGAGTTAGCTGAAGGTTCAATAGCTAACCAAATGCGATGTTGTATAAGGTAAGAAGATTTACTCACAACTTTAATACTAACCTCCCCTGCATCATTATTACCTTTATTTGGTTCAGTAAGTGTAACTTTTAAGAAATGAGTAGAATTTACATCCAATGCCAGATCATACTGTGGAGAGCCGATGTAGTTTCGTTTAAATTCCTTATTTCTAAGTTTTATAACATAAACTGCTAATTGCTCTAAACTTTTAATACAAACCTCTTGCTTTTCTTGTTTTGTTACCATAAGTTAAACCTCTTATCTCTTTACGGATTGCGCAACGGAATCTTGTTTAAAGCTATTTTGAAAGCTTTTGCATGTGATTTAGGCATAGATTCTACAAGTTCCTCTAACTCTTTTGAAAGTATTTCCGATTTATAAACCTTCATATACGAATTATCATGGTCATAAGACCCCTCACTAGTATAAGGCATAGTACCGTAATCATAAAAATATCCTACAGGACATTTGTTTACATGATAAGCCCCAAGACCTATAGTTAAAAACCGAATAGTTTGTTTACGTTTACTAGAAGATAAATAAACAAACAGAGAACAACTATCTTTCTTATAAGTAAGATCATATCTAATATGAAACCCACCTGAAACATCAAAACCAATTAACCCATTTAGGTCAGTATAGGTACTTGGACTAAGTTCATAACCAACTTGTCTTAGCAGTGATACCAACTCCTTTTGGTCTTTTGTTAAAATTGTCAACTCAAACACCTCTCAATCACTAAACAGCTTATTGTATTCAATTAAACCACAAGCTCTTTCTAAGCACGCAACTAATGGAGTAAGCAAATTATCTCTTTTATAGCTTGTCAGAACCATCTGACGAATATATGTCTCAAATGGAAATTGTGTTGTGAAACTAACTTTCAAATCATCCAAAGCCTTACCTCTACTATAAGGCAAGCTTGTAAAAGCACAATAATCAATCGGATTGTTTGAAGTCTCTGGTATATAAGCAACTTCAAAACGATGTAAAGTCGCTCCCAGTGAAGTTAAAAGACTGATACCGAAAGTTATTGCTGTTTGAGTGCAACTAAATTCAATTAAACCTTTATAATTTTCAAGTTCTTTTATCTCAAACAAAATTTCAAAAGGTTTTCTATCTTGAAAACTTAAAGTGAGTCGGTTATGTATAAGTTGCAGTCTATTTACTATTCTGTCTAGTTTTTCTTCTTTGGATTGTCTTTTAATCAAACTATAAACCTCACATTTCCTTCAAACTTGGGTACAACAAGTAAAGATACCCCAAAAGTGCTTTCCCTAAGTAATCATATTTCATAAACTCTAACAGACCAACCAAAGCTTCAAGTCTACCATTTGGAGAAACCTCAAAATGATTAACCTCAGTAATCTCACCTTTTGAATCGTAATGATGCACTTCTACAAAAACAACATAAGGTTCAGTCGGTTCAGTTAAAACATCTAAGTAATTTGTAACAACCAACTGGAAAGTCATCCGTTTACTTCGATTGTAAAAACGTAAATGGAGATTTGGGTTGCGTCTTGTAATATCGTTATAAATCGAACCGATAATCTTACCATCACTTGTCATAGGCATTTTTGGTAAGTGTTTATTCAACACTTTACTACTCAAAAAATCTTGAATCAAAGTATCTAAACCTAAACGCAAATGGCAAAACTCTTTGTCTGATAACATCTTTACTACCCCACTAAATTTCAAGCTACAACAAGCAATCAAAACTTCAATTTAATTCAAATCTTATAAATCAAGTTTACTACAAAAATTGAAAAATTGCAAGGATTTCACATAAGAAATTTTGATTAATTTGACAAGAATAAAAACAAAACAAAGCAATATAAAAGAGCAGTATAAAATTATACCACTCCATTATGTGTAAGTTCAAAATCTCAATCTTCTAAGTCTAAATCTTTGTCTTCTGGACCAAGAATACCGTAAGAAAGTAGAGCTTGCATGTGGTTCTGTACAAAATCTCGAACTTGAGGATGTTCTCTCTCTATTTCTTCAAATTCTTGGAACTTTAAGCTTGTAAGCACTCTCTCCGTTACAATACGCATGAAATTGAAAAACAATTCCTTTGTGATTTCATCTTTTGATAGACCAAAAAATTCAAGAGACTTGTCTTTATCAAACAAACCGATACCTTGTTTCAATAGAAGTTCAAAAATTGGATATAAGTTCTCTTTAGGAATAGCAACAAAAGAAGTAGCAGACAAAGTATCATCTTCTGTTCCAAATAAAGAAAGTTCAACCACACCTTCTAAAGTATCTTTCTTTTTCAAAATGCTTTGGTTGAACTTCATGAGATTCTTCAACACCTTATCTCGATCAGTATGTTCAATTTCCATTCTTTCCATCTATCTGTCTTCACTTTCTATTTCTTCCTGATGAGCTACTTGGATTTCTGGCAAAGCTTGTGGATACCCTACAACTTCTCCTATTCTTAAATTCGCAACTGCTTCGTGACCCTCTACCAAGGCTTTGCTCTTTTGGTATTGCTTTATCTTCATGGCGTTTCTATAACCTGTGCTGAAATATAGCTCTACATAATCTAAGAGAGAAACATAGACCATACGGACACACTCATCATCCTTACCGCAAGAAACAGTTGAGTTTCTAAATATCGACATAGACTGATGGAAACCAACAGGTAAAACTACACCGTCTGCTACCTCTGGGTAAACTACTCCAAAGAGCAAGTCAACTAGGTTTGTTTCATTACCTTTGGCGTCTCTTTCAATTACTTTCCAAAGTAACTTATACTTAGCCAAATAATCAAAAGTTTCTAGTAAAGAGTGCCGATTGAACTGCACCTTCTTAGACTTAAATTCTTCTACGCTTAACGAACCGTTCGCTAAGCTCTTAAATTCAGTTAAAACAGTCACTTCAACACCTCACTTTACATGATTTCATTTTCTTTTAATCTTCCAAAGACTCATAAATCCGTTTAAATAATACTTCTAAACAAGGTACTGCAATAGAATTTCCTGCTTGTTTATATAACTGCAAATCAGATAAACCTTCTGCTTTCGCTTTACTATAATCATCATAAGAAAACCCCATAAACTTCCAACACTCGCCGGGAGTCAGATACCGCATAGAATAAAAACCACTCAAAGATTTCTGTTCTTCTGTCTGATTATCAGACAACATCAAAGCCAAATTGAACAAACCTTGAGGTTTATTTGCAGTTTTCTCAGACAACCACAATACATTTGGGTCTTTTGCGAGTTCTTCTCTTGTTGAAGAAAGACCCCGCTCATACTTTACAAATGGACGAGCTAGAGGGTCACTTGCATCTGACGGATATAACTTAGACGGAACCTCACAACCAACACCCTCTACAACTGTTTTAGGATATTTGTAATCAGAAGCCAACATGCAGCTTACTTTTCCTGTTGGAAAAAGGCACTGAGTGCGCATGCCAATAGACTCTTTAATGGTTGAAGGGTCTATGTCCGCTAAACCTTGTTCTTTCAATTTATCTAACTTATAATCAATCGGAACATTAAAGCGACCTAAGTAATGCACGATACCCTTATCTCTTAGTTCATAAGTAAAACGGTCAATGTTGTACTGCTTGTGCCACTTCTTTGTATCTAATTCACTACCTAACAAGGGAGCCATAGTTGAACCATTATCAAATCCGTTTGGAAAACGATACGATTTATGTTTCCCTAAAATAGAGACTACGAAAATACGCTCTCTATTTTGAGGGAGTCCAAAATCTTTTGCATTAAGGACTCCGTAGTAATTCGTGTAACCTAAACCTCTCAAAAAGGAAAGCCAAGAGTGGAAACCGTCTCGAAACTTCGCACTATTTAGAGCTTTTACATTCTCTAATAACAAAGCCTTTGGTTTCTTACCCTCAATCAATCGCTGACACTCCCACAAAAGGGATGAGGACGTACCTGAACCTTTCTCAAACCCACGTTGTTTTCCTGCGGAACTCAAGTCCGTGCAGTTATGAACAATACAGTTTTGAACAGTGAATGAGTGATTGTCCTTTACACTAATATCATAAACGTTTGATTTGTAAGGAGTGTAACTTGCGCTACGAACAGATACCCAAACATAAGCACCCTCAAAAATCATAGAGTCTGACTGAGTTTCCAATTCACTAAAGGTAATCGTATAATGGTTGTTCTCAGACTCAATCACTTTAAAGGGAACTCTATTAGCTTTTAGAACTAATTGACTCAACCCATAAAAGAGTTCTTTACCTGTGATAAACAAAGCAGAGGTAAACTCAATCGTTTGTCCTAAGACGCTTTGAAATCCCCATAGAAGCGCTCGAAGTTGTGGGAGTGGTAACTCTATCCACTGAGCTTGAAAACGCAATTTACGGTGTTTTAGACCGCTCTCACGCAGATAATTTACAAGAGCGCAATCTCGGATACGGAACTCAACTTGTGAAGTGCTTAAATCTCTGTAAGAAGCATCAAACAAATCGGCAGTTAGAATACTTAATAAACCAAAGTGCTTGTTATCTACTTTGAGAATAACTTCTTCACCCTTCAAAGTAAAAGGGAAAGCAACTAGAACACCAATCAATTTCCAAAAGTTTAGTTCTTGAAACTTAAGTTCCAATGAGGGATACCCTTGTGGTAGTTGAGACTCAGTGTTGATTGGGAAACCTAAATAATCTGAGGTCGTTAGCTCATGTGCTTCTTTCCATTGCGGAGAATTTAAACCATCCTCTGTTCTACTACGAACATAGAAAGGGTGGTTTTCCGTAGTTGAAATCTCTCTTGTAAGTTCAGAACTTACCGAGAACAACGATTTCAAACCTTGATTGTAATGAGCCGTTACCTCTTTGTACCCCCCTGTGTGAGTTAAAACCAAGTCTCCTACAACCACACTTTTAATTGGTACATAACCCTTTTCTTTCACAAAAACTAAAGAGTCTTCCGTAAAACAAGGAAAAGAGTAAGTAAACAAGTCGAAGTCTGGTAAGTCCTCTGGTTGGAGTTTTGAAATATCTCCAAAGTTAGGAGTTTCCCCATGAATGGCTTCATAAGCCTGATGGGCGAATTTGTCTATCTCAGACACCCCTACAACTTCATAATCAACACCTAAGTTTCGTAAAGCCATGTGTTGACTTCCTACTCCTGAAAAGGCCTCGAATACTTTTAAATGAACCATCGTTTAGCTTAACTCCTTTGTGAACATGCCGCGAACCCCATCAAACCGACTACCGACATTGGGATACACCGCTACCAAGATTGTGTTTTCCTTCAATTCATCAATGGGAAACCCCTTCTCTTGTAGTCGATTATAAGTACCAAAGGACACTCGATCTACCACCGTAAAGTCAAAACCTTTCTCTTCACCCTCCCTAGGAGAGAAAATCAACGTATATTTCATCAATCAACCTCTCTCTCTAAATATGAATTTGGAACTTAAGAGCTTCAACCGTTAGTAAAGCTAAGTCCAAAGGTGGAATAACATAATCAGCGCCATATTCTAAAGGTTCTAAAAGACGATATGGTTTTCTTCGAAGTTTTGGCTCACGCATCTCCAAGAAAGCTCCATTTAAGTTCATAGCTCTATATCTATCCTTAAACTGCTGACCCTCTTCCTCAGTTAAACCATGTTTCATCAAAACTGAAACCATTTGTTCAACCTTTTCAGTTGGTTCTTCAATCTTCACAAACCAATCTTTTGCTATAAACAAAGGAGAGAGACCTTCAGTTGAAAAAGGAACTTCGGCTAGACTAGGTAGAGTGTATCTGTCAACTTGTCGCTTATACGGAAGTGTTGGATACCGCTTGCCTGTTGGCTTGTGTTCATAGAAGACTTCACAAGGTTCGTATCGAAACTCTTTGAAATCCTCTTCCTCTGCGACTTTCTGTAATAAGTCAACCAAGCGTTTTGGTTTTCGGAAGAAACCTTTCATACAAGGAATCGTATCAGAACTATCTCCACGGATAATCTTAGTTGCTAACAAAGTGTTATAGTCTGCAAACCCACCTAACTTCTTAACAGAAGACTTACGCTCTAACATACGCTTGTAAGTGCGAGGAGTAATTTGCTCGTAGTTGTTGAGTTCGGGATACCCTTGTTCTGCGTAGGTTTGTGTTGCTGGGTACATATAAACAGACACTTGGTCATCAACTAAAGGAACCATATCCAAATCTCCAGTCAATACACAGATTGGGTTATTTGGGTACTGAATTTTAGCAACTCTCACAGCTTCTGCAATCAAATCATCTGCTTCGTAATTGTCTTTCTTTAGGACACAGACTCCAATCTTCTTCAAAAGAGTTAAACAGAGTTCTGCAGAGTTCCACCAATCTGGTGCTAACTTCGGACGACCTGATTTATAAGTTCCACCTTTACCCTCACGTTTCAATAAATCTTTCATATACTCTTTGCGAGACCAAATCTTAGAGTCAGCACAAACCACCATAGGGTTATATCCTGCTCCTGAAAGTTTGTTCGCAAAGAACTTCAACATTGCAGACAATACCGTAGTATCTACTACAACTGTTTCTGTATAAACAGACCCCATAGAGTCTAATCTCTCAACTTCTACCTCCGCAGACAAAGTGACACCTTTGGCACGCATTCCTTGGAAATACTTATGGACTAAGTGGTTGAAATCCACCACCCATACGATTTTGGACATATCTAAGTTATTCATCTTATTTTTCTTTCTAACTAATCGTTTTCTAAACTACCGGTTGTTTTCCGTTCAATAGTGTACATTATATCATAAAAATCGAGAATTTTCAAGTCTGATACCGCTAAAAGAAAAGGAGCGTTAGCTCCTTATTTGGTTTAATCTTTCAAATCCAACAAATTAGTAGCAACCCCTACATAATAAGAAAACTCAGAAAGTAAACCAACCGTTTCAAACCCTTTAAACAAACCTTGAATCATTGAATCCACTGCTTGTTCTGGGAAGTTATTTGCTAACCTCAAATAATCATCAAAGGTAGCATGAGAGTTGTTCAAGTCGAGCGTATCGCGAGCGATACCCCTAAAGTAATTTTCTACGGAAATATAACAATGACCTTGCGATTGGTATTGCATGAGAATACTTGCAAACGCGCAATCACTACCTTTGCGCCATAAATGGAAAGTAAACTCATCAGGTCGGATGTACAAATTAAATTTATCATTTACATCTCTCTTGAATGGTTGAGAAGGGTTGTAGTTCTCAACCCAATTAGAATAAACTTTCTCTGTTGCCATAATGACAATCGCTAGTTGTGTTCTGTTGTCTAGTGTTTGGAACATAAACTTCTCCTTTATTCTACACAAGTTAATTGATAATTGTATTCATTAGCTAAACTATAATGTTTAAAACCTTAAGGAAATTTAATGAGAGATATCTCTAATGCAGAAATTACCTTGAGTTTCATTGAAGACACCCATAACTTCTGATAAAGTTGAATTGTAAACACCTTTTAAACCATAAAAGTCAAATCCATCAGGAAAACTATCAACCATTGGAGAAATAGCTTTGTCCTTGAAATTGTTTGCAAGATTCAAGTAATCTTCAAAAGCTGCGTTTGTTTTACGCAACTCTAAAGTATCTCTTTTCACACCCTTAAAGTAATTTTCTACGATAATTTTATGGTCGTTACCATTACAAACAAAAGTTACACTACCAAAAGCATATTGGCTAGACTCTCTCCACAAAAGCAGTGTAAACCAAGCGTCATTATAATATAATCGAAATTTATCTGCGTTATAAACTCTAAACCCAAAAGATTTAGCAACAATTCTATTAGTTGCATAGGTTAGTTCAGCAGCCATAATTGAAAGAGCAAGTTGCGCCCTCTTATCTAATTGTTCAAAAGTTACCATCAAATACACCTTTCTGTGTTTTCTAAAGTTCTGCGAAAAGGCGAATGCCCTCTCATTCTATTTAACATAACCTAAACTCGTGTAAGCAGACCAAAGACCTGCTTTCGTAATCAAGGACTCGAACTCCTTAACGAAATCTAGCATATCTTCTCTAGGGAACAAACCTGATAATTTGTCTGCATCCTCATAAAACATACCATAATCAGTAAATCTACCTAAAGAACCGTTATCATTCGTTAAACTATAGCTATATTTATCTCTTTCACCTACTGTTTTATACATGTTGAACGTGTAAAATTGACCTGACTCAGTTGAAACTTGATAGCACAAACCACTAGTAGTTATATCTAAACTACCTTTTAGAGTCTCTACAGAGTAAGATTTATCAGCTAACATAGAATGTAGCAAAATAGTTTTATAGAAATCAGAAATGCGAAGAAACGTTGTTCTTAATTCTTTTCTTGCATCTACTTTTGTGGCATGTTGTCGTTTTGCTAACTGTTTAGCAGTTGGAAGACTCTGAGCACCAACAGATAAGAAATGATTAAATGTGTGAGACCATATATTATCTTTACTAAAAATAAGCAAGAGATTATTTACGAATGGAGCTAAGTAATCAGAAGGTAAATCTGAAGCTAATTTCTCAAAATCGCTGTGCGCAGTGAAGATACCGCGTGTGGCACTCTCAAATTGAGGGTTGTTTCTAGCATACGGAGTCACTGCAAAAGCCAATTTGTTATCTTTATTGAACGTGAAACTAAAAGTGTACCAAGTTAAATAGTTTTGTCTTAGCACGTTTACAAAGCAACCATGACTATCAATGTTTACAATCATTGTATCAGCGTTAAACTCAACCGTAGCCGGTCCGTTTAATTCTCGTCGAAGTTTCTCCCAAGTATCAACCAAAGCAGTTGCTACTAAGGCAAAGCGTTGTTCTTTTGTGTATTGTTTTAGGTTTGTCATGTGTTACCTCTAACTTAAATTTTCTGTAATCTTCTTTCTGAATTCAAGTTCTTTTTCTATCTCATCTAAAGCTTCTTTCAAGATAAATCTCAAACCAAAGCGCTGAGACTCGTTTAACGAAAGCAGTATCTCGGAGATATAGAGATACCACTCTTCTCTTTGGGTGTTAATGTTAGAACGTGTGAAATCCAACAAGAGTTTTCCTCGACCGTAAAAACGAACACTAGAGTAAATCTCATAGTCAGCTACTTCATTCTTCCAATAGTCATAAGGGCAAGTAACTTGCTTTCTCAGATTTACACTACATCTTGGAAAACCATTTTCACTACAAGAAATAACCTCTAAAGAATTACGGTCAATAAACATATCTAAGTGTGGAGTTTCAATGTTAATCGAAAAACCCATAAATGGAGAACCATCTAACCACTTATACAAAACCTTTTGAAATAAGGTTGTCATTTTAATTATTTCTGCTTCGGATTGTACCATTTAGAACCTCACTTTATTTTATGTACAAACACTTCAACTTCATCTAGTACATTATAATCATCTAAGCAGGCTTTTAAAATATCTAAAGTCACTTTAGAGTAGTTCAATGCAAAGTTCTCTTCTAAAATCTTTTCAAAACTGCTCAAATCTGTAATAGGCGCAATCTTAATCTGAGAGCGATCTCTTTCATTATTGCGATAAGTCGAAATGGAAAGAATAGAAGATGCAACTACCTCAGAATACCCAAAGGAAATTTCCTTGTATTTTTCATTTTCTTTATAAACCAAAAGTGCAAATAACCCATCGTAAAAGACAAACTCACAAGGTAAAGCAATTTCAGATGTAGCGTAACTACTTGGAAGAAGTGCTTTTCCATAATGCCCTTTGTCTCCGTGCCACAACAAGTAAGTGGCATATAAATATTTAGCTAAGTCGCTGCGATAATTTTTACTCATTTAATTCAACCTCTTTAATCAATCCAATCATTCAAAAACGCAAAACGGTGTTGATACCCCTGAAACTGAGACTCTAAACCAATCAACGTAAAAAAGAAAGGTAAGGAACGTAAAATAGAGGTATAGGCTGCTTGAGGTACAGCCTCTAATAACACTTTAAAATCATCTACAGAGAAAGCAACTCCTTCAAGTTCTTTTGTATCCATTAACTTACCGTAAGAGTAGTTTTGAACCATTAAAGTTAACTCTAAACCATTATCTGCAACTGTAAAATATAAAGACACAAATGGACGACCTGATTGCCTTAAGACTGTGTAACTGAAAGTGTTAGAAGTGCAGAACCATTCTACTCCATCTTGTTTTAAACCCTCTGCGCTAATACTTTGCAAGTAACGACTGTTGTCAAACCAAATCTGAAAAGCAGAGCGCATTGCAAGTAACACTTGTAAATTATCTGGTAATTCGTTGACATATAGAGCAACCATCTAGTTTATCTCCTTAACTTTTATTGTTAAATATATTATAACAAATGGAGAGAATGTTTGCAAGTAAATAAGATGAAAAATAAGAAAAAGTTCCAACCTTTAGATTGGAACTATGAATTAGAGGATACCGTAAGGTAAAGAAAAAGAAAGCACATTAGACCATTACGCGCTTTCTCTCCTGAATTATGGGGTGTACGAGCTATTACAAGTACATGGGGAAGTCAGTCTCTCTCAACTGTGATAGTGAACTTTCTACCGTTCATGTCGAGAGGTAAAACTGCGCCTTCTTTGTTTTTATCACTTACTAAGTCCAAGAGAATTTCTAAAACCCCTTTTCCGATTAGAAGTTGGGTTTCCAAAATGTTTGAATCTGTGTTGTTCATAGGCTTACGATTCTTTTTCTTCTTCTTTTCCACCAAGCAAACGCTCTGCGCTTGCAAAGTGAAGGTCAAGTAAGTTGCGGACATCTTCATTACCCTCAACCAAGGCAAGCATGCTTTCCTCATCTTTAGGCAACTTATCCACGATTTGACCGATATAAGTCATAACTGTGTTCTTAACGAGGTCATCTGCGTTCAAACCAAGTTTTTCGAAAGTTTCTTTAGTTCCAAGGATACGGGTAATGGCAGTTACCATTGTGTCGAGTGTTACATAAACTGAGTCACTACGAACGTGAGACTCACGGATTGAACTAAAACCTACCTTATCGTCTTGCTCAAAAGTTGCAAGAGATACGAAAGACATAGGAGCTAATGTTTCTTCCCCTCGGTCTTCCCAAAACTGTAGGTGTTCTTTTAAATCCATAGCTGGGCTAGTTTTTGTTGTCATAAAGTTCTAACTCCTTTAATTTTAAGTATAATTCATTATAACACAACTAAGTCTTAAAGTCAACAGAAAAAGACCACCGAAGTGGACTTTTCATAGCCGTTTAATAGTGTGTCCGTTTGATATTCGGTTCGTTTTGTTCTTTGGTCTAGCAAGGCACCACCCAAGCATCCTTGACCAAACGAAGTATAACCTTCACTTCTTATCTAGTTTAGCACAAAACCGTCGAATTGTCAACGAACTTGTGGAGACCGAGTGAGATTTAATCTTCCTCACTATCATCAGAAACAAAAATCAAAGAAGAGAAATGATTGTCAATAAAGTCTAACATCTCTGGGTGTTCTTCAATCAAGTGGTTCAAATCATCAACTCCTTCTTCAGAATCAATACCTAACGCTGAATTGATAGTGAGAATTAAGTTCTCAACCATATCAGAAGCCAACTCAAGTGGGTTTAAACCAAATTGAGCTAAATACCCTTCTTGATCCATACCTGAAAGAATCGTCTCAATGGCGTTCATCATAATTGAGTAGTATAAATGAGTGGAGCAACTAAGTACAGCTTCCCCATGAGAGTCAGCGTCATCTGTCTCCTCAATCGAAGCTACGGTGAAGATACCGGAAACTGGTTTCTTGGCTTTCATTAAACCATGTGTGAAAGTCAGTTGCTCTTGCATCATCTTTTGAATTTTGCGCTCTGTCAAAATGTTGAAGAGAGGTTTTTCATTTGTATTGTTGTTACAGTTGTTGCGGTTGTTGTGGGTTTTCTTAGACATATTCTGTCTCCTTTTCTTTAATTATATGCTTGTATTATATCATAAAACAGAAGATAAGTCAAAAAAAAACGCACCGAAGTGCGTTCCTATCTAGTTTAAAAGGAATTTCTAAAGAAAAACCAAGCAATAAAGATAATTACAAGGCAAATCAGTGCGCCTTTTGTATGGTCTTGCAAAGAAGACCACCAACGTTTGAAAAATCGAAACATCTTAAGGATACCCAACCTTTCTAACTACTTAATTCCAACCACTATCAGACTGAAACCAATCTTCATCTACTTCTACTTCACTTACCACTAACTTATCCTCTTGTTCTTCTCGTTTTAGGTACTCGTTTCTTCGAACCCACAAGAAGTAAAAGAAACCACAAATGAGAGCGAAACAAACCAAAGTTAAAACCCACAAGAGGATTTCATTACTTGTGTAACGGAACCAAAATTGCATAATGGTTCCTAACAACACCAAAATGAGCTTATAAAGAGTAAATAGCAAAGCTAAAGATACAGCTAGACCAATTAGACCAAAGACAAGCAACCGAGTCTTTCTGTGAGTCTTGAAATAAGACACCAAACGCTTTAAAAAAGGCTCTTTTGGTTGTTTTACCTGCTGAGTATCAGATACCGAAAGAGACTTAGGTTTAGAGGTTTTCTGTTTACGTTTAAACATTTATCAATCCTCCAACTCAGCTTTCTTACGAGCTTCAAGCTCTTCTTTCGCCAAACGCTCAAGAGCTTTTTGGTCTGCTTGGGCTTTGTTCTCTACGAGTTTCTTCGTATTGCGCTCCATCTTACGTCCGTATTGGTCGTAAATTTCATCACCTAAAGCATTGATATAAACTGCTTCAAACTTGTGGTTGAAGCTTTTACCCCACATCAAATTCAAAGTCTTAGTTTCTTTGGTGTTGAACCAATCGACCATCTCTGCAGTTCCACGTGCAGCAATCTTCGAGCGCTCTGGGAGACCATACATGTTACCTGTTCGGTTAATGAGGTTCTGCTCTGGATCTGCTAACGTAAACTCAGAGTCAACCTCAATTTCCTTATCAGACAAGTTCTCCACTTGAAAATGAACAGTTCCTAATACTAAATCAGAAACATTGGTAAAACCTTTGTTCTTATCGTTAAAGGTTTGAACATCTTTAATAGCCTCATCACCTACTAAAACCTTAGTCACAGTCACTCGAACATCTTGGTAATTACCAGAAGTATCTTGCATTTTAGTGACAAATGGAGTGCCTAAAGTTACTGGATCATCATATTTGCCTGAACCAATGTGGACGTTAGTGCTTTTCGCATCGCTTTCTTTACTTGCAATGTATGTTGAGCCGACCCAACCATAAGATACGACTTTATCAAGATTTTTCTCGCCATTAGCATAAGTGTAAGGACTAGGCTCAACTTTTTTCAGCTCAAGCCATGAGGATACCGCACTATCGTAAGTTGGATTGTCTAACTTATCAAACGTATTAGGGTTTTCAACGTTTACTTGTTCAGTTCCTTTATCTGTTTTCTTGGTTTGTTTGACTTCACGAGCTTTCAGACCAAGGTAAGGTCGCAAGTTGTTGATATAAGTCGAAAGTTCTTTCTCTCTTGCAGACCACTCAGCGTGAGCCTTACTCTCACTCTTCTCACCATAACTATCTTCTGCAACACCTACAAAGAAATCTTGTGAAGTGTGCAATTTCTCAGCACTAAAAACCTCTTTATCGAGAGTGTTTGTGAACTCAGCAGTTAGCTTATTGTCTGAGGATACCGCTCCTGCAACTTCTGTTGTTTTGTAAGGTTTTGGAATATCAGAACCTTGCATATATGAAGCTACATAAGCGTTCTTGTACTCTAACATATCAGCTAAATTCTGAGCGATATACTTAGCGTAAGCATCTACTAAATCATCTTTGTAAGTATAAGAGTCTTTCTTCAAGTCTTTTGTTAAAGCCTTGATTTTATCGTGGTCTACATGTTTGATAACCCACCCAATGTACTCCCAGTTAGGAGACTTAATGGTTGCATCTGAACCATTTAACTCAACGGTTACTGCCTTAGAAACTGCACCTACAAAGTCGGTTCTTGAAGTGTTGGTGCTAACATAAGTAAGGTTTAAATCCCACAAGGAGATACCATTTGTCTCAGAAGTATCTGAAACCTCTGCCAAAGAGAACTGAGAGACACCACTTGAAATCTTGTCTTGTAAGTCTTTTAGGGCATCTTCTTTAGCTTTCTTTTCAATCGCTACTTTTTGATTGTGTTTATAAACCAAAGTGGAGCCAACTCCAATGATACCGAGACTTGCTAGGACACCTAGCGTTATCCACAATTTCTTGTAAGACCTCTTAGGAAGTTCTTGTTGAGGGTTTTTAAACGGTAAACCCCCACCTTGGTTAAAGTTAGAATTAAAACCACCACCTTGGAAACCGCCTTGGGGAGCGCCTTGGGGAGTACCACCAAAAGAACCTTGTCCTTTAGAATTTGAGTTTGAAGAGCCCGTTCCAAATAAATCTACGTCATTATTCATGTTTTATCACCTCACTTCCTCATCTAAAAACCACCAAATGCATCCATAAGAGCTGAAGTATTCACTAGAGGGTCAACTTCAGATTTAGGCGAAGTTGGGGATACCGATTGTGGGGTTTCCTCAGTCGGCTCAACTTCTTTAACCTCTTCAACTTCACTTACATTCTCAACCTCACTCTGAGGCGCTGTCACGCCTTCTGGTGCATTTTCTAACTCTTGAGGTGTACTTGTATTCTCAATCGTTTCAACTGCAACCAGTGGTTCTGTGGGAGCTTCTGATGACGGTTGCGCAACTCCTTGATTACTTGATTTAGTAGATAGAATTTCTTGAACCATACTAGCTACCAAATCTTTCAGTTCCATAGGGTTGACACCTTGGGTTTGGCTTAGTGAAGACACCGAAGTAGGTGTGTTAGCCTCTTCAGTTTCTCCATCAACAATTTCAACCGAATTAGAAGTAGAACCTTTCTCAACTAGATCCAAACCTAAGTCATCAAGCAAATCTAACAATGCAGATTTGACATCGACCAAAGGCATATCAAGACCACCAAAGTGCTTAATCTCAGCACTGCGAAGGGTGGATACCCAATCAGCAAATGGTTCTTCAATCTTCAAAGAGAGCCACTTCTCATACAAATTGGCTTGAATCGTAGACTGTTGCAAGTCATTGTAAGCAACCGACTGGTCAGACAAACCTAACAAATATTGGGTTGTGGAAACTCTATCTTGCAAGAGAGCTGCCAACAACAAGGAAATATAACTACTTAACTTTTTCTCTGTACGGAGAACTTCAATCAAGTTTGACTGTTCCTCAGTCAATCGTACAGAAAGTGTTTTTCTCAAACTCAAATTGAAACCTCCTCTACAGAACCCTCATGTTGACGAACTACACGAGACCATGAACGCTCACTTAATGGACTACCTGAACGTAAGATCTTAGCTTGTTTATCCAAGCGACTTAGAAACTCAAAGACACCTCTATTAGTTTCCAAACCTAAGTATAAGACAACTGGTCTATTTAAACGAGCTAAATCATCAAATTTCCGTTCCCAATCTACTTCTGATAAGACATTTACTGGAAGTAAAGCATTTGGAGAAGTCAATAAGTCGAGACCATCAGCTACTCTCAATTTAATCTCATCATAAGGAGAGTAAAGAGAACGAATGTTTTGTTCCCCTAAAAGCCACTTAGCTACACGGTTGCGCTTAGTGATACGAACTAAAGTATCCATAATACTCTCTGGAGACAAGTCAATCACAAGAGTGTCTTTCATGTTTACTAACAGGTATTGGTAAGACGGAACTAAATCTAAACTGGAAGCCGTCACATAGATTTCTACATTCTTTGGAACACTCAAAGGAGTTGTTGGAACAACTGCACTCTCTTTAAGTTTCGCTTTCAAATCCTCATTTGCAACCTCTAACTTAGCAAACTCCAACTTCTTATTTTTAAAATCACCCTCAACCAACTGCAGAGTCTCTTGCGTGCGACCATGTAAGGTACGCTCATTTTCGAGTTCTGCTTTGGTTAAGTTTAAATCCTCCTGCAAGTTTTGAAGTTGCTCTGAAGATACCGCTGAACCTTGATTTAAGTTAGCAGTTTTCAAATCTCTACGCAAGCGCTCATTATCTGCTCGCAAGACTTGAACCTCTTCTTCAAGAGTGAGACCAAAACCATCATCTACTGGTAAAGGAGTCTCTTCTTGAATTGGTTCTGTCAAGGGAGTTTCTTCTACTTGTGTGAAACCACTAGGGCTTCCACTTGTTTCCATTTTGGAAATAACTGGATTTGCCCCATATTGTGGAGTTAGTGGAGATACCGATTGGGGGTGTGGAGAATAAGTTGTATTCTCCTTAGTTAGTTGAGTGGTTTGTGTTAATGGAGTTTGAGTTTGAGGTGTAGGAGGTGTTACCTCCTCAATCTTAGGAGATGCTACCGTTAAAGACTCCCCTAACTCATTTTCCAATAACAAGACAAGCTCATCAGCAGTGGTAATGACATGCGCTCTGTCTGGCCCAACTGCGTCACGTATTGTAGCATTCGCATCCAATTTAACCTTTTCATCAGCAGTTAAGAGAAACCCTGCCGTGCTAATCTTCTTAGCGTGACTTCTTGCTGATAAAGGTTGAAACTTTGAACCTCCTGAAACAAATCGAATATCTGTTCTATGCGCTCTGAGAAGTAAATTCTCAACCTCCGAGATAATCAACTTGCTCAGTTCAAAGTAGTAATAGTCAAAATCTGACATGTTTCTACCTCACTATCCTACTAAATGTAACTATTTCTTAGTCTTTTGAGCCAAAGCAAAAGCAGTCATTAAACCAAGAATATTCAAGTAACGCGGGCTTGTGAGGTCAAAGGGGATACCCTCAATCTCTGGCTCCTCTAAGTATTGCAAGTCTACCAAGTCCAATGTTGGAAGTTCTAGTTGTAATTCAGACAAGAGCGCTTCAGAAATAGTAACTGTAGAACCATTCGGAACAACACCACCACCAACTAACAACAGTCGGTCAAATGAAGAAACCTCAACCTCTGCACCACGCAAGTAAGTAAAAACTTCTTGTGCAATATCGGATGCAACTGAATAAATGGCTTGTTCTACATCATCTCGGACTTTATAAACTGTGGAACCATATCGAACCTCACACATGTTCAATACATCTTTAAAACTTGCAATAGGAATATCAAGACCTAAACGTTTGTTGACGGAAGCTCTAACCTTACTCAAAATAGTTGAACCACCAATCTTAATAGTGTGTTTCAAACCATCAAGTAAGCGCTGACTGGATACCCCAATCAAGTCTGTAGTACCTTCTCCAAAGTCGATAATCAATACGTTTCGTGAAGCCAAGTCTTCATAATGAGGACGAGGGTTTAAGTCTCCGCAGCTCAAAAAGACTGAGTAAAATGAAGAGTAGCCTTCTGGGAGAACTTTTACAGAGTTGACATGTAATTGGAACTCAGCCCCATCATACAAGTTCTTATAAGTAAAAGTACGAACCAGATTCTGTTCAAAGACAGTACGAGCTGAAACTGCTTGTGCTGGTGGAACTAGAACTGCTAAGTCAAAGACTACTTCTTTAGACAAGTCTTGTTTTGTGCTTGACGGATACACCATATTTACCCAATCCAAAACCTTGTCCATGAGGTTAATCATAACCACATAGTTAAATTCATTTTTTGCCTTATCCGCATTACTTACAGAAGTACGCAACTTTTTAGGTAAGTTAAATGTAGCTAAATCTCCCCACAAAACTAACTTATCGTAAACTCTACCCTCAAGCTCTAAATGAATCTCAAGAATGTTTGAATCTAATTTATTAAAGTCTTCAGACTGTATATACGGGATGTAAGCTTGTTTAGTCGCTAAATTCTCCACTACAAAGTGGTTATCAAGTAAATAACCACGTGTGTGCTTGACGATACCCCCTTCCACAATCTGCGCTACTGCGCGTGTTTCTGAGTTTCCTAAGTCAACCATCAATTTTACTTGTGTCATTGTGTCACCGTTTTTCTTTCTTTCTATTTCTTGTGTTGTAAAAATAAGTCTTAAATTTAAAAGGAATTTTCAAATTTTTGAAAATAACTTCAAAAAGCTATTTTCTCAATATCAATTTTAATTCATCGCCATATAAATAAGGCACAATCAAAGCGTTTTTAGGATTCAAGTCCTTATCAAAGGAGTCAACAAACATCCCATCCACTTCGTAACCTCTCTTTTTAGCGGTTTCTGTGAAAGTAGAATAAGCTAAACCACTATATGAGATAGAATGGAAGTGAGAACTCAATAAAAACTCATTTTCATAAGCTAGTTCTCTTAACTTATCAAAGTTCGCTAACAAATTAGACATAACATGAATGTTCAAACCTTGTTGAGTTGCACCTTGTTCGAGGATACCGAGTTCTTTATCAAGTGAAGGGAAGTGAATAGAACCTTGCACCGAAACCAAACCAAATGCTCCTTTATGACCTTGTGCATCAAAGTTGTGATGTTCAAAGAAGTCTCTATACTCCAAATCGGAATGGAAACCACGAACAGAACCTCTAAGCCAGTTACAGTTCTCAACTGCTGCAATCAAAACAGTTTTCCCTAAATCGCGCAAATACTGATTCGCAATTAAACCAAGGAAAGAAGTATACTTAAAGTTGTACTCTTTCGAGTCTGAAGTCTCTGGTATTTCTGCTACATCAATAGCCAAAATAACCAAGTTTTCAAGCTCAGTAACCTTCAAGTAGTCCTTCATGTGGTTCAAAATACGAGTCCGAATGGTTTTAGCTGGTAAAGAGTAAAAGAAATCTGTTTGGATACACAATCGGAACAAATACTCGCTCAAATTAAGTTGATAAGAAGCGTTAATGTAAGGAGACAAACTAAAGTCCACAAACGTTCTATCTAATTTTTCGGGATACCGCTGAAAAGCAGTAGGTACTTCTGCTTGGCACACCCGAGTGAGTTTTCGAAGTGTTGGCATCTCTAACAAAGGAGTTTCAAATGTAACCTTTAAAATCTCTCTTGCTAAAGGGTTTTCAATATCACGCACATCAGAAAGCAAAGTGACTCCATGCATCGCAAACCACTCAGTCTCAATTTCAACCTCTAAAATCTTGGATAGAGCATTTAAAACAACACCTGTACCTGACCAAAATCTAAGCTCTTCAGGTTCAAACTCATATTGGTTATTGATTAAAACCGCTTCGCCAACGAGGGATACCCCATCTCCGGTTTCCTCTGTAGTAGACCAATACTGTTGATTTGGGAATAAAGGATTACCCTCGACTTCGTGATGGTCTAGGCTTATTACAAAGTTTCCTTGACTTGTGAGCTGCAACATTTCCTCTGCCGAAATGGAAGAGTCTACGTTAATAATAATCTCATTTTGATGGTACTCTGTCGGAATATAATAGTCAAATTCCCCCCAACTGCGCTCTTTCTTGACGAGTTCTTCTTCAACCATACCGTGTCTTCTATCTGTATTGACACAAGAATGGAACGAGTACCCCGCTTTCTGTAACATCTTAGCTCCTACGAACCAAGCCATGAGACCGTCAACGTCCGGGTCGCCCTTGAGGACTATAGGGTAGCCACGTGCTAAACCATTTGCTAACACTTGTTTAGCTAAGTCAACACCCTTTAGTGTATAATTTTGTAAGTCCAATCGTCTAACTAGCTCCTTTCCGAGTTCAATAGGTTTATTATAGCAGAAAACCTAGGATTTTGCAAATCTTATGACAACTGTATGACAAGAAAAATGAATATATGACAAATGACTTTAGAGGTAAGACAATCTAAGGAGAGTGTAGGACAAAACTTACTGAAAGTGAGACCGAAAATCTAAAATGTAAGTCAAATTTAAAGAAATATAAGACAAACTAGAGGAAATTTAAGACAAATAAAAAGTACCCTCAAAATGAGGATACCGCTAGGTGTTTTATTCTTCCCATAAGAGCGTGTTTGCAGTGTTTACATACAAAGGAAAAGTACAGTTTTTGAAGTAACTCTTAGTTTCATTATCTACGTTTTTTGGTGAGTTGAACATGAAGGAGTGACTGTTCCAATTACCTTGAGCGTCAGTTGCGCTTACCTCTACAAGTCCATGTTTCGGAAAGCCATTTGCGCTATCTTCGGAAGACTCGGGGAAAGCAATCTCAACGTCCCAAATCTTGTGGTTTTTGAAGTTCCCCACAATAAAGTTTGTAATATCTACTAAGAATTGTGTACTTGTATTGTTCATAGTGTTTTACCTTTTATCTTTCTAATAAACTTTAGTTTTAATAGTCATTACCAAAAATAATCTTTTAGAGCCTCTTGATGCTCCTCAAAATAAGCACTTAACCAATCAAAACCATAAGCTGAACCGAAGCCTTCCAAAAGAACGGAAAAGTCTAAGTTTGTAAAACCTAATTTCTTCAACTTCTTATAAGTGTTAATCGGAGAACGAAGCTTTTTATACTGTATAATGCTTGCAATGTCCTTAAAATCATATTCCCTTAAACTGACCATTTTCATACCTAATACATACTCTATAGGTGCTAATAAAACAGTCAAGTTACTGAAAGAATACAAAGTATCACAAACATCAAGTGGAGGTTCTGGATTTAAGGTTGCTACATCATTATTGAGCCAAAGTTCCCCTCGATAGTTCAAATCAAAAACTTGACCTACTTGAAAAATAATTTCACGTATTTTTCTATCTGAAGTATAAAAAGCATCTACATCATGAGTAGCACGCAAACCGTGATACTCCAAAACATAACCCCCAACACATAAGAGAGTTAAATGCAAACCCTCTTTAGCTAACTCTTGATTCAAGAGTTCAAACGCTTGTAATCGCCTATCCATGTCTATACTCCCTCAACAATCTCTGTACCTGACTCAACTGTGCCGGTTTACCTAAAGATACCACAAACTCATGAGTTGGGGAGCCAAATTGAACTGCGCACTTTAAACTAATTTTTTGAAATTGAGTCAATTTATCAGACTCCCAAAGTCTTTGAACATCATCATTTGTTAAATAAGTGTAATCTTCAAAAATAACTTTTCTTAAATAGCGAAACCAATGGCTAGAGCTGAATCTTGAACGCTCTGCTGCAAGAACCATATAATTAAAGTTATCCATAACTAATACCTCTAGTTCTCTACGATTTTTCTTCCAACAAATTTAGAAAAGTCTCCATATCTAAATGACTTGGGTCATAATCTTCTAAATCGAAAATTGGAGGTTTAAGGGATACCCTATAGTAAGGGGAACCCCAATTATCAACGAGCCGAACAAGTAAGTCACCGAAAATATAGGTTTTACTACCTTGATACATAAAAGTAAACGGAACATCTTCAAGCTCAACTCTGTTAAGCATGTAATTTACGTTTACCAAACGATTGTTATTCCCTTGAATAACAAAACCATTCTGTTCACATAAAGTATGCAATAACTCAGTTTTATATTGCTCAGTTTCCTTTACAATCCTACGAACTCTTGCGACCATACGTTTATTGAAATGTTCTTTTGACTCCACTCAAATCACCTCTTTTATCTGTTTCTGTAATAGAACTAGCACCATAACTGTTTTTAAATATAAAGTCTAAAAGAGTCGAACCGTCACTAAGCTTAATAGGACTGTTTGTCTTACCTGTTCTATTTCCAATAAAGAAAAACTCTTCAACCATATTTTCAACCTCAAAATTCCAACCACAAAGGAGAGATACCGAGACCCTCTTCTTCAAATCGAGAGTGTAAGTTTTCTAAAACAGAACTTGGTACAACCCAACCCTTACCCAATTTTTCCAATTCAATCTCAACATTCTCACCTAACAATTCTCCTGACTTCAGAAGAGTTTGCAATCGTTTGGCAGTCGCTAAATAATGATAACTACCATAAAACTCAACGAGGTAAACTTCCTTCCTTCTTCTGTAAACCTTCTTTATCATAAAACCTCACTCAACTAAAGTTTCCCAACCACAGAAAACAAGGCACCATGTTCTACTTTAGTTGTCTCCTTATTAAAATCTACGAAAACAACTTCTTTCTTCAAAGAAACTTTATCTTTCTTCCAGCTTAACCAATTCGTTTCCATAGCTAACCCTCTTTTCATTCTAGCTTATCAGCAATATATCGACCCAAAGTCTTAACAACCTCAACAACTAAAGCGTTTCCCATAAAGAATTTTCTACGAGTATCAGATACCCCTACTTCCTTACCTTTACTGAGTTTAACCTTAGTCCAGTTGTCCGGGAAACCTTGTAGGCGCTCAGTCTCAAGTGCAGTCAAAAGTCGATACCCTTTGATATCTTCAATTAAATGAGTAGTACGACTTATTGCACCCTCAGAAGTCAGTAAAGTGCGAGAAGGTAATTCTGCGCTATCCACTAAAGCCATAGCACCTTCAGAGTAAGTATAGGTAAAACCTTCAGAATTGGTACGCTCAAACTTCTTAGCTCCACGCAAATAACGGAACTTATCTACTTTGTCCTCAGACAAATAAAGAGAGTTTGGTAAATCTGAAGGGTCTTCTAAAATATCTCCTAGAACCTTACAAGAACCCTCGTATTTTGGCTCTAGCTCCTTTGTAACAACTTGACCCTCTATCATACTTCCTGAGTTCCAAAACTGCGTAGAAAAGGAATCTGATACCTCTACGATGTCTTCTGGAAGAACAAAGGAACTACTTCTATCTTTTACAACTTCAGCTTTAGTTTCGTGGGTTTCCTCGAAGATACCGCTAGTATCTACTCCGAAATCATCTAACACTTGTTGTTGCTTAAAGTAAGGAGTGTCTTTCCGATAAACAAAGAGAAAAACTCTCTTTCTTCTTTGACACCAACCATAGTCTGCAGGATTTATAACCCGCCAATCAACTCCGTAACCTAAGTCAGCAAAAGCTCTCAACATAATCGCAAAATCTCTACCTCTTTGTTTTGAAGGAGCTTTCAACAAGCGATCTACGTTTTCGAGTAGTAAATACTTGGGGTTACTTAGTTTTGTGGCTCTGACGATTTCCCAAAAGAGGACACCTTTTCGACCCTCGATACCCTTTTCATCTTTCTTGGTTCTTGCTACAGAGTAATCTTGACAAGGAAACCCACCTACAATCAAATCTACCTCACCTCTTAAGGCAGAAAAGCGCTCGTCGGAAATTTTAGTGATGTCTTCGTTCCAGTTCTCACTATCTGGGAAATGGTAATTGTAGACCTCAAAGGCATCTTGCGACTTTCTCAACGGTTCAAACTGGTTCGACCACAAAGTTTTTAAAGTAGGACTTGCTTTTTCGAGACCTACTCGGAAACCCCCTACTCCTGCGAATAATTCAAGTACGTTCAAGTTAATTAGTCCCTCTTCCTTTAAATTAAATAGAACAAGTTCCCCAAGTATAACACAATAGCGCATCACGCTTTAGTTCTACATTCGGGTAATCTTGTAACAAACCTCTTGTATCAAAACGCTGATTTACAATAACTGAGTAACCATTTGGCGTTTTGTGCAAAGTTACAGATATTGGAGGTCGCTTTTGACCTTTCTTTGTCTGCGTGGTCTCATGTGCAATATGTAAGTCTTCAACAAACTTAGTTAACAAAACCTCAGTATCTTGACCTTCAACTGGATCGAAGTCGAACAACCAATGCTGCTTATCTCCATAAGCATTTTCTACCTTAGCTGCAAGAGAAGCTACTTTCTGAGGTAATGTAGATAAATCAAACTCTTGATCCAACATCTTGTGCTGCAAAGCCTTAAAGGTTTTTGAATTAGATCGAGGATTAATAGAGACATACATCCTCGAAAACTCACCAACTTGACCGTCATTAACAAAAACTTGAAACTGAGACTTAATTTCTTCAAAACCCTTAGTTGTAACAAATGATACTTTTCTTTCTTTAAAAGTTTCAAGGTGCTTGTTATCCTTATTTCTTGAGACAAACAAGACAACATTCAACTTATCTAAATCAAAATTAACGTCTGGGGCATTTTTAGTAAGTTTTAACATAAATCAACCTCTAACTTTCAATATACAAAATTTCAACCACTTCAAGAATAAATTGCTCTAAAACTTGCTCCGCTTCGATTTGAAGATACCCAAAGGTAGGTGTGACCTCAATTTCAGACCAATAAGGTGCAGAATTACCTAATATCACAATCTTTTCTGTACCGTCTACAAACTCAACTGAAATTTGCGATTTAGTTAATTTTATAGAACGAACAAGAGTATAAGTGTCCCAAAGTTGTTCTTCTTTATCCACACTGTGTACCACAAGCGAAATCAGAGTGGAAGCTAGGTATTCTGGTACAGTCTTATCCAACATGTAATTCTCATATTTTAATTTCATTTATTACACCTCTTCATATAAATAATTTACAACAACTTGTTTTATCTTCTCTAATAAACGAGTTGGACTAAGGTAACTAGAACCAAAATCTGGTTTAATCTCATTTTCTGACCAATAAGGTTCATTATCCCCAAGGATTAAAACCTTAGTTGTACCGTCTGTAAAAACGAATTGAATACACAAATTGGATAAGTGTGTAGAACGAACCAAATTTAAACGATGTTTAAAGCTAGAATCACTATCCGAAGTGAACACTGTGTAACTTGTCAAAATCTCACTCAATTCAATGACTAAACTTGTTTTATCTGTATAATCTTCATATTTTAATCTCATCTTTTCTAACCTCAACCTAAAAATATCAACCGTACAAGTGACTTACAACTATGCTTTCCAATGTAGCAAGAAGTTCTGAACCAAACATAACAGTTCCTAACTTCAACTTAATATCTGGCTCAGTCCAGTAAACCCTATCTCTTTTTAAATTCAAAACAAGATTTGAACCATCATTTAAGCGAATTAAGATAAAGGTTTTAGAAAAAGTAGCTGAATGTACAAGATTTGCACGAGTATATAGCAAGGTTTTAGAATCAAGAGCAGCGACAGAACCTGTAACTAAGTTCTCACTTAGTTTCTCCAATACTTCAACCTCTTTGGTATAGTCTTTGTACTGTAATTTCATTGAATTTTCCCTACCTTCTTATAATAGTGCGAAATCACTTTCTTTTTCAAATACTTCTTTAAATGTCCCGAATTGGAAACAACAGAAGTATGTTTTTCATTCGACTTCCAAAAGGCTCCGTGTTCTTCCAACTTCAATGTATTCACAACTCCATCGGAAAACATAAACATAATACCAAACTCAGTTTCTCGAACCTTCCAAATCAAATTCTCTACTTCTACATGACCTGCAAAGTTTCTAACCCTATTCAAACTTGTAAAATTTCTAAATAGCTTTACTTTATTTACTGGTTTCTTTCGTCTGACTAGCACCAATTAGACCTCCACAACTTTAAATTGATACCCCAAAGACTCTACCTTATCTTCAATTTTCCAAAATGACGAAATTCCAAGACCTGCAAAGCTCTGCAGACCAATCTTCGTTACAGACTCTAAATCTGAAATAAAGGTAAACCCTTTACTTTTCAACAAGGCTCTAATTTTAGAGTTGAACAAGTCAACTGTGAGACAAGGCTCAATCTGAGAACCATTATGTTTCGGACGGTAAGTAACAACACCCTCAACCTCAGTTAAGACTTGACCCTCTTTCAACAAACGCTCGGAAACCCTAGAAAAGCTTCGGTAACGAATAACCAAACCTTTATCGTTGATGTACCAAGACTTGCTAACGTTTTTGATAATATTAGCGATTGATCTTTCAACAAAGGATTGACGAGTTGGAGATACCCTTTGGGTGTTAGAAACTGCTACTAGAAAGTCTCCTGTGTTCTTAGCAGTCAACCAAGTTGAACCTTTGAAGAACTTCTCAAACCACTTCTGTTCTGTTTCATCTACGCTTTTTACAACTGTATCTACAAAAGGTAGAAAGCTAGAAAAGAAATCATCTGAAAGCTCTGCAACCTCAGAACCAAAGACCAAGCAACAAAACGAACCGAAAGCCGTTTCACTCATACTATCCAGTAAATCGTGGTTAAATACAAGAGTATTTTGCAAAGGAGCTACTACTCGACTATTCGTCCAAGCACTCTTATTTAACTTCTTACGAGCAAAGCTGGAATAGTTTACTCCTAGTTGCTTTTCTGCTTCCGTGGCTGAAATGCGACCTGAAATAAGAGCCGACATAATTGAGGATACCCTATCAGCTTCTTCTTTTACTGCTTTATAAACTTCTTTATCTAAGTTAGACATCGCTTAAAACCTTTCTAAATAATATTCAACAGAGTTGCTCTCATTAAAACTTTGTAGTCTGTACAATCTACTAAAGTAACCTCTACATAAGACGGAATTAAAGTATTATCGTCGTAAAAACACTCAACACCGTATCTGTAAGTATGCTTATAAACCTGCGCACTCTGATGTACAAAACAACTGATAGAACGCTCAAAATCATCCAAAGAGAACTGTGATGTACGCTTTGGATTCATATAATACATAGAGTTCTTTAATGCATTCTTGAAAATGACCTCTGCGTTTTGGTTATGATCTTCCTCAGTAGGTAAATAGTTATCTTTAATACGCATACCACTATTCAATCGAGCCGTTCCTGTAAACATAATATGCTTGTACTCCCCATCATTTAAACACAATCGGTAAGGAACTAAGTGTGTTCTATGGTATAAAGGTCGCTCTTTTCCTTGAACAATCGCCCACTCTTGTTTCACAGTATCAAACCCAGGTACATCTGCATTCTTACGAACATCATCACTACGCTTATAAAAACCTACCTTAATAGCTTTATTTTGAGTATCTAACAAGTGTCCATCAAAAAACATAAAGCCACCCACAATACGACCTAAATCATCTTTATCTGCTAGTATATAAGCACCTTTATGCCCTACAAAGTCCAAACCTGTTAATGATTTATGAAACAACTTACGAGTTCTGATAGGGATATAGTTGATATGATTGAAATAATTCTTCTCAATCTTCCCTAACATCTCGTCTTTATCTTTCCCTTTGTTGTAAACAAAAACCAAGAGCACTATGGACAAAAAAGCAACAATAGAAAACCACAGATGAGAAATTACAAAAAATATTCCAACTAAAATCAGTAAACCTTTTAAAATTAACCTTATCATTTAAAACCTCAAATAACTCTGTAAAATAAGCTAGGAAACAATACCCTCAAGGGTAGCTAAACACTCCATAAAACTCAATAAACCTAGTTTATACTGACTCTTAGAAAATAATTTAGAAGAAACTACACCAACAATGTTAAACGGAGAATAATAACAAAATTGAACGTTATCACCTTCAAGCTTAACCTCAAAATCACCTTCTAACTCAATATGATGAGTCCGTTGAAGATTATCTACCACTGCATCTATCGTATTTAGGAACTCTACCATTTTTAACTCCTTAAATCTTTATATTTAATTTATTATACCATAAATAATACAATTAGTCAAATAAAAATAGGCACAGACACTTATTCTACACCTATTTTCTTTATTTTAAACTACAATTATCGCCCCTACAAAGAGCAAAGTTAACCCAATCGCCCCTAAACCCGCTAGATATAAATGTTCTCTTCTCATCGCTTCTTTATTCTTCACTTCTTCGAAAATTTGAGTTTCTTTCAAACCATAGGATACCCCTATTCCAAAGAGAAATAAAGAGTTAAACACAAAAAGAATCCACAAATAAAAGCCATCCATGAGAGTTACCAAAATGCTCCCTTAGGTTTATAAGATTTAATCTTACTTGAAAGTTCTCCACGCTTGTTCTCATCAGCCTTCTTAAAGAGTTCTGTGCGAGCTAGAGCCATTTCTGAGTCGTTCAAAGAAGGGTCTGCGTATAAACGATAGTCCAAATTAAAGCGCGCACCTTCTACCAACTGGTACATTTGGTACTCATTGTAAATTGGAAACCCGTCTTTATCAGTGCTACAAACCAAACTCAAGCAACCGAAGTCTGAAGCTCTCCAACACTGTTCGATTTGACCTGCAGTGAAGTTCTCATTGATGTAATGTTGAATGAAGTCCACTACAGACATCTTCAAGCGACCTCTTAAAATCGCCAAAATCTGACTCTCTGACCATGAACCCTCCAAAAATGGAGAAATATCAACCCCAGCCATACGAAGGGAAATCAGAAAATCGAGGTAGTCTTTGTCGGATACCGCTCGACTGTTCTGCAAGTCAGTGATTTCAACACCTTGAACCAAAGCAGAAGCGAAAACTTCTATTGTAGACAAAGGAATTAAAGTAAAATCTACCTTAGAGAAGTCTACATTTTCAAGCGCCAAATCTACGAGGATACCGAGTGTCTTCGGTTCGACTACTAGTTCATAGTTGGTTGAATTAAAATAGTTGAACAAACCGCTAGAATCCAAAGTTCTATGAGCGCTATACAACTTGTACAAAGGAGTTAGCACATCTTTATCCAAATTAGCGTTTACCAAATAAAGAGGTACATCATGCTCCAAACATAGGCGAACTGCTCTTAGCAGCTCAAAGTCTACCTTTTCACTTGTTATAAAAGGTGTTAAATCCAAACCGTGAAGGAGACCGAGAGTCAACTCATCCTTCACGTTTCGGTTTACATCTAATGCTTGTATGTCAAAAAAGGACAAACCTAAATTCGCATTCTTATTCAAATTAGTTACCACACAATCTTAAACTCAAAGTTTCAAATCGAAGTCTGTAAACGCGCCAAGTTGTTCTTCGACCTTGGCTTTTTGCATGCGTTCTTTCAAACTCAATTCCTGCTTTAATTGTACACCATTTAGCACTACTCCGTCAAGTGGAGTCCACGATTTAATTGGGATACCCATTTCTTTCAAAAATGGTGAAGCTTTTCCTCTGCGAGTGAGGTAAATCGTAACCTCATCACCACGTGTTCCTGCTACAAAGTGAACTCGGCGCTCTTCTTCATAACTTAGCTCTCCACTTAGAGTATACGGAAAGACACCATCAGAATCATCAAAAATAATGTTGACATTGGCTTCACGACCTTTAAAACTAAACGGTGTAGCAAAGGTCAAGAGAGATGTACCACCTCTTTTCGCTTCACGAATTTTATTGAGGTCACCAAAGTGGAGCGAGTCGAAAATGTCGCTCCTTAAGAACACTATCGG
>ERZ772986.174-NODE-174-length-39786-cov-6.499409_pt1 | contig 39786 bp, 30 predicted proteins | sample MGYA00511898_ERZ772986 | MGnify/ENA primary metagenome ERZ772986 (study PRJEB29015, sample SAMEA2737934) | human oral metagenome | biome: human oral; feature: human-associated habitat; material: dental | place: China | collected 2148 ... | reverse complement strand
ATCAGAAATTTGAGGAAGAAATTTGGAGTCTAAAAGAAGAATTTAATCTTCAAAATAGCCCATTTTTATTGCTTCCTGAGCCAGCAGAAGAGGCGGATTATGATATGATGAATGCCACAAATGATGGTTTTACTGAGCCTGACAATTTAGCAAAAGAAGTTTACGTCGAAAAAATGAGAATTTCTTATAATCGCTTCGTCGAATTACATAATAATCAGTTTTCATAATGTAATGACTGTGCAATATTTGAGTATGAAGCTATTTACTATTTTATCCTAACCCCTCAAGTGTAACTCCTTGAGATGTTAATTTAGGGAAAATTTGCAAAAACTCCCTGAAAATGCTATAATAAACACCAATTAATTGGGACCAGATTATGGCAAAAAACTCCAAAAAGCAGTTACCAGGCATCACCTTTGAAAAAGGTGAGCATCTTGTGTTGGTAATTAAACGAACCAAGCTCATTCCTCTCGGTTTTTGGGCAGGTGCTTTTATCTGCTCTATCGTCCTGATCGCCGCAAGTATCCTCATTAATGGTGGCAGTTCATTTATTTTTAACCTTGATCCCACCTCTCGCTCTTTCTTTCTTATGATTATTCTTGTTGTACTTGGTACTATCTGGATCGCCACTCTCATTTCCACCCATGTCTATTCTGGTAACTGCCTTTATGTTACAAATAAACGCCTTATTCAAAATATCGTAACCTCCCTCTTCTCAAGTTCTACTAATGTAATCGATCTTGTTGCGGTTGAGGACGTCAGCTTCAAGCAATCCGGTATCTTTGAACATATGTTTAGTGTTGGTACCCTACGTATGTCCACCATCGGTTCTGAAACTACATATACCTTTGAACATGTTGATACGCCAACTGATGAGCTTGAGATTATTACTCATCTTGTCCATGTTGAAAAAGGTGAAGCTCCAGCTGAAGCTTGCACTGTGAATGGTGCTGCCAATACTGCATCCACCGTAATTAATTCTAGTACTCCTACCACCGTTGTTGCCACCCAGCCAGTCACTTTTGCAAGCACTAGTGATACAGTCCCTCCAGTCATCGAAGTAATCGCTCCCAACGCTCCTTCAGCCGAAGGTGTTGATACTAGTAGTACAACTTTTAATCCTCCAGCCAATTAGTCCCCTTTAAACAAAAAAAATACCTGGCAGCACCAGGTATTTTTTATGTATATTTATCGTTGCTTGAGTGCTAGCCTAATACGCTCTTCAATCGGCAGACTCGCATCAACCTTCGACAGTGCATCTGTCGCCTCCTTCAACGGGAAGCCAAGCGCCATCAAGGCGTCCAGCGCCTCATCATTTTCTGGTTGACTTTGTACTAATACAACCTCCGTCGCACCGTATCTTGTTGGAAGACCCACTTTATCTTTCAAATCCACGATTACGCGTTCTGCCGATTTCTTACCCACGCCTGCTGCCTTGCTCACAAACGCTGCATCTGCATTGGCGATCGCGTTGCGTACTTCCTCTGGTGTCGCCAAAGAAAGAATTGCCATCGCCGCCTTCGGACCCACTCCGTTCACTGAGATCAGCATTTCAAATATTTTCTTCGCCATTAAACTCGAAAATCCATACAGATCTTCAGAATTCTCCCTTATCGCATGGTATGTATAAAATTTCTTCTTCTCGCCCACGTTAGTTGCTTCAGCATCAATTTGTGATAACCCAATCTCATATCCCACTCCATGAACATCAACAATAATTGAATTTAAAAATTTTTCGGAAACTTCTCCCTCAATGTGTGCAATCATATCACTATTTTATCACAGACAGATTTTCTCTCTCAGCCATGACTTTCTTTGGTATAATAAACGTAAAGGTTTTAAAATGTCTGAACAGCTCAATCAATTCTATTCTGTAGAGAATCAAGACTCCCAGGTCGTCAATGGGGAAACATCGCTCTCTACCCTTTATCAGCCTGAACTACAACAACAATTTTCTGATCCCGAACTTGATCTTCTTTTAACTCTCTCTTCAAGCCTTCAAGAACAAATTGGCATAAAAATGGAGAGCCCTAATTTAGCCACCACAGAACAGGACGATAGCCCTGAAAATGAATATGATGATAATGATGACTTTGAGGAAGAAGAGAACTACGAAAATGGATATGATGACGAGGATGAGCGCATCGAATTTCGTGACAGCTACAAGAAAATCAATCAATATCCTCTCACTCCTGAAATTTACGAACGATTTCCGTTTCTTCACGAACTCCCCCAAGGTGTCGCTGTTATGGGTGGTGTGGCCAGGAGTATTACCAGGCAATTTCTCACCGGTGACATAGAACCAATTCGCGACATCGACCTTGTTCATATTAATGATCGTGAAGATGATCAACCAGTTTCTCCTGAAGAGTTAGAACATCTTTCTCAAAAGTTCATGCCGGAAGATTATGCTTTTGGTCATGGTATTCAACCAGAGTCTTTCGAACATTACTTCCGTACTCGTGACTTCACCGTTAATGAAAGTCTAATTTTAAATAATCAACTCTATTTTACCGAGTCTGCCAAGAATGACTTTCTGGAAAACATCATCCGACCTACTTACAAGGAATTACCAAATTATCAAGATGAGCTGAGTAGTCGTCTCTTTCTCAAGGCCCTGATGATGCAAAATGTCATCGCTGAATTCACCGACTCCATCCCGACCCTAGAAGATATTAATTATGTTGACCGTATCCGCACTTTTGATATAGCTCTCATGCTTAATAAGTGCATTAGTCGTGGCGCAGAGGTTGCCCAAAGTTTTACAGCTAACCTAGTCGACTGGGATGTTATCTCAGAGGATTTCCTAGGCCGTCCGCTCGCCGCCGCCAGGGATCTTCGTCAGGACTTATATAATTTTTACTATTACCCATCTGCCTATAAGCCAAATCAAGATTCATCTTCGAACGAAAAATCTGATCAAGAAATTAAGGAATATCTTAAATCAATCAACTTTAAGGAATTTGATCTGCCAGATTCAATGTTTAGGTTTCACACTTCAGACCCCAGTATTCGATTGTCTATCAAAGAATATGAAGAGGGTTCGACTGATCAAATCCGTCTACCTCTTGATAAGGTTCCGATTGATCCCGATGATTACCCAGAGCGTTTCCATGGGCAATATGAAGACTATGATTTTGACTTTATTAATTCTGAAGACTAAGCTTTTATGCTTTTAAATATATAATCATTTATCTTCGACGACTTAGGCTTCACTCAATAAAAAATAACGAATCTCTTCGTTATTATCCTGCTATATCTTGGTAGCACCAACTGGGATCGAACCAGTGACCTTAGGCTTATGAGTCCTACGCTCTAACCAGCTGAGCTATGGTGCCACTTGGCGGAAGGGACAGGATTCGAACCTGCGAAGCGTTAACTTGCTGGTTTTCAAGACCAGTGCCATCAACCACTCGGCCACCCTTCCGCTAACTATTTTAACAGATTATTCGGCGTTCGTAAATACGTTTGTTACATCGTCGAGGTCATCAATTGCATTGAGTAATTTATCAACCTTTTCTGCGTCATCCTCACTCACAGGTACTGAAGTATTCGCAATGTAACGAAGTTCCGCGTTATCAACCGATAGACCAGCGTTAATTAAAGCCTGTCTGACTTTCATTAAATCAGTTGCCTCAGTAATAATTTCAATGCCATCCTCACCTTCATTGGCGTCTTCAGCTCCACAGTCAAGCGCGGTCATCAAAGCCTCTTCGCCTTTTTCAGTAGTCTCAATTACGCCTTTGCGCGCAAACTGGAACATCACGCTTCCAGGGTCTGCCATGCGTCCGCCATTCTTGGAAAGAACATTGCGTACCTCTGGCATGGTGCGGTTCTTGTTGTCGGTTGCCACCTCAATAATGATTCCAATTCCGGCCGGGCCATAGGCCTCGTAAGTTTCCTCAATCATTGCCGCCGCACTTTTGTCGGTTGCTCTTGCAATTGCCCGTTCAATATTCGCCTTAGGCATATTTGCCTTACGAGCTTTTTCAAGCACCATTGCAAGCGTAGGGTTCATTGTCGGGTCGCCACCACTTCTTGCAGCAATCGCAATCTGGTTTGCAATCTTCGTAAAAGCTGCGCCGCGTTTTGCATCGACAATAGCTTTCTGGCGTTTAGTTGTCGCCCATTTACTGTGTCCTGACATCTTTTGACCTTCCTATTTTTACAATTTCTTCTCTGTATTATACCATTAAATTCTGATAAAATCTTTACCCACCACCGCCATTTTGTTCTTCGGCAAGTTAAATTTTTTTCCAGGCTGGTATTTTCTTATCGCATTCAAAAAATCCATTAACTGTGGTCTCGTCAATGAGATATTTCGTCTCAGGCAGAGTGCTCTCAAAACTTCCTCGGCAACGCTATTCTCAACATCTACAAAGAAATCTTTTCGAAATTTTATCTCATTATCTGAATATTCTATAACTAAAGCATCAGCTAGTTTTTTTATACTTTCTTCAATCTCCGCTCGCAAAATTCTTTGTCTTTCAGCAAGTTCCCACAGCTTTCTTTTTTCCTCTACTTCTAATCCTCGTAATTTTTCTCGCACCCGGTTTCTCAAATACATTTCTTCATGGTTCGTAGGATCTTGTCTAAAACAGAGGTGATTTCTTCCTGCATAACGTAAGATATCGGTTTTATCCATCCCCCGCGAAATTAGGGGCCTTACAATGTTCTTATTGCCAAACGGCGACAGTCCTCGCCAATAGGTTCCTCGAATTAGGTTAATAGCAACTGATTCTAGTGAATCATCGATGTGGTGTGCCGTACAAATCTCACCTTGATATTTATTCGCCACATGATATAAAAAAGCATATCTTTTTTCTCTTGCTTCTTCTTCGGAAGCCCCCTCTCCAAGCAGTAATTTAGAGGACTCAAAAGGTATGTCAAATTCTTTGCATTTCTGTCTGACGAATTCTTCGTCTATATCAGCTGAGGGACGTGTTCCGTGGTTAAAATGAGCCACCACGATATTTTCTGGCTCACGTCTCAAAAAAATATCGAGAAGCACCATCGAATCAATTCCACCCGAAACTGCTAAAATCTTCTTCACTCTAAAATTATATCAAAATCTGCTCATTCCATCTCCATTCCATATCTGTTATAATAGATTTATGAATTCAGACCATATTCGTAATTTCTGTATTATTGCTCACATTGATCACGGCAAGTCGACCCTTGCTGATCGCATGATGGAAATCACTGCCACGGTTGAAAAGCGACAAATGAAGTCTCAGCTTCTTGACTCCATGGAATTAGAGCGCGAAAAGGGCATCACAATCAAACTCACCCCAGTACAGATGCACTACAAAGGTTTTGAATTAAATCTTATTGACACTCCAGGCCATGTCGACTTCTCTTACGAGGTTTCCCGCTCTCTCCAGGCCGTCGAGTCAGCCATTCTAGTCGTAGACGCCACTCAGGGTATTCAGGCTCAGACTCTCGCCAATGTCTATCTCGCTCTCGAACAGGATTTGACGATTATTCCTGTTATTAACAAGATCGATCTTCCTGCCGCCGATGTTGAAAAAGTCTCAAATGAGATTATTAATCTACTTGGTTGCAAGAAAGAGGAGATTATTCCAGTCTCTGCCAAAACCGGTCTCAATGTTGAGGCGGTTCTCGATGCAATTATCGAAAAAGCCCCCAGTCCTAAAGCCCCTGTTGAGGCTCAGGCCGTTTCTGCCGGCGAAACTCGGGCACTCATTTTCGATTCCTATTTTGATGATTATCGCGGCGTCGTTCTCTATATCCGAGTCTTCAATGGTCAGATCAAGAAGAACGACAATATTTTTATGATGGCGTCAAAGATCAATGGCATCGCTCTTGAAGTTGGTGTTTTGAAGCCAGGTATGCAACCGAAGGATAGTCTCTCTGAAGGTGAAGTTGGTTATATTGTGACCAACCTAAAGACCACACGTGAGGCCAAAGTCGGTGATACTGTTACTCTCCATAAAAAGCCCGCCAGCACTCCACTTCCTGGTTATAAGAATGTCCTGCCTTTTGTCTATGCTGGGTTTTTTCCAGTTTCAAATGATCAGTACAAGGATCTGAAAGAGGCCATTGAGAAACTCTCCTTGAGTGACTCCGCACTTCGTTTTGAGCCTGAAAATAGCCCTGTTCTAGGTTTCGGTTTACGTATTGGTTTCCTTGGCCTGCTCCATATGGATATTATTAAGGAGCGTCTTGAACGTGAGTTCAAACTTGATCTTGTTGTGACCAATCCTTCCACCAACTATCAAGTTCGTCTTAATTCCGGTGAAGAAATTGAGATTAAATCCGCCTCCAATCTTCCTGATGCTAATTACGTCTCTGAGATTCGTGAGCCTTGGGTGAAGGGTGAAATTATTTTGCCAGTCAGTATGATCGGCAATGTCTTAACTTTAATTGTTGAAAAACGTGGTCTCCAGAAGAATATTTCTTATCTTGAAGATCGCGCTGTCATTAATTTTGAAGCCCCAATGGCCAACTTGCTTACCGATTTTTATGATCAACTAAAGTCTCTTACTTCCGGTTATGCCAGCTTTAATTATGAAATTTCTGACTATCGTCCTGAGGATCTGGTTCGTGTTGATTTTCTTATCGGTGGTGAGCGTATAGATGCTCTCGCTCTGATGTGTCACCGTTCTGAGTCAGACTCCATTGGTCGCACAATCACTAAGAAGTTAAAAGAGGTGATTCCTCGCCAGAACTTTGAGGTTGCTTTGCAAGCCGCTATCGGTGCTCGCATTATCGCCCGCGAAACCATCGGTGCTTTCCGTAAAGATGTGACGGTCAAAATTCACACGGGTGACCGTGACCGCAAGGCTAAATTGCTTGAGAAGCAGAAGCGTGGTAAAGCCAGGATGAAACGCTTTGGTAAGATTGACATTCCATCCGAAGCTTTCACTGTTATGCTAAAACGTGATTAATTATAGGCTCGGTATGCGTTAACTTTTGTTATGGTTTACTATTTATCTTTCTGAGACCATAAGCTTGCTATGTGTTAGCTTTTGTGAGGTAGTTAATATTTATTTTTTTAGACCATAAACTTGGCCGAGCGGCCTTGAGCGTGTCGAAAAAAATAAATATTAACCTATATCTATATCAAAATATAAACCTATCTCAGATATCTATAGCGAATCAATAAATTCAACCAATCGATCAACTACATTGGCATACACTTCATCTCGACTTCCAATCGCAGGTACTTTAACCAACATTTTTAACTCGTCGTAGTGACTAAGTACTGGCATGGTTTTTTCACGAAATTCCGCTAACCTTGTTTCGAATACTTCAATATTAGAGTCATCGGCCCGCTCGCCGCGGTCGTTCAAAGTCTTAGCAACCTCAAAGCGATTTTTTACTTCTTCTTCTGTTAAATCCAGCAATATAACTGCTTTAATCTCATGACCACCAGCTTTTGCGGCTTCCATAACTTTATCTTCTTCGCCAAACCAACGCCCTACACTAGATAAAACCAGGGAATCGTTGCGTAGTTCTTTTCGTGAAAAATAGGGTAAAATTATGTCATAAAAGGTATTTGTCGGAATCAACCTTCCGCTACCAGTCATATCCTCATTCTGCTCCGTCTCATAAGCTCGAATAATGATGCCGGAAGATAAAAACTTTGCTTGAAGATCATCTGCCAGTCTCATTCCAACCGTATCCTTGCCACTCATCGGTAAACCAAAGATATTAAGACTTCCAGTATCCAGCCAGTTTCTTATAATTTCTACTTTTTCGTTCAAGTTATGTTTATCCATAATTAATTATATCATGGAAGGAGTTTCTTAATAGTGTCTCTAGTTTTTTAAATAATCATCTTATATATAGAAAAACACAAAATTCCTTGCTTATGTTATTTTGCTTATGTTATAATCTATAACAAAGATAGTACAAACAAAACTTAAGCTTTTTAAAAGAATAAAATGAATCTCATGAATAACAATCGTATAAACACTTTTTCCTCTTCTAGTAAGATCTTTTATTATATTCCTTTTTTTGTATTCAGTCTTGTCTTTGTAGTTCTTAGCTTATTCACTATCTATCAATCCCAGACTTCGACTTTTGCAGCTCCAGGCGCTCCTGGTACGCCTGGTAACCCCGCCTCTTTGTCTACCTCCGTTTCCAGCCCTGTTGTTAATTTTAATTTTAACGGCACGGAAATTCAGTCCTCAGCATTTAAGTCGTCTACAATCGCCCTCAATGTCAGCACAAACAATATAACAGGAGCTACCACTTATATTTCTAGTGTCGACGAAGATACTAGCCTAAATCCGACCGACTCTTCGGTTGCTCAAAAAATCACCAGTATTGACTCCAGTATTAGCGAAACAAGTTTTGCTCCCAAAAAGTGGGGATACCGTGCTTCAAGAACTACTCCCTCTGGTATTTTTAACCCCATAGCCAAACTCAGCAGCGCTGATATTTTATACACCGAAAATAATCCCGCCACCGTCAATTACAACGTTGAATTTGGCGTGAAATCTGGTCCAGACCTCTTGTCTGGGGCATATACAAAACAAATCTTATTTTCTTCAATAACTAATCATGTTCCTACCTCAACAACCTTTATATCAGGACCGAAATTTAATAAAGCTCTGATTGATCTTGGTGCTCCTGGCGTCGTTAAATCTTTTAAACATTCCACTTCTGCCCCTCCTGCTGGTGCTAATACTACGGTTGTCTCTACCACGGATTCCGATGTTCCTGCCTATGTCTGGTACGACGCTGCTAGTCAGTCTATCCTCTGGTATAGCGACGCAGATACTACTTACGCTAATGAAGATTCCAGTCATATGTTCAATGATATTGGTAACAATTATTCTAATATGAGTCTTATTGACACAGCCGGTATCAATACTAGTCGCGTTAAAAACATGAGTTATATGTTCCACGGTGGTAAATGGATTATAAAGAAGATTAATCTTGCAGGTTTTGACACTAGTAATGTTGAAGATATGAGTTATATGTTTGCCAGCTATGCTGGGGGTATAACGGAAAATATTGAACCAATTGATTTCTCAAATTTTAATACCAGTAAGGTTACCAATATGCAAGGTATGTTTTCTGGTTCTTTTTTCCGATCTATCAATATAAGAAACTTTGATACTAGTAATGTTACAAACATGAGTGATATGTTTAGCGGGCTACACGAAACTACCTCCCTTGATCTCTCTAATCTTAATGTCAAGAAAGTTAACGATATTAGTAGGATATTTTTAGACTGCCGGAAGCTTCAAGATCTCAATTTGTCAGGTTGGGAGCTCGATTCTGTTATTTCTATGGATGGCCTATTTTCAAATCTACCTGCACTTACAAGTCTTAATCTGAGCAACTTTAAAACAAAAAGTGTAAATAGTATGAGATATATGTTTGCCTACACAAAGGATCTAGCAAATCTTAACCTCACAAGTTTTGATACTAGTAAAGTCACGTCTATGGAGGGCATGTTCCAAGGAATGAATTCTCTTACTAATATTAATCTTTCTAGTTTTGATACCAGAAATGTTACGAATATGTCAAAGATGTTCTCCATGACAAGCACAAATCCTCCTATTACCAATCTTGATCTTTCGAGCTTCAATACTAGTCAAGTTACTACAATGGAGCGTATGTTTGAAGGACTTGCTCATCTCCAAAATCTTAATGTCAGTTCATTTGATACTCGGAACGTCACAAATATGGAACACATGTTCTACTATACTTTTGTCTCGCATCCAAATGGTATACTCGATCTTTCTAGTTTTGATACTCATAGTCTTCAGAGGGCAGACGGTATGTTTAATTACATGAAAGTCAAGACTATCTATGCTTCACCTAATTTTGTTACAACCAATCTTACCCCAAACCCATCTAATATATTTATGAGTACTGATAATCTGGTTGGGGGAAACGGTACTACTTATACATGGCCAAACTATACCTCGACATTCGCTCGTATTGACACCCCTGGTAATCCAGGTTATTTCACTCGAAAACCTTAAGTTCTAAAGTTCACGAAACAGTCCACTTTGCCACTTTCAAAACGCATATCATCCCATAACTATATTTTTGGCAATCTTGTATTTTGAGTGCCAAAGCGTTATAATAAACTTCAGAAATTATGGAAGATCAGTCACAGATTCATCTTACCGAACGTCAAAAGGCTATTCTTTTTGCCATTATCGAAGAATATGCTGAAATGGCCACTCCTGTCGGCAGTGTTACTTTAGCCAAGCTTTTTGATGTTTCTAGTGCCACTATCCGTGCTGAAATGGCTCGACTTGAGGAACTTGGTTTGATTGTTTCTCCGCATACTTCTGCTGGTCGTACTCCCACCGATGCTGGCTACCGTTTCTATGTTAATGCTCTAGTCGAACGTGAAAACAATTCTGCCTCTATTGATTTCTCTAGTCCCTCCTCTGTCGCTAGTACTTTCACTTCGCTAGGCAATGATGATTTTACTGACTCCATTGATGACTATTTTGACGTCCCTAACAACTTCTTTCTTGAATCACCATATCATAATCTCGCCCCTAGTCGGTCTCTCTCTTCTGGTCCTCAAGATAAAAATCGTAGTCTCCACGCCCTTGAGGTTCGCATCAACGCCCAAAATCAAATCGAATACGCGATTCGTACTGCAGTTGATATGTTAGTTGAGCTGACTGGTAATCTTGGTCTCGCAACCATCGGTAATCAACTCTATCTTTCCGGTATTTCCAAGCTCTTTTCTCAACCCGAATTCACGGATTATCAGCGCATCCAGAACGTTTCGCAATTGTTAGATAATCTTGAGCCATGGCTCAAAGAAGCAAAGCCTGGTCAGCCACTCAATATTTTTATTGGCGAAGAGAATCCGATTGGTAAAAATTCTGATATTTCGCTTATTATTAGTAAATTCCGCTCTCCCTACTCCGATTCTAGTTATATCGGCATCCTCGGTCCTACTCGTCAAAACTACGCCCAAGTTATGAGTCTTGTCCGCCACGCCGGCCAATATTTAGAAAGAATGTACTAAAAAGAAAGGAAAATATGACTAAACCACAAGCTGAACCGCACAAAGCATCACAAACTACGCCTCATTCTGCGCCACAACCTGAATTACAAACCAAACCGCACTCCGGCGCGCATTCAAGTCCACACTTCAGCCAGGCCCCTGACTCTCTCTCTTCAAACCCAGAACTTGAAAAGTTGGCACAGCAAAACGCCGAACTTATCGGCGATCTTCAACGTACTCGTGCTGACTTTGAGAACTTTCGTAAGCAAGTAGACCTCCAAAGGGAGCAAGCAAAAAATCTTGCCAAACACGCCACAGTTAGTAAATTTTTGCCTCTCATTGACGATATGTCTCGTGCTATTAAGGCTCACCCAGATTTATTAACTCCCGTTCAAAAAACCCTCGATAAAACCCTTAAATCTCTCAATCTTTCCATTATCGACTCCAACGTCGGCACCACTTTTAATCCTGAGTTTCACAATGCCATTTCTATGGAAGATGATGATTCTGGCAAAGAAGTGATTGCCGAAGAGTTAATTCCAGGTTATCTTTATGAAGATCAGGTTCTTCGCGCCGCTATGGTCCGCGTTAAGCACCAGTAAGTTTTGAATTACTTACTTTAAGATTACTATCTGGCTCCAATCCGTTCATGCTATAATAAACATATGAATTATCAACATGACGAGGTAAAATTGCAACTCACTATGGAACGCATTCGTGCCTGCAATTACCTCACAGTTACCCAAATTTTTCTTAAAGACAACTTTCTTCTTGAGCGACCATTAGCTTTTGACGATGTAAAACCCCGCCTTCTTGGACACTGGGGTACCTGTCCAGGTATCAATCTAGTCTATTCGTGTATGCGCAATGTTTTTGCTGACCAAAAAGAGCAAACCACTTTCGTCCTCGGTCCCGGCCATGGCTTTCCAGCTCTTCAAGCCAACCTTTTTTACGATGGTGTTTTAGCCGCAGTCGACCCCACCCTTTCTCGCGACTATGCCGGTCTCGCCAAAATCTCAGAACTATTTTCTCGCATTGGCGGCTTTCCATCCCATGCCAGCCCCTCCGCTCCAGGCGTCATCTGTGAGGGGGGTGAGTTGGGCTATTCCCTCGCTACTGCTTATGGTTACTGCCTTGGACACCCTGAACGCACTGCTGTTGTCCTAATTGGTGATGGCGAATTTGAGACTGCCACCACTCTTGCCAGCTTAAATCTAAACGATTTACTTTCTTCTCCGAATAACGGCAAGATTATTCCAGTCCTGCACCTTAATGGGTATAAAATCTCTGGCCCCACCGTCGCTAGCCGTCGTTCCGCACATCAGCTCAATGAACTTATCCGTGGTTTTGGCTTTCAGCCAGTCCGCATCGAAGAACGTTTGAACCCAGTCGATACCGAAGAGCTTGATCTCGTCGATTCTTTTGACGATGCCGATGAGGATTCTTCTGCGTCTACCTATGAAGATGTTGAGCATAAAATTACAAACCTCATTCGTGAAGAATATGATGAAATGGCCCCAGATTCTGCCCGCACCGCCTTTGAACTGACCAGCCAGGATACGGACTTAATTACTAGAAACCTTATTCTTGACCTTGAGTCTGCACTACATCAGGCCAGAAGCAGTGAACAGCCTGTCTTTATTATTCTTGAAACTGAAAAGGGACTTACTGGTCCACTTATTGCTGAAGATCTGAAGGTGCGCGGTAACTTTAAGGCGCACCAAGTGCCACTTCCTAAAGCCAAAAGTGATGAAAACGAACTTCACGCCTTAGAATCGTGGCTTCGTTCATATCAATTCGATCAACTATTTACTCGTGAGAAAGGTTTTATCAATGAATAATTTTGAGCCAGGCTCCACTAAGAAATCCATTGCCAAAGTTTTTGGACATAAATTAAAAGAGCAAGCCGAGCAAAACCCTAGTTTCTATCTTTTTAGCCCTGACGAGACCACTAGTAATAAACTTGATGAAATCTATCAAGCCACCACTAGGGCTTGGGGTGTTTCACTTCCCAAGAAGAAGTGGGATCTCCCAGAGTCCCCAGATGGTCGCATTGTTGAATTACTCTCCGAAAATGTCCTCTTCTCAGTGATGATCGGACATCTCCTGTCGAATGAACCTGCCATGATGACCAGTTATGAAGCCTTCTTTACTATCATACTATCGCAGATTATTCAGCACTTAAAATTCCTCGAACAATCTGAAGAAGTTTCTTGGCGTCCTCAATATCCTTCGGTTAATCTCCTAAGTACCAGTACTTGTTGGCGTCAAGATCACAACGGCTTTTCTCATCAGTCGCCAATGCTAATCTCGTCCTTACTCGATCGTCCAGGCCGCCACGTAAACTGTTTCTTCCCAGTTGATGCTTCTACTGTTGCTCCGTGTTTTGATTTTCTTATGCAGTCCAAAAACCAGGTTAATCTTGTAACCTTTAATAAGACAGACGAACCAATCTGGCAGACTGAACAAGAAGCAAAGCAAAACTTCGAGACCGGCTGCAGCCTATTTGAGTTTATTTCAAACAAGAAGGAAGATGGTAGCTTTGATTATCTCTTTGTTACTGCTGGCGATATTGCCACTCGTGAGGCTGTGGAGGCGATCAAACTTCTCCGTCAAGATTTGCCAGAGAAGCACTTTGGACTGATCAATATCTCAGCCCTCACATATGGTGCTATTGGTACAACTCAAAATCCGCTCTCGCAAGCTGATTTTGATAAGCTTTTTGGCCAATCAGTTCCTATCTCCACTAGTTTCCATGGCTATCCAAACACCTTTACTGATATCCTCAGTAACTATACCGACAAAAAACGTATTAAAGGTCATGGTTTTGAAGAACAGGGAAGCACGGTCACTCCATTCGCCATGCTCACCATGAATCATGCTTCCAGATTGCATCTAGCTCTTGATGTGGCGGTCGAGTTCCATCGTGATGATCTTGCTAATAAGTACCAAAGTCAGCTAGAGATATATCAGGCCTACGCTCTTGAACATGGTATTGATCATCCTGCTCTCGGCATCGATAACTAAAATCTTCCAAAAAATAGATATCTTATATTAAATAAAAAACTCGCGAAACATACGCGAGTTTTTAGTGTAATCAAGTCCTATCTTTTTCGCCCTCGGCTCTTCTTAAAACTGTCACCCAAAGTGATCGGTTCCGCAATTTTTGCAAACATCATGCGTCCTGAACTGGTTTGCAGGAAACGAACAAATTCAATCTCAACCGTTTTCCCAACCTTCACAGACGCATCATCTACTACCACCATCATACCGTCTGGTAGATATCCTACACCTTGTTTAGGATTGCTTCCGATCGCTACAATCTTGATGTTCAATTTTTCACCTGGAAGATAATCTGCTCTTAGCTCCATGGCAAGATCATTAATGTTTAGTACTTCAATATTAAGTGTGGCTGCAACTTTTCCAAGGTTGTAATCATTAGTCATAATTGAGCCGTGATTTTCTTTTGCTAGATGAATCAGGCGGTCATCGACTGGCGTGCGATCTAGTGGGTCGGATAGAATTACTACGTCAACTTCGACCACACGTTCAAGTTCTTTTACGGTATCGAGACCTGCTCTCGCACGGTTACGTTTTTCAGAATCTTTGCCGTCGGCTAAAAGCTGCATCTCTTGTAGAACACTACGTGGAATAATTAGGACTCCTCCAATAAAACCCGTTTTTGCTACTTTCAGGATTCTTCCGTCCATCAAAGTTGAAGAATCGATATAGATTTTACGAGTTTGTCCGTAGTAATTAAAACTCTTTTTAAAAGAACGTACCGCTAAAAACGAAGTCTGTAGGAATATCACTACCACTAATATTAAAATAATTTCAGTCATATAAGTATTATATCATTTTGGATAAATCGATACTATATCACTTAAGTTTTACTTCATAAGTAGCTTATCATATAAGAATAAATATCTCATATATGAGATATTTATTCTTTAAAGTAATGACTCTTATTCGACACCGCCTGGATAGTCAGTCACTCTCATCTTTACGATACCGTTCTTATCCGCCGGTTCGAGACTTGTCCAAGGTGCGATTGAAAAACCAGTTTCGCCATATCCATAGGTTGTTCCATTCTGGACTCCGCCAATATATCCTGAGCCACCACCCGCGCCAGCACAGGTCTGATGTTCGTCATAAGCTCCTTGTCCGGTAAATCCACCTGCCCATCCACCACCGGCACCCGGTCGACCTAAAACCGCATTGGCTATTTTTGGATAAACATTTGCTGGAATTGGGGCAGACGCTCCGAATCCTGATCCTCCCCCAGTTGTTTGTGTACCGCCAGTCCCAGAGAAAAGACTACTATAATTCGGGTCTGATGTTGATCCAAGATACTTACTTTGTCCACCCACAGTGCCACCGCCGTGCCCACCTCTAAAGCAGAGCGAACCACCTGCTCCACCCCCAGCTACCATTATTCTTTGTTCTAAACGATAGAATTTTATACTAGTTATATCCGCTACTTGATTTGTTGTTTTAACTCTTAATCGAATTTCCACCCCCGGTCCTGGGTTTACCCCAGGAAGATGGGTAGCTGGTGGTGAACCAACAGGGTAATTAAAATACACTAAGATGTAGTCGCCAAATTTCTGATAATATACATCGGATAAATAATGGTAGCCATAGTCATAATAAGCTAGTAAACCCTCAAAATCCGCATCTGGTAGATTAGTTGTTTTAATTACAGCCTGATAAGTTCCATGTTCAATATTAGCCCACGGACCAGCGTTAAGAAGGGCGTCCGAAGGATTAAAGCCTGGAGAGTACCTCATATTTTTATGTTGTCCATAATCTTGGACATCCGGCCGAATATCACTACCTCCACCGCCTCCACCAGCTCCCCAGTCGTTCAGAGCCGTCCCCTTTACTAAAAGTCCCGTTGATCCGTTGCCTCCACCATTAAAACCACCCTTTGCGTTGTACCCGACCGTGGTTCTGTCGTTGCCGGCCTGTCCTTTACCCCCGACAAAAACCATTGTCTTTTCGCCTTCAGTAAAATCCTTATATCCGGCTGAATACCCGCCTTTTCCTGAAAGGAAATTCTCAGGTGATCCATACCAATATCTAGCCGCTTGTGCTGCTGTGCGGTCGCCTCCGTTTGCCCCCATCGCTTCGATAAAATATTTTCCTTGAATTGGCGCAACCATCTCTTGTGGTGTACCAGTGTAGTGGAATGTTGATTCAGCCGCAACGAACTCTACGGCATTTTGTTTCGAATAGATATAGCCATAAGGTTTAGTTTCCACCACCATCTCCGCCTTTTGCCCAGGCTGAAACCTCGGACTAGCGGTGCTAAAATCAGCAATACAATTAAAAGTAAAACCATCTCTACTTGATTCAGCATCGTCCATTTGAGGTTCACAGTCCACCCCACCTATGGTAACCTTATATCTTTTTATGTAATTCACTCGATGATAAGTATCCTGATCATTTTCGATTAGGGGAACCTGAATTCGAAACTTATGTTTAAGTTTCCTTCCTGCACTATTAGTCACTGTATCTCCGTTTGCTAGTAACGGTACTTTTGCATTTTGTACTTCTTTTATTGGAAATTCGCCTGTAACACTTGAGTTTACCACCGCAGAATAGACCAAATATGCCCGATATGTTCCAGGTGGCGTATTACTATCAACCTTTACTCCATAATCAACCGCAACCTTGTTGTTGACTATTGGTCCGTTATTCTCGGATACTAAACAGCCATTTGAAAGAGTATTAAAGTTGCATAGTGGAATCACATAATCCAAACCGTTCTTTTTTAGAAAAATACCCCAAGTATTAGTATTTAAATCTGATTTTTGAACTGGTGCGTTAGTCTGGTTATCATAGGGAATTTCACGCACAGGAGCATTAGTTCTAAGTCCCGCATTCTCGATTGAAACGTACATTTTATAACCAGTCACTGAATTCGTCGAAATAGAAATATTTGCATCAGTTCTCACTAGTTGTCCCATATCGGATCCATTAAGTGTGTAATTTACTGATTTTGGAAGCGTAATGCTCGCATAATATCCCTCAGTGGAAATCAATGACGGTGGAGTATTAGTTGGGCCATATGTCACCACCGCATATGTACTTGAATAAGCTAACAGGGAAATTGTGAAAGTTATAAGACACCCCAACAAGAAAAAGATTGGCATCATATTCTTACTAATAGGTCTTTTTGTAAACTTCTTTATCAATTTCATTCCACATTCCACATTCCAACTCTTTTTATAACTCATAAAAAGATAAACACTACCATTATAAAGTAAATCAAACTTAAAGTCCATCTTCTCCTGCTCTTTTTACTCTATTCTTTACAGAAAATTATAAAAATATTTCAGTTGCTCTAACTAAAACACAAGTGTATAATTATATAAAATTGTCAATAAAACGGAGGACAGGGTGGTTAATACTGGTAAGGATAAAGAAAAAACCGCTATGGAAAAACAAGGAAAAACAACAAGATCTGCAAGCGATCCCTTAGTTGGACGTTCATTGCGACGCGACGAGTCTCGTGTTGCTAGCCGTATTCCTGATCGCGCAAGCAGTAGCGCTTCTCAAAAAACCGCACGCGTTAGCGTGTCCAAGGTTGAGAAGTCTGAGAAAACTTCTATCGTGTCTGAGAAATCCGAATTAAAAGCTCCAAAGCGCTCAATTTTTCATAAAAAAGATCAAAAAATGAATCTATACGCATCGCTTATTCATCGCTCTCGTGCTAAAAAAGAGGCCAAGGCCAAAAGGGAAGCCGAAGAGTTGTCTAAACTACCAAAAGATCCAGTTAAGCGTTTCTTTGCCAGGCTTCATCCAAAGCGTGTCTTTCGTTTTATTTTCTCCAAAAAAGGACTCTTCTTCTTCTTAAAATCTGCAGCCGTCCTCTTTCTACTCTCTGTCATTGCCATCGGCGGTCTCTTTCTCTATTACAAAAAAGACCTCGATGAGATCCGTCTCGACCAAATGAAGGTTTCAGGTACCGTCAATACTTATCTAGACCGTAATGGTCAGCTTCTCTGGGAAGATAAAGGTGATGGTGATTACCGATTAGTCGCAGAAGGGGAAAATATCGCTACTTACATGCGTCAAGCTACTGTCGCCATCGAGGATCGTGAATTCTATAATCACCCAGGCGTCAATTTCTTTGCTCTAATCCGTGCCGCCATCTCCACAGTCACCGGCCGCGGTGTTCAGGGTGGCTCAACTTTAACCCAACAGCTTATCAAGCAAGTTTATTTCTCAGATGAAGCCAGCAACCGTACTGTTTCCGGCCTTCCTCGCAAAATCAAGGAAATGATTCTTGCCTTAGAGCTCGAGAAGATGTATTCAAAAGAGCAAATCATCACCATGTATCTCAACGAGTCTCCGTATGGTGGCCGTCGTAATGGTGTTGAAAGCGCCGCTCAGGCCTATTTCAAAAAATCTGCTAAAGAGCTTACTCTAGCCGAATCCGCACTTCTTGCTTCCATTCCAAACAATCCTTCATACCTCAGTCCATACAATACCGCTGCAAACAGTGCACTTATTGCCAGACAGCACAAAACCCTCGATGTTATGGTCAAGATGGGTTATATCACTAGTGATCAGGCAGAAGAGGCAAAAAAGGTTAACATTCTTGATGAGATTCAACCTGAGGTTAGCCGCTATACAAACATTAAAGCCCCTCATTTTGTTCTTGAAGTAAAGAAACAGCTTGAAGAAAAATATGGTGTAAAAACTATGCGTGCTGGTGGCTTTACTATTAAAACTTCGCTTGACCTTCGCGCCCAAGAATTTGCCGAAGCTGCCGTTGCTAATGGTGCTAAGTTGATGAGCCGTAATGGTAGTGATAATATCTCTCTTTCTTCTGTTGATGTTGAAACCGGTCAAATCATCGCCATGGTTGGCTCTGCCGACTGGAATAAACCAGTTTATGGCGAAGTAAACGCTGCCACTGCTCTCCTTGAGCCAGGTTCAACCATTAAACCAATTCTCGATTACGCTCCACTCTTTGCTCAGCGTGAAGGCATTAATTATGGTGCCGGCTCCATTCTCAAAGATGAAAACATCGATAAGTACTACTGTGCTGGCTTTACTGGTAGCTGTATGCTCCGTAACTATACCGGTACCTTCTATGGCAATATCCCAATTCGCAAGGCTCTTGCTAACTCTCTTAATATTCCTGCCGTCAAGGCCCTCTATATAAATGGCGTTGAAAATAGTTTGAAGGTTGCTCACGAGCTCGGTGATCTCTCCTATTGTACTGACACCTCTGCTGGTCTCTCTATCGCCATCGGTTCCGGCTGTAACGTTCGTCCTATTGAACATGCTAATGCTTATGCCTCTCTCGCCCGTGGTGGTGTTTATAAACCACTTGCCTACATTCTAGAAGTAAAGAACTCCTCTGGCGATGTAGTTGAAAAATGGGAAGATACCGCCGGCAAGCGTGCTCTCGATGCTCAAGCCGCTTACATGGTGACCGATATTCTTGGCGATGCCAATGCTCGTAACTTGGTTTGGGGTTCTCTAGCTCGCGCTAAAGGTTTCGTTGTTCCCGGTGTTTGGACTGCTACTAAAACTGGTACCACCACCACTACTAATTCCGCTGTTACCAAAGACTCTCTTATGGCTTCTTACTCTTCAGCAGTTGCCACCGTCGTTTGGAATGGCAATCATGATGGTTCTGGTCTCCGGAATAGCTCGAATGATATTGTCCGTACGGTCGTTAGTGATTATATGGCACCAGTTCATACGCAAGTCTATGCCGCTGAGGGTAAGTGGAAATCCGGTGATAAGCCAGCTCAACCCGCAGGTATGCAGACTCTCACTGTGAATGGCGTAACTGATATTTGGCCGAGCTGGTTCAACAGTAAAAATAACGGTATCCAAAAGGAAACCATGAAGTTCAATAAGTTCACCAAGAAGAAGGCAACCGACTGTACTCTCCCATCCCTTACCGTAGACGTTGAAATCACTTATTCCATCGACCCGATTTCTAAGAATAAGACCTATGCCACCGATCCAAACGGCTATGATCCAAACACTGATGATGACTGTTCTTACACTCCTCCTTCTGTTTCCTTCAATACTCGTACCATTTCTTCTTCAACTCATCTTAAATTCACTGTTACCGCCGGCTCCGCCTCTTCTGTTCGCTATACTATTTCCGTTGATGGAGCGGTTGTAAAAAGTGGTTCCGCCTCTTCCGGTCTCAATGATCCAAACTATACTATGACCGGCACCGAGTCAACGATAACAGTCACCCTCACCGACGATAAGGGCTACGAAACCACCGACACCATTACTCGACCGTAATGTTAAATAGCTTAAAAAACTAGCCTGCTAGATTCAAACTAAACCGCGCCCTCTGTGCTACAATGAAGATATGAAATTATCCGAAGAACTAGCCTGGCGCGGTTTTGTCGCCGAAAATACAATCAAAGACTCAGCAGAAATTGATCAGCGTGAAATTAAGAAATTCTATTTTGGCGCCGATCCTTCCGCAGACTCTCTTACTATTGGTAATCTAGCCGCACTCATGATGTGTGCTTGTTTTGTTCGTCACGGATATCAGCCTTATCTTCTAGTTGGTGGTGCCACCGGTCAAATCGGCGATCCCAAGGAAAATGGTGAGCGTGATCTTAAGTCTCTCGATGAAATCGAACATAATAAAAACTGTATTAAAAAACAGATGGAGTCGATCATTAGTCCTGATGGTGCCGCTAACACGCTAGGTGATGGTGACCCCACTAATGATCATTATCAACTTACAATGGTTGATAACTTTGACTGGTTTAAAAATATTAATTTCCTCGATTTTCTTCGTACTGTTGGTAAGAATTTCTCCATGACTCAGTTGCTCGATCGTAAATTCATCCAGAATCGTATCGGTGAAGGCGGTTCTGGTATTTCCTATGCTGAATTTTCATACACCTTAATTCAAGGTTATGATTTTCTCCATCTCTTCCGTGAGTACGGTATTAATTTACAACTTTGTGGTGCTGACCAATTTGGTAATGCCTCTACCGGTGTTCACCTAATCAAGCGCCTTGAAGGTGGTCGTGCTGACGTCTGGTCAACCCCTCTCGTTATCGATCCGGTTACTGGTCGTAAATTTGGTAAATCCGAAGGTAATGCTATCTGGCTAGCTAGCTCCGATAATGGTTCCGGTAATTTTACTTCCATCTTCGATTTTTATCAGTTCTGGCTCAACCAAGCTGATGATTCTGTTGAATATCTTATTAAAATCTATTCTGTATTAGACAAGTCAGCTATTGATCAAATTCTCGCAGAACACAAAGCCCACCCTGAGCAGCGCCTTGCCCAAAAGGCCCTCGCAAAAAGCGTTACAGAAGTTGTTCATGGTCAGAAATCTGCTACAGCTGCCATTCTTCTCACCGAGATTCTCTTTGGTGATCGTCGTCTTGAGACCCTCTCAGAGTCCGATATTGAGCTAATCGCCCTACTTCTTCCAACTCTTAGACTTAATGGCCGCGCCGAGAAGCTCGTTCTTCTTGATGCACTTATTGAATCTGATCTTTGTGTATCCCGTTCTGAGGCCAAACAGCTTATCGCCGGCAATGCTATTTCCGTGAATGGGGAAAAGGTTACTGATCCAAACTTCGAAATTAACACCCTCTCTGTTTTAAAACGTGGCAAGAATAAATTTGCTCTCGTTAAATAAACCCCTTCTCAAAATATTTCCTCTCATAAAAAATATTGTCATAGAATAAACTCCTTCTCATATGCTTGAAAAAACCGTGACTTCGGTTATACTGGAGATAAGAGAGCGAGGTAAAGGTTATCTATTCTTCTGTAGAGAGAAAGACCGCAGATATATTGCTGGTCAAAATCATTAATTCTAAATAAAGGACAAACTATGGCCAAAGAACCAAAAGAAACCAAAGAAAATTCTGTACAAGACGGCAAATCCGAAGCCTTAAAACTTGCCATTGCACAGATCACAAAACAATTCGGCGACGGCTCCATCATGAAGCTCGGCGAAAATCATAATGTTAATATTGAGTTGATCAATTCCGGCTCTCTTTCGCTTGATCTCGCCCTCGGCGGTGGCTATCCTAAAGGTCGTATCATTGAAATTTATGGCCCTGAGTCTTCTGGTAAAACCACTTTGGCTCTCCATGCTATTGCTGAAGTTCAAAAGACTGGAGGCCAGGCTGCCTTTATCGATGCTGAGCACGCCCTAGATCCTTCCTACGCTGAAAAAATCGGCGTTCAAATCGACAATCTCTTAATTTCTCAGCCAGATAATGGCGAACAGGCTCTTGAAATCTGTGAGACTCTCGTCCGTTCCAATGCTGTCGATCTCATCGTTGTCGACTCTGTTGCAGCCCTCACCCCAAAAGCTGAAATTGATGGCGACATGGGTGATGCACAGATGGGCTTGCAAGCTCGTCTTATGTCACAAGCTATGCGAAAACTTACTGCCATTATTTCCAAGTCAAAGGCTACAGTTATCTTTATTAATCAGATCCGTATGAAACTTGGTGTTATGTTCGGCAACCCAGAAACCACCACCGGTGGTAATGCTCTAAAATTCTACGCTTCTGTTCGTATTGATATTCGTCGCATTGGTCAGATCAAGAATGGGGAAGATATCATCGGTAACCGCACCAAGATTAAGGTCGTTAAAAATAAGATCGCTGCACCTTTCCGCACCGCCGAATTCGATATTATGTATAACGAAGGTATTTCCAAAACTGGCGACGTACTTGATTTAGCTGTCCAGTATGGCGTACTCGATAAGGCTGGCGCCTTCCTGAAATATAATGGTGAAACCCTCGGTCAAGGCCGTGAAGCTGTAAAGCGCCTCTTTAAAGAAAATCCCGAACTCTTTGCTGAAATCGAAGAAAAAGTTCGTGTAAAAGCCGAAGAAGGCCAAAAATAAGAAGACTAAAAATAAGAAGGCCACAAATAATAATTTTTCAAAATGCCTAAAGTCACTAGCCTTAAAGGGGCAGTTCGCGACCCTCGACGTATCAATGTTTTTATTGATGGTAAGTTTAGTTTTTCACTTACCCTCACCGAACTAGCCGACTCCAAACTCCATCAAGGTCAAACTCTCACCGAATCTGAAATTGCAGAATTACGTAATTTGTCTAGCCTTGGTAAACTCTATCAGCAAACTTTAGAGTATTGTTTTTCACGCCCACATTCCAAAAAGGAGATCATCGATTACCTCGAGCGTAAACGCCTTCGCCGAGATATCTCTTGGAAACGCTTTGAAGAACATCAGCTTAAAATACAGAATGACCCTGAGTATGCTGCAAGAGTTAAGGAAATCCACCAACATATTAAAGAACAGAACCAGAAAATTCGTGAAATTGACTTCACGGAAAATAATACCTATGAATATCGTGGTGCACAAAAAAGCAATCTTCCTACCAAGCCCTCTGACCGTATCACGTCTGAGATGATCGAATCAGTTGTCTCTCGCCTTGAATCTCAAAACTACATCAACGATCACGACTTTGCTCGCTACTTTGTTGAAAATCGTCATCAAAATAAGGGAATTAGTACTAAGCGTTTAATTCAAGAACTCAAAACTAAGGGAGTCAGTAATGAAATTATTGAACAAACTCTAATTGACGATGATTCGGGCCATCTCATCCGGGACGAAGAGATAGAAATTGAGAAAATGATCAAGAAACAGCTCAAAAAAACCTCCGATCGCCAGAAATTAATCGCCTACCTCGCTCGCCAAGGTTTTTCATACGATTTAATTAAGTCAAAACTTGACCAATTCCTGTCTCTAGAGGAAGAATATTTTTAAACCCAGAGCATTGTACCGAAAATCTCTAGGCTCAAATCCTCATTCTAAGCCCCCGTCTCAGATCATGAGCTCCCGGCTCAAATCTTAAGCTCTCGGCTCCAAACTCCAGCTTCTATTTAGTGGACGAATTATTATTTTCGCTAGCAATATATTTTCCGTCTTTGAAAGGATTTACAAAGTTAGGCACAAAATCGAGTGCCCCCGATTTTTTCATAATCGTACTTTCTTCACTCTTCACGATAATTTCAGTGTCATTAATTTCATGTATCTCAGATCGGCCGATCACTAGCTCTGGATCAATCAGTGATTTATAAATCGGTCGCTTAATAATCAGTTGCATTACTCGAAAATCATCTGTCGTTACAATAAAATCTTCCACTCGCCCAAGCATCGTCTTCTTTTTGCTCAGTACCTTCATGTTCTCTAGAGTAAAATCAAGCTCAATCATTTCCTTCAATTTTATAACATCACTCTGCTCTACGAATTCCTCATCCGAGTCAACAATCATCCCCATTTTTGAGAATTCACGCACACTTGCTGTTTCAAGAAATAAGCGCTGTTTTGAAGAAGCTATATTTATCTCAAAAGCCACAACTTTCAAAAAATTTGGATCGATTATTAATGCTTTAACTTCTGCAATTTTAGAAGCCGTGTGTAAACTTAAAATAGGATAATTTAAGAGTTTTGAGCCTTCGATTAACATAAGCTCATTATATCATATCGTATTGAAGACAGATAAAACTTAAAAACAATTAGCTTCAAATCCCCAAGCCCGTCAAATCCCCAAGTCATCAGATCCGCCGTCCGATAGGCTACAATACACCAAGAATACCACGTAGCGCAAAAGCAGTATCTTCATGATTGCGCACCGTAATTGTCTCAATCCCCATTTCTAGAACCGGATAGTCGTTGCCACCAGGCTGAGTCATGTCTCCAAAGTATAAAATATCATCCCTCTCAACTTTTAATTCTTTCATCAAATGGGTCATACCAAACGCCTTATTCATTCCAGGCTTTACGGCATTAATACTGGTGGTCCCACCAATCTCAAACATAAAATTTGGCGCCAATTCTTTTGCGCGCATAACAATTTGCTCGCGTTTCTTACAGTCTGGGTCCCAAGCATATTTCTCTTCGGTCCCCGCCTTCTGCCCAAGTGCTGAAAAGGTCACCTGTGACAGACGATTCTCAATAATTTCATCCCCAGGTTGCAGCTTATCAGCCTCCCAGAATCCCAGCTCGGTGGCTGCCTGCTTGATAGCCTTAATAATTAGCTCAGCCTCCTCTTCGGTCAACGGATAATTATAGACCAGCTCCCAGTTTTTAGGATCATATTTCTTGCCGTCATTTCCGTTTGCCATCGGTAAATATCTGTAATATTGCGTACCCTGCGCCACAAATAGGTGCAAATGTTGCAACTGGGCTGGTGTTACTTCTGCCACTTCAATTAATCTGTCCACGATCTGAATTAAAAATTGGTCAAACTTCTGTCCTGAAATTGGGCAGATTTCAAAATAATTTAGACATTCAGTCAAAAGAATCGCAATTTCTTCCGGAATCGGTGTTTTTGCGATATTTAAAGTTTGATCGATATCAAATGCAAGAACTTTCTTCATTTTACTCCTTTACGTGGTCTTTAGGTCATCATAACCGACAAAAACTCAAAAGTAAATCTAAAAATGCTATAATAGATTTATGAAAACATACGTGATGGGCAACTGGAAAATGAATTTAACGGTCGGTGATTCTTCAATCTATCTTCAACGACTTCTTAAAAAAATTAAACCTTCACGTGGTCTCGAAATTATCATTGCACCGAGCGCCATTTCTCTCCCTTCTTTGTCTCTCCAGCTTGAACGTAATAAGTCAAAAATCAAGCTAGCCGCCCAGAACTTTTACCAAAAAGACTTCGGCGCCTACACTGGTGAAATCTCCATCGCTCAACTTCGTGGTGTTGTTTCTTATGCTTTGATCGGTCATTCCGAACGACGCTTTATCTTTGGCGAGACCAATAAAGACATTAGTCAGAAGGTTGCCGCCGCCATTCGCAGCGGTATCACCCCCGTGCTTTGTATTGGCGAAACCGAAAATCAGCGCAATTTCGGTGAAACTATCGACGTACTCCGAGATGAGCTTCTCGGTGGGCTCTCTGAAATTGATACTGAAGATGTTAAAAAATGCCTCATCGCCTATGAGCCAGTCTGGGCGATTTCCACTTCCAAACAAGCTCGCCCTGCCACTCCCGACGAGATCGCGGCCTCTATTCGTCTAATCAAAGAACAGCTCGTCGATATTTATGCGCAAGAAACTACCGAAGAAATTCCGCTCCTTTATGGTGGTAGTGTTAATCCCAATAATGCTGGTGCCTATTTAACCATCCCAGGTATCAATGGTGTACTTGTTGGCGAGTCCAGTCTCATTTCCGATAACTTCAACGAAATCATTGAAACCGCAAAACGCGTGCGTGAATAAACTTAAGCTATTTGTGAAAAATATTAAAAATCGAGTATAATATATAAGAATATAGATTAAAGCTTATGCAAGACGAACCAAGGATATCAACTAGAATTTCACAGCCAAGCTCAGTCAGGACAAGAATGGCTAAGCCTCAAGCCTCGTATAGGCGTATGGATTTTGCCCCAGTCCAGACAGCGCGACGCACAGCTGCTTCTCTGCCAACTGATCGCGAGCTCGAACGTCATCGCATTGCGCAGCAAGAAATGCAACGCCGAGAGGCAATTAGACGTCAAATTGAAGAACAAAATCGTCTTAAAAATCTTAATCAACGTCGCATTGAGGCTGCAAAACAGGAGCTTTCCGAATATCAGGCCGCCGAAGAGCAGCGTAATCGTGCCTTAGAGGCGGAACGTCAGCGTGCCATTGAGGCGCAACGTCTTGCCCAGCGCGAAGCCCTAGAAAGAATGGCTGCCCGCCGCAAAGCGATGGAGCAAGAGGCTCGCCGCCGCCAAATTGAAGAACAGGATCGCAAAAAGCGCGCCATGCAAGAAATGCAGCGCCAGAAAGAAGCCTCGAAGATTAATGTCTCTCGTCGTATTACTGTTGCTCCAGTTCAAACCTCACCATTCAAGAAAAATGCTGACCCTGCCGCTCGTATTCAAGGCCGCTCAGTTGAAATGCAGGCAAAAACCACCATCTCGGTCTCCGATATTCAAGCAAAACCCGCACTCCGCCCCGCCGGTGATACTAAGGTTCTCCCCGCTTCACGCATCCAGGTGGTAGCTTCTCCAAATCGCAAACTCTTTGGTCGCATCCGTCCTGCTGGCCCTTCTCGTCAAGTCCATGAGGAGGAACAAGACCCCCTCGTCCAGGCATCTCAAAGCGGCGATTTGGAAGATCTTCTCTATGGCACATTCGAGGACTCCATGGCCGACACTCCAGAGAGACCCTCCGTTGCCAGTCGTAATCAAAAGCAAGCTTCAGAATCCGTGCCAGATACTTCTGAAAACAACATGAATTACGTCTTAGGCGGTCGCTCTCCATTTATTAATACCGATAAAATTGTTAAGCGCCCTCTTTCGGAGTCTCGCAAAGATAACTCTACGATCAGCACCTCTTTTGACGCAGCCTCTATGCTAAAACAGACTGACGACCTTACTGGTGTTTCAAAACCGCGTAAAAACGTTTACGCAAAACGCGAGAACACTAAAAAGTCTACTAAAAAAGGCACTATGATCGTTGAAGATCGTCCAAAAGGCGTCGGTATCTCGCTCGCCATCGCCATCACTTTTATGATCATCCTCGGCACAGTTGTTGGCGCCCTTGTTTACTTTGCCTTCTTCCAATAATCCTCGGCACAGTTGTTGGCGTCCTTGTTTACTTTGCATTTCCCCAATAAAAAATCACCTAGTCTAGCAAACTACTTCCTAGGTGTTTTTTAAATGGTTATTATATAGGTCTTGTTTTAACAAAAAAATAAAGAGCCAAAACGCTCTTTCTTATCTGGTGCGAGTGGAGAGAATCGAACTCTCGTCCCAAGTTTGGAAAACTTGTATACTAACCGTTGTACTACACTCGCGTAATCTACAATTTATTTTATTCCACTATATCTCAACTATCAAGAGGGGATTAAGGAAATGGGGTGGGAAATCGGAATTGAACCGACGACCTTCTGGACCACAATCAGACGCTCTAACCGACTGAGCTATTCCCACCAAATTGTAAAATTCCGCTAAACTAAAGCCTAGCACAGCAATTATATCAGAACTACAACTGCCTTACAAGCTGATCGATATCAATTTTTCTTAAAACGCAATTATTTCCCGCCAGCTCCAAATTTCATACCAAAATCAGGTTTAAAACTTTGCGCGAGACTGCTCCCTCCATATCCGGTGCTACGCCCGGTTCCCCCATACGCACTCCCGCCATAACGTCCACCTTGCGAGACTGGCTCTCCTCCACGATATCTTCCAGCGTCTCCGCCGTATCCGCCTCCACGTGTCTGCTCCTGACTAAAGCTCTTCTTTGCTGCCGCCGCATAATCCTGGTAGCTTGTCGTTTCCGAACCACCAACTCTGCCAGCTCTATTTGATCCATCAGCTCTGCCCGCACCACTGATTCCTCCCTCTCGTCCAGAAGCTCCTCCTCCCATCATCTCCTGTCTGCGCGCCAAATCCTCGTGATAGCGGTATCCTCCAGTCTCTCCACCTTGCCTCATATCGGCCCCAGTCGCCGTACCAATAGTCGCAGAATCAGCCCCCATCCTCTGTTCTCGCTCAAAGGCCCCACGCGTGCGTTCCTGCGTAATTGCAATCTGTGAACTTAAACTTGCATTCTCATATCCACGCACAAAGCGTCGGTTCTCATTCAAATTCTGTCGTTCCGCCACCGTTTTTCCAAACGAAGCCGTTCCGATTTTACTCGAATTCTGTCCCTCAGCATAGCCAGAAGAATGAAAAAACTCTTCTCGATTATCATCCCTTAATGAAAAAGATCGCGCAAGTTCCTGATCGTTTAATGCAAAGTCATATCCCATGCCTCTATCTTACCATAATCATAAAGAAAACCCCTCAAATAGTACACTTGGCAAAACGATAAATAAATCATCTCAAATTGCACACTTGACAAAACGAAATTATATGGACAGTCAACCATACCACGCCATTGACAAAAATCAAATAATATAGTATTATAATCACGTCTACTGAATAGTTCAGTGGAGGCTCTTTTATACAAAAGAGTTTGGTCTATAGTTGGGCGCAACACAGCGCCAGAAAGGGGCAATTATGTCCAACATCAAAAGAAAAAATAGCAGCGAGCCATCCTGGGGCGAGATCTTCAAGAGCTTCAAGGATGGAGTCATCGGGTCTAATGAGGATTTCGACGATGATTTCGAAGAGGTAGAGGAGAATCAGGAGTCTCCGAAACCTGCCCAAAAGTCGGCTCCAGAAACAGTTCAGGCTCCGGCTCAGAAGCCGGCCAGTGAGTCAACTCCGGCTCAGGTTCAAAAACCGGTTAGCAAATCAGTTTCGGCCCCCGTGCAGGAATCATTTCCGGCACAGAAATCCAGCGAGTCTGCTGAGGCGATTATCTGGAGGGCCCTCCAGGCGGACCTTAATAGGTTTGTTCAAGAGGGGAAGGCTAGCGAATCTCTTCTACAATTATTAGAGGAGGGCTTTGAGAAGAATCCGCAACTCCTCAATAAAATTACGGAACTCATAGAGTCCCGCAAGATAGAGGAAGAGACGCATCCGGGATTCCTCATGGTCTACCAGGGTGAACAGTCAATGTTCACTTCAAGAGAAAGAGCATTCGAGTTGTTCGCAAAGAATCCGGGATCCACTCTCAAGGAAACGATATTCGTTTCCAAAATTGTGGGTGGCGAAGCGGTTGAAACCCGCGAGGCTACTGAGGAGGAAAAAAGGCTCTACTTTGAGCAACAATCCTCCAAAGTTAACGCCCCAGCCCAGGATTCCCAGGATAAGTAATCTTTTTAACTCTTTTGTCCTCCCCATTCCGGGGAGGATTTTTCATGCCAAAAATTCTCCCGTTATTCTTTAATTTTATCCCCTGTATCCCTTAATCTTACCCCATATTAAACACTAATTTCCTCTATCTCTTCGCAACCTATTTGCAAGCATAAGCATAATCATTGCATAACCATTGACATTTTATGCATAATATAGTATAATCACACCAGTCTGAGGTACGGCTTGACCTCCGCTACCAATAACGACGACCATTAAAAACCGAATCATCTCAGGTTCAAACAACGAACCTGTTTATATAGATGTAACTCTGACGCCTTTTATCGGCGCCTCAACCTGTTTTAGGGAGGCGTCGTGGTCCTCCTTAAAATCCATCCGCACAAAGCGGAAGATCCCAAGGAGGGAAAACATGAAAGTAGTCATTTTCATAATTTACATGATCCTCGGCTTATTTGCAGCTAGACAGTTACAGATAGGCCTCGTCAAGAACGCCAGGGAAAGTAGAGTCAATACGGCTCCACTCCGAAGTAGGAAGTTTCACAAGCTTTTAATAGCTTTAACATTCCTCTTCACTGGCTTACCTTACTTGGCTGTTAGGTTTGTGCCTAACAGTCAGCTGTTCGCGGTCTTTGTATACGCGTTTGGCTTTTTCGTCATAACGGGTATACTCGCCGTTTCGCCTAGTCAGCCAGAATTAGGCTGGGCGATGATAGCATATGCTGCGGCAGCTACTATTAGCGGCTACCATGCATATCTATTAGCAAGATTTGAGTTTTTTAGCTCAATCTTGGCGGTGGCTGCCGCTGGCCTTCTTCTCGTAGGAGTCTCACATTTCCTTCGACAGAAGGCCGAAGAGGATGACGATGAAGAGGAAGAAGACGCAGCAGACGCAGCAGACGCAGCTAATAGTGCCATGCTTGAAGCTGTAAAGGCAGTCATTACTCCTTCGAGAGTATTGACTGTAATTTTAATTGTCGCTTGCTTAGCTACCTGCAGATTTCTGCTTCAGCAGCTAGGCATCATGTAGAAAATCTCCCCAACAGAGGGGAAAGGAGAGATATATGAATAAGAAAAGAAAGGGCGTCAGCCCATTACAAAAGATCCTGGCAACCATGGCGGTTGTCATGTTACTCGTAGGCGTTGTTGCTTGGGCAAAGAACACCTACTTCACAAGTAGTAAAGAAGCAATCGCTTCTGATAGCCTGACCGAGGAAGAGCTGAATGCCGCTAAGGCCAATCTTACCGTTGACCTTGATTCAGAAATTCTACAAGCTGCGTTTCCGAACGTCAGCCGAGAATTTCTGTACAGCAGCATGCCTAACCAGAATAAGGATAGGGTAGCTGCTGCTGGCTTCAGCTCTGCCCTCACCTTCCCATTTTCTGGCGCCAGCCAGAAAGACGGTCAGTCCTATTCGGACGAAACCGTTAGGGGCTGGTGGGATTCAGAGTTAACGGAGGAATTGCTCCGCAACCCAGTTTATGGGGCTGCGGTAGCAAGAGCCCTCTCAGGATCAAAATTTTCTGATGGCTCAACTCTTTTGGATTTGAACCCTTGGTTAGGCGAATTCGTGCAGAAGTACGATGCAGCCTTCCAGGGAGATGGCAAAGGAAACGGCTATTTCTTGACAAAGGAAACCGCAGACGGACCTATACTCGTCTCTGACGAGTATAGGCGTTATGCGGTAGGAACCAGATGGCTCCTTGACCGTTTTGTAGTCAAAGGCGTTAGTAAGCTCTATGCTGAGAAGCATTGGGGACTGCAACCTGCCAACGACCTGCAGCCAAGCAGGGTCAAGGCAGAGGCCTTTGAAGAACCAGAGGATAGGGATGCCCTGGTCGTTTCTTTCTTGACTAAGTCAGGAAAGAACGCTCTTATCATTGGATTCAATGTTCATGATAAGAGGCCAGAGATACCTGGAAGTAGGCCAAAGCCTGTTCCTGAGGAATCTCCACAGGAGACTCCAAAGGAGACTAAGCCAGAACCTACAAAACCTGGCCGTGATCCGGAGCCAACGACAACGACTCCGGAGACTACAAAGCCGGCTCCAACCAGGCCTCACAGGGATCCGGAGCCAACAAGACCTACAACTCCAGAGACAACCAAGCCGGAGCCAACAAGACCTACAACTCCAGAGACAACCAAGCCAGAGCCAACAAGACCTACAACTCCAGAGACAACCAAGCCAGAGCCAACAAGACCTACAGCTCCTGAGCCTACAACACCTACTCCTACTCCTGAGACCAAAAAGGAGAGGAGCAAGGACTCCGTGAATCACGGAGGTGGAAGAGTTGGTGGCGGCTCTACTGTGATTGGAACTGACTCTTACGAGCCAAATGATCCGATTGCGGAGACTGGAAAGGGTCACGGAGATCCTGCAAAGGAAACTCCAGCGACCCCGACTCAGGATCAGTCTAGTACGAATGTTAGCGTCAACGGTGTTGACAATAACAGAACACATTATGAAACTGAGGCTGAGACCCAGTCTTCTTGGAAAAATAATCAGGGTCAAAACCTGATTACAGGATCCAAGGAAACCGCTGCTGGTTCAGGCAACAGCTCAGGCAACTCAGCTGGAAACAGCACCGCAACAGAAGGCACTCCGCTTACTGGTTATGGTGAGGAATTCCATCTTGAAGACTAACTTCAAATGGACTCCGGCTGATCACACGGTAACTCGTTACTTACTCAGGCCGCAAGGCTTGGGCGAGTGGCAACATCTATAGCACTTTAACTTTAATACCGGTGGCCTCGCAAGGGGCTGCCGGATATCCATGAACTATTTTGAATTTGAGATGATTCGGTTTTGCGTGGTAAGACGAAAATTAAAAATTCGGCTAGTAAACTTTGTGGGAATGTTTATTAAACCAATACCCAGCAAAACCAAACAAAATTAAAGTGAGAAATAATTATAAGAAAGGAGCTTTTATGAAAAAAGCACTCAAAATTATGTCTGTAGCTGCTGTTTCTGTAGCTGCTGGTATCGCCACTGTCTCAACCGTTTATGGTTGGGGAGATAACGCTGGCGGTCGTCCAACTTACACCATCGCTGAAATCAACGCTGGTAAACTTGGCGACAAAATCGTTATGAACTCTATTAAAGATAATGACTCTTCTCTTACTGAAGCTGAGAGAAAAGCTGGTGTTACTACACCACTTACCGACGAACGTTCATTCATCGGTATTCGTGATGCTGCCACCGGCGCCCAAGGTAAAAACAACGTCTGGAACATTGGTAATGTAAACATCGAAGAAGGTAAAACCTATGTCATTCGTATGTATATCCACAACAATAACCCTAAGGGTGTTAATGCTGTTGCTAAAGATGTAACTGCACAGGTTGATCTTCCAAACATGGTTTCTAAAGAAGCTCGTGTTACTGGCTACATCAATGCCAGCAACGCAACTCCATCTCGCTATTGGGATTCTCTAAATCTTAAGAGCGCTGACGGTCGTGCTTTCTACCTCGACTACATCGAAGGTTCTGCTCTCTATGAAAACAACATTTTCAAGAGCGGTACCACTCTTTCTGACAACCTCGTCTCCACTGGTGTCAAACTTGGTTATGACAAGCTTGACGGTAACATGCCAGGTTGTTATGAATATGCTGGTTACGTCACTCTTAAAGTTAAACCAGTTTTCGAAAACACTTCAATCATGAAGCAGGTTCGTAAACAGGGTGAAAAGGACTGGAAAGAATCTGTCGATGCTAAGGTTGGTGATACTGTTGAATATCAGATTCACTACAAGAACCTCAACGCTTCCAAAGTTGAAAACGTCATGATCAAAGACTCTCTTCCAACCAATATGGAATATGTCAAGGGTACTACTAAACTTTACCGTTCAGATATCCGTGATGGTGCTGTCAATAACGAAGATAGTTTAATGACTAACGGTGTTAATATTGGTAATTATAACCTTCGTGGTGACGGTTATATCCGTTTCCTCGCTAAGGTGGTTGATAAGAACCTAGCTTGTGGTAACAACCGTCTTATTAACTGGGCTAAAGCTAGCGCTAACGGTTTCGCCGTCCAAGACAGCGCTGATGTCTATGTTAAAAAGGAATGTGAGCCAACCCCAACTCCAACTCCTACTCCAACTCCAACACCTACCCCAACACCAACCCCAACTCCAACTCCAAAAGAGTTACCAAAGACCGGTCCTGAAACTGTTGCCACTGGCATCATCGGACTTGGTTCTGTAGTCACCACTGCTGGATACTACATTGCTAGCCGCAAACAACTTCGATAATTGACCGCTCCGAAGTATAAAAACTCTCGGACGTCAAACGAAGTCCATAGATTTATGACAATCTGTTATAAATCAAGCGAAAAAGAACCAGAGTAATCTGGTTCTTTTTTGTTGTCTTCTATCTATTTTTCCTCTGTTATTTTTTTGTTCTTTGTATTACTATTAGGAAAATGATCAAGCAGTTGTTTGAAGAAAACGACAGTACTTCCTTTCACTTGCAAAATCATAAAATCATTGTTCTTATGCTTGCAAAAAATGAAATTGTATAGTATAATCACACCAACTAATCAACAAAAGGACTAGAGTACTTTTATAAACTCTGGTCCGCTTTTTTCATAAGGGGGTAAAACTATGAAAAGAATACTTATATCTATGATGTTACTCGCGGCGGTATTATTTACCTCTGCATGTTCAGGTAATCAGGCAGCCGGACAAGGTGCGCAAAGTACGCAAAACGTCAAGGCTGTAAGTGAAAAGAAGAATGACTTCGCATCTACTTATCTGTCAAACATCGATAAAGATGCGGAAACATACGTGGCAGATTTTGACCTTAATCAATATCTGCTTGATAGCGGCGCCATCAGCATTGAGAGGTTAGATACAGACCTCAATTCGACAACTTGTATCGCAGCCCGTTATCCGAACGGAATTGTCACCATATATTATTTTGTAGGTGACAATAGTGATCCGTACAGATATGGATATCTATCGCAAATGAACGTCTTTGTCGCCGAAGAAGAATATAGCCTTAATAGCTATAGTACCGGTGAAGAAGATGAAAATGGTGTACGCTCTGAATGGTTTCATCATTTTAATGTAGGCGGTTCCATGGAGTTGGTCAATGACCCTAACTTTGAGGATGATTTTAAACTCTTCACGGTAAAACCAAATGGAATTTACTATGTGGAGGCCAAAAATGGGCAAAAAAGTCTCCTGGCGGTCCCTGCCTTCTTTGATAAAGGCTTTAAAGCCTCGATCCTTCCATATATCAATATGAAGGACCCTTCTTTTAGGAAAGATCCAATGGAAGGTAAAATCATGGGAACCTCTGATATACACTAAGAAATTAGGCTCTCATTTGAGGGCCTTTTTTATGTGCTATTTTATCGGATTTTCAAATTCCTTATGTTATAATCAAATCAAGATGGGCCCAGAAATAAATAATTCAACCAATAGCATAAATAGCTATAAATTCTCTGAACAACAGTTAAATGTTCCGACAAATAACTTAGCCTCCAAAAGAAACAAGAGTAAAAAATTGATCGTTATAGGTATTGCTGCTCTATTTTTTATATTATTTATAGTTCTTATTTTTAGGTTCTTTATGCCTCCGAAAAAGGTTGGATCTGGAGATATTAAAGACTACATCGCTTTTGTTAAGCTATATCAGTATGGTGACGAGAATGAAAAAAAAGACATCAATATTAATTTGCCGGCAAATTATACTTATGCCTATAAGATGTTGTCAGAATCTGCAACTTCTGAAGAAAAATCAAATTATGCATCAAAGTTAAATGAACGATATCTAAAATATGGTAATCAAGAACCAATCGCATCCTTTTTGATGCTTTTTAGTAATTATCTTGAAATGGGGGAAAAAATTACAAAAATAAGAGCTGCCTACGTGCAAGACAATCAAGCCGCTAAAGACCTCGCTAATAAATATGTTTCTCAAATAAAACCCTCAGAAATTTCCTATACAAAAGAGCGTCTTGATTATTTTAATACCTACTATAGTAAATATATTGACTACTTAGATCAAGTGAAGAACGTCGGGTGTATCAAAGGAGACTCCATAGATGTTAATTGTGAAGTTAATAATAGAATTAACCCCGACAATGAAGCACTAAATGATCTATATACAGAGTTAGATGGTTTAGAAACAATGTTTTTCAATAGTTATCTAGATTCAACTTTATATCTAAATAATTTCATAATTGCATTCTATAATACAAAATCAACTACTAAGGAAAAATAAGAGATGAAAGCACTTATAAATAAAAGTAAAAGTAAAAGACTGATCACCCTATCCATAGTAGTTGTACTTTTATTTCAATTAATTTTAGCTTCAGTAGTTAATATTAATTTTTCAGAAGATGTTCACGCCGAAGCTTTATCTCCAAAAGACACATTATTACTTAAAGTGTTAAAAGCTGGTTTTAAAAAATGTATAGATGGTGGTGTTCTATCTAAGAAGGATATTAAAGATTCCAATATTAGAGAGGATATCTTATTTAACACAAATACGCCTATTTATGTAAATGACAAGACGGTTCTCTTACCTCTTAAGTATGGTTCCGGAAACACAATTAAAGATGGGGATATTTCCTGTAAACAACTTTTTACAGGTTATTATGATAGTAATAATAGTTTCAATACTTTTTCGGCATTGGGTGGCAAAAATAATATACCCTCCAATGGCTCTGTCGCAGAAAAAAATAGTCTAATCGAAGCTCTCGGATATACTACAAGCGACAGAGGCAACGCACAGTTATATTGTGCAGCTCTAAATTATACGGCAACTGAAGCAGGTGGTACTGGTAACACAAGGACAACAAACTCTGTATGTGTAAATATTGTTGATGGAAAAATTACCCCTTCTCAAGGCAAGAAAATAACATCAAGTGATGTAGTCATAAAAAATACAAAAAGTGACGAATATATTAGCCTCTCTATGGATCCTAGCTATAAAAAATTTAAAGTCACAATGGATCTGTCAAAATTCTCTAATGCATCATCATGTATGTTTACTTCTACGGACATTTTCACTAGCGAAAATCTAGATAAATATATTGGACAAACTCCTGAAACCTTCTTTTCAAAGTTCTTTGGCGATATCGAGTCAAAACAGATTCTCAATAAAGCAAAAAGCAGTGGAGGTTACCAGGGGGTAGGTCAAGTAGACTCAGGTCTTTGTTTTAGTGATCCTTTTCCAAAAGTATTAGGTGTGAAATCAGTTGTTACAAATAGCACTGGTTCGGTTGATACTGGTTCTAGTGTAAATGCAGGTGCTGGAACGGAACTTAATAATTCAATTGCAAAAGATTACACATATGGCGGTTCTCCAAACTACGATAAGCTTATGAAGTATTATTTACCTTCCTATCCTGTCCCTTCAGCAGGTAATACACCAGGGTCACTTGATTATGAGTTATATGGTGGTTCTTCATCTGCAACTCAGACTAGTGGTTTCACTGCGGTAGAAAGAGCTTACAACTGGTATTATGTGCTTCACGACGTGTTCGATGCTATATCTGTTGATACGTCTATTGGTTGCAGTACCTCACGCCCTTCCAATGGTGCTTACCTCCAATATCTTAAGAAATCTGAATCCGACCCTAATAAAACGGAAGTCCAGTACTGTCCTATGAATGAATCTGTATTGGAGCTAAAAGCAAATGATATCCTTATGGATAAATCAACAAATGGGAAAGGTGTAGTAAATGCTGCTGACCGTATCAGTGACACAATTAAGCCACAAACAGCTAGAGAGATTTTAGATAATCTAAACTCGATCAACCTTGCTTCCGTATGTGCTGCCGATTCAAGCTTTGCACTCTGTAAGGCTACTCCAATCGATTGTAAAACTGACCCGTCAAAAGAAGGTTGTAAGGAACTAGCTGGCGATAATGCCTCCGAGAAGGAAGATGGTGCCAATGGCGAATCTGCTACTTGTTTTGCAAATGCTGGCGCTCTTGGTTGGATGATTTGTCCTCTAATGTATACTCTTCGTGATGCCGTTCAGGGTATCTTCAACGAATTCGTTGAGCCTCTCATTCGTGTCGACAAGTCAATTGTCACTAATCTCGCACAAAATAATGATTCTTCCGCTATGTATAAGGCCTGGTCTCTGTTCCGTAATATGGCCAATATCGCTTTTGTCATCGCTCTTCTCTTTGTGATCTTCTCTCAGGTCACTGGTTTTGGTATTGATAACTATGGTATTAAACGTCTCCTGCCAAAATTAATTGTTACTGCTATTATCGTTAACTTTTCATATATCATTTGTGGTATCGTCGTCGATCTTTCAAACATAATCGGTAACAGTGTGAAAAACATTTTTGAGAACGCCGCAAGTGGGCTCACCGCTAGTGCTGGAGTTGGTAGTGATGGCGTAGGTGCTGGTGGCGCAACATTGGGCGTTGCAGCAGCTGTCGCTGGCATTGTTGCTCTTGTTGGTGCCGGTGCAACTCTTGTTGGTGCCGCACAGAGTGGGGGCTTCCTCGCGCTCATCCTTCCCGTTCTAGGTCTTGCCGCCTCTGCCTTTTTGGCTGGCTTCTTCGCCCTCTTGATGCTTGGTGCTCGTCAAGCCATGATCATCGTCATGATCGTGACCTCGCCAATCGCTTTCGTCCTATACGCATTACCAAACACAAATGCTCTTTTCAAGAAATGGATCTCTCTCTTCCGTGGACTACTCTTCCTTTATCCAGTCTATTGTCTTATGGTTGGTGGTGGTTTTATGGCTGCTAGATTAATCGTTATGAGTTCAACGGGTGTCTTTATTCAGCTAGTTGCCGGTTTTATTAGTATTGCTCCGTACTTCGCAGTTCCGACTATGACTAGAAATGCTTTGAAGGGCTTCGATGCCGTGGCAAATGGTGTTGCTCAGCTCCAGAGTCGTGCAAATGGTGGTATGCAACTTGCAAATAAGAAGATTATGAATTCGGGCGCCGTTAAGGCATCTGCTGAAAATTATGAGCTTGGTAAACAAGCAAAATTCGCTAAAAAGTATTCTGGTTACACTCAAGAGCAATTAGCGCGAATGAAACCTGGCGAACGTAGGCGCCTCATGAATGCTGTCGGCGTCCTAGGGAAAGATGCTCAACAAGCTGCTGCAATTGGCGCAGTAATGTCGCAGTATAAACACGATACCGACGCCGCAGGTATGACAAGAACTGCTCAAGCAGCTATGAACGCAGAAGACGAGAGGCAGGTTAAATCTTACTTGACTGACTATGTCGGCCAAAATATGTCATATCGCGATGCTCTAGAAAATCTTGCAAAAATGCAGAATGACGGTTATGGTGAAAATGAGGAAGAAAACCATAAACGTGATCTTCAAATGCGTGCCTATCAACGCCATATTCTTTCTACAAAAGATGGGCAAAAGGCTTATGAAGAGTATCTCAAGACTGGAACTTATAAGGATCGTAATGACCAATTTGTATCTGTTAATTCTAGCGAACGCTCGCGCGCTGTTCTTGCGAGGGACTATATGTCTAATAATTCTGATCTTAAAGATAAATATGGAATTACTTATCAACAAATGCAGAGTATGCAAGGATCGGGTGCTATTACTGAATTGAGTACCTCGACTACTGGACCAATAGCCCTGAAAGGTTCTCGCAATAAAGCAACAAATAAGTTCATTGAAACTATGGACTCTAAAGATATTAAAGGAATTAGCAAGAATGATGCTGCTGAGATAAGCAAAGCTAGGGCAAGCGGTTTAATTTCAGCGCCAGCTAATCAAAACTTAGATACTATTGTGCAGAGTGCTGTTAGGAGTCTTGAAAATGATCCAACTCAAGTCGGCGAGCTTAATGATAACGCGCGTGATCTTATTACAAATGTTTCTGGTACTAATGTAAATAACCTTGGCAATCGTGTAATGGAGATCCGTGATAATAATGGCCAGGTTACTCAGACTATAAGTTGGAGTAAAAATAGAGCTGGCAACGGCGGCGGCAACGGAAGCAATGGTGGTAACGGCAACAACGGTGGTAATGGTAATGGTGGTAACAACGGCGGCGGCAACGGAAGCAATGGTGGTAACGGCAACAACGGTGGTAATGGTAATGGTGGTAACAACGGCGGCGGCAACGGAAGCAATGGTGGTAACGGCAACAACGGTGGTAATGGT
>ERZ772986.173-NODE-173-length-39829-cov-11.106175_pt1 | contig 39829 bp, 27 predicted proteins | sample MGYA00511898_ERZ772986 | MGnify/ENA primary metagenome ERZ772986 (study PRJEB29015, sample SAMEA2737934) | human oral metagenome | biome: human oral; feature: human-associated habitat; material: dental | place: China | collected 2148 ... | reverse complement strand
AGTGCGGTTTATACCTGCAGATTTGATCGAAAAGAGCGTGTGCAAGTGTGCTGAGGCCAACGGCAGCAAGCGGCATGGCAGAAATTGCGGCGGTCGCCGCAATGCGGAAAGGATCGGTATACCAAAATCCGGAAAGTATGCCTTTGAGAGGAACGTCAAAAGAGATGATAAACGCACATAAAAGCGAAATATAAAAGAAAGCAACGGAGAGCCAGCGCCCTTGTTTTTTACTAAATGTCCATACAATACCCACAAAGACGGTCAGAGTAAGCATTGGCTGCATAGAAACCAACTCGCCACCCGCATAAGACTCGCCGATATAGTCAAGGCCAATGACGTGTATAAGAGCGTTTATGGGATTTGAATAGGAATCCCACCAAAAACTGAGGAAAGCGCCTCGACCAATGAGAGCAAAGTAAAGTACAAGCCATATCAGCATGACGGTGGCGAAAAATATAGCGACAAGAGTGAGCGGTTTGAGCTGATGTCCAAAGAGAGAAATTCGCCGGTTGGATTGTTTGATTCGGGCGAGACACCAAGGTAAAAGGATGACGATGCTTGAAAAAATAGCAGAGGTATGAAGGATGGTTAAGCTGATACATCCCAGTACAAATGTGGTGATGAGCAATATAAGATCTTGCTTTGGGGTTTTTGAACGAGTCATTTGCATAAATACCCAAAAAATTGCAGGCATTGTGCAAAAGGCAACCGTGTTGGGATAGAGCGGTCCATATACAAAAAGAGCCCAAGGGAAGATGGCAAAGGCACCTGAAGTAAACGCGCCGGCGAGAAGAACTGTGCGTTTGTTAGGAAACGTTTTTGCAATGAAGGTAGTTATGGAGAGTGGCAACAGAACAGCCGCTCCTATGAAATTCAAAGCATTTCCTGCAATGGTTACATCAGTGTGAGCAAGCTGCGTGGTCAGTGCATCTAAAATATTCCAACCGCTGGGATAAAACCCCAGGGAGCTTGACTGCCAGGGGACGATCGCGGTGTCAGAAGTACTATAAAAATTGTAACTGATTGAAGAATAGTGCTGAGAATCAATCATGGCCTGGGTGACGTCGAGGTGATGAGTGATATCCCAACCCTGTACAAATGCACCGGCGCTTGAGAGAGACGTTACGTATAAAAGCGTGGTGGTAACAAGACCGACTGCGACAGAGATAAGAAGTATCTGCCACGGAAGATCGTCATAGGTGTGAGAAGAAGGTGCGGGATTGTGGTGCGTACCAACATGAGTGAAGGCATATGTTGCGCCTGCTATGAAAAGTGGGACACCTGCCATCAAAAAGATATGTGCCGGAATGCGGAGTACGTTAAGGACTTCTCCGGTTATAAAAATAAAGCTGCAACTAATAAGAGGGGCAGTGGGAAGTGCCCACCCTATGGGCATACGAAACGCCTTAAGGAAGAGTGTTCCGGGAAGATAGAGCAGTATACACAATACAAGGACAGCACGTACAAACTCAGGCCACATGAAGTCTCCGAATCGAAAAAGAGAACACTCTACCCAGTATACCTATCAATATAAAAAAGGGGTCAACGTGACCCCTGAAATAGTTGGTAGCCCGTACCAGATTCGAACTGGTGATCTCCGCCTTGAGAGGGCGGCGTCCTGAACCGCTAGACGAACGGGCCATATATGTTTGGAAGGACATGGCTGGGATAGAGAGAGTCGAACTCCCGTTGACGGAACCAGAATCCGCTGTCCTACCACTAGACGATATCCCAAGATGTCATCCACGCGCACCAGCGCGACAAATAACTATAAAGGAGCAGCGAGAGCTATGCAAGTGAGAATATCGAGAATTTTTGAAATTCTCTTGATCCATACGATGGAACAGGCGTTATACACGGGTGTTTCTAGGGGATTTTGGGTAAAGCCGCGTGGCAAGCGGTGCAGGCAGAGTAGGCTGTTTGTGCACTTGGAGCGGCAGCAAGTCCTCCTTTTGCCGTCTCACGAAGGGTGGAGGGGAGCTCTGCTCCCACGTCTGCCATGGTGTGTGCCACCTCATCAAACGGAAGAGGATTGCCAATACCGGCGAGAGCAAGTTGTGCAGAACTGATGGCCGCCGCAACTCCGATGGCATTTCTATCTTGGCACGGATACTCAACAAGTCCGCGCACGGGGTCGCAAACCAAGCCAAGCAAATTGGAAAGCGCAATCGAAGCGGCGTCAAGGCATTGCTTTGGCGTGCCGCCGAGAAGCTCGGTGAGGGCCGATGCGCTCATGGCGGCCGCCGATCCTATTTCTGCCTGACATCCGCCTTCTGCTCCTGAGACGCTTGCATTTGTCGACAGGATGGCTCCCAAGGCGGCGGCATTCCACAGCGCAAGAAGGATTTGGTTGTCTGTTGCGTGTATGTGCTCTGCCACGGCGAGGATGGAGCCGGGTACGACGCCTGAGGCTCCGGCAGTAGGCGCAGCGACGATGATGCCCATGGTTGCCGAGCGCTCGAGGACGGCCATGGCAAAGGCTACTGCTCTTGTTTGCACCGGCCCCATTAAAGCATCGATTATGGCGGGGCTTGTGTTGGCGGTTGCCTGAGCCTGGCCAAAGAGAAGACCGCCAATGGATGCGCGGGGATTTTCAATGGTGTCGTGTACTTCTTGGCGCATGACATTGAGCACCCGCGTCATTTCTTTTTCACTGTCCGCCTCGGGCCGTAAGATCTTCTCGCGCCGTTGCATGGCCGTGCCAATGGAGAAATTGTTGCTTTCACAAAGAGCGAGAAGCTCGGCACCGTTGTCAAAGTGAGTGCTGCGCGGACCTTGCGTAATCGCAGGGGCAGCGCCTGGGATATAGACTTGAGTTGCGTAAATAACGTGAGGAGCCTGTCTAAACAGAGTAAGGGTGTGCTCAGAAATTTCCTCGTCTATCTCAAAGATGGTGTATGCCACGCCCCCGCGCGCAGCACGGAAGGTGCGCATGGTTGCAACGTTGATATGCTGCTGGGCAAGAACCGCCGTAAGAGCCGCAAGAACGCCAGGCGTGTCGTGGTGAGAGACAAAGATGGTAGGCATGTCGCCGGCCATACGGACATGAGCACCGTTAACGCCACTGATGCGAATACGGCCTCCGCCAATGGACTCTCCCATGACGGCCACGTGTGCGGTTTCGGGGCCATACATGTGCACTTCAACGGTATTGGGATGGAGCGACTCATCGTCGCCCTTCTCGATAACGTCAAAGGCCAGGCCGTGCTCTTTTGCAAGGGCAAAGGAATCGCGTACTCGCTTGTCGTCGGGAGCGCAGCCGAGCATACCGGCAACGAGGGCCTGATCGGTGCCATGTCCGCGGTGTGTGTGAGAAAACGAGTTGTAGAGCCAGAACTCTACGCGAACGAGAGGGTCGGGCGCAAGCGAACGGGCTGCGAGGGCAATGCGAAGAGCGCCTGCGGTATGCGATGAGGACGGGCCAACCATAATGGGACCCAAGACCTCAAGTGCAGACATGGTCATCATGGAGAAACTCCTTATAAAATGCGAATTATCTGCGCGTTATCGGGCTATTTTAAGGGCTCTTTCAAGTCGTGCAAGAGCGATGTCTTTGCCGAGAAGCGCCATGGATTCTCCAAGCGGTGGGGAAACCATGTTGCCGCATTCGGCAACGCGCACTGCTTGAAAAACCACACGTTTTTTGAGGTCAAGTTGTTCGGGGAGAACCTCAAGTGCCGTGTCAATGTTTTCTGGAGTCCATTCGGAAACGGGCAGAAGTGCGTCATGCGCCGCTTCAAGAATGGAGACAGCTCCGTCCTTTGCAAGACTCTTGGAGACGCTCTTCTCGTCAAGGGTAACCTCGGCGCCTTCGTAGAGGAAGCGGGATTTCTCCACAACATCAGGGGAAACGGTAGTGCGAGGCTTAAGAATCTCAGAGAGCAGGTCATACCAGGCGGGACGTGTGGCATAGATTTTTTCCGCATCGGTTTCCGTACCGGAGACGGGCTCCAGGCCCGCAGAGACAAGTTCCGGGATAAGGACTTGTACGGAAAACGTTTTATTGTCCATGGCCGAGAGGTAGGTAGCATTTATCCAGTTGAGCCGCTCGGGATCTGATTTGGCGGGGTTTTTTGAAACGTGGTCAAGCGAGAACTGGGAAGCAAGGACGTCGCGCGGGACAATGGTGGTTTCTCCGTCCAGCGACCAGCCGAGAAGTGCCAGGTAATTGACGAAGGCATCGGAAAGGTAGCCTGCGTCGCGGTACTCTTCAACGGAGGTGGCACCATGGCGTTTGGAAAGCTTTTTGCCGTCGGGACCTAAAATCATGGAAATATGTGCGAACTCAGGTACCGGTGCGCCCAAAGCTTCATACACCATGATCTGACGGGGAGTATTGGAGAGGTGATCGTCGCCTCGGATGATGTGTGTGATACCCATCAAGGCATCGTCAACGACGGTTGCAAAGTTATAGGTAGGTGTGCCGTCAGAACGGAAGATGATAAAATCATCGAGCTCACGGGCGTTGAAGGTAACGTCGCCGTGGACCGCGTCGTGAACGATAACGTCTCCGCGATCGAGTGGTACCTTGATGCGGATGGTGTAGGGTTCGCCGGCCTCAATGCGTGCCTGAGCTTCTGCGGGATCAATGTTTCTGCAGGTACGCTGATAGCCTTGGAATGGGTCATGCCGCTCTTCTGCTGCTTTTTTATCCGCCGCAAGCTTTTCCGGCGTACAGAAGCATGGATATGCCTTGCCTTCTGCCAGCAGGGTGTGTGCGGCCTTACGATAAATTTCAAGGCGTTCGGTTTGTGCATACGGGCCAAAATCGCCGCCCTTGTCGGGACCTTCGTCCCAGTCAAGACCAAGCCAACGCATGGCGCGCAGGATGATTTGCGTATTTTCGTCAGTGGAGCGGGCGGGATCGGTGTCGTCGATGCGCAGAATAAAGGTTCCACCGTTGGCTCGCGCAAACGCCCAGTTATAGATAGCGGTGCGTGCACCTCCTATATGCAGCTTTCCGGTGGGCGAGGGGGCAAAGCGTACACGGACCTGCTTGTTTTGAGACAAGGCTCCTCCTAACAGCTGACATCTTCAGCATGAGAGTCCGAAGAGTCAAATATATACAGCCAATTTTGTGCTGCATGACGACATAATAAACAACCAAACAAGTATATAGCTCAAGCGGCCGCAATGTGTCACGAGGCTTTGAACATATTTCTCTCATTCAGTTCCGCCTGTACGGTGCGAATCATAAGATCAACATCGTCAAGACCAAGGTGCTGCTCGACCTCATGAGCCGCAAGCGTTCCACGTCTGCGTGCCCAGTTTTCAAGACTTGCAGGTCTTGATGCAGGGAGAAGAGAGCGAAATTCCGGATCAAGGCGGCGACAGATTTCGCGCGTGTCGACGGGGACGATCTTGCCTTCTTTGCGAGCTTCGGCATATCCGTCTATGTGCAGCATGAACCAGGAATCTTCAAAAGCAGCGTTATGAGCCATGAACGGAACTTTTTTCATTGCGGTAAGCAGCGCTTTTTGAGCGGCTTTATCTGAGCGGAACAATGGTCTACCGTCAAGATCTTGCCAGGTAATATGATGGATTTCGGTTAAGGGTACGCCCTTCTCGCGATAAAGCTCAGGCATGCCGAAGTATGCTGCATGAGGATCCACTGGAACGGTCTCAGGACCAAGATTCCAGAACTCAAAACCTATATTGATGATGTAGCCTTGATCGGGGAAGCGAGAAGTCGTCTCGATGTCGATACCCAAAATCGTGCCTGAAACTGGTTTTTCGTGATAGGCAAGGGCCAGGTCGGCAAGCGTAGGACCTGCTGTTTTTATGACCGCAGCTTCACGTCGGTGTTGTAATTTTGCCACTCCTCGCGCGGTGTCCTCGATGGTAAGTCCGCGCGCAAGCGACACTCCATTGACATTACGCAGGCGCTCGGAACCATAGAGGTCACAAACCTCGCGATTACGGTCGGCGAGCTGGCGTACCAGATCAAAAGAAAACGGAAGACTGTCTTTTGGAGCGGCATTCCAGGCATCAAGGAGTGTCTTGAGAGCGTCTTCGTTTTTGAGACGTTCCGCCGTGAGTGTGGCATCGTCGTTCAAAAATCCCGGTATCAGATATGCACTCGCATGCTCTATTGCCTGACTGAGTTCCATAGCACCTACCTTACGATACGAGTGACGCGTGAGCACTTATTGCGCATGGGCACTTATTTTGCTCCGGCACAAATTCTTTTTCAAATACTAGGGTAGTGCATTGCCACGGGAGAAATGTATGAGCTTCACGAATTTCTTTTCCTCTTACGTAAAAGGTATGATTGCGTGCTAGGCTTAACGCAAATATCCAATGCTAAGGAGTGGTCTTGTTGTCACTGACAGAAGAATATCTTGCAGTTTCCCACGATTTACTTGCATTTATTGATGAGAGCCCTTCAATGTTCCATACGGCAAACGCCATTCGCAATCGTCTTGAAGAGGCGGGATTTGTCTATCTTTCTGAGGGTGCCACATGGAATGTTTCTCCTGGCGGTTGCTATTTTACCGTGAGAAATAATTCTTCTGTCATTGCGTGGAAGGTGGGCGAGAAGTTCCATACAGACGCGTCATGCCGGAGAGCGCCGTATCAGGGCGCGCCGTATCACTTTCAAATTGCCGCAGCTCATGGCGACTCTCCTTCCTATAAGGTGAAGGCAGCACCAGAGTTGGAAAGTGCGCAGGGCATGCTCCGCCTTTCGGTAGAAGCCTATGGAGGTATGATTGACCATACGTGGTTTGACAGGCCGCTTGGACTTGCAGGTCGTGTGCTGGTCAGAAGTGGTGATCGGATAGAGTCTCGTCTGATTAACATTACGCGCGATGTCGCGCTTATCCCCAGCCTGGCTATTCATTTGGATCATGCGTCGGGATTGACTCCCGAGCTTAATCGATCCGTTGATCTCATGCCGCTCTTCTCGGCAGGCGAGCTTTCGGAAGGTTCGTTTAAACGTATGATTGCCAAGGAGGCCGGAGTTAATGAGGAGGATGTCCTCTCTTGGGATCTCTTTTTGGCCGATCATACGGGAGGTCGTATCTGGGGTATTCAAGATGAGTTTGTGTCTGCCGGGCACTTGGATGATTTACAGGCAGCTTATGCTGCTCTGAGAGCATTTCTCGCATCTGACAACGATACCGACATTTCCGTGTATGCGTGCTTTGACAACGAGGAGGTGGGCTCCAATACCAAACAGGGGGCTCTATCTACCTTCTTACGTGGTACTCTTGGCCGCATTAACGGAGCGCTTGGTTTGAGTGAAGAGGATTTGTACCGAGCCCTTTCGGCTTCAATGTTGGTGAGCTGTGATAATGCTCATGCCGTGCATCCGGCACATCCCGAGAAGTACGACACGGTCAATCAGTGTGTCCTCAACGGAGGTATTGTTATCAAAGAGGCGGCGCGTCAGTCGTACTGCACCGATGCCTTCAGTCGCGCTGCATTTGAGGAGATTTTATCGACCAATGGCATACCGTACCAGGTTTTTGCTAATCGCAGTGATATGCCGGGAGGATCAACCTTAGGCAATCTTTCCAATATGCATGTGAGCATACATGGCGTTGACGTGGGACTTCCGCAGCTTGCCATGCATTCCGTTTTTGAGACTACAGGATCGCACGATACGGCCTTAGGAATACGGGCGCTTCTCGCATTTTATAATGCCAACATGGTCATCTCTGAAGCGGATGCTTTTGAGGTACGTCAGTAAGTTTCTGTTTGAAATTATCGCGTGCAGTTTGCCCAACGTGCATTCCTGAGGGCAAAAAGAGCCAAGATCAAGCAGCTGAGCATGAGGACAAAACCAAGGCCAAACAGGATATCGTATCCGCCGGCTGAGCCATCGACGATAAGGCTCCATACCACCAGTGCGATCGCAGACATGAGCGAGCTGACAATGGCAATCCGGGAGTAAATGACCGTGTAATCTTTGTTGCCAAAAACCGCGCGAACCAAGATAGGCGTTTCAACGGTGGTCATGGCATATACCACGCCAAAAAGAGCCGCTCCGAGAAGCATAACGGGAAGTGTGGTTATCTTGAGCCAAAGCAGTACCAGACCGATGACGCCGCAGAGAACGCCAACAAAACAAGCGATTTTCTCAGAGGCATCGTTGAGGGCGCCAAGGACTACTTTCCCCACGGCCTGTCCGACCATAACGGCGCCGGCGATAAGGCCTCCGGCAGCAGCGATTTCAGGTGCCGTAGCGGCAAATGTGGCTGCGTAGCTGGGGAAAAACTGCGAGATTTGCTGGTTTAAGGTAATGAGGGCGTAGAATGCTCCAATCATGAAGAAAGACGGCATTCGAAGTGCCTTGTGTGCCGAGATGCCATTGTCAAAGTTTGACTGTGCGTGTGCGCTCACAGTGACGACATCGGTTTTGGCGCCGGTTCCGGTGTCGGTAGAGGCGCTGGTGCCGACGCTGGCTTCGACGTTCTTCTCGCCTGATCCCATGGGAAGAAGCCCAAGATCAGAGGGCTTGTCGCGAACAACGAAGAAGGTAAAAGGCAGCGTACATGCAAGAATGATTGCGGCAAAGATGAAATAACACATACGCCAGCCGTCGGAGCCGCTTGCGATGAGCGTTGAACCAATGGGGTTAAAAAGAGCACCGCCGATGCCGGTAAAAGCAAAGCACAGACCGGTAAAAAATCCTACTCGTTTGGAGAACCAATTTCCTATGAGCGTTGGCACGGCTAAAAAGATGAGGCCTGGCAGACCAATTCCAATGACAATGCCGCAGATATAGAGCTGCCAAACTGCCTGCACCAATCCCATGGCACCGTATGCAAGACCACAAAGAAGCGTGTCGATCGTAAGAATCGTGCGCATGCTGTATTTTTTTAGCAGCCGACCCGTGATGGGAAGTGCAACCATCATCGTGAGACAGATGACGGAAAATACGAGTGAAAAGCTGACTTTTGGGACCCCAAAATACTGCGTGACAGGCGTAATGAATATGCCAAAGCAGGTCAGAATAATGGCACAAGGGAAAAACATAATGGCTATGCATGACGCAACGATGGCATACGCATAGTTTTGAGTATGCCGAGACGTATTGCGAGATGCGCCCTGGGAAGTGTCGCGAGAAGTGCGTGTTGATGGTGACATAACAATCCTTTGGTCGATGATTCGTGACTATTGTAGCCAAGATTGAAGGTTTCATTCCAAGGAGTTCTCGCCTGCAATTTGGAATGCAAGAGTTTCTCGGTTTTAACGCACAAAACTTCAAAGTGGATTTCTCCGTGATTTATATGAATTGCAAATCCGCAGGTAGCTGTTCTGCTTTAGTTGTGCTTTTCATATGAGGCAGCGGATTGGTACCAAATTGGATGTTTAGTGGTGATTTAATTCACCACTAAACGCTCAAATCCGAGAAAAGCCACCACTAAACATCGTTTTGTCGACTAAAGCCACCAGTAAACAGCAAATTTGAGCCACATTTCGAAAAGTACTGCAAGCAGCACAAATCAGCTTATTGTGTGCTTAATTCTTGATACAAAAATTGCAGGTTAACCATATTGCTTTCCAGGATTGATGTCGACAAGCATGCGGACTAATAGTTGAAAACACGTTCTTCTCGCTATACGCGCGGCGAGAAGAACGTGCTGTTGAAGCATATGATTCAAGGTGGAGTCAAAGCACCTTTACGCGTCAGATCCGCGGCGATTCTCGCCTTCAAGTGCTTTGATAGGTCCGATATCCTGCGTGGTTTCAAGGGCACCAAGGTAGTTGCCTGCCTCATCGCGAACGGCAAAGTAGCGGACGTACAAGAACTTACCCATGGCCTTGAACCAAAACTCTGAAACGTCGCGCTTACCGCTCTTGAACTCGGTCAAGATGCGGCGTACTGCTTCTTGGCTTTTGGGCGGATGGCAGTCATACACATCGCGGCCAAGACAACTCTTGGGGCGCGGGAAAGCGCGGGTATCGCCATGGCTGAAGTAGCAGGTCTTGTCGTTGGCGTCCACAAAGGTAATGTCCAAAGGAATGGTTGCAAACACAGCTTCGAGTTGTGCGAGAGTAAACTCGCCGGTAGACAGATGGATTGTTTCATCTTGAGAAGTGCGCGTGTCAGAGGAGTTTTCTGCGTTCTCACCGGAGGCGGTAGCTTCCATCTCGTTCAGCTTATCGTTTGCAAGCTCAAGCGGATCTGCGTGCCATGTGGGAGGATTGACGCCAAAAGCGTGACCGAACTCGTTTTCCTCCGAGGCAATCTGGGTCCACTGGGTTGCCGAGAGATGCTCGAGGGAAAGTGGAATCAATACGTTTTCTTCTTTACTCACCATGGAGAGGGTACCTTCAACGGCCTCATCAAGGTAGTCGGCAACACCCGCTAAAAGCTGGGAATCGTACTCACCGTAGGCGGTTTCAAGCAGAGCTTCAGCACCATGCACGGCATTTCTCACCTCGTCATCTTTGCCCCACATGACCTTAGAAGGTCCTGTGATGTCGTGACGCTCAAGGTGAGGGAAGAGCAGCTCTTCCTTGCGTTTATAGTGGATAAACACCTCATCAAACGCTTCCATGTCGGCCTTCAAAATGGCAACGATGCCTTCACGCTCTGCCGCAGAAGAGGCTTCGGTGAGCATGCGGGTGCGTTTGACGTCAGGCTTTACGCGATCGTTGATAAAAGCCATAATGCGATCGTTTTCCTGGCGCATGGTCCATACGGGATGTCCCGGTGTTTCTTCAACCGCTCCGGCTGCTCCGGTGTGTGCACAGGAAACATGACCTTCAAAGAGTGAGGCATGAACGTCGCAGAGGCGAAGAACCTTCTCCATGGGAACGCCTCCCGCAATGAGTTCCTGCTCGGCTGTAGATATTTCACCACCGGAAACGTCCTTAAAGTTGCGAGCAAAGTCTTCACGAACGCTCTCGATATCCTCACCATCGTTGAGGCGCTCCAGATACTGCGCAATGAGAGCCTTGCGCTCTTCGGGGGTTGTGGCAATGGGGTTTTCATCTGGGGTAGTAGGGGCCCCACCTGGAGCAACAGGAGCTTCCACCGTAGCAACAGAGGACTTGTCTGCAGCAACGTCGTCACCTTTGATGATAAATCCGTGAGCTCGGAAGACGTCCTTTAGTTCTTCAAGATCAACGCCCTTATGTGCGCAACCCTTAGGAATCGTCATAAAGCGGCCCATGGTTTGCAGACGACCAGGTTCGGTAATCTCTTTGAATCCGTTTTCTGCCATAAGGTCCTTGATGGCAGGGAACTTTGTGCAGATTTCGTATACGGATTTATCCAAATCAATCATGTTTTGCACAAGAACTCCTTTCAAGAAGCTTCAGGAAGCAATGAATATATCGGTGATCCATAAAGAGTCTACCCCGGTTTACTTTCAAGAGTCCACCAAGGCTGACTTTTTACTCAACAGCAGTTTGTCACGTTTGTGCCGAGAAGAACGTTGTAATTACAACATTTGTATGGAATTTGATGAGGTATTGCTCTTTTGATGACCGTATGCTTACGCTAAGCAGAAAACGCAAAAGTCCGGCTACTATGCACTCGAACTTCAGCTACTGCGTGCCTGCGCCTCCTGCTATTGCGCGTTCGTGCCTCCGGTTACCGAGCGTTCCCACCTTAACTACTGTGCGTTCGTACCGAGTATAAAGCGCAGAAGTACTGGATTATGGTCGCTGTACGCAAAGCCGGTATCAATGTTTTCCGCTCGAGCTTTCACGTTGTCGGAAACAATCCAACCGTCAACCGTAGTGGTGTAGGTATGCCCTTTGGTATAGGGGATATCGTCACCACGACAGCTGGGAACGTCTGCGAGGTTGTCAGCCTTAACTACGGAGAATCCTTCCGGCAAATCAGAGTCTTTCAGCTCGGCGACCCAGTCAGGGACTTGCTGGTCAGACGGATACAGAGAAAGAGATCCTGCAAGCGCATGGTTCCAATCCCCGCCGGCGATGACATAATTGCCTTTGGCACGCTCTTGCGTAAGAACTTCTCTCAGCATGGCAAGTTGTTTGGCGCGCATAGTGCCTCCGGCATCGTATGCAGACATGTGCGAATTGATAAGTACCAGTTCATGCCCATCACTTGTGGGATATCTCGTGATCATGAAACAGCGGTCAAGGTCAAAGAATTTTGCAAAGAACGACTGGTCAACGGGATAGCTTCGGCGCGTGCTCTCTGCAGCTGTGACGTTGGAGAGAGTCATGAGACCCGCGTCCACACTTCCGTGAAATTCAGGAATCGGATACGCAAGAAAACCGGTATGGAAATTCTGCGCGAAATAGGAAGCATCTTGAGGGAACTTTGATTCCGTCTCTTGAACTTGGTTAACGTGATAGCTTCTGTCAGAGTTTCTGTCTACTTCTTGAAAGAGCATGAAATCAGGGGCTGTTCCATTATTGAGTGAGGCAATAGTTCCCAGCGCCCCTTCCGTGCACTTCTCGACAGAGTCTTTACTTACGGCACGTCCGTGTTCACCTTTGGTTCGCGTACCGTCGGCCATGATGCCTTCGTCCATGAAGAAGGTGTAGTCGGGAGTATAGGCACCAAAACCAATGTTGTAGGTTGAGGCGGTGTACTCTTTACCAACCTCAATGTGCGTGGTGGAAGGAGAGGCTCCCTCATTGGTGACGGCGGTATTGTCGGAAATACGATAGTAGTTAAGCTGCAAATAGAGGACGTATCCACCAAAGATAAGCGCAACGGCAACTACCATGCCAAGTAATACCTTTAAAACGCGTAAGACGTGCTTTTTCATTGGGCCTCCTCATGAACACGGCAAGCATATCGACGGATCGCAATTGCGGAGATATACCTGTAAATACAAAAATTTACGTGCCGGCAACCTCTCCGCAACGCTTGTGTCGTATGCTTAAATCATACCGCGTACTTTAACGTTTGGTTGCGAAGGACTGCATATGTCACTTACGAGAAATTCAACTCTTCACGCATTTAAGCCATCGGGCATCAGACGCTTCTCGGCGCTTGCCTCCGCAAATCCCGATTGCATATCGCTAACAATCGGCGAGCCGGCCGAAGACACGCCGCAAAACATTTCGGCTTTGGTTGATGCGGAGCTTAAAGCAAAAAATACGCATTATCCGCCTAACGTGGGGTATCCGGAGTTGCGGGACACCATTGCGGCATGGGAGTGTGAGCGCGGGTTTTCCGTGACTCCCGATGGCGTTATCGCAACGGTTGGTGCAACCGAGGCTCTTTTTGCTTCTCTCGCGGCTCTTCTCAACCCGGGAGATGAGGTAATCATTCCGTCTCCGGCCTATATTGTGTACAGCTCAATCACCTCGCTTCTTCACGCAACTCCGGTGGTCCTTGATACGGTCCAAACTGACTTTCAAATCAGTCTGGACGCGCTTATGGCGGCAGTAACCAAGAGAACGAAAGCGATAGTACTCACTTCTCCCAACAACCCTACGGGATGCATACTTTCACACGAATCTCTTGATGCGGTGGCGCGCGTTGCCGCTGAGAAAAACTTCTACGTCATTTGCGACGACGTGTATCGGGAGCTTTCCTATGTGCAAGACGTGCCGCGCTTCGCAGCAAAATATCCGCAGCTTGCGGATCGCATTATTGTGACAAACAGTTTTTCTAAACCGTGGGCAATGACCGGCTGGCGTCTTGGTTGGGTGGCAACAACCGATAGTCTTGCGGCCGATATCGCAAAAGTGCACCAGCAAATGGTTTCATCGGTTCCGTCATTTTTACAGGCCTCTGCCTGCGAGGCGCTTAGAACATCTACGTCTGATTCACGCGAGAAGTACCGAAGGCGCAGAGACATTACCCTTGACGCTCTCGCCAAGATGACCTTGCCAACGGTAAGGCCGGAGGGTGCTTTTTACGCGTTTCCTCGAATTTCGGAATTCGGCCTTTCAAGTGAGGAATTCTGTCTGCGGGTCATTGAAGAGGCAGGAGTTGCTTTGGTACCCGGCGTATTTTTTGGTGCCGAGGGCTTTGTACGCATCAGTTATGCGGTTTCTGAGGAGACACTTCAAGAAGGACTTGCTCGATTGCACAGGTTTGTGGATCGGCTTCGTACCCTATAAGGCTTTGGAGGAAAAGTGTTGAAAAAGCACACGTTTATAACAAAAGATGAGCTTGAACGCATTACCAAAAAGTATCCCACGCCTTTTCATATTTATGACGAGGCGGAAATCGTGCGTCGTGTGCGCCTTTTGCAGAAAGCCTTTTCATGGAATCCTGGGTTTCGAGAGTTCTTTGCGATAAAAGCGACCCCCAATCCAACGATCATCAAGTTACTGCGCGATCTTGGCTGCGGGTGTGATTGCGCGACGGCTACAGAGTTGGTGCTCGCGGATGCCTGCGGAGTAACGGGCTCAAACATCATGCTTTCATCCAACGACACGCCTCCTGAAGACTTTAAACGAGCCGCCGCTCAGGGAGCCATTATCAATCTTGATGCCGGCGGCGATATGCTTGATACACTCGACGTTGCTCTTGGAGGTGTACTTCCGGATAGCATCTGTGCGCGGTTTAATCCGGGAGGTACCTTTGAGTCCGCAAACGGCATCATCGGAAATCCCGCGGATGCGAAGTTTGGCATGACTGAGGCGCAGCTTTTTGAAACGTTTCGAGTTTTGCGCGATCGCGGTGTAAAAGTGTTTGGATTGCACGCGTTTCTCGCCAGCAATGCTCGTGAGCAAGATTACTATCCGAAGCTTGCCCGTATTCTTTTTGAGTTGGCCGTGCGACTGCACAGAGAACTTGGCATTCACATAGGGTTTGTTGATCTTTCCGGCGGTATCGGTGTTGCCTATCGGCCTGAAGAAACAAGCGCCGATGTTTGCGCCATTGGCGAGGGAGTGCGAAGAGCATACGAAGAAGTGCTTGTCCCTGAGAACATGGATGACGTGGCCATATATTCTGAGCTTGGTAGGTGGCTTTTGGCTCCGGCAGGTGGTTTGGTTACCCGCGTGCTCCATGAAAAGGTTACCTATCATGACTATCTTGGCGTTGATGCGTGTGCGGCAAACCTGATGCGGCCGGCAATCTATGATGCCTACCATCACATCACCGTAATGGGAGCTGAAGATGCTCCCGCTGATCACGTATATAGTGTCGTCGGCGGTTTATGTGAAAACAATGATCAGTTTGCCCGCGACCGCGCGCTTCCCAAAGTCTACGTCGGTGACTTGCTCTTTATTCACGATACCGGGGCACATGGTTTTTCGATGGGATATAACTACAATGGCAAGCTCCGTTCGGCTGAGTTGCTCTATCATGAGGACAAGACGGTAGAGCTTATCCGCCGTGCGGAGACAATGGCAGACTACTTTGCAACGTTTGATTATCCCGGCTCACCTTTTTCAGATCTTGCTCATCCGGAGGCATAGCAAGTAACGGGCAAGTAACGATCAAGAGGTTTTGCCTTCTCCATCAAGGACCTATACAAACAAAGGAGACGTAATGGATATAACACACCTTACGGGAGCAATTACCGCATTGGTAACGCCGTTTGACGAGAAGGGCGACGTTGATTTTGCGGCGCTTGAAAGATTTGTGGACTTTCAGATAGACGGGGGCATTGACGGTCTTTTGGTATTGGGAACTACCGGTGAGTCCGCCACCATGACTGACGCTGAGGACGTAGAAGTTGTCCGTACTGTTGTTGAGCGCGCGGCCGGCCGTGTTCCGATTATCGGAGGCGCGGGATCAAATGCAACGGCAGAGTCAATGCGCAAGTCAAAGATGCTCCAAGAGGCAGGTGTTGATGGGCTTCTTTTAATTACTCCCTACTATAACAAGTCCAACGAGGAGGGCATCTACCGGCACTTCTCGTATGTACTTGATCGTGTGGATGTGCCCTGTTTACTCTACAATGTGCCAAGTCGTACCGGATGTACACTCTCTGAAGCAAATGTGGCACGTCTCTCAAAACATGCAAATGCGTGGGGCATCAAAGAAGCTTCCGGAGATATTGCCTATGCGACGAAGATCGCGCGGTATGTCGGCGATGACTTTACGCTGTGGTCAGGAAATGACGACATGATTGCACCGCTGTTGTCTTTGGGTGCTTCGGGCGTCATTTCCGTATGGTCCAACGTCGCGCCGCAAACGGTGCACAATCTTGTGGCATATTGGCACGATGGGAACCCTCAAAAAGCACGGGAGATTCAGCTTGCCAACCTTGACCTCATCCATGCACTCTTTTGCGAGGTCAATCCTATTCCGGTAAAATATGCCCTTGCAGAAATGGGTTTACTGGGCGAGAACTACCGTCTTCCCCTATGGAAGCTTACCGATGCCCATAAGGCTCTTCTCGCCGCAGAACTGAAGAAAGCAGGTATTCTCCATGCCTAGTGCAATCGTCGTGGGAAGAGGCCGCATGGGAAGCCTCATCAAACAGACGCTTTCCGACCATTCATTTGACGTTATCGGCAGCTACGGAGCGCAAAACTGTGTGGAATTGGATACGGAAGCACCGGTCGCTGACGTGGTGATTGACTTTTCCAATGCTTGTGCTCTTCCGCATGTTCTTGCCTACGTAACACGTACGGGAGCTGCCCTTGTTTCAGGCACAACGGGGTATGACGAGTCTGATTTAGTTGAACTGCGCTCACTTGGCGAGAAAACCCGCGTAGTCTATTCTGCAAATTACTCCCTTGGGATTGCCGTTCTTCGGCGAGCCGTTACGCAGGCGGCGCGTGCTCTTTCCGAGTGGGATATCGAGATTGTTGAGACACATCACAACCAAAAGGCGGATGCGCCTTCCGGCACCGCAAAGCTTCTCCTTCATGCCATTGACCCCGAAGGAGACGAGCGTGTGGTAAACGGTCGTGTTGGGATGGTAGGTCCTCGTCCAAAAGGTGAGATTGGTATGCATGCGCTTCGCGGGGGAACGGTTGCGGGTACTCATGAAGTACATTTTTTTGGACAAGACGAAGAACTTTGTTTTACGCATCGGGCAAATAGCAGGCAGATTTTTGTAAATGGAGCAGTGGCATGCGCCCAAAGAATTCTCGCCTGCAAAAACGGTTTCTATACCTTTGATCAGCTTATGCTTCAAGAAGAGGAGGGCTCTTTTGAATAGGCAGACGGAGAGTCTTACGGACGCTCAAAAAATTATCAACTACATTGCAACATCACCCAAGAAAACACCGGTCAAAGTCTATGTTTGTGAGAAGGACGGAGCGTGCATTGACTTTGGGGCGGATACCCATGTCTATGGGATGGGCTCCGTAAAAATTGTCTTTGGTGATTGGTCGGAGCTGGGGCTTACGCTTGAGAAAAACGCTGACAAAATCGCATATTATGACATCGAAAATGACCGCCGCAACTCAGGTGTTCCTCTGCTTGACTTCAAAAATCTCAACGCGCGTATTGAGCCCGGTGCCATTATCCGCGAACATGTTGAGATCGGAGACTCCGCCGTTATCATGATGGGTGCCATTATCAACATCGGTGCCGTTGTCGGTGAGGGTACCATGATTGACATGGGCGCGGTGCTTGGCGGAAGAGCGGTTGTCGGTAAGCACTGTCATGTTGGTGCCGGTGCCGTTCTTGCAGGCGTGGTTGAGCCTGCGTCGGCAACGCCGGTTATCGTCGAGGATGACGTATTGATTGGTGCCAATGCCGTGGTTATCGAAGGCGTGCACGTAGGAGAGGGAGCCGTGGTGGCGGCAGGTGCCGTTGTTACTGACGACGTCCCTGCGCATGCCGTGGTTGCCGGAAGTCCTGCACGTCTCATCAAGATGAAAGATGCAAAAACGGAGTCAAAGACGGCGTTGGTTGATGCCTTGCGCACGATCTGAGCTGCTCTTGGTTGAGGTGTGCTTCCATTTTTATTGCGTTTATGGTATCGGGCGAGAAGTTCTTCTCGCCCCGCGTGTTATGAGTGAGGTTGCAAAGGTATATGCCGCATACTGAAAAAACTACGACATCCAAATTTACCACTGAAGTTCATTGCGTCCATCAAGAGCTGTGGGCTTCCAAGAAAGACCCCGCATGGTTTACCTATGACATAGTTGCCGAAGATCCAACAACGCATGCCCGTGCCGGTGTTTTTCATACGCCCCACGGCGATATTCCAACACCCATTTTTATGCCGGTTGGTACCAAGGCAACGGTTAAAGGTCTTCTACCCGATACCGTTAAAAGTTTGGGAACGAAGATTTTACTTGCCAATACCTATCATTTAAGCCAGCGACCGGGCGATGAGCTTATCGCAGAGTTGGGTGGTTTGCACTCGTTTATGTGTTGGGATGGGCCTATTCTGACAGACTCTGGTGGTTTTCAGGTATTTTCTCATGAGCAGTTTATGAAACTATCCGATGAGGGCGTAAAATTCCGTGCGGTCGATTATGACGGAGCCTGGTCGTGGTGGACTCCCGAGACCAATATGCAAATTGCCCAAAATCTTGGCGCGGACATTGTAATGCAGCTGGACCAATGCGTTGGCTATCCGTCCTCGCGCACTAAGGTGGAGCGATCCGTTGAGCTTTCAAGTGCATGGGCCGATCGCTGTTATCAGGCTCATACACGTCCTGATCAGGCACTCTTTGGTATCGTGCAAGGCGGTATGCATCTTGATTTACGCCGCCGCTCGATTGAGCATTTGGAGCAGGCGGGAGATTTTCCGGGGTACGGCATCGGAGGCTATTCCGTAGGCGAGCCGCATGAGGTGATGTTTGAGACTCTTGAACCGCTCTGTGCGGACTATATGCCCCGCACAAAACCACGTTACCTCATGGGTGTCGGTAATCCGACAACGTTGATACGCAGCGTTGCGGCGGGCATCGATATGTTTGACTGTGTGCTTCCCACAAGAACGGCGCGCATGGGTACGGCGTTTTCGTATCAAGGTCGCATGAACATGAAAAATACCAAGTACGTCCATGACAGTGGCCCCATTGACAGTGCATGTACTTGTCCGGTGTGCACCGGCGGCTATACACGGGCGTATCTCAATCATCTTGTTCGCCAGCATGAAATGCTCGCAGGCGAGCTGCTTTCGATGCACAATATTTATTTCCTATTGAATCTCATGCATCAAGCGCGTGAGGCAATTCTTGCGGGAAACTATGGTGAATTTGTGACAAAATGGCTGGAATCCGGAGGAGTTAAAGACTTCTAATAATGTACGTTGCGTAGTGCGGGTACAATGGGTAGCGATAAACACGCGCGGGCATCCAAGATGCCCCGGTCGGCGTATGCCGGCCACGACCAAAGAAGGCTTTGTATGTATCCCTCTACCGGTTTTATGACTTGGGGTGCACCATCTTCTAAAAAAGAAAAGAGATGGTCAGAATGGCTCGTATAACCTCAAGCACGCACTGGAATATTTTGCCTCAGGTTCCCAAGCTTGAGCAGGAGTTCTCGCAAAAACTTTCCGTCAATCCGTTGGTGGCACGGGTTCTTGTGGCGCGTGGGTGTAGAACCGTGGCGGAAGCTCAAAAGTTTCTCAATCCTTCTCTTGAGAGGGATTGGTTTGATCCGCGTATCATACCCGGCCTCAATGAAGCTGCCGATAGAGTACAGAAAGCCATTGAAACGCATCAATGTATTGCGGTATTTGGTGATTTTGATGTTGACGGAATGAGCTCTACCTGTCTTCTGACGTTGGCGCTTCGCGACTTTGGCGCCGATGTCAGGCCATATATTCCGCATCGTTTTGGCGAAGGGTATGGCCTTTCCGTCAAGGCACTTGAGCGGGTGCTTGCGGACGGAGCTCCCAATCTCATCATTACCGTTGATAACGGAATTGCATCGGCCAAGGAAGTGCAGGAGCTTGTTGCGCGAGGTATTGATGTCGTTGTTACCGACCATCATGAGCCGGCTGAATTGGTGCCGCAGGGGGTGCCGGTAGCTGATCCAAAACTCACTTCAGAGTGTCCTTCTCGCGAGCTTGCCGGAGCGGGAGTGGCCCTGAAGCTTGTATGCGAGCTTGGCCGTCGTTTTGGCAAACCCGAGGTGTGGAAATCGTACCTTGATATAGCAACTCTGGGAACTCTTTCGGACATGATGTTGCTTAATAGCGAGAACCGCGCTCTTGTTTCTGCGGGAATACGTCAGATTCACGCGGGTAAGCGCCCCGGTCTTGTGGCTCTTGCGGCCGCTGCAAATCAAGATATCTCTGAGGTTCGCGCCGATGAGCTTCCGTTCTCCATTATTCCTCGGCTCAATGCCGCGGGTCGTATGGGTTCAACGGAGCTTGCGCTTGACCTCTTGCTTTCTGACGATATCCAAGAAGCTACCGTCTTGGCCGGAAAGCTTGAGGAAATCAATGCCAACCGCCGGACGATTGAATCGCAATTGACCAATGAAGCGCTGCTCCAAGCACAAGAAACGTATGACGGTGCGCGCGCCATTGTGCTTGCTGGAGAGGGCTGGCATGAGGGCGTGAAAGGTATTGTGGCATCTCGGGTGGTTAACCGATACCACGTACCGTGCATTCTTTTTACTGTCGAAGACGGTATTGCCCGGGGTTCCGGTCGCTCGGTGGGATCGGTCGATCTCTTTCATGCGGTAGAAGAATGCTCCGATTTGCTGATCCGCTTTGGAGGCCATCAAGGAGCGGTGGGCGTGACTCTTAAGGCGGAGAAGATCGATGAATTTCGTCACCGTCTTTCTGAGGTGTTGTCACAACTTCCTGCCAAGGACTTTGAATCAACGGGAGAGGTTTCGGCGCTTGTTACGTTATCCGAAATAAATGCCGCTTCTCTTGATGCTCTTGAGGTGCTACAGCCGTTTGGACAGGGCAATAAAAAACCTCTTTTTGCAGTCCAAGGGGTTACCATGAGAAATCGCAACCGTGCGGGAGCCGGTGGCATACATCTTTGTTTTATGGCATCAGACGGAGTTTCATCGGTAGCCTCTATCATGTTTCGAGCTCCGCATATTGATGTTGCAGCTAACTATGACGGTGCGGTTGACATAGTTTTTGAAGCGGTCAACGAGACATGGCAGGGACGTACAAAACCAAAGCTCATGGTTAAAGATATCCTATATCGGGATACTCCTGAGAATGAAGAAGATCTCTTTGAGGATCTCTCGCAGGTGCTCGTCGCTCAAGGCGCACCCAAAGAGACGGTATCCGAAGTACCTAAAACTCCGTTACAGCCTTTGGTCTGCAAAAATACGGCAATACGAGCGGAACTTGCGTCTTTGGAAAACGCTGCTTTGACTGAGCGGCTTCGCAATATGCTCATTGGAAACAGGCAACTTCTGCCTGCTCAAAAGACAGCACTGAGTTTGCTCGAACAGGGAAATTCGTGTCTTTGCGTCATGGCAACCGGAAGAGGGAAATCGCTCATTTTCCATGTCCATGCCTTGCGAGAAGCTCTTCTCGCCAAGCGTGCAAGCGTCTTTATATATCCGCTTCGGGCACTGGTGCACGATCAAGCGCATCATCTTGAAGAAGAATTTTCTGCCTGCGGTGCCTCTGCCGTGGTACTTACGGGAGAGACACCGCAAGAGCGTCGCGGAGAAATCTTTTCGGCGCTTACGGACGGATCAATTGATGTTGTGTTGACCACGCCCGAGTTCTTTACGATCCATACACAAGCATTTGCCGCAAGCGGGCGTATTGGGTTTGTGGTTATCGATGAGGCCCATCATGCCGGTCAAGCGGTTGCCGAGGGCCGCCATGCGTATGCGGATATGCCAAAGAGTATTAATCAACTTGGTAATCCTCAGGTTTTGGCGGTAACGGCTACCGCATCAACCGCAACGGCGCAAGAAATCTGTCGGCTTTTTAACATCTCCGAACAGGACGTTATTAAAGACGTAACGGTACGAAATAATCTTCGGCTCAAAGACATGAGAGAGGCACCTGACAGAGAAGCAGCCCTTACGTGTCTTGTTGCATCAGGCGAGAAGTGCATTGCCTATGTGAATTCTCGCGAGCAAGCACAGTCCGTCTGCCGTATGCTTCGTCACACCGTCTCTGAGATGGGTCATAAGATTGTGTTTTATCATGCGGGACTGGCGCATGAGACACGCAAGCGCATTGAGCGCGCGTTCAGAAACAATGAGGTTACGTGCGTGGTCGCAACAAGTGCGTTTGGTGAGGGAATTAACATACATGACATTCGTCATGTTGTCCTCTACCACCTTCCGTTTGGGCGTGTTGCATACAATCAAATGTCGGGTCGTGCCGGAAGAGACGGCGCTCGAGCCTACGTTCACCTGCTTTTTGATGCGCATGACATGCGCATCAATGAACGGATCTTATCCTCGGCAGCACCAAAACGTGCCGTGTTGGTCCCTATCTATCGGGCGCTTATGACATTGTTTGCTCGGGCACAAAAAGAAGGACGACTTCTCTGTGCAACAAATGAAGAAATTGCGGCACTTGCGCTTGCGATTGATCCAAAAAACAGAAGCGACGAGCGAGCTGTGGCTTGTGCCTTGGACATCTTTGCTGAGCTTGGACTCTTATCTCTGCAAGGATTTGATGAGAAGCGTAACATTTTGATGAATATCCAGGCTTCTTCTATGGATTTGGCGTCATCAGCTCGGTATGCTGAAGGCTTGAAAACACGCAGTGCGTTTACTTCGTTTGCCCAGTGGGCGCTTTCTGCTTCAGCAGACGAACTTCTAAGCGCCATAAATAAGCCGATTGTTCCTGAATTTGGTATTGTTGTTGATGGAGAGGAGGGTGTCTTATATGGGTGAGGCAAAAGAGGTACGACAGCCTGTGCGCAAAGTGAGGCCAAAGCAGCCGTCGGTTCCAAGTGCGGATAACTTTAGGCTTTTGGAAAGTGCGTGCAGAAATTATTTGTTGCCGGAATCGTGCGAGAAGGTGCAGGCAGCCTATAGGTTTGCCGCTGACTATCATAAGGATCAGCGCCGGCGTTCCGGTGAGCCATATATCAACCATCCGGTTGAAGTAGCTCTTATTTTGGCTCAGAACCTTCACATGGATGAAGATACCATTTGTGCCGCACTCCTCCACGATACGGTCGAAGATACCTCGGCTACACTTACCGAACTTAAGAATCTTTTTGGCGAGCAGGTCGCAGAGCTTGTTGACGGAGTTACCAAGCTCACGTCTATTGAAATTTCATCCATGGACGAGAAACAGGCACTCAATCTGCGAAAGATGTTTCTCGCCATGTCAAAAGACATCCGCGTGGTCATCATCAAACTTGCCGATCGTTTGCATAACATGAGAACCTTGGCGGCACTTGCACCGGATCGTAGGCTTTTTAAGGCACGTGAGACCATGGACGTGTATGCACCGCTTGCCGACCGTCTCGGTATATCGTCAATAAAATGGGAGCTTGAGGATTTGTCGTTCTTCTGGCTTGAACCGGAAGAATACCAGCGTATTGCTCGCATGGTTCAGGATTCTCGTGCGCAGCGCGAAGACGATACCAATGCGGCCATTAAAACTCTGACGGATGAACTGAACTCAGTGGGGTTGGAAAACTTCCAAATTACCGGTCGCCCCAAACACCTTTGGTCGATCTATCAGAAAATGGTTCGTAAGGGACGAGAGTTTTCGGATATCTATGACCTTATCGCCCTGCGCGTGATTACGCAATCGGTAGGGGATTGCTATTCTGTGCTCGGTGCCGTGCACTCGCTGTGGCATCCATTGCCCGGTCGTTTCAAGGACTACATTGCAACGCCAAAGGCCAATCTTTATCAGTCACTCCATACAACCGTGATAGGTCTTGACGGGCGCCCCATTGAGATTCAGATTCGCACGGCAGAGATGCATGAGGCTTCCGAATACGGTATTGCGGCTCATTGGCTTTATAAAAAAGAGGGCAATTCAAAAGGGCAGATGTCGTCAGAAGACCGCATGATTAACTCGACGATTAACTGGATTAGAAAAAGCCTTGACTGGGCCGTTGAAGACGATATTGATAACCCGCACGAGTTTTTGAACGATCTGAGAGTTGATCTTTTTGAGCATGAGATCTTTGTGTTTACGCCAAAAGGCGAAGTTATGAGTCTGCGTCGTAACGCTACACCTCTTGATTTTGCCTATGCGGTGCATACTGAGGTAGGAAATCACTGTGTGGGAGCAAAGGTCAATGGATCGGTAGTGCCGCTTACCCATACCCTTGAGATGGGCGACCGTGTTGAGATTTTAACCAACAAGAACGCGCGTCCTTCTCACGACTGGATGACGCTGGTTCAAACCCCCTCCGCACGGGCAAAAATTCGTAAGTACTTTGCAGAAGAATCTAGGTCTGACGATACCGAGCGCGGAAGATCGGAGCTTGCGAAAGAGCTTCGTAAACGCGGGTATGGCATTTCCACTACGCGCACCGTTAAAGCTCTTACAAAAGTTGTGAGCCAGTTTGACTACCATACCATCGATGATCTTTTTGCCGGTATTGGAGCCGGTAAATGCTCTATTATTCAGGTGGTCAATAAGGTCAGCGAGATTCTGGAAGAGGGCAGTCCTGAGGCCATTGCGCAGGCGGCACGCGAGCGCGAGAAACAAGCCGCAAAAGAAGCGGCCATTTCTCAAAACAAACCGCTTACCACGGCATATGCTATCTCACGTACTGCTCGGGGAGCTCGGCATAAACGGAATAACTGTGGCGTTGTCGTTAAGGGCGACTCTGATCTTTTGGTCCACTTGGCTCATTGCTGCAATCCGGTTGCGGGGGATGACATTATCGGGTTTGTAACACGCGGTCGCGGCGTTTCCGTTCATCGGGCCAACTGTCCAAATGTACAGGATCTCTTAAGCAAAGAGAATGCCAATCGCATTATTGACGTGGCATGGGACACCTCAGGAGCAACGGAGTTTAGAGTTGAGATTGTGATTGAAGCAATCGATCGCACCAGTCTTTTGAAAGACATCACCATTGCTCTTTCTGATTCCGGCGCAAATATTCTTTCGGCAGCAACGCAGGTTGGTGGACAGGGTGTTGTGCGGATGCGCTTTTTGGTAGCAATTTCGGACGCCAGTCTTTTGGATACGCTTTTAGCAACGGTTGCCCGTGTCCCGTCGGTATACGATGCGCGGCGCATTATGCCGGGAGAAGGCGCCAATCAAATGAAGAGGAGAAAAGGGTAATGGGAGATACATCTCATACGCATGAGTGCCGTGAGCACCATGAACATGAGGAGAATTGCTGCGGGCACCACGGGGAAGGCTGCGGGCATCATCACGGAGAAGGCTGCAACCACCATCACAACCATGAAGAAGGTTGTTGCGAGCACCATCACCAGGGTTGCGGGGAAGGTTGCTGCGGTAAAGGCTGCGGACATCACCATGATCAAATTGGTATTTTTCGAGTAGGACCCCTTGAAACCAACTGCTACATCTATGTATCGGGCAATGAATGCATGGTTATTGACCCAGGTGCTTCGGGTTCTGAGATTGCCTTACAGCTTCATGATTTGAACCTCAAATATATCGTTGCTACCCATGGGCATGCGGATCACGTGGGCGGCGTAAAGGCCTTAAAGCTTGCTGCCGGTGGCACCTATCGTATCAACCAAAAAGATGCCGAACGCGCGCGCCATGCCGCCGAACATGATGCAGTCTACGATAACGCCCCTCAGCCGGATGACTTTCTTGCCGAAGGCGATACGCTTGAAGTTGGCACGGCACTATTTCATGTGATGGAAACTCCGGGGCACACGCCGGGCGGCATCTGTCTTGTGGGCGACGGTACCGCCAAAGGGGCGGTGTTTGTGGGAGATACTCTGTTCAAAGGTTCTGTTGGAAGAACCGATTTGGATGGAGGAGATTCAGAGGTTCTCGCCCATTCCTTACAGCGCCTCAAATGCGAGCTTGACCCTACGTCGCTCATTCTTTCCGGACATGGTGAACAAACCGAGTTTGCCCAAGAACTCAAAGAAAATCCATTTCTTGCGTAAGCCTTTCGATAAAACTTTTTCTTTTGCGAGACAGGCGAGCGTAAGACTGCTATAGTACCTATGCACATATTTTGGCCCGGGTGGCGGAATTGGCAGACGCGGGGGTCTCAAAAACCCTTAAGGGAAACCTTGTGTGGGTTCAAGTCCCACCTCGGGCACCAAGTTGTGTGTGAGAAGTACTTGCAAGTTCATGTACTTCTCGGCACTTTGTGAAGGTGATTCACGGATGTGCAATGTGACTTGCAGAGATGCTCCTATCGGGGTATTCTATTCAAGTATTTTGAAGCGGGATTGTACGTAGATCCCCACCTACACGGCGCATATTGCAGCTGTCTGGTCGGACAATTCATGTGTTTGCAGGCCTTCCTGCTTCGTTTGTCTCCCGGATGCGTATGCGCTTGGGAGTTTTTTATTGCGACGGCACCAAGCTGTTGCACGAAGGGAAGGTGTAGAAGATAGCCAAGAACGATGGCCCTCGTATTAACGAGGAGATTACTGGCCGCACCTGTCGTCTGATTGATGCCGACGGGGGGCAACTTGGTCTTTTTGGTGTGAATGATGCACTGAAGCGTGCTCGTGAGCACGGAATGGATCTTGTGGAGATTGCACCAAATGCAGAGCCTCCGGTATGCAAGATTCTTGATTACAGCAAGTTTCGCTATGAGCAGGATCGTAAGGCCAAGGCAGCTCGTAAGAACCAGGTCAAAATTGAGGTTAAGGAGATGAAGTTCCGCCCCAAGATTGACGTAGGCGACTATGAGACTAAGAAGGGGCATGTCCTTCGGTTCCTGAAAAAGGGCGCGCGCGTCAAGATTACGATCATGTTCCGTGGTCGTGAGATGGCTCACCCAGAGCAGGGACGTCTTGTTCTCGATCGTTTGGCCGAAGATCTTAAGCCCTATGCCACTATTGAGCAGAAACCGCTCATGGAGGGTCGTAATATGCACATGCTCGTAGCACCAATCAAGGGTGCGTTTGACGAGAAGCCCGAGGGCGACGCAAAGAGCGCCGACACTGCAACAAAGGAGAAGTAGTATGCCTAAGATGAAGACACACAAGGGTTCGGCAAAGCGTTTCCGCCGTACCGGCACCGGTAAGATCATGCGTGCGAAAGCATTTAAGAGCCATATTCTTACCAAAAAGTCGCAGAAGCGTATTCGCGGCTTCCGTAAAGAAGCAGTCCTTTCAGCTGCTGATACAGCAGTAGTTTCTCAGCGCATTGGCGCTTAGGGCTACGTGCGTCTCAAGTATTTGATAACAAACAAGGAGTGATGAGATATGGCACGAGTTAAGCGCGCAATGGCTGGTCGCAAGAAGCGTCAGACGCTTGTTGAGCGTACAAAGGGTTACTACGGAGTTCGCTCTCGTACGTTCCGTGGCATGAAAGAGCAGGCACAACATTCCGGACAGTATGCATATCGTGATCGTCGCAATAAGAAGCGTGAGTTCCGTGCGCTTTGGATTCAGCGTATTAACGCTGCGGCACGTTTGAACGATCTTTCATACAGCAAGTTTATGCATGGTCTTAAGCTTGCCGGCGTTGAGCTTGACCGGAAGGTTCTTGCTGAGATTGCGTATTCTGACGAGCAGGCATTTGCCGACCTTGCTGAAGTGGCCAAGAAGGCACTTGTTGATTAGATGACAATCCTTTAGGTGATCTTTTATAGTAAGCAGGTCTTGACAGAGAGCACACAAACACCCCGCCGGCCTTTATCGGTGGGGTGTTTCTTATGAGTATCCCGGGAATATGGGCAAGCCCCTGCTTCAAAAATGGGGCTGTGAGGTAGATCCACCGACCTGTGAGGTACTTTTTGCAACCTGTGATGTACTTTTTACGACCTGTGATGTACTTTTCTGCTTCAAAAAAGGGGGCTGTGAGGTACTTTTAGCGAGAAAATCGCCCTTCTCGCCATAGAAAAGTACCTCACAGCTTTCCAAAACTACCTCACAGGTCTGTGTAGGCCGGCTTACCTCTACCAAAGACGTTTCATTTCAATAACAGCAATTTTGATAATCGTATAAAGGGCATGGTATCCTATTTATTGTGGCCTTTATACAGGCTGATGAGCTGATTTTTTAGTAGCAAAGAAACGGCGATTGTGAGTAAGGAGGAATGATGAGCGAGAAGAACCCAAAGCGTTCGCGTTTTGATAATGTGCAGGATGGTGTCAAGCGTCTGGTATTATACGGTGCCGGTGCTGTTTTAGTGGTTGCATTGTTTAAGCTGGCTTTTGCTTACGCTCTCATGATTCCCCAGCTTATTGTGGTTCGCCTTAAGTCAGATATGGCAGCCGTGGGATTCATTCTTGCTGGCATCCTGCTTTTGACTGTCCTTATAGCAGCAAGAAAGCGAAAAAACTGACTTCATTGATTTCAACCGGATATATGAACTAGTCTTCCTTATCGATTTTGTTTGTTTCCCCGCCAGTTCTGCTTGTGTTTTTGGTAGCGTTGTTTCGACGAATACCGGCTGCTTCCTCAAACTCTTCAACGCGTTCGTGCTCACGTTCGTGGAGCTGCTGAATTTCATCTTGAAATTCAGGGTCTGTTGGCGTTATGAGCTCGTCTTCTCCGGTTCCCGGGTCGGTATGATGTAAAAGCACCGGCTCAAAAAGATGAAGGTGCTTGGCAAACACTGCAGACATCGCAAGAAGCATCACAAAGATTGCAATACGCGGCAGGGCGTTGACCTGTGTCATTACAAGAGACCCAATGCACAAAAGACCGGTCCAAGCGTAGATAAAAAGAACCGCTTGACGCTGATTGTATCCGGCGGCCATAAGACGGTGATGGATGTGCCCGCGATCTGCAGTGGCAAAACTTACGTGGGCGCGGGTGCGTCGCACAATGGCGGAAAAGGTATCGATAATTGGAATACCGGCAACAACAAGAGGCACGATAATAGTGGTAAGGCCCGCGATCCTTGTGACGGAGAGAAGTGAGACCGTACCAAGGGCAAACCCAAGGGTAAGCGCTCCTGAATCTCCCATAAAAATACGGGCGGGATAGAAATTATGTACAAGAAAACCGAGCGTGCTTCCCGCAATGGCCAGGCTGAGCGCGGCGGCATCGAGGCGATGTGCCCATATGGAAAGAATGAACATGGTGGCCGCCGCAATACACGATACCCCTGCGGCAAGACCGTCGAGGCCATCAATTAAGTTAATGATGTTAGTCCAGGCAACGAGATAGATAACAGTGGCGGGATAGGCAAGAAGACCCAGAGAAATAAAGCTGCCGCTGTTCAGAGGGTCTGCAACTTTACCAATAACAAGTCCGGCAGCGGCGGCAAGACAAGCCGCTACGACTTGTCCTAATAGTTTTTGCAAAGGCTTTAAAGAGATGAAATCATCGATGAGACCGGTTGCAAAAATGATAAGAAATGCCAAGCTCAATAGATAGAAGTTAACGTTTTTATCAAAAAGGCCGCCGTTTTTGCCGCGCACCACAAAGTACAAAGTAAGAGAGGCGACAAGACCAACAAACAAAGCCACGCCGCCAAGACGTGCGATAGGCTTTTTATTGATGCGTCGTTTGCCGGGCTTATCCACTACGCCTAACTTCCAGGCAAGTTTTCGTATGGGGGGAGTAATAAAGCAGGCGAGAAGGGCGGCGATACAAAAGACTCCGAGCATAAGTAAGCAAAGATCCACGCTCAATTCCTTCCGCACCCTGAAAAATACTCTTTAACTGCTAAAACTCACATCTTATTAATTTTCTCATGTTAGAAAAACAAGTCAAGACTTTATTAAATGTCAGGATTTTATATAGTGTAAGTGTCTCTTTCCCGTGGTCAAAACTGGGTGAACCGACAAGTTTTACAAGGGAGCCTGATTCCCGTGTTAGTACAGGGATTCTCCGTTGTCGAGAAAGCTGGAAGAGACGGGTGCGGCACCCACCTTATGAAGGTGGGTTCATAATATGACCACGGGGAAGGTCTTTTGCATGAGCTTTCCATATGCCAAAAGCTGTCCATACGCCCAAAACTCTCCAAAAGCTTTCCAAAAGCTCTCTTCATATAAACGTTGACACATCTCCAAAGAATCGCCACAATACATATGCACTTGCTGTGACTTGTGTCCGGTATCGTTTGGATGCTCAGTAGCTACGGACTCTTGGGTACAGCTACAGCAGGCACGCAAGACGGGGATATAGCTCAGTTGGGAGAGCGCTGCCTTCGCAAGGCAGAGGCCGAGGGTTCGAATCCCTTTATCTCCACCATGCAAACTTCACGCGCAGCGCTTCTCGCCTGCGCGTTTTTTATACGCGAACAGAGGGGCCGCAACTTTGGATACATCGTCAACCTTTTTGGCATACGATACGTGCGAGCTTTGTCCTCGCCGCTGTAAGGCGAGAAGAAACTCTGGAAAAGCTGGGTTTTGCGGTGCTTCAAATACGCTGCGTGTTGCTCGCTCGGCTTTGCATTTCTGGGAAGAACCGCCTATATCGGGCGAGGCAGGGTCGGGAGCCATCTTTTTTAGCGGCTGCCCCCTCCGCTGTGTATTTTGCCAAAATCACCAAATTTCACAAGAGGGTTTTGGCCGTGCGGTATCGGTTGAGCGTCTTGCATGCATGATGCTTGAGCTGCAGGAGCAGGGAGCGCTCAATATTAACCTGGTTACGCCGATGCATTTTGCACCGCAGGTGAAAAAAGCCATTATGCTTGCCAAACGGGCAGGGCTTAATCTTCCTATTGTATGTAATACCTCGGGATATGAACTTGTGCAGGTAGTACGTGCTATGGGAGACGTTATTGACGTATGGCTTACCGACTTCAAATATGCCGATGCACGTTTGGCAAAAGAACTTTCATATGCCCGGGATTATCCCGATGTTGCGGCTGCGGCTCTGACGGAGATGCTAAGCCTTCTGCGCGCTCATGGTGGTCGCAAGATGGACACAAACGGCGGCATACAACAGGGTATTATTGTGCGTCACCTTGTGCTTCCGGGGCACGCAGATGATTCGTGCAAGGTGCTTAACCGGATTTGGGATATCTGTGGCAATGACGTTGATGTGTCCATCATGAATCAATACACGCCAAATGAGCGCTGCCTCAAGCAAGGAGGCCTTCTGTCTGCGACGCTTTCGGATGAGGAATATGAAATTGTCATTTGCCACGCCGACGATCTTGGGTTCAAACAAATCTGGTGGCAGGAAGGCGGTACTGTTTCTGAGAGCTTTGTGCCACAATTTGATGCAACAGGGGTTGAAGGTCCGGCACTTTTGGTACCCCAATCCCACCAAAGCACTACGGACATTCACGGATAGACTTTGGTGAATTGCGAAGACCGAGCATACAACGAGAAGATACAACGAAAAGGCACAACGAGAAGCTACGACGAGAAGATCAATCTATAAGGAGCGGCTATGTCAGATGATATGCACACTCTTTCCGAAGATGAGCGCGCTGAGCTGGAGCGTCTCAGACAGGAAAAGAAATTGCGCGAGGCTCAAGCGCAGGCTGCAGCCGAGCGTGCGGAACTCGAACGGCTCAGAGCGGAACAAGCTCAGGCAAAAAGTATCGAGCAAGAGCGCAAAGAAGCCGAGCACATTGCCGAGGTTCGAGCCCGTGGCGCCAAGCTCATGCAGCCGGATGAAGACGATCTCAGAATGCCGATTGGTCAGAAAATTGTCATAATATCGGTAGTTCTTCTCGCCATACTTTTCTTTATTACAACTTTCGTAGTACATTAACCTTAACAATGCAACCCAGTGAACAATTCACTCAAGGGGGAAGTGAGCGCTATGTCGTTAACTGATCGCACCAAACCGTCCGACGTATGTTTGAATACGGATCTCTACGAACTCACTATGGCACAGGGATATTGGGAATCGGGCATGGTTGATAATGAAGCCTGTTTTACCGCGTTTTTCCGCGAGAATCCCTTCGGTGGCGGCTATGCCATTGCATGCGGTATTGGTCAGATAGCGGATCTTGTTGAAAACTTTGTATTTGAAGATGACGATATCAGCTACTTGGCAAGTGTTCCTTCTCCTGGTGGCGGAAGCCTTTTTAAGCCCGGATTTCTTGACTTTTTGCGCAATCATCGACTGAATCTTACGATCGATGCCATCCCTGAAGGCGAGCTGGTGTTTCCGCGTGAGCCAATCGTTCGGGTCACAGGTCCTATTATTGACTGTCAGCTCATTGAAACCGCGCTGCTCAATCTTGTTAATTTCCAAACGCTTGTGGCCACCAAAACCGCTCGCGTTATCCGTGCGGCTCAGGGAAATCCTGTTTCTGACTTTGGGTTGCGACGGGCACAGGGTCCTGATGGTGGTCTTGCGGTTGCTCGCGCATCGTATATTGCCGGTGCTTCAAGCACTTCAAACGTTCTTGCCGGAAAGATTTACGGAATCCCCGTATTTGGGACGCACGCCCACTCGTGGGTTATGTCTTTTTCAACGGAGCTGGAAGCATTCCGAGCGTTTGCACGTTCCTTCCCTAAAAACTGTGCGCTTCTTTTGGATACCTATGATGTCCATGAAGGTATTAAAAATGCCATTATCGTGGGCAAAGAAATGGAAGAGCGTGGCGAGAAGCTCGGTGCTGTCCGTATAGATTCCGGAGACCTGGCAAAGCTGGCCAAAGAAGCTCGTGCCGCCTTTGACGATGCGGGACTGCCGTATGTAAAGATTTCCGTATCAAACGATCTTGATGAATACACGATTCAGTCACTTTTTGCCCAAGGTGCCCCCATTGATTCCTTTGGTGTTGGTACCAAACTTGCCACGTGTGATCCTCAGCCGTCACTTGGCGGTGTCTATAAGCTGAGTGCCATTCGGGAACACAAAGATGAAGCGTGGAGGCCGGTTATCAAGCTTTCCGAGATGGCCTACAAGCGTACCATCCCTGGTATTCAGTCTATTCGTCGCTATTATGATATGAGCGGATGCCCGATAGGCGATATGATTTACGACGAAGCGGTGCTTCTCGCCCAAAACGTCGAGACGTCTGCGGTGGTAACCGATATTCTCGATCCATACTCCACTCATAAACTTGCAGGTACTTCTCAAGAGCTGATGGTTCGTGTAGTTGCAGATGGCACGCGAACAAAAGAGGCCGAGACCATTGAAGTGGCACGCGAGCGCTGCCATGACGCACTGATGCATTTGGATCCCGCTTATACGCGCTTCTTAAATCCTCAGGTGTATACGGTTGGTCTTGAACAGGGGCTTGCGAAGCTCCGCCATGAACTTGCCGTGGAGCATGCGTGTGCTGTCACAACTACCAGCGAATAAGTGGTACAATAACCAGCCGATTGTTACAGGGCAAAAGTCTTGTGCAATCAAGTGGCTTAGGCCATGTGGAATAGATGCGTTTTGACATACAAGGAGATTTTATGCGCGAGAAGATCGAGCAGCTGGTACGTAAGGCACTGGCAGAAGCTCAGGCAAAAGGAGACTTACCCCAGTTTGAGGTCGAGGATCTGGGCCTTGAGCGACCGGCTGATGCTTCAAATGGCGATTGGACCTCTACGGTAGCCATGCGCTCGGCTCGCCTTGCCCACAAGTCTCCTCGCGACATTGCTGCCGCACTTGTTGCACATATGCCGGATGTTCCGGAAATTGAACGCGTGGAGATTGCCGGACCGGGATTTGTAAACTTCTATCTTTCAACCGCTGCAGGAAATGAAATTTTCCGTACCATTCGTGAGCAGGGCGCGGATTTTGGCAAGTCAGATTTTGGCAAGGGCACAAAGATTCAGGTGGAATACATTTCCGCCAACCCGGTAGGTCCGCTTCATGTTGGTCATGGTCGGTGGGCAGCACTTGGCGATTCACTGTGCCGTGTGTTTGAGCATGCCGGCTATGATGTTGAGCGTGAGTATTACATTAACGATCACGGCTCTCAGATGGACGTTTTTGGCTCTTCAATCTCAAAGCGCTATCTTCAGCTGAATGAAATCATGGTACAGAAGAACGTGGAGCTCCAAGAGGCCTATCAGATGCTTTTGGACGATCGCGAAGCCTTTATTGAGGATGAGGATGACTCTCGTCCTGAAACTCACCCCTATATGGACGCCTTTAATGAGTCGCTCGGCGGTAATGCATATGGTGGCGATTACATCATTGATCTTGCAAAGCGCTTCTGTGAGGAAAACGGAGACGCTTGGGTGAGCGTTAGCGAAGATGATCGTATGGCTGATTTCCGTGAGCGTGGCTATAAGCTGATGCTTGAGTCTATTAAAGCAACGTGCCACAATGCTCGCTCAGACTTTGATGTCTGGTTCTCTGAGCGCTCTCTGTATGTTCCGGATGAAAACGGCAAGTCTGCGGTTGACCGGGCCCTTGAAACACTTGATGGTATGGGCTATCTCTACCATGAAGACGGAGCGCTTTTCTTCCGTTCAACAAAATTTGGTGACGATAAGGATCGCGTACTCATAAAGTCTAACGGTGAATACACGTATTTTGCTTCCGATGTGGCTTACCACTGGAACAAGTTCCAGCGCGTTGATCATGTCATTGATATTTGGGGAGCCGATCACCATGGCTATATCCAGCGTGTTGACTCGGTTTGTACCGCACTTGGATTCCCGGGACAATTCGAGGTTCTTCTCGGCCAGTTTGTCAATTTGCTGCGTAACGGAACTCCCGTAAAGATGTCTAAACGTAAGGGAACCGGTATTCCTTTTGATGAGTTGCTTGGTGAAGTGAGCGTTGACGCAACACGTTATACACTGATGTCCAAATCATCCAATCAGATGATCGATTTTGACATTGAACAGGTAAAGCGTCAGGACAGCTCAAATCCTGTGTATTACGTGCAATATGCCCATGCGCGTATCTGCTCTATTCTTCGCCGTGGTGCCGGTGTAAGCATAGAAGAAGCGCAAGAGCTTGGAATGGACGAGGTGGCGTCTCGCGCCATTGGAGACTCATATGACCTGAGTCTTCTTTCTGAGAATGTTGAGCAGGCTCTGTCCCGTAAGCTCTCTGAGTTCCCAACGCTCGTTGAGAATTGTGCAAGAGACCGTGCTCCGTTCCGCATTACGCACTATGTCGAGGAGCTTGCATCCGATTTCCACGGTTTCTACACGGTCTGCCAGGTTCTGCCGTCTGAGAGTCGTCCGCTTGATGAGGATCTTTCACGTGCACGCCTGGCCGCCTGCGACGCCACACGTCGGGTTCTTGCCCTTGCTCTTAACTTGATTGGAGTGAGTGCACCACAAAGCATGTAGTTGCATTTTTCTACATGGTATTTTTGTGAAGACAAATCAAGCGAGAAAAGATACTTAAAGTTCTTTTTATTCACGATAGTTTTATAACGGGCTTATGATTTCAAATTTTGATGTCATAAGTCCGTTATTGTATGCATAATATATTTGAAAACTATTGTTGTGTTCCCATATAATCGGCGGAGTTTTAGGAGTATACTGTTTTTGAGAGTATAAAGAACTTATCGTTCGGGCATAGAACGGAGGTCTAAGATGGAGCTTCGGGAGTACATGTCCATCCGCAGATCCTACAACTTGGTACGGAGATCTGTTCCAGCAAACAGGCGGTTAACATTTGAAGAATTTGCTATCTTATGTCGCCTGAAAGTACAAGATAGTTCGATTAAGACATCTGAAATTGCGGAATATCAAGGAGCGCTTCGCCCCACAATTACGCATCGTACGTCTCACCTTGCAAAATTAGGGTTCATACATCGTGAGGAAGGTTCTTCGGATCACCGCAATGTGGTGTGTACGTTGACTGAAAAAGGGCATACTGCTGTTCTTGATTTAGCCCGTCTTACCTGTGCCTGCATCTCTCCGGGTCAAGCACTTGCGCGCACTTCGGCAGAACGTATTTGTATGTACGTCAATGCCATGGGCGCTCTGTTTTGTCGTGCGGGAGATTTGGTTCTTTTATGTTTGCATGATGCCAAAAGCGGTACTCGTACGGTTAATGAACTTGTTGATGAACTTGGTTTATTGCAGCCAACCGTCTCCATGTCCATTACCGCCCTTGCAAATGAAGGTCTCATAGAGCGGTCAAAAGATGTCGTACTTTCTCGCCGTTCAACCAAGATTACCCTGACACCTCAGGGTACATATTCAGCCCATTTGATCAATCAGCAGATTGTACGGCTGGTTGTTAAGAGGAGGGCGCGCGTTAGTGCATAGCGTGTATTTCCCCCAGTACACCTAGCGCCGGCGCCTTATATAGCCCGCCTTGCAACTTCCTTTATTTTTTGGTGCAAGGCGGGCATAATTGTGTTATAGTTCTTCCAGCTTGCAGTGTTTCTTGCAAGCTTATGGCGCTTGTATTGCGCTTACTATCTACTATTTGACAAAGAGATTTTATTTTTAGTTATGTATTTTGGATTGAAATAGAGAGGCATAGTATATGGCGGATGTTGATTCCCTTTCTGCCCCAGAGGCTTCCGAAGAGCCGGTAGCTGCTCCTAAACGTCGTCGTGGCCGCCCCCGTAAGACAGAGAGCGCCGCACAGGAAAAAATAACGGAGCAGCCTCAACCAACAGGTACTGCCAATACAGAAGAAAAAACAAAGCGGCGCCGTGGTCGTCCGCGTAAGTCTGAAATTAAAGGCGATAATAAACCGGACGCATCTCCCATGATGGATGGTTCTGAGCCGGCGTCGGCTTCTTCCGCTGATGGAGAGCCGGTAGTCGCTCCCAAGCGCCGTCGTGGGCGTCCCCGTAAGGTTGATGTAGAGGCCTCGGCAGATGTATCGACCAAAGGTTCCGCCTCACAGCCAAAATCCGCCCAGGAGCCACAGCAAGAAACAATTTCAGATAGTGGCGACGGAGAGCATGGTATCGGAGAAGTTAAACCAAGGCGCCGTCGTGGGCGTCCTCGCAAAAATGAAACCGTTGATGCTGAGACAAACCGTCTGATTGTGCAGGCAGCGTCATCACATTCAGAAAAAGCTCCTCAGCCAACAACGTCCGCCGAGGATACAACAACAAAAGGAGCGCTTGTAGCTCCACAAATTCTTGAAGAAAGTGCGGGAGATTCTTCCGAGATATCTGCACCACGTATACGCCGTCGCTACACTACCAGTGCCCACGGAGATTCTCAGCAGCAAAGTAAAAATGATCCTCATGACGTGCGTGAGTCTTCGAGAGATCGTCGGCAGAACACCAATCAACGCACTTCCAAGCGTCGCCAACAAACACCGGTAGAGCCTTCACTTACGCGAGAAATGCTGGCGGATATGAAGGTCGCTGAACTGCGCGCAAAAGCAGCAGAGCTTAACCTTGAGTATCTTGGCATTCGTAAACCCGATCTTATCGAAATGATTTACCACGCGGCCGCCGCAAACGAAGGTTTTCGCTCCGTTGAAGGCATCCTTCAGATTGGACCTGAGGGGTATGGCTGGGTTCGTACGGGCAACTATATGGAAGGCGATGACGATGCCTTTGTTCACCAACAAATCATTCGTCATCTTGGCCTGCGACAGGGAGATAAGATCGTAGGAACGGTAAGTCCGGGACGCGCAAACAGCAAATATCCTCCACTGCAGCGCGTTCTTGAAGTAAACGGCGGAGCGGTTGAGAACCTCAAGTCTCGTCCACGTTTTCGTGATTTAACTCCAATTTTCCCAAATGAACCGCTTAAGCTTGAGCACGGGAAGAATTCAATTACCGGTCGCGCCATTGATCTTGTGGCCCCCATTGGTAAGGGACAGCGAGGATTGATCGTTTCTCCTCCCAAGGCAGGAAAGACAACAATTCTGAAAAAGATTTGCCAATCCATTTCAGCAAATAATCCGGAAGTCCATCTGTTCTGCTTGCTTGTTGACGAGCGTCCGGAAGAAGTAACCGATATGCAGCGCTCCATTCAGGGAACGGTAGTTGCTTCAACGTTTGATATGCCTGCTGAAAACCATACTGCCGTTTCCGAGCTTGTTATTGAGCGAGCAAAGCGCCTTGTTGAGATGGGCCAGGATGTCGTCGTTATTCTCGACTCTATCACACGTCTCGCTCGAGCATACAACCTCGCTATTCCCGCATCAGGACGCATTCTTTCCGGCGGTGTTGATTCGGCAGCGCTCTATCCGCCCAAGAAATTCTTGGGTGCCGCACGAAATATTGAGGGAGGCGGCTCGCTTACCATTATTGCGTCAGCCCTTATTGATACCGGCTCCAAGATGGATGAGGTTATCTTTGAGGAGTTCAAGGGTACCGGCAACATGGAGCTGAAGCTTGATCGTGATTTGGCCGATCGTCGTATCTTCCCGGCGATTGATCCTGTCGCTTCCGGTACGCGCAATGAAGATCTTCTTATGAAGCCTGACTACCAGCCATTGATTTGGGGTCTGCGGCGCTCTCTTGCAAACATGCCTACAACCGAGAGAGCCACAAATGCGCTTATCAAAGGCTTGCAACAGACGGCAAACAATGAGGACTTTCTTATTCGGTCTGCCAAAAAGGCGGCAGAGCTAGCGTAAGAGCAAGCCGATACATACAGTATGAAAATAAATTGAAGCTGATGGAGGAAATGTCAGAAACTGCAAAAATTAAATAGTTTCTGACACCTCCGGAAGCGCTTGGATTGAAATTTGAAATTATTTTGTGAATATTGCTGCGTAACAGGTACAAGTACGTTATAGTCTCATATAGGCATAAAGATGCCGCAACGGATACACGAAGATAAAACGAGCCCCATACCGTTGCAAACTTATTGAGACCCAAGACGTATGGGTCAATGTTCTTCTCGGTATAGGGTCGTAATCTCTCTCCTTCGTGTAGTTTTGTGGGAGGAGTACGTATGACATGGCGCAAAAACCCAGCGGTTATGGCTGGTTTGCTTGGGGGAGTAATGTTGGCAGCGGTGCCGGCATCTGTCCAAGCTGCTACCTTTGAGCCATCAGACTCTCCGGTGGTATATGCCGCCATTGGTGCCGTTGGCGGTCTTTCATGTATTGGTATGGTATCCGGTATCGCGTGGCTTATTGGCTATCATGCTCAACAAAAACGAGAAGAGCTGTCCGAGGAACCGAGCTCTGAGGCAGTCGTTCAATATGAATCCAAGCATTCCCACAGCGTTTCTCAAAATGCCGATATAAGCACGGTTATCGCTCTTGATAGGCCTCAAAGCTTTGCGTGTACCGAGTATAAACCTCGTCATATGCGCGCACAGCAATGGAGCGAGAATCGGGGCATTCGAGTTCAACATGTATCCAACGAAAACGCAATTCATGTTTCGCAGAGCAGCGTATCCGAGACGGTAAAACCGCTTTCCGCTCGTCCAAAGGCACACGTAAAAACTTCTCAAAAGCCGCTACATTCGCAACCTCGCGCTGCACATGCTGCAAAAGATTACGAACAAGTTGCTGAGAACTACCTTAAGCTCATGTCTTTTCGTGAACGCATGGCGTCTCGTGCTCGTGGAGCTGCCGAGGTGTTGAAAGAGCGCCTTGGGGGAGATCCCATGGAAGGCCTGCCCGTTATTCCTCGCGCCGACGGTACCGTGGGTGATGTTGGTACCAGCTGGTGGACCACAAGGGTTGGCGAGAAGAACATCGCACGCGATTTTGGCATCACTGCGATAGAAGCCGAGGCTATTCCGGATGAGTTTTCTTCTCGCACATTCAGACCAATCGCAAACCATACGGATATGGTCGTTGGGACAAAAGCACATACGGAAGAAGTACGCGGAAGCGAAAACCACAGTTTTGACAGTCGCGGTGACGTATCCGTTGCCGATCGTGTAGCCTTTGTTGATCAAGGCATGTTCCCCGAGAAACGGACGGTTTCCGAACTATCGCACAAGGATGACTGGGAGCTCGCGCTTGATGCGCTCGACGCAAAACTTGGTCATGATACGCACAATGTTACGCGCGATCCCATTGAAGTCATTCCGGCTACGTCCGGTATTGCAACGCAAAATGGAGTTTCCGCGAGCGCAGGCACGTCAGGCTCTCTTGGAAATTCAGATTACATACGATCGGCCTATATCGAGCATCTTGTTGCAGACGTTGAAGAGGAAATGCAGCGAGCTGCCAAAAAAGAAGAGCAGCGTCCTACACGCGAGCTTTTCCGTCTTATTGACGGCGGCACTCATTCCTTAGAGCGAATTCCAACGCCGG
>ERZ772986.166-NODE-166-length-40194-cov-5.039986_pt1 | contig 40194 bp, 27 predicted proteins | sample MGYA00511898_ERZ772986 | MGnify/ENA primary metagenome ERZ772986 (study PRJEB29015, sample SAMEA2737934) | human oral metagenome | biome: human oral; feature: human-associated habitat; material: dental | place: China | collected 2148 ... | reverse complement strand
CCTTTATTATTCATGGTTTGGATCGGATTGGCTTGATTGGGGTTAATGGAACTGGGGATAATGCTATAATGATGATAGTACAATAAATCCAAGTAAAATCAATGGTTAAAGGCTTCCACAAAACTTTTAAACTTGATGATGGATTGAGACTATCATCTTTTTTTATACTCAAAATTATATAAAAGTATAGCATAAAATGAAATCTCTGTATAGAGAAGAAGGAGGGACTTTATGGTAGACGTTATAACAATCGCCAATCGAAAAGGCGGAGTTGGAAAAACAACTACAACTCTAAACCTTGCCTATTCACTAAAAGAACTGGGTAAAAAAGTATTAGTCATTGACCTTGATCCACAAGCCAATCTTACAAGATGTTTTGATGTGGAAAATACAGAAAATATAAAAACCATAGGGCATTTGTTAATAACAGAAATGGAGGAAGAAGAAAGCTACTTGGTAGAGGACTATACCAAATCTTATGATGAGATAGATATTATCCCTTCAAGTGTTTACTTATCTGCCGTTGAAACACAAATGAGGATAGAAACAGGAAGTGAACGGATATTATCGGAAATTGTTAATCAGGCAAAAGAGCATTATGACTATATCCTTATAGACACCTCACCATCACTTAATATTTTAACGATAAATGCCCTTTGTGCCTCAGACAGTGTCCTTATAGTGGCGGATACACAATTGTTTGCAATTGTTGGAATAGGTGAACTTTTAAAAACGATTCAAAAAATAAAAAAGAGAGTGAATTCGAAACTGAAAGTACAGGGAATTTTACTAACCATGTGTGAGAACAGAACCAATCTATCCAAAACACTGACAGAGCAGGTAGAAGAAATGTTCCAAAAAAAAATCAAGGTCTTTCAAACCAAAATTCCGAAAACAGTCAAAGTGGGCGAAGCCATATACAGCGGTCAAAGCATAAAAAAATATGCAAAAGGCAGCAGTGTAGATATTGCCTATGACAATCTGGCAAAGGAGATCTGCTATGAGTAAAAAACTTCTAAAAAGAGAAATCACCGATGCCGTAGATTTTCTGCTTGAAGATACAAGTGTTTTGGAACAGGGAGATATACAGAATATAGAACTCAATCTGCTTGAAAATTATCACGATCATCCGTTTACCCTATACACAGGAAAGAGGCTTAGTGATATGGTAGAAAGTGTCAAAGAAAATGGAATACTTAATCCAATCATCATACTCAAAAAAGAAGATGGAGCTTATGAAATACTTTCCGGACACAATAGAGCAGGTGCAGCCAGACTTGCGAACCTAAAAACTGTTCCTTGTATAGTAAAAGAAAATCTCTCTGAAGAACAAGCCTATACCTATGTGATAGAAACCAACTTGATGCAGCGTTCTTTCTCCGACTTACTGCCGACAGAAAAAGCCCTTGTTCTTAAAATTAGATATGAAAAAATAGCAAGTCAGGGAAAGAGAAATGATTTACAAAAAGAGATAAACAATTTAGAACAGGGGATTATAGAAAAGGAAAGCAAAGCAGAAGATAAAACAAACAGCAGAAAAGCACTCGGAAAAGAATATCATCTTTCGGGGGCATCCATTGCAAGGTATCTTAGATTAAATGAATTATCTAAGTCTTGGAAACAAGAAGTTGATGAAGATCAAATAGGTTTGACGATGGCAGTGGAGCTATCCTATCTTTCCAAAGAAATACAGGAATATCTGTATCAACAGTGTAAAGAATTGGAACTGCCCTTAAAACCAAGCGATGCCAAAACACTTCATCTGATGAACAGACAAGAAGAGATGAATCAAGAAATGGTTGCAACATATTTGCTGAACTTGAAAAAACCGAAGGTAAAAGAGTATCAGAATATCAAGCTATCTCAGAGTATTTATCAAAAATTTTTCCGATATGAAGAAAGTAAGGAAGAAGTAGAGGGAATTATAGAAAAAGCACTGGAAATTTACTTTAGAGAGTATCTCCATTAGCAGAAAGACAAAATTATAAATTTAAGGTATAATATAAGGTGCTAAAAGGGTAAAAAAAGAGCTTATTTAACAGGATAATATATAAAAGAGGTAGATGTAATGGATGAAATAAAACTATATGAAAATAAAGAAATACGCTCCGTTTGGGATGAAGAAAAAGAAGAATGGTATTTTTCAGTAGTTGATGTAGTTGGAGTATTGACAGAACAAGAAAATGCAAGAGGCGCCAGTACTTATTGGGCTGTACTAAAAAAGAGATTAAAAGAAGAAGGAAATGAACTGCTTACAATTTGTAAGCAGTTGAAAATGAAAGCAACAGATGGGAAAATGCGTTTAACTGATGTAGCTGATATGCAAGGGATATTCCGTATTATCCAGTCCATACCATCTCCTAAAGCAGAACCTTTTAAGTTATGGCTTGCAGAAGTAGGAAAAGAACGAATCGATGAAATCATTGATCCTGAACTTACGATTGACAGAGCCTTAGAAACCTACCTAAAGAAAGGGTATACACGTGAGTGGATAAATCAAAGACTTCAAGCCATTCAGGTAAGAAAAGAACTGACCGATGCTTGGGACGATCATGGAATACAAAAAGGTGTAGAATACGCAATTCTTACTGATGAAATCACCAAAGCATGGTCAGGAATGACAACAAGAGGATATAAAAATCTGAAGGGTTTGAAAAAAGAAAATCTAAGGGATAATATGACTACCCTTGAAATTGTTTTGAATATGCTTGCAGAAGCTACAACAACAGAACTGACTAAAACGACCAATCCGAAAGGCTTGGAAGAAAACAAGAAAGTTGCTAAAGAAGGAGGAAGTGTTGCAGGAAATGCAAGAAAAGAAATAGAACAAAAAACAGGCAAACCGGTCATTACCTCAAAAAATGCAGTTGACCTATCAAGGCTGATTGAAGATGTGGTCAAAGAACCTTTCAATAAAAAACAAGATAAAAAAGACGATACAGATAATGAAACATAGATAAAAATAAAATATTAGAGCATTCATTTATGAAGAGATAGCAAAGAAAAACAGCTATCTCTTTTTTGATGCTTAAAACATAGGAGGAGGTAGAGAGTATGAGCATAAAATTTAACTACTATTATGGAAAAGAAGCAGAGCAGTTCTCTTTTTTTCGTATTCCCAAACTGTTATTTACAGATTCCACATTTAGTAAACTTAGCAGTGATGCCAAAGTGCTATATGGAATTTTACTGGATCGAATGAATTTATCTATGAAAAACGGCTGGCTTGATGAAGAAAACAAGGTATATATTATCTTTACTATTGAAGAAATCGCAGAAATCATGTGCTGTGCCACACAGAAAGCAACAAAGATACTTCAGGAATTAGATGATAAAAAAGGCATAGGACTTGTAGAAAAAAAGAGACTCGGACTTGGAAAGCCAAATATTTTATATGTAAAAAACTTTATCATACAAGAGTCGGAGAAAGAAAGTTCATCAAAAGAAGAAATCGAAGAAATCACAAATCAGGAATTATGTAAATCACAACTCAAGAATGATGAAAATCACAATTCAGGAAATGTGAATTTCACAAAACAAGAATTGTGTAAATCACAATGTAATAAGACTAATCTTAATAAAACTGAATATAGTGATACTGAGTATAATAATACCTCCCCCATATCCCCCTCAAAAGAAAAAATCATAAAAGATAATTCACTTAGTCAGAAACAGGATACGGAGGTAGAAGAGGTTATAGAAATACTAAAAGAGAATATAGATTACTCTTTTCTTGTGAAAGAACAATCAAAAAATAAAGAAAAGATTGATCTTATCCTAAATCTTATGGCAGAAGCCATTCAAAACAAGACGGATATAAGAATCAACCGAAGAATGATTGCTTATGAAACGGTAAAAGAGCAGTTTTTATCACTACAAAAAGAACATATTAATTATGTCCTATTTGTTCTTGATGAAAATAAGAGGACAATTACAAACCTAAGAGCCTATTTGTTATCCCTTTTGTATAATGCACCGGTCAATATTTTAGGAATGACAGAAGATACAAAGTTAGAGGGTACTGATTACAGCAAAGATATGGAAATATGGCAGGAGCTTTTCAACACCACATAGCAGGTGTAAATGATAAGGAAAGTAAGTTTAAGAATTGGGGAAATCAAATGAAATTATAAAGATTATTATAGAGATTATGGAGGAATCATATGGATAATGCGGAGAATATCTTTGGGAGAGTATTTGAACGTTTGCAAAAAGATATTTTAAACGAAAAGAACGGAGATTATGTCAATGAGAATGACGGACTTGTTTATTGTGGAGTATGTCATAGTCCCAAACAGCAAATCAGTAATATAGGTGGAGGTTTAAGGAAAATACCTAAAAACTGTATTTGCAGAGAAAAAGAATTGGAGAAGGAAAGACAGCATTGGAAAGAACTGGAGCATCAAAGTATCCTGTCGGATTTAAGAAAACAGGCATTTGAAGATAAGCTGTTGCAAAATCAAACCTTTGAAGCGGAAGATGGCAGCTTAGAGCATAGAAAAATCGGAGAAAACTATGTGAAAAAATTTGAAGAAATGGAAAAGGAAAATATAGGCTTACTCCTTACAGGACCTGTGGGAACCGGAAAAACCTATTTGGCATCGGCAATAGCAAATGCCCTAATTGAAAAAGAAATCTCCGTTAAAATGACCAACTTTGCCACCATTCTAAACGATATGATGAATTTGGACATCAACAAAAATAAGTATATTGAAAAGCTTAATAAACATAGACTTCTTATCATTGATGATTTCGGAATGGAAAGAGATACCCCTTTTGCCACAGAGCATATCTTTAATATCATTGACAGCAGATACAGAGCAAATAAACCGATAATTTTGACTACGAATCTTAGTGCAAAGCAGCTTACAAGCCCCAATAATCTAAAAGAACAGAGAATTTATTCAAGGCTTCTTGAAATGGCAACACCCATTCTTTTTACAGGAGAAAACAGAAGAATATCAAAGATGAAAGAAAAAGCACGAAAGGTAAACACAATACTCATGGAAAGCAGGTGATATATTGATCAATGAAGAAGTTACAAGGCAAGTAATTGCAGTAAAGAAAAAAGCACTTCATCTAACGGCAAGAGAAGTAATAAAACTGATGAAAATGATACTTAACAAGGCTGAAAAAGAGAAAAACGGATTGAAGGATTTCATCGGCAAACAAAAGCCTACTACAGTAAAAGATTTAGTAAAAAAAGGCAAAGTGGAAACCTTAGAATTAAATGATGTGGACTTAAAGAACCTAAAAAGAGAACTAAATAAAAGTGGTGTGAAATTCAGTATTAAAAAAGATTTGACAACAGGAAACAATATTATCTTTTTTCAGGCAAAAGATGAAAAGGTAATGGAACAGGCATTTAAAGAAGCAGTAGCAAAATTTGCAGGAAAGAATAAGAAAAGAGAATCTGTAATAGACAAGCTAAATCACTTTAAAGAGAAAGTGAAAAACACGCCTCAAAGAGATAAAATCAAAGAAAAGCATAAGGAACAGAGTTTGTAGGAAGGAGTGGTAAAGACGAAGATTGTAAAAGAAATACTAAAAGATATAAAAAATATATTTCACATAAGAGATAAGAAAAAGTTTGTAATTAAAAACTTACCTTATCTCTTTTTCTTTTATCTGGCGAATATATTTTCAAGGCATATAAACAGTTATGTAGGTGGTGATTATGTAGATAAGATGATAGTAGCTTTATCTGATATAGGAACACTGTCTTATCTGCCATCATTTCATATAGATGACTTATTTGCAGGTATTTGTTTTTCAGCAGTTATTTGGCTTATTGTTTATCAAAAAAAGAAAAATGCAAAGAAATTTCGCCAAGGAGTAGAATACGGTTCGGCAAGATGGGGAGGTCCGAAAGACATCGAACCGTACTTGGATGAAAGGTTTGATAATAATATTTTACTGACCAATACGGAACGATTGACTATGAATTCAAGACCGAAAAATCCTAAATTTGCCCGTAATAAAAATGTGCTTGTAGTAGGAGGATCCGGAAGTGGAAAGACCCGATTTTTCTTAAAACCCAATTTGATGCAAATGCACTCATCCTATGTTGTAACCGATCCGAAAGGTACCGTCCTGATTGAGTGTGGAAAGATGCTAGAGAAAAACGGATATGATATTAAAGTGCTAAACACCATAAATTTCAAAAAGTCCATGCACTACAATCCCTTTGCCTATCTAAGGAGTGAAAAGGACATACTAAAACTTGTACAGACGATTATGGCAAATACAAAAGGCGAAGGAGAAAAATCTACGGAAGATTTTTGGTGTAAAGCGGAACGCTTGTATTATACAGCTTTGATAGGCTACCTGTATTATGAAGCACCGGAGGAAGAACAAAATTTTGAAAGTCTACTTGCCTTTATTGATGCCAGCGAAGTGAGAGAAGAAGATGAAAACTTTAAAAATGCAGTAGATTATATCTTTGATGCACTTGAAAAAGAAAAGCCGAATCACTTTGCAGTCAAGCAATACCGAAAATATAAACTTGCAGCCGGCAAAACAGCGAAAAGTATATTGATTAGCTGTGGTGCAAGACTTGCGGCATTTGATATTGAAGAATTAAGAAACCTTATGGAATATGATGAAATGGGACTTGATACTATCGGGGACAAAAAGACAGCCCTATTTATTATCATATCCGATACCGATGACACGTTCAACTTTGTAGTGGCAATGATGTATACTCAGCTATTTAATCTCTTATGTGATAAGGCAGATGATGTCTACGGTGGAAGATTACCTGTTCATGTGAGATGTCTACTTGATGAATTTAGCAATATCGGACAAATACCGAAGTTCGAAAAACTCATTGCAACCATTCGTTCCAGAGAAATATCGGCAAGTATTATCCTTCAAGCAAAAAGTCAATTAAAAGCAATCTATAAAGACCATGCCGACACGATTCTAGGCAATTGTGATAGCGAGTTATTTTTAGGCGGAAAAGAAGGAACGACTATCAAGGAGTTGTCCGAAAACTTAGGAAAAGAAACCATAGACCTTTACAACACATCGGAAACAAGGTCAAATCAAAAATCGTTCGGACTAAACTATCAAAAGCTCGGCAAGGAACTGATGAGCAGAGATGAACTGAAAGTAATGGACGGAGGAAAGTGTATCTTAGAAATAAGAGGAGCAAGACCTTTTTTCAGTGATAAGTTTGATATAACCAAGCATAAGAACTACAAACTGCTTTCCGATTACAACCAAAAGAATACCTTTGATATAGAAAAATACCTAAAGCGGAAAGATAAGGTCAACTTAAAGGAAAATATGAAAATAACAGTGGTTGATATGGATGTATAAGGATTTAAGGGAACCTTTGTTCAAAATGAGCAGAAGTGTCTATCGGATTAAATTTTGGAAAGGAATATTTAAGAATGACTGAGCTTAAAAAAACAGAAATACGAATTGAAAAAGAACAAAAGAAATTACAACAGATAAAAAATAGGATCAGACTATTAAATCAAAGACTGAAATACCTGAAAAAGAAAGAAGAAATTCGCAAAATGTATATCGGTCAAAAGTAAAGACTTAAGATAAATATAAATCTTAGTCTTTTTTTATTCTAAGAGTAAAGGAGAAATGATTCAATGAAGGCAAAGGGAAGAAGTCCTCCGACTTTAGTTCAAAATGAGCAGAAGTGGAAGATATAACAATACAAAGTTCATATACATTATGAAAGTAGAAAAGAGGTGATGTAAGTTAAAAGAAATAACACTTGGAAGTTTATTTGATGGAATCGGAGTATTTCCTTTAGCGGCAAGAAAAGTAGGAATAAAAACAGTATGGGCAAGCGAAATTGATAAAAATGCAATATCTATATCAAAAAGGCATTTTCCTGATGTAGAGCATTTAGGGGACATAACAAAATTAAAGGCAAGAGATATAAAACCGGTGGATATCATCACATTCGGTTCTCCTTGTCAAAATTTTTCAAAAGCGGGAGACTTAACAGGACTTCGTGGAGAAAAATCATCTCTTTTTTATCAAGCAATACGATTGATAAAGGAAATGAGGTGTGTAACAAATGGGGAGTATCCAACTTTCGCTATTTGGGAGAACGTCATGGGAGCTTTTGTATCGGGAGATAGGTTGGATTTTAGAACCGTCCTCGAATCCTTCAGTAGCACCGAAATTCCAATGCCTACACTTAAATGGGCAAATGCAGGAGTGGTGCGAGGGAGAGAATTTGAGCTTTCTTGGAGAGTCTTGGATGCCCAATATTTCGGAGAGCCTAAGCTCTTGCAAAGAAGAAAGAGAATATTTATTGTATGCGATTTTGGAGGATTTCGTTCCCACAAAATATTATATAAGCCCGAAAACCTGTTCAAAAATCCTAAGATTATCGGAAATATCGAAGATAAGGATACCCGATCCAATCGAAGATATTCTGATAAAGCAGGGAGGAAAATACCGAACATCAGACCCTTTCAAGACAGGAAAATGCGAGGAGGAGCAAAAAGAAGAAATAAGACTCTTTTTAGAAACAGCTTCGGAAAGCCAAATGAACCTTTTCCAACTCTATTAGCATCCAATCCTATAATGTTTGCGTATTGGGAGAACGGAAAAGAAGAGGAGGGATTTATTCGATATTTAACCCCGATAGAATGTGAAAGACTGATGGGTCTGCCGGATAACTACACAAAGTATGGAGCAGACGGGAATATCATACTTGACAGTGCAAGGTATAAGGCATTGGGAAATGCGATAGCACTCCCTTGTGTAGAATATATTATGGCAGGAATAAAAGAAGAATTTCTAACTTCTGCTCAAAATGAACAGAAGTTAGAATAAACAAAAGATAAAATTTAATATGAAAAAATATAGATAAGACCATGACAAAATAGAAAAGTCGTGGTCTTTTTTGATGAAATCAAAAGAAATGAAAATGGAGGAAAGATATGCAAAAAGAAATGCTAAATATCAACGGCAACTTAATAGGGAATGTAGAAATCAAAACCATTCAGGGAAAAGACGGGGAAGTAACAGTTGCAAACTTTACTCTTTTCAGAAAGATGGGAAAAACGGGAGAGAAGCAGAAAGAATATATCAACTGCAATGTCTACGGAGAAAAGGCAGAGATTACAAAGGACTTTGAAAAGGGAGATTTTATTCATGTCTTCGGATACTACAAGGAAGTAGAAAAAGAGGATAAAATCTACAGAAACTTTATTGTAAAGCATGTCAATAAAATTGATAAAGGAATGGAAAGTAAAAGAGAACAGGAAGAAAACAAGGAGGAGTAAATTATGGATTTTTTTGTACAAGCAGTCAATGTGCTTAAAGTTTTGGTTATGGCAATCGGTGCAGGACTTGGTGCATGGGGAGTTATCAACCTACTTGAAGGATACGGTTCGGATAACCCCGGTGCGAAGAGTCAGGGGATAAAGCAACTGATGAGCGGTGGAGGAATTGTTTTAATAGGGCTAAAACTCATTCCACTACTTGCTAATGTCTTGAAATAATGCTTAATTTATTCGAAAAAATAAATGAGTTTTTCAAGGATATTATGATTGATATTATTAAAGATAATCTTTCTGCAATGCTTGTGGACATCAATGATAAGGTATCTACCGTTGCAGGAGAAGTAGGTAAAACTCCGAGTTCTTGGAACTCGGAGGTCTTTACCTTCATCAAATCAATCAATACCAATGTTGTTTTGCCCATAGCAGTGATAATTTTAACCGCAATACTTTGTATAGAACTGATTCAAGTGGTGATGAGAAAAAATTCTATGCAGGATACGGATACCTTTGAATTTTTTAAGTATATCATTAAGATGTGGATAGCTGTATGGCTTGTAGCTCATGCATTTGAATTTTCAATGGCGGTCTTTGATGTGGCACAGTCCATGATATCAAAGGCGGCAGGTGTTGTGGGGACAAGTGCAAACATTACACCGGGTAATTTTGATGCTATGGTCGATGCCCTCAAAACGGAAAGTCTTGGAACACTCATCGGGATTGCACTTGAGACGGGATTGGTTAAATTTTCTTTAACGATTCTATCAATCTTAATCACTGTAATCCTGTATGGAAGAATGATTGAGATATATATTTACTGTTCCGTTGCAGCAATTCCTTTTTCTACCATGGGAAATAAAGAATGGGGAAGTATCGGAACAAACTATATTAAAAGTCTATTTGCCCTTGGACTTCAGGGACTTTTCATTCTAATCTTTTTTGGAATTTATGCAGTTTTAGTTAAAACGGTAAATTTCACAGATATTCATACAAGTATTTTACAAGTGCTTGCATATGGACTGATTCTCGGCATTATGATGATGAAATCCGGAAGTATCGCAAAGGCAATTTTAAACAGTCATTAAAAGACTTTAGTTCAAAATGAGCAGAAGTTGATGAAATAATTAGGAAAATAAGATATAAGAATGAATATAAACATTGGAGGTAAACATGAAGAAAACAAATAAAATAAATAAGAAAACAGGAATTTTGATAGGAGTAGGCTCAGCTCTTTCTATCGGGATGATGATGGTAGTACTATTAAAAAACAAAACGAAGAAGGGATCCGTTCTTGAAAAAGATGATTTTGACTTTGATTTTGATGAAATAGAAGAAGATTCTTGTGTCAACGATAAATTTGATACAGAAAAGGATAAAGATGATATAGGAAAGGAAGAAATAGATTCTTTAGTAGATGAATATTTAGAATATGAATCAAAAACGGAAGAAGAAAAGCAGGAAGAGTTTAGAGATTTATCGGTAAAGGTAATGGATCTTCTTCTAAAAGAAGTAATTTCAATGAGTGAAACTTTAGATTTGGTAAAAAGAGATATTGATAGGATAGGTGAAGCAAAAGCACTGGTTAAAGAACTGGAAAGCTGTAAAGAGGAAATCATCTCACTTTGGGAGCATTTGGAAGCACTTTCAAATATGAGAGAAGAACATATCATAGAAAAAGATAGGGGATAAGCGATGGCATATGTAAAAGTACCAAAGGATTTGACGAAAGTAAAAACCAAGGTAGCCCTGAATATGACAAAGAGGCAGCTGATTGGATTTAGCATAGCGGGGCTTATCGGTTTTCCTGTATATATGCTGTGTAAAAATTATTTGAGTACGGATATTTCTATGATTGTAATGAGTATAGCAGTCTTACCTGTTCTTTTTGCAACGCTTTATGAAAAGGACAATTTACCCTTTGAAAAACATTTGGCATATATCTTGAAGTTTCATAACAGTAAAAAGATTAGGATATACAAAGCAAAAAGTATTTATCATACGGAGAAAACAAAAAAGCAGGATGCAGGAAGTAAAAATAAGGCAAACGGAAGGAGGAAAAAAATTGAACAAAGACAAAAGAAAAAAACAGGAACAACGAATTAAAAAAGAAGAGTTGGAGCTTAGGAAAAATAAAAAAGAGTTATCGGAACTTAAAAAATCAGGAAAGAAAAAAATAAAGTCTAAAACAAATGGGAAATCATCAAGGAAAAACGGGTGGTTTCCTTTTTTTATGAAAGAGGAGAAAAAGGAAACCGTACAAGATACCATTCCCTATAAGCGAATGTTAAAGGACGGAATTTGCCAGATTGAAAAGAATAAATTTAATAAAACCATTCGATTTTTGGATATCAACTATCGCTTAATGGAAGAAGCAGATCAAGAAAGTATTTTCTCGGAATTTTCTTCTTTTCTAAATTTCTTTAATTCCTCTGTGGAAGTGGAATTCAGTTATGTCAACAGTATCGGTGAAAATGACGAAATAAGTAAACTGATTGACATTAAAGAAAATATAGATGATTTTAACGAAATTAGAAATGAATACAGACAAATGCTCTTAAACCAAAGCTCTAAAGGAAATAACGGACTGTCCAAGAGTATGTACCTTACCTTTACCATTGAAGCGGAGGACTTAAAGCAGGCAAAGAGCAGACTTGAGAGAATGGAAATGGATGTGTTAAACAACTTTAAGCAGATGGGAGTAAAAGCCTATGTACTTGATGGTGAGGAGCGTTTAAAAGTTATTCATGATATTTTAAATCCAAACGATAAACTTGTTTTTTCCTTTGAAGATTTGAAATACAGTGGACTGACGACGAAAGAATATATTGTTCCTCCGTCTTTTAATTTTTCCAAACCGACCTATTTTAAATCCGGAGAAGTTTTTTCCGAAGTGAATTTCTTACAGCTTTTAGCATCGGATATTAAAGATGAGATGTTATCGGAGTTTTTAGCATTGGAAGAAAATATGGTTGTTACCTTTCATATCAAAGCCATTGACCAAATGGAAGCGATTAAAAATGTAAAGAGAAAAATAACGGATTTAGACAAGATGAAGCTTGAGGAAAATAAGAAAGCCATACGTGCAGGCTATGATATCGACATCTTGCCGAGCGACCTTGTAACTTATGGGACAGAAGCAAAGAACCTGCTATCAGAACTTCAAAACCATGATGAAAAGATGTTTTTGGTAACCATTCTTTTTATGAATATGAGTAAAAGTAAGGGGAAACTGGACAATACGGTATTTACCTTAAAATCTATTGCAAACAGACATAATTGCAGTTTAAAAAACCTAAATTACAGACAGGAACAGGGACTTGTTGCAAGTTTGCCTCTTGGAATCAATGAAGTGGAAATAGAGCGTGGACTTACCACCAGTGCAGCTGCTATCTTTATACCATTTACAACGGAAGAACTCTTTATCAAGGGAGAGAGCTTATATTATGGTTTGAATGCACTAAGCAGAAATATTATTATGGCAGACCGTAAAAAGTTAAAAAATCCAAATGGGTTAATCTTAGGTACACCGGGTTCCGGTAAATCCTTTGCAGCGAAGAGGGAGATTACCAATGCGTTTTTGATTACCGATGATGATATTATCATAGCCGATCCGGAAGCCGAGTATGCTCCGCTGGTAGAAGCTCTAAAAGGACAGGTGATTAAAATATCGCCCATTTCAAAAGACTATGTAAATCCACTGGATATTAACATCGATTATGCCGATGAAGATAATCCGTTATCCTTAAAATCCGACTTCATACTATCCTTGTTTGAACTGGTGGTTGGAGAAAAGAAATTAAGTGCAGAGGAAATCTCCGTTATTGACCGTTGTTTACCGATTTTATATAAAGCCTACTTTGAAAATCCTATACCTGAAAATATGCCGGTTTTAGAGGATCTATATAACCTACTTCAAAAACAGGAAGAAACCGTAGGAAAGAAACTTGCAGTAGAGATGGAAATCTATGTCAAAGGAAGTCTGAATGTCTTTAATCATCGCACCAATGTCGATACGAACAACCGAGTGGTTTGCTATGACATCAAAGAACTTGGAAAACAACTGAAAAAAATTGGAATGTTAATTATACAGGATCAGGTTTGGAATAGAGTAACCATTAATAGGGCAAGTAAAAAAACAACCAGATATTTTGTAGATGAATTTCATTTGCTCTTAAAAGAACCGCAAACCGCCAATTATTCCATTGAAATTTGGAAGCGTTTCAGAAAATGGGGCGGTATGCCGACAGGACTTACTCAAAATATTAAGGACCTTCTTGCAAGTCCGGAGATTGAAAATATCTTTGACAATACCGACTTCATTTTAATGCTTAACCAAGCGGGAACGGATAGAGATATTTTGGCAAAAAAACTGAATATATCCAAACATCAACTTTCCTATGTAACCAACTCAGGGGAAGGAGAGGGACTACTCTTTTACGGAAATACCATTGTTCCTTTTGTGGATCAGTTTCCGAAAAATACAAGACTCTATTCTCTAATAACAACCAAACCGGAAGAAGTAAAAAAGGCAGGTGAATAGGGATGCGTGGGGATAGAAGCAAAGAGGTATTCATAAAAGAAAATGAAAATAAAATTATTTGTGGGGATGCACTTGAAACATTAAAGAATTTTCCGGATGAAAGCATAAGCTGTTGTATTACTTCTCCTCCGTATTATGGACTGAGGGATTATCATAAAAAAGGGCAAATCGGAAGAGAAAAGACAGTAGAAGAGTATCTTGACAGATTGGTAGCGGTATTTCGTGAAGTGAGAAGAGTATTAAAAAAAGATGGCACTTGCTTTGTTGTGATTGGCGATTCCTATGCCGGTTCGGGCGGTGGAAAGGGACAGTATATGGATCCTAAATATCCAAAGGGAAGGAATGGACAAAATTCCTCGATTACACAAAAGGTGTTAGGATATAAGTCAAAGGATTTAATGGGAATCCCTTGGAGATTGGCTTTACTTTTAAGAGAAGATGGATGGTATCTTCGTTCCGATATTATCTGGCATAAGGAAAATGCCATGCCGGAGGCTTGCAGGGACAGACCAACTCGTTCTTATGAACATGTGTTTTTACTTTCCAAATCACCAAGATATTATTACGACTATGAACAAATGGCAGAGCCGATGAAAGAAGTCAGTAAAAAAAGATATGTAAGAGGAAGAAGTGAGGATAACAAATATTTAAGAGAAGATGCCGGAATCAAAGTTCAAAAAATCAATGAGGCAAGAAGATATGGAGAATATAAAGGGGATAATATTCCGCAGTTTCGTAATAAACGAGATATTTGGACCATCAATACCGTTTCATTTAGAGGGAATCACTATGCAGCCTTTCCACCGAAGTTAGCTGAAATCTGTATGATTGCGGGTTGTCCGAAAGACGGGATAATCCTTGATCCTTTTATTGGAAGTGGGACTGTCGGATTTGTAGCACTTATGCAAGATAGAAAATATATCGGAATAGAATTAAATGAGGAGTATTGTAAGCTTGCAAGGAAAAGAATCAGTGAGGAGGTGGAAAAGATTGACAAAGAAAAAGAATATGAGGTATGCAAAGAATAGAGAAAAACTGTTAAATCAAGAAAAACAGTCTGTTCAACATAAAATTCAAACTAATTATGAAACAGAATCCCCCAAAAATTTGAATGAAGCTTTATTGAAAGAGGAAATGTCGGGAGAAGAACTTCCTTTACCCGAAAGGAAGCGATCAAATAATTCGTATAGAGGATATAAGAACAATAACTTAGATAAAAATATATCTTCTTATCGTTCATCGGATACGGGAAATATAAATCAAAATAGCACTTCTTTTCAAGCCGAAAAACGTAGAAAAAAGATGCAAAAGAAGATCAATAAATTTCAAAAGGAAGAAAAGGAAGTCTATGATCCATTATCGAAAGATATGGATAACGATGGCGTAATAGACAGGTATGATGTGGATTTTAGGGATAGTAAAGTATCCTATCGAACTCTTACAGATGATGAAAAGTATGATAATAGGCAAAATGATAAGGAAAAAAATTATGATGAATATGTAAAAAATCCAAAATCCAAGAATAATCGATACAAACATTATGCAAAAGATACCTTTTTAAAAGAAAGTCCAAACTCGGAAAAGCAGAAGAAATATGTGAGGAGTAATTTTGATGATAAGGAGTTCACAAGAAATAAGGGTACGAAAAAGAATTCATTTCAGGATGTAAAAGATAAAAGAAAAACCACCGATAAAAACCCATCACAAAAAAGAGCAGGAAAATTTGAAAAACAAGAAAAGAAAATCTTCAAGTTACAGCAAAAAAAACAAAGGCAAGAGCGGAAACTAAAAAATAAGGGAATTGACGGAAAAACGCAAAGTGCTAAAAGTGCAGTGATAGCAACGGGGATGGTAAATCGGTATTTGGAAAGCGGAAAAGAGGATAATGCAGGAGTTGATGCTGCATATAAGGTTAGCGATCAAGTCGAAAATATTTCAAGGAAAATCTATCATCATGGAAAAAAGAAAAACTTAAGAAGGCAAAAAAAGATAACAAAATTAGGCAAAAACATTGAAAATCAAGAAAAGAAACTCTTTTTTAAAAAGAATATGGAAGAAATGAAAAAAAGTGCGGACTATCAAAATACCTCAAGGCTCAGACAATTTTTTAAAAGAAGGCAATATAAAAGGCAGATTCAAAAGAAGTATAAATACAATGTAAAAAACAGAATAAAAAAATCCTTTATAGAAGGAAGTAAACGATTTGGCGAATTTGTAAAATCAAGAGGCAAAAAAGCAGTATTCCTATTACTTTTAGCGGTAGGAATATTTTTTATGCTCTTTCAGGCAGGAAGTATGATGATGAATATGGGAACGGGGATGGTAGGCAATACCGTTTCAACCACCTACTTATCATCAGAAGATGTACTCAAAGAAACCAATCAGGAGTTTTCATCTTTAGAACAGGCTTTGCAGGAGGAAATGGACAGTGTGGAGGAAAATCATCCGGGTTATGATGAATATATTATAAACGGAAAAGAAAAAATCGGTCATAATGTCCATGAACTCTTGTCTTATATCACATCACGATATGGCGTTGTAAAAAATGTGTCTGAGATAGAAAGTGAACTTCAAAGTCTGTTTCAAAATATGTATACCTTAACCTATAAGGAAGAGATTGAAATCAGATATAAAACCGTAACATCCAGTTATACAGATGCTGACGGCAATGAACATACTGAAAGTCATGAAGAGCCGTATGAGTATAAGAAACTCATTGTAACCTTAGAAAAAAGAGAGATGGATTCTATTATCAGAGAGGTATTTCAGTCTTATCCTGATAATTTATCCCATTATGAAATTTTACTTGCAAGTAAAGGAAATATGGAGCTGATCTTTGGCAATGGTAGTGGTGATTTTTCCGAGATTATAAATAATCCTGATTTTTCCAATCCGGGACTTGAGTTTAATGAGGAAAGTGTAAAGAGAATTGTTCATGAGGCGGAAAAACATATTGGAAAAAGATATGTTTTTGGAGCGAACGGACCGAATAACTTTGACTGTTCTTCTTTTGTCTGCTGGACCTATACCCATTCGGGGATAAAGAATATGCCAAGAACCACAGCTTGGGGAATTTATAAAAATTACTGTAATCCCGTTTCACCAAGCGAAGCAAAGGCGGGAGATATTATCTTTTTTAAAGGCACATATAATTCAGGCTCGCCAATAAGCCATGTCGGTATCTATGTAGGTGGTGGTTATATGATTCATGCCGGAGATCCGATTCAGTATGCAAGGATAGATACACCGTATTGGAAAGATCATTTTTACGGCTTTGGCAGACCAAAATAGGAGGTGGAAATTTGAATAAAAAATACAGAAAAAATATAGAGAAACAAAAAGATATTCAGGAAAAAATAGAAGAACTCCAGTTAAAACAGGAGATGTTAAAAGAAGAACAAGAAGAAATGGAAAATATAGAAGTCTTAAAAGAATACAGAAGTATTGATATTTCCATAGATAAGTTTTTAGAGATGATGAGAAATTATAAAAAAGAGGAAAAACAAGAAAAAAGGAAGTTACAGGAAATGACACATACAAAAAATCATAATAATATGGAGGGAAATCATGAAAACCAAATGGAAGAAGAATAAAAAAATGGCGATAACATTGTCCGGAGTAATCTTTTTACTAATAGCTCTACTTGGAACAATGCTTTTTAATCGCCAAATTGTTTTTGCACAAGGAAGTTTAATACCGACACTGATCAGTCCCACAGAAGTTTTAACTCAAACTAAAGTGGAAGTGAAGATAAAATATATCTTTAAGGATGAGAGTATCTACAAAGAAGAAATAATTGAAGCAGAAACCGGGCAAGTTCTTGACAGTGGAGATTTACCAATGTTAGAGGATAATATGAAATTTATTGACGAATTTTTGTTCTATAAAGTAAAGGGAGACGGTACAGATGAGATTATCCGTAAAGTGGAAAAAATTACAATTAAGGATAAAGAAACACAAACGGAAAATACTACAAAAGACAATTCCACTCAGACGGATATTACTAAAAATGACTTGGATAAAATGGACAGAGAGTATCAGGAATTAAAAGATAAGATTGACGGGCTGAATAAGGAGCTTAAAGATAAAGATAGGTTAAGTGATAAGCAAAAAGAAAAAATCAAAGACCTTGAAGATGAGATTGAAAGATTGGAGAATAAATTAAAAAAGGATAAAGAGAAAGTCAATTCATCTAAAGAAAATTCAGAGCTTAGAAAATCAGTGGAGGATTTGGAAAAAGAAGTTAAGGAATTAAAGGGAAGATTGGATGAATTAAACAAAAAGAAGGCTAATGCAATTACAAATGAGTCTATTTCACCGAACAATTCATCGGAAGGGATTTTAAAAAGTATTACACCAAGTGCCTTTGCAAGTACAAAAGAGCAGGAGAAATTACCACAAAGTTCAAATATAAAATCTTCTGCACCAAGCATGGCAAATACAGAAAAGAAAAATACGGAAGAAAAAGAAAAGGAAGTTCGTTATCCGAATAAGCTTACTGCCAAACAAGTGCCGAATAATAATCAAAATTCAGGTGCGGACAGCTCAGGAGAACAAATAAATACCAATAAAGGGATAGCTTCATCTCCGTCAAAGGCAAGGGCAAGTGTCGTGGAAAATAAGGATAATGCAAATAAGGATTATCCGATTCATCATAATGATGATAAAGACAAAAAGGAAACAGACAAATATTCAGCAGATGCAAGGCAATTTGTTACTTTCCAGACCAAATCCGGCAAGACATTTCATTTAATCATCAATCACGATGAGCAAAGTGAAAATGTAATGCTGCTCACAGAAGTATCTGAAGATGATCTTCTGAATATGGTAGAGAAAAAGGAAAAGCCAAAAGAAGAAGTCAAAAAAATAGAAGAAACGGTACCGGAAAGTGAAGTAAAAAAAGAAGAGCCGAAAAAGGAAGAAAGCAAAGGTAACGGATCTTATATTTTTTTAGGAATCATCGTTCTTGCAGTAGTTGGAGCAGGATATTACTTTAAAATCTACAAGAAAAAACAGGAAGAGGATGATTATGATGAAGATGAAGAAGAATATGACGAATTTGAAGATGAGTATGAAAAAGAGGACGATGAAGAAGATTTGGAAGAAAAAGAACAGCAAACTATAGATGATATGGCAATCGACTCTTATGATGAAGAAGATGAGGAATAAAAAATAGATATAAATTATCAATACGTCTTGTTGCGTTTACACTTAAAAAATAGCATAAAATAAGTGTAGACACAACAATGAGGAAGTAAGTTGTTGACATAAAAATTATGTATGATTAGTAAGGATAGAATTGTACTTACAGTGAATTTATGGTATAATTTTGGCAATAAAAACTTGAATGTGGTAAGCCCAAGCCCGATTGTGGCTGGGCTATTTTTATCAAAGAAATAAAATTATAGACAATAAATATCCGTAATTGGTAATATTATATTATGGTATAAGGGAGGTGTAGAGAAATTGGATCTGTCAAAATGTATTGGAGAATCCACTTCCTATGATAAAAAAGAAAAACTTGAAATAAATAAACCGAAGAGCTGGTTAAAAAGTGTTAGTGCATTTGCAAATGGTCGTGGCGGAAAGCTGATATTCGGAGTAAAAGAAGATAATACAATTTCAGGGCTGGATGACTATCAGAAAGACTCTGAAAATATTAGTGAGATTATAAAGACCAGAATGGATTCCATACCGGAATTTGATATGGAAATTCAGGAAATTGAAGAAAAAGTTATACTAATATTAAGTATCTATCCGGGGAAAAATACCCCTTATTTTGTAATAGACAGCGGTTCGAGAACTGCGTATAAAAGAGTGGGGAACCAAAGCATTCCTGCTACAAGAATAGATTTATTTAATATGTCTTTAAAAGGACAAAGAGTAACTTATGACTCGCTGGAATCCGATAAAAAAATACAAGATGTAACTTTTAAAGAACTGGCTATTGAATATAAAAATAAGACTTCAAAAAAATTTGAAGAAAAAGATTTACTCTCTTTTGGATTGATAAATGAAGAAGGTCATTTAACTATAGCGGGCAGTCTTTTTGCAGACGGATATCAAGTATATCAATCAAGAGTTTTTTGTACCAGGTGGAATGGACTTACTAAGGCAAATGGTCTGATGGATGCTTTAGATGATCAGGAATTTGAAGGAAATATTATATATCTTTTGAAGGCATCTATGGATTTTGTGAAGAGAAATTCTAAAAAGATGTGGAAAAAAGGACCTATGTATAGAGTAGAATATCCGGAATATCCTGAAAGAGCGGTACAGGAAGCGATTGTAAATGCTTTAATTCATAGAGATTATAGTGTTATTGGAAGTGAAATACATTTGGATATTTATGATGATAGGCTGGAAATTTACTCTCCCGGTGGAATGTATGATGGTACTTTTGTTCAAAATATTAATCCATACAATGTTTCATCATCAAGAAGAAACCCTGTACTTGCAGATTTGTTTGCACGAATGGATTTAATGGAAAGACGAGGCTCCGGACTTAGAAAAATTATTGAAGCCTATGAATTTGAAGAAAAGTATAAGATAGAATTAAAACCTGAATTTAGATCAACAGAAAGTGCTTTTTTTACAGTTTTAAAAAATCTAAATTATGAGGGGCAAAGTGAGGGTCAAAATGAAGGTCAAAATGAAGGTCAAAAACTGAAACCTAAAGATAGGCAAGAAAGAATAATTCATATAATGAAAGATACCAAAAATATTACTGCACTTGAACTATCGAAATTACTCTTTGTATCTGTAAGTACAATAGAGAGAGATTTGAAGAAATTGACTGATGAAAATATGATCGAATATGTCGGTAGTGCGAAAGATGGCTATTGGAGAGTAAACAAATAAAAAATAACAAATAAATATAAAATTTTCTTAAATATGATGTAGTATTTAAGAGAAAACTGTGAGCGAGAGAAAATCTTTCGCTCTTTTTTATGAAAAAAGGAGGAATTTATGCGAACACTGGTAATAAGTGAAAAACCGAGTGTGGCAATAAGCATATCAAAGGTGCTTGGAGCAACGAAAAAGAAAGATGGATATTATGAGGGGAGCGGATATATAGTTTCTTGGTGCATTGGACATCTAATTCAAATGGTAAATCCTGAAAGATATGATGAAAAATATGCAAAGTGGAATATCAAGGATTTGCCGATTATTCCAAAGGAATATAAGTATGAAGTGGCAAAGGCAACGAAAAAGCAGTTTACTATTCTAAAAAAACTGATGAATGATAAAGATACGGATATTGTGATAAATGCTTGTGATGCGGGAAGAGAAGGAGAAGCAATTTTTAGACTGGTATATAATGAGGCTCATTGTAAAAAGAAGATGAAGAGACTTTGGATTTCTTCAATGGAAGATAGTGCCATTAAAGAGGGCTTTGATCATCTAAAAGACGGAAAGGACTATGGTAATCTCTTTGAATCAGCACAGGCAAGAGCGATAGCAGATTGGCTTATAGGTATGAATATCAGCAGACTTTACTCCTGTCTGTATAAGCAAAATTACAGTGTTGGGAGAGTTCAGACACCTACCCTTTCCATGATTGTTAAAAGAGATGACGAGATAGCAAACTTTAAGAAAGAAAAATACTATACGGTAGAACTTGAACTTATCGGCTTTACTCTTTCGACAGAACGAATTGACAGCTTGGAAGTGGCGGAACAGCTTAAAAACTTAATTGAAGGTAGGATAGAAATTACGGATGTGATTCAGAAAGAAAAAGTTACTAAGCCTGACTTGCCATTTGATTTGACAACACTTCAAAGAGAGTGCAACAAGTATTTTGGATACTCAGCAAAACAAACTCTTGATTATGCTCAGAGTTTATACGAAAAGAAACTGATTACTTATCCGAGAACAGATAGCAGATACCTTACAACAGATATGATTACAAGCACAATAAATAATATATTGGGACAAAATGACTTTGATACACAGCGTATTAAGGTCATTTTTAATTCAAGCAAGGTAACGGATCATCATGCTATTATACCGACAGTAAGTTCAATGAGTGAAGATTTATCGAGTATTCCGGAGAGTGAAGCAAAAGTATATAGGCTTATTTTTAATAAGCTACACGCAAGTGTAGGTTATCCTTTAATCGAGAATACTACTAAGATTGTAGCAACTTTTGACGGCTTTGAGTTTACAAGCTCAGGTAAGGTAATTGTAGAGGAAGGCTTTACAAAGTATTTGAGAGAATATAAGTCCAAGAAGAATGAGGACATGGAGCTTCCTAATGTAAGCATTGGAGATGTTCTAAACATTGAAAATAAAGAGATTAAAGAAAAGTACACTCAACCTCCGAAGCACTTTACAGAAAATACACTTTTAAAGGCTATGGAGATTGCAGGAAGTGAAGCTTTAGAAAAAGATATCCCGATAGAGCGAAAAGGGCTTGGGACTCCTGCGACAAGGGCAGGGATTATAGAAAATCTAATTTACAAAGGCTTTATTGAAAGAGATAAGAAAAATTTGATTGCAACACATAAAGGAATCAGCCTTATAACGATTGTAGCAGATACCTTTAAATCGGCGGAAACAACTGCAAAGTGGGAAATGGAATTAGCGAATATTTCACAGGGGAAATCTTCAAAGGAAGAATTTTTAAATACAATAGAATATGAGATAAGAAATGAACTATCTCATTACAAAAAGGAGTAGCCCATGTTTGATACGCTAATAAAATTCAGTAAAGACAGAGAGAAAATGGATTTTTATGCTACAGATAAAAGGGCAACTCATGAACTTTTAAAAAGAGAACAGTTTATATCTCCTATCTACGAGCCTGCTTGCGGAGAAGGACATATCGGGAAAGTCCTGGAAGAACATAACTATAAGGTGAAAGCAGAAGATATTTGTTACAGAGGATATGGAAGTGAAGAGGAAGTTGATTTTTTTACAGTACAAGAAAATCACTTAGATATCGTAACCAATCCACCCTATTTTTGTGCAGAACCGTTTCTAAAGCATGCCCTTGAGATTTCAAGAAAACAAGTAAAGATTGCGATGCTGTTTCGATTGGCATTTTTGGAGGGACAAAAGAGATATGAACTGTTTAAGGAGTACCCGCCTCGAAGAGTATATGTCTTTTCTAAAAGATTAAATTGTGCCAAGAACGGAGAGTTTGAGAAATGTAAAAGCAGCGGCATTGCCTTTGCATGGTTTTTATGGGAGGTGGGACATATCGGTAGCACCGAATTAAAATGGATTCGATAGAACAACGAAATAGAATAATTGAAAAAACGAAGGAGGAAAACATGGATAAGAAGAATGAAAACGTACAAAAACAGGAAGAACAAGCAAAAGAAGTCATGAGCGAGATTAAATCGGAATATACAAAGACAGCTGACTTTTTAGAAGAACATACCGATCAGCAACTTACAATCGCCGAGGAAATGAAAGAGGAGATGCAAAACAAGGACTTTGATCCAAATATTGAGGAGTTAAAAGCACTCAAAGACGAAATCACCGGATTAAAAGCAGAGATCAAACGATTAAATGAAATGGAAAATATAGGGCTTAGTTCGTTGATTGTGCGAGATATTAAGACTGTAGGCAATACCCTTATTAATTTACAGGAAAAAGCCGTTGGAAGTATCAAACATTTGTATGACAATATGAAACATCAGCTTTCTTACAACCTTACTAAAGCACAGGAAAAATTCGTACAGATGAAAATAGGAATTGTAAAAGGATTGGTAAACTCCATGCAAGATTTTATCAAGGATCAACAAAAGAAACTGGATAGTTGCCTTGAAAAATTAGATAATCTATCCAAAGAAATCCAAAAAGATGAAGAAAAATTAGGGAAAGACAGTCTGAATAAAGAGGAAAAACCTATAGAAAAAAAGGAACAAAATGAAAGAAAAAAAGAAGGTCAAAAGGAACAGACAGAGAAAAAACCGTCTGTACTCAAAAAATTAAAAGAAAATCAGCAAAAAATCAGGCAGGAAGAAAAAGTAAGGGATGTAAAAGCACCTAAAAAAGATAAGGGAATGGAAATATAGTAGGGGTAATAGTTATGAATGACCTCATAAAAAATTATGAAAATATTCCTGATAATCTTAAAAAAGAGAAACGATGGTGTCTGTATAAAATCATTTCAAGAGAAGGAAAAAACACAAAACTTCCCATCATGCCAAATTCAAAACCTGCCAAATCCAATGATAAAACGACATGGAATTCTTATGAAGATTGCATAGCAGCACTTAATCGAAATATTGGTGATGGTCTTGGATTTATGTTGGGAGACGGATATATCGGCATAGATATTGATAAGGTAAGTGATGATATTATGGCGTATAGTATGGATTATCATGCAAGGTCTATGACAGCCGATTTTTTAAGAGGAATTTCCACCTATGCTGAACTGTCTCCATCAAAAACGGGATTGCACTTTATCGGCAAGGGTAAAGTTCCGGGAGAAAGAAAAAGGCATAAAAATTTAGAGATTTATGATGAGGGGCGATTTTTTACAGTAACAGGGAATGTAATAAAAGATAAGGACAGAAGCCATATCAAACCTATTGAGCAGGAGTTATTGCCCCTTTATCAAAAGTATATGCCTGCTGTGGGCAATCAAATAGAACATAAAGAAACAAGAAACGAACAAGGAAAGAGAAGTACAAGAGAGAATCCTTTTAAACAAAGATACGGGAAATCATCTAATGATGTATTGGAATTACTTTTTGAAAAAGGGTATTTTCATTATACCGGAGAAGATTTAAGAAGGATCTATTATGGGAATTATGAAAGCTATTTTAACAGCCAATCGGAGGCTGATTTTTTTATGCTTGGGAGACTGCTTTATTATACCGCTGATGTAGAACAAGCCGTTTCACTGATGGAAAACAGCGGATTAAAAAGAGAAAAATGGTATAAAAGGAGAGGAAATACCGACTATATCCACTATATTGCAGATAAGGCGATAGGCTCTATCAATCAATTTTATGATTGGGGAAAAGAGAAACCATTAAAGGATAAAGCAGAAGAAAAAAGACATGAAAATAAAAGAAAAAAGGAGGGAGATACAGTGCCAAGATATGAATTTGATGAAGTCAAACAAATTCTTGATTTTGCAAAAGAAGAATTTAGGGAGAATATAGATAGGTATGAAACCTATCTTAAGGTAGTGGGAAACAACTATAAATATCCGTATTTTAATCAACTTAGCATATATACAGCAAATGAAAAGGCAACAGCCTGTGCGGAATATGACTATTGGAAGAGTATCGGAAGAAATGTAAGTAGGGGAGAAAAGGGGATTCCCGTTTTAGATATCGAAAGGGAAAGGATAAAATATATTTTTGATGTAAGTCAAACGGTGAGTTTAAATCATAATATTTCTGAAGTAAAATTATGGAAGTATCATAATGAAAAGCATATAACTGCCTTAGATACCCTGATTGATACTTTTAAAGAAAAAAACAGTAACCTTATATTTTCTACCGAAGATAAGATCAATATACTTGTTTCGCTATATACAAGGCAGATATTCAACAAAGTACTGGATTCTTTAGGTGATGAAACTTTAAAAGAAAACAGTAAAGTTAAGATTCTTCACTTTTTGGAAGAATCTGCAAAGGTTTCGGTATATGAAAGAATGGGACTTCGTTTTTTAGGGGATAGGGAAACATTAGAAATGCTCTCAAGAGTTTCAAGTACGCAAGAGATTGACAAATTACTTGCCTATACTTCAAACAATGTGAAAAGAATACTTATGGATATAGGTAGAGAAATTTCAAAAGTGGAAGAAAGAGAGAAATTTTCAGAAATTCAAAAAAGGGAGCAGACAAAAAACTATAAGGAGCGTTATAATAATGTTGCAGATGAAATTAACAGAACTACTGAAATTATAGAAAATGAAAAAGAAATAAAAGAAGGAGGCTTAGAAAATGAAAGAAACGGTAGTATTGGCGAAAAAGGAATACATTCTGGAAAGCGAGATTTATACACCAATCGTGAAAGAGAGTCCATTCGAGAGACAGGGAGGGACTTACAGATTGGAGAAGATGGAAGATGGATCGGAAGTGTTAATTCCGAATATGAAAATGCCGGAGAAATTGAACTTAAGCAAACTGAATCAGTTTGGCAAAGCGAGACTGAAATATCTCAAGGAGGAAAGAGGGGAAGAATATCAGATTATGCTGATGGAAGAAACCTTAATGGATCATCTGTTGGACATTCAGGAACAAGTGGAGAATTTCCTAAATATAGAGGAGTTGAGAATGAAAGAAGCTTGGGAGATGACACAAGAGTTGCAGGATCAGGATTTTCTGAAGTACGCAGGACTGAAGAAGAATCTGGACATGACACTTACAAGAATGGCGATGGAACAGATCGTTTGGGCATAGGTGAGGTTCTTAAAGAAAATACACAGAAATTAGAACAAGAACATATAGAAGGTGATTCTAAAGAAGTCGATAAGGCTTCTTTTTCTTTTGCACAAAACGTAGGAATTAAAGGTAGATTTGAATTACCGATGCAGCAAGAAGAAATTGATGCTGTTTTAATTCATGGAGGAAATGAGGACAATTTACGCTTAAAGGTGTTAGCCGAATATTCTAAAGGGAAAAGTATGGAAGAATTGGCTGATTTTCTTCAAACTACTTTTAAAGGTGGAAATGGATATGAGCTAAAGGGAAATAGAGTTTGTGCATGGTATGGAAATGACGGAATACATTTGTCTAATGATGTTTCCTCAAGAGAAAATCCTATGCAGATCTTTCAGTGGAAAGATGCAGTAAGACGTATAAAGGAATTAGTTGATAAGGGAGAATATGCCACAAATGTGGAGGTGGCAGAAGCTTTTTCCTTTGAGAGAAAAGAACTGGCAGAGAAGATATGGTTTTTAAAAGGTGATTTTGCAGATGAAGTAAGAAATAGCTACTTGTCAATTCTCAACGGAGATGAAAAAAAAGGATATCCGGATAAAACCGAAGAACTTGCAGAAAACTTAAAAAATCCTGAATTTAGAAGTGTACTAAGGGAAGAATACGAAACCTTTTTACAAGATTATGACAAAAATCCAAGTGTTTTGCGATTCCATTATCATAAAACAAAAGATATTCTACAAAGATTACAGGATTTAGAGATATCAAGAAAAGATTTTATTTCAAATATGATGGAAATTCCAGAGATTAAGGGGTTTATTACAGAAGATGAAATGGATGAAAATTTTAGAAGAGGGAGTGGTATTTCTGACGGTAAGAAAAGAATTTATAACTTTTTTAATGAAAACAACTCTCTTCAAGAGCGAGCGGAGTTTCTAAAAAAAGAATATGGAACAGGAGGGCATTCTCACGCTTTATCCGGTGCAAGAGGTAGTAGTGAGTGGCACGATGCCAAAGGAATGAAGCTTGAAAAAGAAAATTGTGGTGATATTTTTCTAAACTGGAATCAGGCAGCAAAAAGGATACAAACTCTTATTGAAAGTGACAGATATATAGAAAAGGAAGAGCTTACAGAGCAGACAGAAAACAGGGAAGATAGAAAAGAAAATATAGCAGATAGAAATGAACCTTTCAAAGAAGAATCTGTTTCTGAAACAGAGAATGGTAGAGATTATTGGGTTGTAGAATTTAATGAAGGTTTGGGTCTTATAGAAAAAAATTATGCCGGAGAACTTGTTACGAAAGAATTGCTTGATGAAATCAAAGAGCTTGATGAAAAAATAAGAGTCCATAATAAAACGGTGGGTGAAGATGAATACGGAGAAATGACTGACGAGTGGGTAGGTTATTCCAAATTCTATTTTGATCATATTGTAGACGGAGAAGTGGAAGAACACTTCAGAATGGATATTGGAGACGGTAATGAAGCAAATCAAAGAGATTTTGCCTATCTTTATGAGCAGATTGAAGCAAGCAGAGAAACCGAAGAACACAGTGCAGAAGATATAGATAATACCTTAAAGAATATTTTAGAAAATGAGTCTATGACTGTGGTATCGAGTAAAGATGATTATAAGAAGTTATTCCCGTATTTTAAAAACTTTGTATATACGGATGGTTCAAAGTTTGAGGAATATAACCCTTTTGAGAAAGATAAAGAATTATCCGATTTAGCCCGTTTTACTTTTTTCAAAAATAATGATGGTGAATATAGAGTAACATACAATAATACAGATAGCTTAATTTATTCCAGTAATGTTGATCGGTTCTTAGAAAAGATAACGGCTTTAGAAACAGAGATAGAAGATGACATAGCAAAGACTACTGCCGAAGATAAGATTGCTATTAAGGTCGGTAATTATTATTCGATTGTAGAAAAGGAAAAAGTAAAGGATATATCTTTAGAAGAAACAGGAACTAAGGTATATCCAAGTAATGACAATTTTGAAGGTAAAGTCTATCCTCTATACAAAGGAATAACCTTTGAAGAAAGCACCAAGATTGATGCACTTTTTGACGAGATTGCTACAAGTATGAAAGAAGTAAATCTAACAGATCTTGATGATGTTTTCTATCTTGAAAATCAAGGACTATATGAAATTTCATCGGATAAGGTAACGGAAGAAAAAGGCGGTTTTGATTTTGAGGTGGCAAGTTTTAATGAACAGTTTCCTTATTATTATAATGATATTTATGTGTATAATAGAAACTTAAAAATAGATGATGCCTATCAAAATATTGCATATATCAACCGGGAAAATGAAATACATTTTAATGTCAATTTACCGGAAGAAGAAAAAGCAAAGGTATTGGAGTTAAGAGATAAGAAAGAAATTTTATCTGCTCTGATTTTTAAAGAGGTAAAGGACATAGGAGAATATCAGTTTCGTCCTCAAAGCGAAGAATTTATTTTAGATGAAAAAAATATATCAGAAGATCTTTTAAAAGCACCGGAGCATATAACAGATAACATTGATGAAAAAGAAGGTTATGAGGCAGAGCTTGTTTTGGATATGAAAAATAAGCAGTTAAAACAAAATTTAAGATATAACGGATATATGTTAAGTTCCAATCTAGCCATCCAATATGAGAGTTATCATGAAATGCTCCAAAATCTTCCTTATCTTCTTGATGATAATCATAGGAGTGTTATGCTTACAGGCTATATCAATTGGCAGATTGAAAAAAGCAATGAGGAAAAGAACGAGCAGATAAAGGAGCCAATCTATCAGGAAGGCATGCAGGTAAAGTATCAAGGTAAAGAATATGTGATTTCAGAAATTCAGAACTATAAAACATATAAAACGATAAAATTAGATGATAATGAAGGCTATTTCAACGGCTTTATAACGGGTAGCGAAATTATTCCTCTTAGAAATGAAAGTGAACTTGATTTGGAGATTGTATCTACAACAGAGAAGCTGCAAGAACAAAGTATCAATGAGGAAGATCTTATTTTGTTAGATATTGAAGATTATAACAAACAAGGACTTTCCGTTCTCTTTCAAAATAAAGAATATGAAATTACCGGAAATAATTTTAATCCCGTTGGAATGAGCAGGCTACAACTTGTCTCAAATACAGAAAAACTGATGACGGAAGTTCTATATACCCCCAAAAGACCGGTTGCAAACCTTTATGCAAAAAAAGAATTTCTTGAACAGTTTAAGTTGGATGAGAAAAAGAGTGAAGAAAGCGTTGAAACAAAGCAAATGTCTTTAATGGATATTTTAAAAGAAAAGGACAACTTAAAGGAAAAAGAAGAAATTTCAAGCGAGAAAGAACGTGTACCTGTCAATATAGGGGCAAAAGTAATCTATCAGGGAGAAGAATATACGGTCAGTGCTTTTCAATATAATGATGTTTTAGAAAAAAATGATATATGGTTAAATCCTATATCAAAGAATAATCATCAAATTCCGATTGTAAGTTTCTCTGATAGAAAAGAGCTAAATGAAAAACTCATTGTTATTGACACCAACCTTAACTTAGGAGAAGATAAGTCGGAACTTTTACACCATAGTTTAGATGTAATAAATGATAAAGGGACTGTGATTGCAAATCAGTTTATTGTAAATGTGGATAATCAAAATAGGGAATTTACAGTATATAGTGAACAAAATCCTAATAACCATAGAGAATTTAAACTCTCTTTCGATTATCTAAATGGACTTGGGAAAATTGACGGAGATGGAAATAATCTAAAACTTACAAAGCATAAACAGGAAACCATTGATAAGAAATTAGAAAGTTATGACAACTGGAAAGAGGATAGGAAAAAAAGAGAAATTCCGGGAATAACAGGTTCTTCCATTACTTCACCTATTACCGATGAAATGTTCCTACAAATGCAAGAGCATAAAGAAAAATTAAAAGAGGAGGAAAGATACGCACCTGATGATAAATATATGGGAAGTATTCCTCCGGTAAATTACAAAATCACAAGGGAAGATGAAATTTTGCCACCTTCAGAAAGATTGAAGAATAACATAGAAGCCATCAAAGTTTTAAAAGAAATCGAAGAACGACATAGTTATGCAACAAAGGAAGAACAGGAGATATTAAGCAAGTATGTCGGATGGGGTGGACTTTCTGATGTGTTTGATGAAGAAAAACAGGGACAATGGAGTAAGGCAAGAGATTTTCTAAAAGAAAACCTATCACCGTCTGAGTATGATGCGGCAAGAGAATCTACCTTAACTGCCTTTTATACACCAAAGGTTATAATAGATAGTATCTATACGGCTCTGTCCAATATGGGATTTGAACGTGGGAATATTTTAGAACCAAGTATGGGAACCGGGAGATTTCTTGGAAATCTTCCGGAGAGTATGCAAAAAAGTAAATTTTATGGTGTAGAACTTGATAGTATAAGCGGGAGAATTGCTAAAAAATTATATCCAAATTCCAACATACAGATAAAGGGTTTTGAAGAAACAAGGTTTTCAAACAATTTATTCGATATAGCGATAGGAAATGTTCCTTTTGGAGAATATAAAATATCGGATCGTGAGTATGAGAAAAACAATTTTCTGATTCACGATTTTTTCTTTGCCAAAACTTTGGATAAAGTACGTTCCGGCGGAGTAGTGGCCTTTATAACCTCAAGTGGAACAATGGATAAAAAAAGTGAAGATATCAGAAGATATATCAGTGAACGAGCAGAGTTTTTAGGAGCAATTAGATTACCGAATAACACGTTTAAAGGCGAAGCTGGAACAGAGGTAACAAGCGATATACTTTTCCTTAAAAAAAGAGACAGATTACTAAAATTAGATGAAGATTGGATAAAACTCGATACTGATGAAAAAGGGTTAAGTTATAATAAATATTTTGTAGACAATCCGGATATGGTGCTTGGGAATATGGAAGAAGTATCAAGCAGATTCGGGACAGCCTTAGCCTGTATTGCAGATGAAAATATTACACTCAAAGAACAGCTTGAGGCAGCTATTAAAAATATTAAAGGAAACTATGAAAAAGCAGAGTTAAATAATGAACTGGAACCGGAAACCGTTCCGGCTGATGACAGTGTGAAAAACTATTCCTATGCAGTAATTGATGACAAGGTATATTTTAGAGAAAACTCCATTATGCAAAAATTGGATTTAAATAAAGTTGATGAGGAGAAAGTAAAGGCATATCTTGAAATCGAAAAAACTTTAAGACAGGTAATTGCCTATCAAAAAGAAGATTACTCCGATACAGAAATTAAAGAAAAACAAGAGGATTTAAATCGTCTTTATGATGACTTTTCTAAAAAATACGGAATTTTAAACAGTAAGGCGAATAAAAAGTTGTTTCGTGAAGATGCGAACTATTCTCTCCTTTCCACCTTGGAAAAGCTGGATAAAGAAGGAAACTTTATAGAAAAATCCGATATTTTTACGAAAAGAACGATTAAGAAAGCCGTTGCGATCACTCATACAGATAATTTGACAGAAGCACTTATCCTATCTATTTCTCAAAAAGGGAAAGTCAATTTTGACTATATAGAAAAGCTCACTGAAAAAACAAGAGGAGAAATTATTGAAGGATTAAAGGGAGAAATATTTTTAAATTTAGATGGATTTGATCCAAGTGATACGACTCCTTTTTCTTCAGCTGTAGATTTGGGAGATTTTTCAAGATCTTATGTAACTGCTGATGAATATTTATCCGGGAATATTAGAGAAAAGATAGAAGTAATAGATTCGTATATCAAGAATGTAGAACATGAAATTGAGCAAAATGAACAAGCTCAAAATACTGATACAGAACTATTGAAACAGGATAATACTACTCTAAAAAAAGAATTGTCTGATCTAAATTATCAAAAACAAAAACTATTGGAGGTAATGCCAAAAGAATTGGAAGCCTCAGATATAACTGTAAGGCTGGGAGCAACTTGGATACCTGAGAAAGATTATAAGAGCTTTATGTTTCATCTGTTAAAGACATCTGCTTCAAACAGATGGAATATTGATATCAAATATACCAACTTTACAGGGGAATACAGAGTAGAAGGTAAAAGTATAGATAAAGGAAATGACCTTGCTAATTTCACATACGGAACAAGCAGGGTAAGTGCATATAAACTGATTGAAGATACATTGAACCTTAGAGATACCAATGTATATGATCAAATTGTAGATGAAAACGGAAAGAAAACATCGGTACTAAATCAAAAAGAAACGATGCTTGCAAGGAGTAAACAGGAAATCATCAAAGAAGAGTTTAAAAACTGGATTTTCGATGATATAGACAGAAGAACAAGGCTTGTCAAAGAATACAACGAAAGGTTTAATTCAATAAGGCTTAGAGAATATGATGGAAGTAATTTAACTTTTGACGGAATGAATCCTGAAATAGAGCTTAGACCTCATCAAAGAGATGCGATTGCAAGAGGACTCTTTGGAGGAAATACCCTGCTTGCACACGAGGTAGGAGCAGGAAAGACCTTTGAGATGATAGGGATTGCTATGGAAAGCAAACGACTCGGTATGAGTAACAAGTCAATGTTTGTTGTTCCAAATCATATTGTAGAACAATTCGGTCGTGAGTTTAATGAACTGTATCCGGCAGCCAATATCCTTTGTGCCACAGAAAAAGACTTCACACCGGATAAGAGAAAGAGATTTTGTTCAAGGATTGCTACAAGCGATTACGATGCGGTAATTATAGGGCATAGTCAATTCGAGAGAATTCCAATCTCTAAAGAACGACAAGAGTATGAACTACAAAGTCAAATTGATGAAATTGTGGAATTTATCAGTGAGTACAAAAGGGAAAGAGACCAAAAATTCACCGTTAAGCAGCTTGAAAAAACAAAGAAAGGCTTGGAGGCAAAACTGAAGAAATTAAACGATGATTATAAAAAAGATGATGTTGTAACCTTTGAAGAATTAGGGATCGATAAGCTATTTGTAGATGAGGTACAGGCGTTTAAAAATTTGTATCTATTTACAAAAATGCGAAATGTCGCAGGAATTACCACAACAGACTCTCAAAAATCAAGTGATATGTTGATGAAATGCAGATATATGGATGAGATTACAAATAATAAGGGGGTTGTTTTTGCAACAGGAACCCCAGTAAGTAATAGCATGGCAGAGCTTTACACCATGCAGCGTTATCTTCAGTACGATGAACTTAAAAAGATGCACCATCAGCACTTTGATTCTTGGGCATCGACTTTTGGAGAAACGGTAACGGCGATTGAACTTAATCCTGAAGGCAACGGATACAGAAGTAAGACCAGATTTGCGAAATTCTATAACCTTCCGGAACTGATGAATATCGTAAAACAGTTTATGGATATAAAGACATCTGACGTATTAAATCTTCCTGTTCCAAATGCCCATTATGAAACCATAAAGACAAAGCCGACTGGGGAACAAAAGGAGATACTCAAGTCTTTTTCCGAAAGAGCGGATAAGGTTAGAGAAAAGCAGGTAGATTCAAGTGTTGACAATATGCTGCTTATCACCAATGACGGAAAGAAAATGGCACTTGACCAAAGGTTAATAAATCCACTACTTCCTGATGATGAAAATTCAAAAGTAAATGCTTGTGTAAGCAATGTATTTAGTATATGGGATAAATATAGGGATAAGAAGTCTACACAGTTAGTTTTTTGTGATATGTCTATACCAAATAAAGATGGGTTTAATGTATATGATGATATAAAGGAAAAGTTAATCAAAATGGGAGTACCGGAAAATGAAGTAGAATTTATCCATAGTGCAAAGAATAATAAAGAAAAAGATGCTATTTTTGATAAAGTTAGAAAAGGTGAAGTAAGAGTATTACTCGGTTCTACCAGTAAGTGTGGAGCAGGAACAAACTGTCAAGACAAACTGATAGCAATCCATGATTTAGACATACCCTGGAGACCTGCGGATCTTTCTCAAAGAGCAGGTCGTATTGTAAGACAGGGTAATGAAAATAGTGACGTTCGTATCTTTAGGTATATAACAGAAAATACATTTGATGCCTACCTTTTCCAAACTCTTGAAAATAAACAAAAATATATCTCTCAAATTATGACCAGTAAAACACCTGTACGTGTTGCAGAGGATGTCGATGAGGCAACTTTGAATTACGCGGAAATAAAGGCTTTAGCTACGGGAAATCCACTTATTCGTGAGAAAATGGATCTGGATGTCGAGGTAAGTAAACTTAAAATGCTGGAGTCCAACTTCAAATCCAACTTGTATAAAATGGAGGATAAGGTCGTAAAGGTATATCCAAAGGAAATTGAAAGACTGAAAGAAAAAATAGAAAATTTGAAAAAGGATATAGAAAAAGTAGAGCCATATAGAGACGAAAAGATAGCAAAAGAGGAAGAATACGCTCAGACTACTTTGGAAAATATAGGTGAAAACAAAAAAGAAACAGAGGGAAAAGCGGATAAAGAAACGCTATCAAAATTCACCTCTTTAACTTTAAGTGGACGAAAATATACCGATAAAAAGCAAGCGGGAGAATTCTTAATAAATAGGATAAAAGGAATAAAAAAATTGGATGATTTCCGCTTTGAAGAAGTGAAAATCGGAGAGTATAGAAATTTTGATTTATTCGTATATTATGACAGTTTTTCTAATCAGTATAAATTCAATCTCAAAGGAGAAGAAAATCATTATGGAGAGTTTGGAACGGACGAAATCGGAAATATAACAAGAATGGATAATGTCCTTGATAGAATGCCTGAGAGATTGGAGCAGACACTTGGAAAACTCAAAGATACCGAAAATCAATTTGAAATTGCAAAACTTGAAGTTGAGAAAAAATTTCCACAGGCGGATTTATTAAGAGAAAAGAATTTAAGGCTTGCTGAGGTAAATCATTTGCTTGATATGGGACAAAAAGAAGATATAAAAGATGAGAAAAATCCACTTTTGGAAGAAGTGAAGGAAGAACTGATTCATTTTCTAAACAAAGAATATGACGAAGCACATAGTATAGAAGATTTTGATACCATGTTTCCTGATTTGACAGATATAGGCTTGGCTTATACGACTACACCGGATGAAAAGCATGAGATACAGACAAGTCTTGATTTAATCAATTATAAGATGAATACTTATGTAGATAATATTTTAATTGATAGTTTTAGTTACACCTATGATCCGCTTGATGCAGGTGATACAAAGGAGCTTATACAAATAAAAACAGGTATTGAATTTTGGGATTTTAACGAATTGATACATGTTGATGAAGAAAAGTTAAAAGCAGCACTTGGACTTGAAATTGATGACGACGGTAATTTCTATGATCCGCTCTCAAAGGACATGGATTTGGACGGAGTAGCAGATAGGTACGATGCAGATTTTAGAGATAGCAAAGTACAAAGTTTTGGAGATCTGGATAAAAGAGAAAAAGCATCCGTAATGGACAGGCTTGGATACTTCAAAGAAAAGGTGGAGAAAGGAGGTCTGCAAAATGAAAATTCAGACAGAAAGATAGAGTGTAAAGAGGAGGTTAGATAATTGGAATATCACAAAAATATTAAAGCAACGGATAGGGAAATGCAGAAACTTTTTGAAAATGAAGAGTATAATTATTCTGTAAGATATTTTGAAAGAATAGGAGAAGACTTGTTTAAAACAGTGATTCGCACACCGGAGAATATAGAGTTTCCAAAATCTAAAATTCTTTCTATAAACACAATAAAAAAACTCTTAGAAACGGATGAAAATATCAACTCTATGTATATAGAAGATGAATTTACTAAAATGAAAAATAAGGTCTACGAATTTAATCAAAAGAAATATCCGGGTTATGAGGATATGGATATAAAACTAATACTATCTAGGATTAAGGGTATCGAGGATTTCGATACCCTTAATGATTTTTATGATAGTTTGAAAAGGAAGGGATATTTAGAAGAGATAAAAGAAAGCATTAAAAATATTATTGATAAAGAATTAGAAGAAAACATACAAGTAAAAATACAGGAGGGAAAAAATATGAGATTAGAAAAAGGCGATACTATCAAAACAGCATTAAGTGAAAACACAACAGTTTTAGATGTGAAAGACAATCAGGCGGTACTGTTTTCAGGTACTCAGTTTGTACTTGCAACAGGGATTAAAGAAAACAAGGAAAGCGGAAAATTTGAATGGGATAACGGAAGATATGCAAATGATTTAAAAAGTATTTCCGATATGCAAAACAATAACTTTGAAACGATGAAAGAGACCTTATCCTTTTTAGCGGAATATAATCATAGCGATTTTGTCAAAGGAATTCTATCTTTGGAAACAGGAATAGAAAATGAGGATACCCTTGATGCTGCCTATGATAATTATATGAATGATAAGGTTATGGGTTTGGTTGATGAAAAATTTTATGATTATATAGATGAAAATGAGATTGAAGCACCTGATTTAGAAAGCAAAATAGAGGAGAAGAACAGTGCTTTATCCGGTGAAGAAAACACAATGGAGGAAAACAACACTATGAAAAATAATAAGTCAAATGAAAATAAGGAAAAAGCGGATACTATAAATATCAATGGCAATATTGCTTCGGATATAGACATTAAAAATTTGACATCAAAAGATGGTAAAGATTTTACCGTTGCAAGTTTTGCAATTGCTGAAAATGACAAGGAAGGAAATGTAAAATACACCAACTGTTTAGCTTATAATGATAAGGTAAGCAGTGTGGAAAATTTGAAAAAAGGAGATTTTGTTCATGTATTCGGAAAAGAAAAAATCAGTCAGGGAAAGGACGGAAAAAAATATATATCTCTTAAAGTTTATTCCGCAAAGCTGCTAAAAGCCAAAGAACAGGTCAAAACAAATCAAAACACAAAGGAAACAAAGAAACCTTCAGCACTTGGTAAGTTAAAGGAGTATAAGGAAAAGGCAGGCGAAAAACCAAAGGAACAGGGCAGTATCAAAAAAGAGAAAAATGTAGAGAGATAAAATTATAAAGTTTTAAAACAGTGGGTAAACAGCTGATAAGGCTGTTTATCCACTGTTTTTTTGTTTTTTATTTAGGAATATATGGAAAATAAAGGTTTGATAAATTAGAACGGGAGCGTTATATTATAAGAAAAAGAAAATTATTCAGATAGGAGGAAAATGATATGATTGGTCTGGTTATCATTTTTATAGCCTTAATTATAATATATTTGGGAGTTATCCTGTTTGCAGGAGCCACATTTGTAAAGCTCAGCCTGTTTGCACTGGATAAACTTGTAGTATTTATAGCAAGCTGGTACTATACCCACCATTATTTTTCAGTAAAATTCTCATCCGGATATGCCATGTATTTTTGGGATGTATTGGCAGCAATATTGGCAGTAATAATCTATTCCGCTCTGTTTAAAATGATCCATCGAAAACTTGGATTGATAGGAAAAATCTTAAACTTCGCCATTTCGTTTTTGAGTTCCATGACAGTTTATTGTATCTTGGTAAATGGCTTTATTACAAAGGGAACAGACTATTTTTTGCCTCTGTTAAATCATGACATAGCAAATCAGGTGGTCAATTATATTATAATCACGATCATAGCTCTTGTGGTATGGAAAAGAAGAGAAGAATTCCTTGAAGAAAAGGAAGAAACCAAAGAATATTATATTGTAGAAAAATCCGATGAATGACGTCATTTAAATTGGAATCAAGTAGGGATAATCCGTTCTATTCAAAATTCAGATAGAACTGATTATCCCTTACTTTTTTATTTTTCCAAATGATTATCAAGATACAAATCTGTATTTTTCTTTGCTTGCCCAAGCTTGTGAAGCATAGAGTTTTGAGAGGAATATTCTCCCATAAGTGTAGTTTTTTCTTGTTCTAAAAGCATATATTTATCAGATAAATTTTGAATGCTTAATGTTTGATATTTGAAATTTTTGATCCCTTTCATAGCTGTTTCATAGGCAATGATTTGCGATTTATATTCTTCATAAAATGCTTTGTTTTCCTTATCTTTCATATACATATCATAAATCAGTTGATTTTCAGAGATCGTATTTTTATTTTCTATTACAGAATAAATGGACTTCATTTCTTTTTCTATGTGTTTTATCTTATCTAATAATTGTTGTCTGTCTGATGCCACTTTCTTTAATTTTAAATCTAATTCCTCGTAGGAACTAATACCTGATTTTCTTATTTCATTTAAGGCGGATGCCATAGTTCTCATATTATGTTTGCCTGCCCATACTTCATAGCCTTTAGAGGATTTTACCTTTTCATTGTTTTTCATATCTACAATAGTATCCGGTTTCTTGTAGGAGTGTTTTTCATAATGATATTCCTGATTAGCATAAATATGATGTTGATTTGGATCTTTGATTCGTTCCTTGATTCTCTCTTTTGTGTAATCTTCCCCTAAAGTAGATGCTTTTGCTCTGGTAAATCTTCCGTTATCCCTTTTATCTTTATGTCGGAAGGAAAGGTACTTTCCAATTTTAATTTCATAACCGAAATCTTCCATAGTCTTTAGAAATTCCTCGTAAGTTTTGGACTTTAAAACAGCTTTATCAATCGCAAGCTGTAGCTTATTTTTCCAAGAATTTCCCCTCTTAAATTCGGTATATTCCATATAGCTTTTCCCATTTGTAGAGTATTTGTTTTTAAACTTTTTGTAGTTTTCATCGATAACGGACAAGCCGTTTTCTTTACATAAATCATCGCTGACAGTTCTAATTTGATGATAACTTCTCTTGTTGCTTTGGTAGGCTTTGTCCGTTTCAAAGCTGACATTGTTAAACAGAATATGATTGTGTAAATGCCCTTTGTCAATATGCGTAGTAAGGACATATTCATATTTCCCTTGCAAGACTCTCTCACATAACTCCAGTCCGATTTGGTGTGCCTGTTCAGGTGTAGTTTCTCCCGGAGCAAATGCTTGAATTAGATGTCTTGCCAAGATTTTTGCTTTGGAATTACATTCTTTTTTTGTCTGTTCAAACTCAAGATGAGCTGTTTTAGGATTGCAGCCAAAAGAAGATATAAGGATTTTTTCATCGGTTTTATCTTCATTCATAATATAGTCTAAGGCTAAATATAGTGTTTTTTCTATTGGATGAATTTTTGTAACTGCCATTAGATTTTCTCCGTATCTGTTGTTCCTAAATTCCCTAATTCATATAGTTTCTTACGAAGAAAGTAGATATCTTTTCCTTGTTTTTCCAAGAGTTTTTTCAAGTCATTGATATCATCTTTGTAGATGATACTTGTTGAATTTACTCTCTTTGCAATCTGATTGATGCTGCCTGTAATTCTTCCGATATTTGTAGACATCTCCTTAAACACTTTCATATCCAGTACAAAAATATCTTTTTCCAATATACATTTCATAATAAACCGGCGAAGGGTTTTACAACCGGACAGTTCATATTTTTTGTTTAAAATTTCAAGCTCGTCATCAGAAAGCATAAGATATATTCCGTTGTTTCTTGTTCTGTTTGCCATAGTATAACCTCCAAATTCATAGATGGATTAAAAATTTACAAAAGAAAAAACCTGTAAAATCAAGCACTAACTTGAGTTACAGGTTTCATTTATTTTTATATTTCTTTGTCAAGAAATCTCCTGTTAAGAGATAAAATTCTTATTTAAATTACAAAAATAGTATATCATTTTTTGAAGAAATATTCAATAGAGAGGCAATATACGGATAAATTTATGGGAAAAATTTTATAGAGCAATTTTATTAACAAAGAAAAAAAATGATAATGAGATAGACAAGGAAATAAAAAGAATTAAAAATCTTGATTCTGAAAATAGAGCGGAAGAAATATTTAAAGAAAATTTTTATAGTAATTATGAAAAAAATCAAAAAAGTAAATTATCAAAAGCAGAAGTAGCTCTAAATTTCTCTTATATTTTAAAAAATGAAGAACCTGAAAAAATCAAAAAAGAAATATTTAAAGATGAATATTTTAGATACATAGTAGAGGCTATAGAATATGTTACAAAAAGGAAAAACAGTGATGTTAATGAGTAAGAATTATGAAAATATAACAGATGAAGAA
>ERZ772986.159-NODE-159-length-41386-cov-4.276790_pt1 | contig 41386 bp, 55 predicted proteins | sample MGYA00511898_ERZ772986 | MGnify/ENA primary metagenome ERZ772986 (study PRJEB29015, sample SAMEA2737934) | human oral metagenome | biome: human oral; feature: human-associated habitat; material: dental | place: China | collected 2148 ... | reverse complement strand
ACCACCACGACGAGGGGGGGGCGCACAGAGGATACCCCACCACACAAAGACCACAGACAGACACACACCACCACACACCACACACCCGGCGGAGAACAGTACACGACACAACCGCAGCACTCACCAACACTGCAGCGGGATGAGCAGAGCACGGGGCACACCGCAGACTGAGATGAACCAGTAGCAGCACACACCACCGCCACCCCGCACACCACACCAGCAGAAGACGGACACCATCCACTCATCCTCTCACACTGTTCACGATCACACAACTAACGAACGATCACAATCAACGTTGATCAATAATCATCGTTCAATGATTGATCAACATTGATCAACAAACAATACACAATGAACATGATGATGAACATGATGAACATGATGAACATGATGATGATCATGTGATGATGATGTGATGCATGACATGCATACTAATACCACGCACCACGCATGGTGCCAACGCATGCCACAAGGCAATCGCATAACGCACAAACGCACAAACACACAAAAATGTTATAAAACAAAAGAAATGTTACAAAAACACGCAAAAACATTCAAAAGCACGAATCAACAACGGCGTTCAAAAAACCATGGCAACAAAACGAGACGAACACAAGGGATCCCTTAAGGGAATAAGGGATCCCTTAAAGTAGGACCCACACCACAAAACAAGACAGGGAACACAACAAAACGAGACGCACACCACACAATCCATGCAATGGGGTCCCCCCCCCTCCCCCATCCGGCCGCGAACACCCCGAAGGTCTGCCCATCTCTCCCTGCTTGTGGAAAACCCTGTGGATAACTCCAGTAACCCATGTCACAATGTGACCGTCGTCATGTGGAAAACTCCCAAACCTGTGGAAAACCCTGTGGAAAACTCAGGCAGCTGTGGATAACCCTGTGGAAAACCCCACGAGAACATGACGAGCATCACAGCATATAATAGAGGGTATGACAACCCACACAAACACCACAATCACCGTATACGAACCCAACAGCCCCGCACCCATCACAGACGCCATAAACACAGGCAACCCAACCCTCATCCGCCAAGCACTCGCACACAAAATCGCCACCGTCATAGACGACCCAAGAACAGGCGACACAGCACTCACAAAACTCACAGCACAACTCATACAAATCACAGAACAACTCGCCACAACACAAAACGAAAACACCACCACACACCCCACCGACATTCCAAACGAAACACAAACCTGGGACGGCATCTAATGAGCGAAAAACACCTAAGCGAAATCGCCGCCCACCTCACCCTCCCGGAAAACATCACACACACAGCCTGGCCGCCAGTCCAACGCCGCCTCCAAGAAATGCAATACCCCCTCGACACATGGCAGCAAGACTGGCTCAAAGCAATCCTCGCAAAACGAAAAGACGGCCACTACGCCGCCAGCATCGACGGAATCCAAGCATCCATCCCTCGTCAGGTCGGCAAAACATACACAATCGGCGGCCTCACATTCGCACTCGCCACCCTCCACCCAAACTATTTCGTCCTCTGGACCGCACACCGCACTCGCACCGCAGACGAAACATTCAACGACATGAAAGGAATGGCACAAATCCCCGACATCGTCCCATACGTGAACAAAATACGGCAAGCAAACGGACAGCAAGCCATCCTCTTCAACAACGGATCACGGATCCTATTCGGAGCCCGCGAAGGAGGATTCGGACGCGGATTCCACGGCGTAGACATGATCCTCTTCGACGAAGCCCAAATCCTCGGAGCCGCCGCACTAGACGACATGATCCCCGCCACAAACACGGCGCCAGACCCACTCATCATCAAAATCGGAACACCACCAAAACCAAAAGACCCATCCGAAGCATTCAGCGAATTCCGCAACCTCGCCCTGCAAGGCGAAATAAAAGACGGCCTCTACCTCGAACTAGCCGCCGACTACGACGCTAACAGCGACGACAGGAAACAATGGGAAAAAGCAAACCCATCATACCCGCGCCGCACACCCGAATCCGCCATTCTAAGAATGCGCAGACAGCTCGGTGAAGAATCATTCCGACGTGAAGGCCTCGGAATCTGGGACCGCGCCAACGACAGGCTCGCAATAGACCCAGTCGCCTGGAACGCTGCCACAATACGGCCAGAAAACACACCCAGTGGTATGCGATGGTGCGCCGCGATCAGGTTCGCACCCGACGGATCAACCTGCGCCCTAGCCAGAGCAGGACACAAAGCAAACACTCCCACACACGTAGAACTGTGCACACACCAAGGCGTGCGCCGCATGAGCGAGGGCACGCAATGGATTATCGATTACATTGCGGACACAAAAGACAGGTGGGCGCAAATCATCGTAGACGGAAAATACGGTGCCGGAGACACGATCGAAAGACTCCGCGCCATCGGAGTGCGCCCCCAAGTCATCATCACACCCACAATCACACAAATCATAGACGCTTACAGCATACTAGACGCCTCACTACGCGAAAACACAATCACACACCTAGACGACATGCAACTGAGAACCGAAGCCGCGTCCGCGACGCCGCGCCCAATCGGAACATCCGGAGGATGGGCGCTACAAGCCCCGCCCGGCGCCACAGTAGCCGGCCTAGAGGCGTGCACGCTCGCAATGTGGGCCGCACGCACAACAAAAAGACGGCCCCGCTATAAGCCTTATGATAAAATCGAAAACGCCAATAGTAGAAATGATCGTGGCGGCGGAGTGCTGTTCCTATGACTGAAATTTATCCTGACGACGGACGACTCGTCAATGCTACCCCGGCACCCACACGCATTTCCGGACTCCCCGACGAAGACCGGGTAACATTCATGCAGCTGTGGCAGAAATGGCAGCAGCACTCGAACAAGAACAAGCTGCTCTCCGTCTACTACGACGGCCACCGCGCTTTCCAGGATTTGGGTATCAGTATTCCGCCGCAAATGACGCGCACCAAAGCCGCGCTTGGGTGGCCTCAGAAAGTCGTCACCACGCTCGCCAGGAGACACGTGTTCGAAGGGTACTCCCTGAACGGCGCCCCCGACGCTTTCGAAGCCAACGAAATACTCTCCGCAAACAACTATGATCTTGATCTCGCCCAGGCGATCACGTCAGCGTACAAGCATTCTTTCTCACTGCTCACAGTGACGCGGGGGGATGAGACTATTGGTGAGCCGCCTGTCGTTGTGCAGGCCCGTGACGCAGAATGGTCCGCAGCACTATGGGACACCAGGCGTCGCATAATCGAAGCCGCCCTCACAATCGATCAGACCGACAAATACGGGCAACCGGCCGGCGCCATCATGCACACCCCCACCGCCATTTGGCGAATCGACGCCAAAGAAAACGGCGGCGGATGGAAGGCTGAGAAGCTCGGAGACACCCCCAACCGCATTTTCGTTGAAGCACTCTGTTACGACCCGCAGCTGAACCGCCCTTTGGGACACTCACGAATCACCCGTGAAGTGAGATATCTCACGGACGCGGCGGTGAGGACGATGGTCCGCGCAGAAACCTCCGCAGAATTCTTCTCTTCACCGCAGCGCTACGTGCTCGGCGCAGAAAGAGCAGATTTCGCCGGCCAAGACAGGTGGTCAGCAATCATGGCCCGAGTGCAGGTACTTGAGCCTAACGAGAACGGCGACATTCCGTCGGTTGGGCAATTCTCACAAATGACCATGAGCCCTCACCTGGAAATGTACCGTCAGCTGGCGCAGAATTTGTGTGCAGCCACAAACCTCCCCCAGTCCGCTATTGGAGTATTCGCGGAGAACCCCGCCTCGGCTGAGGCGATGCAGGCGGCTGAGGCGGCGCTCGCGGACGAAGCCGAGTATCAGTGGCGCATTTTCACCGCACCACTACGGCGCACGCTGCAGAACATTATTATGGTTCGGGACAAGCTTGACGAGCCGCCCGCCGAGTCATGGAAGACCTCGGTGAAGTGGACGCCCGCCCGCTATTCCTCGCCGTCGTCTGCCGCCGATTTCGCGGTCAAAATGGTGTCCGCATTCCCGTCGTTGCAGGAGTCTCAAACTCTCATGCGGCGTGCCGGACTCACAGAGGACGATCTCGCAGATATCAACGCTGAGAATCGTAAGAAGAATGCGGTGTCTCTACTTGATCGTGCTCTCGCTGCCACGAATAATGAGAACATGGTGGACGAGAATAACGAGAACACCAATAATGATGACGGTAGCGGCAGCAACCTAGACATTAATAACCAACCCAATACAAGGAACAGGAGTAAGCGCAACATTAAACTGCCCGGCGGCACCAAAACACCAATAAACTAACAATCATTATGCTGTCAACCACAGAAATCGGGGCATATGGTCGAGCAATAGACTCGCTCGTAACGCTCGCCCAAAACGATCTACACACACTCTGGGCGCACGCCGCTAGACAACGCCCCGAACAAGCCCGTGATCTTCTACTCGAAATCATGCCCGCCCTCGTAGACCAATACGGCAGTGCGGCCGCCGCAATCGCCGACGAATGGTACCGAGACATGCGCCTAGACCAAGACATTCACGGCGACGCACCCACAGTACAAACGTCACTCACCCCGCAAGGTGAAATCGACGACAGCGTAAGATTCAGCGCAGGCGCACTATACGCCGGAACCCCCGACATCGCCCTATCATATTTGACCGGGGCGCTCATCCGATACGTCAGCGACGGCGCCCGCTCGCAAATCGCAGACATGACATGGGCTGACCCGGAAGCAATGGGCTGGGAAAGACGAACGCGCAACCCGCAAGCATGCAATTTCTGCGTCATGCTCACAATGAACGAATGCTACTACCGCAGCCAGGGCACCGCATCATTCGGGGCGCACGACAATTGCAAATGTGTCGCAGTCCCCGCATGGGACCCAACGGCGCGGGAAGTGCCAGCAAAAGCGTACACGCTCGCAGCCAGACACAAAACCGAGAAAGGCCGCGAACGTCATCGCGAGCTCGTCTCATCGTGGATAGACACGCACCAGGAAGAGCTTGCAGAATGGCGCACCCGACCAATCGAATGATTGTGCTACAATGCATAAACAAAGGCCGCTAAATGACGGCTGCAAAGCCCAGAATAGCTGCCTGAAACATTGCAATAACCGCACGGTCAAAATATAGGAAACGCCCGATGAGCGACAATGCCGCAAGCGACACGCCAGTTGACAATAGCGTCACCAATAACGGCAATGCCCCAAAGAATGAGGACAACGCTGCTAGTAAGCCTGAAATCGACTGGAAGAGCGAATCCCGGAAGTGGGAGAACCGCGCCAAAGAGAACAAGCGCGCCGCCAACGAACGAGACGAGCTCGCCAAAGCAATCGGCGACAAAGACGCCACAATCGAAGCCCTAAAAGCCAAGGTTGCGGACTTCGAAACCGCCGCCAAGGTCAGGGAATGGTCCGCCAACGCGGCCGCAGAACACGGTATCAGCGCAGATTTGATCCGAGGAACTACCGAGGACGAAATCAACGCGCACGCCGCCGCAATCGCCAAGGCACTGCACGACGCTAAGCCGTCCGTCGCCCCCGTAGTTCCACAGGCCGGGGCCACGCCCGACAATGACGGCGGCAATCTTGCAGAATTCGCTCGGAACGTTTTCGCCGGCGACTGACACAACTACAGCCGCAATTCTAAAAAGTAAAACACTAGAAAGAAACGGAAACAACCATAATGGCCGTGTTTGACTCAGGCAAGGCGAAGGTCCTCATGCCTCGGCAGATCGCCGACGGGATCATTACTCGCACCCAGACTCTCTCCACCGTCGCCAAGCTCAACGGCGGAATCCCCATGACCTTCGGCGACGTGGACATTATCACTTTCGATAATTTCCCGCGTGCCGAGTTCGTTGACGAGGGCGCCGAGAAGGCGCCCACGTCCGGTGAGTTCGGTTATGTGACCGCTAAGCCTCACAAGGCTCAGGTCACTATGCGTTTCAACGAGGAGGTCCAGTGGGCCGATGAGGATTATCAGCTGGACGTCCTCAACCAACTCGCGCAGAAGGGTAGTGAGGCGCTCTCCCGGGCCCTCGACCTCGGCCTTTACCACCGTGTTAACCCGCTGACCGGCGCCGTTATTGACGCGTGGACCAACTACCTGACCTCCACCACCAAGAATGTCGAAATCGGTACCACGGAGATGGACCAGGCGATCCGCCAGGCCGCCGGGCTACTCATTAACGACAATGCTGCGCCGATTACGCCGACCGGTCTTGCGCTTGCCCCGTCCGCCGTTTGGGCGCTCGGCAGTCTCCAGACTAAGAATGCTGACGGGTCTCCGTCGGGGACGCCTCGTTACCCGCAGATCGGCCTCGGCGTCGACATTGACAATTTCATGGGGCTCCCGGCTGCCGCTGGAAACACCGTTGCTGGCAAGCCCGAGGCGACCGCCGCCACCAATGTCGAGGGCATTGTCGGCGATTTCGTCGACGGCATTCGCTGGGGAATTCAGCGGTCGCTTCCGCTCGAGATTATTCGTTTCGGTGATCCGGATGGTCAGGGTGATCTGAAGCGTAGGAACCAGATTGCTCTGCGCCTTGAGATTCTGTACGCCTGGTATGTTTTCCCGGATAAGTTCGCGACGATTAAGACCAAGGCTGGCGCCTGATAAAATCGCCATAAAGAAACAAAACACAACCCATCCAAAACAAAATTTTTCCCAGGGGCGATTTCGGAAATGCGATCCTACAAGCACCGAGACCACGACATTGTGATTCATCTCGCAGACGACCACAATGTGATGCTAGGAGACGAATACACCGAAATCACCCCCGGGAATGATGATGCCGGCGGGGCAGACGAGCCCTCCTCCTCCCCTCGCACTGCCCCGTCGGCACCTGCCCCCCGTCGGGGACGAGGCCGCCCCAGAAAGACAGTAAAGTGATCCCCGACGATATTATCCCGTTTGCCACGGTCGAAGACCTAGAGGCCAGGTGGCGGGCGCTCTCCGACAACGAGCGCATTCGCGCCGACGTACTCCTCGCCGACGCAACCGACCTTATCGTGTCGAAATGCCCCCGCTGGGAATCCGCTACCCCTCGCACACGGAAGCGAGTGGCGTGCGCTGTAGTGCGTCGCGCAATGCAGGGCGGAGATGCTATCGGCGGCGTCACGGACAGTGGCGGCGGAATCTACTCCGAGCCGCACGGGATTATCGCGTCAGAATCACACACGACCGGCCCGTTCTCCGATCAGTTCACGTATCAGAATCCCGAAGGTGGCCTCTACCTGAAACGCGAGGAAAAAGACGCTCTCGGAGGCTCTGGCGGTGCGTTCGAGGTGGACCTCCTGCAAGATTATGATGCGCGATCCGCTACGGATCAGCTGATCGAAGACATTAATGCGATTAGCGGGCAGGAGCCGTGATGCTTTCAGGGTACGTGCCTGTCACGCGGCGTAGGCGAGGCCCTGCGTCGAAAGACCAGTATGGTAACCCAGTGCCGGGGCAGTGGGGGAACGTTTCCTTGCCTCCCGCGGTGTTTGCGCCGGCCACGTCCACTGAGCCGATCGGTGCTGGGGCAATGCCCGTCACCGTGCCCGCCGCCCTTTATTGGCGGAATACCACAATCGACGTGACCGCCGAAGATCATCTTATTGTAGACGGCATAGAATACCGTGTCGAAGGCCGCCCTTCACCCTACCCCAAGGGGATGGTTGTGCAAATTCGCGCCAACGAAGACAAGGTGAGCGAATAATGACGAAAGTAAAATTCCAGCTCAACAGGGACGGTGTCGCCGATCTTCTGCGCGGACCCGACGTAGCCAGAACCGTAGCATTGGAGACCGGGCGCGTAGCCAACGCTGCCGGACGGGGGTTCGAGGGTGAGACGACGCACGGAAATCGTACCCGCGGATATGTTAGAGCGCGCACCATCGCCGCAATGCGCAAACAAATGAGGGAACACACACTGGAGCGCGCGATCGGCTTCACAATGGGTGGCGGGAAATGAGCCCAACATACGATCGCGCCCCCACGGTACCGGACATAAAAAAGAGGCTCATGGACTTCCTGTCCGCACACATGAGCGTGCCGATCGTGGCCCGTAGGCCCGAAAGTCCCGACCGTCCCACCGTATTCATTCGAGTCCTCTCCACCGGGGGCACGGGTGTCACGCAGAAAGCGCTCTGTACTGCGTTGGAGACGATTGACGCCTACGCACAGTCGTCGGGTGAGGCGATGAAAATCGCGTGCGAGGCCGTGAATGTGGCGCACACTATGCCCAACTATAAGGATGGTATAGTGATGGTACAATCATCCTATCCGATAGAAATGCCCGATCCGGACACGTCTCAGGCGAGGGCGACTGCAACATTAACAATTACAGCACACAGGTGAACAAATAATGGCTGTTAACGCTGACAATGCACTCATTTTCTCGTCCGACAATGACGCGCTCTGGCTGGGCGACTACGTCGAAAAATTCGGCGAAAAGGTCACGTCACTCACCCAGGACCTCTCCGGCGTGACCGGTCTCACCAACGTTGGGTGGATTAGCGAGGATGGGTTTAAACTTACCTCCGACGACTCCGTCACCAAGATTAAGGGGCACCAGGGTCACGGCGTTGTCAAAACATTCCTCGACTCCTCGGAGACCACCTTTAGTGCCACTCTCCTGGAGACCATGCTTGCTCCGCTTTCTTGGTATTTGGACGCTACCAGTGAGAAGGTTGAGGATGGTGGCGCCACCAAGGGCGTGAAGATCACCGCCAAGTCGTCCCGTAAGGTTAAGCTTCTCTGCGGTGTCGCCGATTTCTTCGACGTTTCTGGCGTGGGTGCGCAGATTCGTATCGTTTTCCCGCGCCTGGAGCTCGGTGAGCGCGGCGAGATCACTTTCCAGCAGGCTGAGATCACCGGATACGAGTACAACCTCTCCGTGCTGGGCGACTACATTATCTACTCCGACCACAAGGCCTTGTTCCCGGCCTGATGAATGATGCTTCCCCGCTATTCCGTGTTTCGGATGGGTTGTCGCGGAGTAGCGGGGAAGATCCAAAACAAACACAACCCACCCACTTTATAAAACAATTTGAGGACAACCCATTATGTCTAACAAGGATACGAAGAGCAAGGCAAAGGCATCCGGCGCCAAGGTTCCTTCGGATAGGCTCGCCAAGGCGGAGGCCACACGCGACCCGATTCACGTGGACTACAAGGGGATCGAGTTCGACATTCCTCCGGAGGCGCTAGAGGACTTCCGCGCATTCGAGGCCCTCGACGCCGGCAATCCATTCCCGCTTTTCCGCCTCATCGTAGGCGACCACAAGGATGAGGTCTACTCTGCGTTGGAGAACGAAAACGGTCGCGTTCCGATCGACGCGGTGACCGACTTTATGCAGTCAATCGTGTCCGAGGTGGGCGCGGGAAACTGACGATTCTCCCACCACTACTCCGCGAGTATGGGTGGGAGATAGAAGCCGACCTGCAACGATACTACAACACAGATCTTCTCGACTTGTATCGTGGCAGAATAACCCCGCGTCGGGTAATGGCGCTCATCGGCGGCCTCCCGCCAGGGTCAACATTCGATAGGGCGCGAGGCGGAGATAGATACTGGTCCGACGAAGTAGCCGCCACAATAATGTCAGCACACAACCTCCGGACCACACTACTCGCCGTCAACGGTGTCAAAAAGGATAAGTGGCCTGAAGCGCCGAAACCGCCGGCCGAAGGATACCGGGAAACCGGCAATCCCAAGGTGTCAAGCAAGCACGCTAAAGCACAAAAAGCTAAGGGCGAGAAATGGCTCGCCCGATACGGCAGCTGAGCCGCGTTTCTATCGGATAGTGTAAAATGGTTCACGCCAAGACAAACACGAAAAACGGTTTGATTGGCGTGAACCATTTTCGCTACACATGATTTCGGAGAGGTATCAATGGCCGGATATGATCTCGGGACCGCATGGATTCAGATCAGCCCGTCCGTGCGAGGCCTCGCTCGAAGTATCAATAGCGAAATCGGTAACGTCGACACCGGGCCGGCCGAAAGAAAGATCACATCCGGGCTTGGTGGGGCGTTCAAATCGGTAGCGAAAGTAGCCGGCGCCGCGCTCGGAGGACTCGCAATCGGCGGCATTGCAGTCGCGTTCGGCGGCGTCGCAAAAGAGGCGTTCAATGCTGCCGACGCCACAATCAAATTCAAGCAAACGCTCGCGTTCGCCGGTAAAAGTGCGGACGAAATCAACGCGCTCACAAAGAGCACGCGCTCCTACGCGGACCGTACGATTTATGAGCTAGACGACATTCAGTCCATTACCGCGCAGCTTGCATCCAACGGCGTGAAGGGCTACGATAAGCTCGCCGAGGCCGCCGGTAACCTGAACGCTGTTGCGGGCGGAAATGCGCAGACGTTCAAGACGGTCGGCCTCGTTATGACGCAGACCGCGGGTGCTGGAAAACTCACTACCGAGAACTGGAACCAGCTTTCCGACGCCATTCCTGGCGCGTCCGGTAAATTGCAGGAAGCCATGAAAAAGAATGGCGCCTACACGGGCAATTTCCGGGAAGCCATGGAGAAAGGCGAGATCACCGCCGAGGAATTCAACCAAGCAATCCTCGACCTCGGTATGGAGGACGTGGCTATTGAGGCCGCTACATCCACCAAAACACTTGAGGGCGCTTGGGGGAATTTCAAAGCGACTCTTGTGACCGGGGCGCAGGAAATCGCCGAAAAAGCACTCCCATGGATTACTGCATCTCTTGACGCCATGAGCAAGGGGTTTGAAAAAGTATTCAACTGGGTCAGCAACTCGTTCATCCCCAGCATCACGAACGCTTTTAACGTCATCCGCAAGGGTGACTTCACGGGTCCGATCTTCTCGTTCGAGGAAGACTCGAGCTTCGTTGATTTCCTTTTCCGCATGCGTGACGCCGCCGCTGCCGCGGGTGAATGGATCAACAAGACGCTCGTCCCGTCGTTGAAGAATCTTAAAGATTTGCTTCTGTCCGGTGATTTCACAGGGACGATTTTCGGATTCGACAAAGATTCCGGAATCATCTCATACATCACCAACGTTCGCGACAGTTTCGTCGAGCTCGGCAAATTCATTGTCGGGACGCTCGTCCCCGGTATCGCTACTGCTCTCAGCGCCATCGCGAACAGCAGCCTCGTCCAATTCATGGAAAGTTTGACTGTCGCTATTCTCAATAGCAAAGTGGCGGTGTACAGTATTGCGGCCGCATTTACGGCATGGAAAGCCGTCATGGTCATGTCCTCAATGCAGCAATGGCTCAACGACATGGAAGGCGTAGCCGGTGTTGCCGGGCGTGTCACTACGGCCATTAACGCGATGACCGTGGCGAAGGTCAGAGACGTAGTTGAGACTGCGCAGCTCAACCTCATGTACGCCGGCGAATTCCTATCGAATATCGCGCGAGCAACGACGCAGATCACGATGCAGGCGGTTGCGTGGGGTAGGGTCACGGCAATGATGGTCCTCCACAAGACGGCAACAATCGCCTCGACCGCGGCGCAGTGGGCATTCAACGCTGCGATGGACGCTAACCCAATCGGCCTTGTTGTGATTGCTATCGCAGCATTGGTTGCGGCAATCATTGTGGCATGGCAGAATTCCGAAACATTCCGCAACGTCGTCATTTCTTGTTGGGAAGCAATCAAAACGGCCGCCGGCGCTGTCGCCGACTGGTTCGCCGCTAACGTATGGCCTCTCATGCAAGTCGCATGGGACGGAATCGTGGCAGGCGCCCAATGGATGTGGGGCGTCATGGTATCCGTATGGCAAGGAATGCAACCTGTCATTCAGGCGGTCATTGATTGGATAGTCGGCACCGCATGGCCCGCACTTCAGGCGGCATGGGACGGGATCGTCGCCGGCGCCCAATGGGTATGGAACGGCATCGTCGGCGCATGGCAGGGAATACAGCCCGTCATTCAGGCTGTCGTTGATTGGATCGTAAATACTGCGTGGCCTAATCTTCAGGCCGCTTGGGACGGTATTTCTGCGGGCGCAATGATCGTCTGGAATGGGATGGTTGCCGTCTGGCAGGGAATTAGCGACATAATCCGGCCCGTCGTCGATTGGATTGTCAATGTTGCCGCCTTGTATCTCACCACGGCATGGGATGCCATTAGTTGGGGTGTGAGCGCGCTCTGGTCTACGATTCAGTGGGCGTGGGACGCTATCTGGGCGGCAATCATGCCCGTCGCCACACAAATCTACAACGACATTTGGCCAATGGTGGTAGGCGCCTTTAATGCAATTAAAGACACGGCCACTAACATGTGGGCCGATATTCAGATCGCTTGGACCGCAATTCAAACCGCAATTCAGCCTGTTGCGGATTGGATTTACAACACGGTCTGGCCGTGGGTTGTAGGCGCCTTTAATGCAATTAAAGACACGGCCACTAACATGTGGGCCGATATTCAGATCGCTTGGACCGCAATTCAGGCAGCTATGCAGCCAGTAGTCGAGTGGATCTACTATACGGCCTGGCCGTGGGTCGTGGATACTTTCAACACGATCAAGGATGCGGCGTCCAATCTTTGGGGCACCGTTCAGGCCGCATGGACCTCTATTCAGGCGGCTATGCAGCCGGTAGTTGAATGGATCTATTACACGGCGTGGCCCTGGGTCGTCGACACATTCAACACAATCAAAGACACCGCCTCCGCTCTTTGGGGCACCATATCAGCGGCATGGAACGGCATTTGGGCCACTATTCAGCCCGTCGTCGATTGGATTTACAATATTGCATGGCCATGGGTGGTCGGAGCATTCAACGCCATTAAGGACACGGCGTCTATTATGTGGGGCTCCCTATCGGCGACATGGAATGGTATTTGGGCTGTAATGCAGCCGGTGGTGAATTGGATTCAAACCTATGCTGCACCCGTTATTAGTGTGGCCTGGGAAATAATCTCTACGGGTGCGAAAATTTTGGGTGGAATCATCGCGTTCGTATTCGCGTCCATCATCGCAGCGGTCACTATGGGAGTCGCCATAATTCAAGGCGCAGCCACCACGATCAGCGCCGCCTGGAACACTGTTGTTACGTGGACCAGCTGGCTGAAAAACATGGTCGTCTCCGCCTGGAACATCCTGAAAGGCGAAATCCAAATCGTTAAAGATTGGATTGCTAACACACTCGTCCCCGCAATTACAAGCGCCTGGGACAGAGTCGTGGCCGCCGCCAATACCATGAAAGATGGTGTTCGGACGGCGTGGGACAAGGTCAAGGAAGCTGCGGCCAAGCCCGTTAACTTCGTTATTGGCACCGTCTACAACAATGGGTTGCGGAAACTCGTAAACGGAATGATGGAGAAACTTTCTCTTGATCTTCGTCTTCCTGAGGCTCCCACGATTGGCGGGTACGCGTCAGGTGGTGTTCTGCCCGGATACTCTCCGGGGCGTGATATTTATCATTTCGTATCGCCCGATGGTGGCGGCAGGCTCGCGCTTTCCGGCGGAGAAGCAATCATGCGGCCCGAATGGGTGAAAGCCGTTGGCGGCCCGGCTATGGTGAATGCCATGAACCGCGCTGCCGCGCACGGGGACAGGATTCCTGGCGGTGATGCGGGGTATGCGGCATTCGCCCCGGGCGGTATTTGGGATCCTGTCAAATCAACGGTAGAAAGAGGCGCGTCCGCTGCTCTTAATTGGATCACCGGAGCGGCCGACGCGGTATCTTCGATCTTCTCCGACCCGATCGGAGCCGTTGAGACTGTCGTCAAGATTCCGGTTCATAAGCTTTTGGATTCGTGGGGCGGTGACGGGGCAAAACCATTCTTCGACGCCGGAAAGGCCGGCGTTGATAAAACCATTGACGCGCTCGGTGACTGGATTAAAGATCACATGCCTGTGGTAAGCGGATTCGGTGGCGGAATCGGTGCTATTGGTGCTGCTGCCGGCGACCTCGTAAACACGGCGAGGCGCGCTATCGGTACACCGTATGTTTGGGGAGGCGTTTCCCCGGGCGGCGGACTCGACTGTTCTGGTCTTGTCTATTGGGCGCTCAACGCGATGGGTATTCACGTGCCGCGTCTCACAGCGGCCGGATATCAAGCAATGTCATCCCCCGGCAATCCCATGGTTCCCGGAACGCTCCTGTTCTGGGGTTACCCGGCTCACCACGTTGCTATCGCTTCCGGTAATGGGATGATGGTTGAGGCGCCAACTTTCGGTATTCCGGTGCGTGAGGTCCCGATTTACGGTGGGCCGTCCGCGGGGAATCTCCGCTACGATAACGGTGGATTTCTGCAGCCCGGTCTCTCGACGATCGAGAATAAGACTGGCCGTCCGGAGCCTGTTTTCACGTCGGCCCAGTGGGAGAAAATGGATAAGCTGATCGGCCTTCTGGAGAATCGCGCTCTCGGCCCTGACGTGCTCGAAATTCGGGACGTGGACAATGATCTTGTGGGCCGCATGCAAGTAGAAGCAACGTCGGCCATAGTAGACTATGACCGAATGAACCGATAAAACCATTGTGACGGAAAGCATAGAATAATGCCGATTACGGGATGGATTGCTACACACACTGGGCTACCGTCAATAATGGCCACCGGCAAGGAACCCGTCTATGCGGGGGACCGTCTTTTTGCTGTTCCTGGGATGGCTCGCGACAAAAGACCTCTCACCGGGCGTGCGAAAATGATTCGCGAGCTCGAAGGTCCCAAACTGACCGAGCCGGTGACAATGATCCTCTCAGACGCATACGCCGTGCCGGGCACCACAATAAAATACACCCAGGGCGACTCCTCGGTCACGCTGACTCGCCCCGAGGTGGAGTGGTGGCGCGGCATGGTGAGCGGACTCAACGGTCGCACCGTGCCCGGGCTCATCTGGGAGGAGGCCCAGGACAAAAGAGAATGGTCCTCACCGATTTCGAGATATAACTCACTGATCGCCCGATGGCCGATGCTGGAAGTAGCTCGCACCGGAGGCGGACAATTCGTCCTAGACAACCCATCTCACGTTAATAACGTTTGGGAGATCTTGCAGAAGCGTGAGCCGCTTATTCTTACGCCTGGCGCCCCTGCCGACGTTCTCCCATCGCGATTCATCACCGTGGACAAAGTCGACAGCGCCAGGATCACGGGAGACGGTATCATTCGGTGGAACGTGAAATGGCATGAGCTCCCCGAAGATTCACCAATGCTTGTCGGCCCTCACGCTGGCTGGGGAGCTGCACCTTGCGTTACTTGGGGTGAATGGCGTGAAGTCGACAAAGTTTGGAAGTCGCGCACGTACATTGAGATTTGCAAAATGATTGCGGGAATGCCATGAGAAACGGCCCCACGCTGGCCGCCCTTTCAGACGGCCTCAGCATCGGCGCAAGAATCGATATCATTCGCGGCGGCGAAGTTCTTAAAACAGGAATCCCAGCCTCCGAAGTGAAAGTCGAGTGGTCTTCAACGAATCGCCAGGTTCCGGGCGCCCTGTCTTATTCCTGCCCCATGTCTTGGGTTCCGGAATGGCCGTTGGACGCGCTCAACAATTTCGGACAAAGGTCCATGGTGACCGCACTCTATGAGAATCGGCGCGGCGATTATTGGGAAATTCCGCTCGGCGAATTCGTCAACATGGAATGGTCCGTGTCGAAAGAGAAAGTGAACGTTTCCTGTAAAGATTTGACGCAGATTCTTGCCGATAATCCGAGGCCGTGGCCGTCCTCCCCCGGAGCTGGCGCTACTCTGCTCTCCGAAGCCAATGAACTTGCCGAGTACGTGCGAGTGAAGTTGGAGGACGACGTATGGGACGCGCCCATCCCCCGCACCACGCAATGGGGAAACTCACGGATCGAATCAATCTATAAACTCGTTGAATCGCGAGGTTGCGGTATTCGTAGTGGCGCCGACGGGATGCTGCACATTTTCAAACTCCGCGACAAAACTGCACCCGACGAGATTTATACGTATGAGTCCGGCTTCCTTTTGGAAGCTCCGCGCGCTCCGAGGTCGGGCGGCCGTCGCCCGAATCGTTGGTATGTTACTGGCAGTAAACAACAGAAAGCTCAGGGCGAGCAAGAGGAACGATGGACCGCGGAACGAGAAATCACTGACCCTCCATATGATCCGGCCGGCTACGGTTGGGTTACTTCGCACAAAGAATTCAGTGCCGCAAGCTCGGCGAGAGAAGTATCCGAGGCCGCGGACACTTACATGATTCAGGACATTTCCTCCCGATCTTCCCGTTCTTTGACGATTATTCCGGACGCCCGTATCGAGGTCGGGGATATTATCGGTGTAATCACCGAACAGGGTGAGCATATTGCAGGCCGTGTCGCGGCCTATAGTCTCCCGTTGTCTGATCCGTCCGCTACAATGAGGGTAGACATAGAGGTACTGGGAGAATAAGCGGGAATCATGGTCAGACCGTCACTATTGCTTGACACGGCGCCACGAAACGGCGGCGGCCGCAACAATAACAATGTTATTGTTCAGCAATCCTCAGTATCATGGACATACGGGAAAATCACTGGCACGTCCGCCACCGATTCCACGCTCCCGTCCGGCTGGGTAGAAGTAGGAATCCCTTACAGCAATCCGACCTCTCACGCTGTCGGCGAATCCGATGGAATTGCCACATGGATAGGCGCCCGCGTACTCGTCATCATTGACTCGTCCGGCCGCGTAGTCAAGATCAGTGACCCTATCGCCGACCCGCCTTCCGGCGCAAAGGTCGAGAACCTCGGGCACACTGGCAAAATTCTCAGTCAGGCGGCAAAGGATGCCGAGCGTGCTTTCAAAGAGGCCGACGCGATTCGAGACCGAGCAAACAAAGCTGAAGGTGCTGCGAACAAGGCCGCGAAGGATGCTGAAAAAGCTGTTCAGATTGCGGAAGCTAACCGGCCGCCCGTAGTAGCCCAGACCGCGCCAGAGAATCCTGTCACAGGGTTGATTTGGTATGTCACCGACAATGCTGGGCACATTACTGACGTGCGTATTTGGGATGGTACGCAGTGGGTGACCAGGACAATGGTCGCCGGCAGCATTCTCGTCCCCTCATCTGTGGGAAATGTTTCACTGGCCGATGGTTCCGTGTCTGCTCGTAACATTTATGCTTCCGGGGAACTCTGGGCGAAAATCGCGGCGTTCGCGTCTGTCACTACGGAAATGCTGACCGCCGGAAACGCCACATTCAACGCAGCGAAAGTCACCGGCGATCTCATCGGTAATAGGCTTATTGGTGGTGAGCTTTCGCTCGTTGATACCGAGCCGACGTCAGGCGAGAAGAATATTCGTTTCGGCCTCGGTAGTGAGTATGGGTTCTGGGAGTCTATCTGGTCCCCCAAAATCGCGACTGTCGAGGAGCTCGAGGGTGGCACGCGATTTGTTTTGACGGACAGGGATCGCCCTAATCGTAACGATGGTGCGCAGATGGCGATCTACGACATTGCTGTTGCGAAACCAAAAACCTATGGTATTGCCGGTGAGGGCGTCGGCAAGGTCGAGGGGTATATTCTTTTCACCCCGTCATGGAACGGACGCGCGATTCTCACAATCAACATTGGCAAGAATAGAATCATCGCTGTTGACGAGCAGGCGACTGCCGGGCAGAAGATAAGATTCGATTTCACGCTCCCCGACGGTGCGTGGATCCAAGACACGGACACGCCTTTCTACATTAGTGCCCGCACGAACGACGTTTTCACGCCGGGAATGACGCTCGGAATCATTTATTCCATGTACGTGTCATGGAAAATGAGCCGCTCCTCCGGCCTGCATGTTTTCCGCGACGACGAGGGCGTCGCAAAAATACAGATCACTGATCGTCAGGGCGGCGAGCTTATCATGGATACGAATGGCGTGTCCTATGATCCGCCTGGGTCGGCTTCGCCTCACGCGTCGTCTTGGCGTACTTTCACGGAGCCGCCTTTCGCCCACATGGCAACAAACAACGCGCAGCTGTGGACAGTAAAAGATAAATGGACCCGGGTTCCGGTGGGTTCGCAGGAGAAAATTGTTCGCGGCGGAATGCAGGTAGACGGTGCAGAGGTCATTATTCCACAGAGTGGGCTTTATCGTCTAGACGGCACAACATGGTACAGGTCATCGTGGTCCGGATATGTTGGTGGCACGAAGGTTGCTCGCAGTGACGACGTTGAGTACGGTGTTTACATGTATGCTGCGTTGAACCATGGTTTGTGGACCGCGTTGCAGGTGACTGGTGTTAGGCGTTTGAATGTCGGGGATCGGATTGCGCTTTATACGTATCAGAATATTGATGAGGGTACAATTATGGATTGGGGCGAGATGACGGTTAGCTGGCTCACCTACTGAAGATTGTGTAACAATATTTTTAGGAGAAAACAATATGCCTAACACTAGGTGGACCGGCGGTATCGTCCCCACAGTAGACGATAATCTCGTTGAGGCCTGGGACGCGTACGATGATTCCGCCGGCAGGGTCATGCCAGCGGCGTCCGTGGCGGCAGCACGGGTCATGTTGGCGGCTGCACCGTCCGGGGCAGTATCGAAAGCGCGCCCCGCCGTTTTCATTATTGACGACATTCTGTACACGGCCGACGGCTCCAAGGCGGGCGACGGGTCATTCAACATTAATCCCGCGAACTCGTTTAGTGGCGTGCTTTACCGGCATCGTGATAATACGAACGGCCGTGGGCGTCCGACCTCGGATCACACTACTTACACGTGGGGCGACGGTATCGTCACTTTGCCGATTAAGAGCCTCATGGAGTTCTCGCTTGACGTGTGCGTGAGTATCGCGCATGAGGATTATAATTCTGAGGCGGAGAAGGATAAGGCGGTCGGCTCGTATTTCTTCGGGTTCAAGCTTGACAACAGGGGTATTTGGCAGACCGAAATTCAGTATAATCGTACGTTTATGACGCATCATATGCAGTGGCGCCTTTCCGTGGAGGCCGGCTCTCATAGGGTTGCTTATACTACGGCGGGTAGTTATGGTGCCGACCCGTACTGGCATTACGATGGTGGTGTGTTTCCTGGTACCGTGTTTACTGTGGCTACTCTTGGTGCGACCCGCGTTGACCTGTAATCGACAAATATAGTTCACTATTAGAAACAGGTGATAACAATATGACTAAGGTCATAGCGACGGTCGTGAACGCTGCGGGCAAGACGGTCAACGCAACGATGAGTGTGCGCCCCGAAACCGTGTACACGTCCGATAATATTACGACAGTCCCCGCACCGGTGCGCGGCGATGCCGACGACAAAGGCAGGATCGAGGTAGAGGTAGACGCCAGCCACGGCGGACGGTGGGCAATCGTTTTGAATGTTGCCGGTGTTTGGGCGCGTGAAGTGCGCGGCGCGGAGCTGCCGGCCTCCGGTGACGTTCAGGTGACCTCCCTGTCGGCGTGGAATGGCGGCACCACCCCCGATCCCGGCAATCCTGGCGGCGGCGGCCAAGGCAATGCTGGAAAGATCACCGTCAGTGACGATGGTCTTACCTGGACCTACGGAGAGTGAGAAAACACAATGGCAAACGTTACTGGGTACACTAAGGCCGGCGTAGACAAGCTGGTCGCCCCGCTGTTCTCTTCAATCTCGCCTTTCATGGTCGGTGGACACTATTATTCCCCGGTCACGTATTTTTGGCCCGATTTCTACAATGAGGGCCAGGCCGGGAAGATTTCAAAGTGGACCAAGACACTGGCCTACGGTAATGCACTCGGCTATGTGATCATGAATCGTTCCACGGGCGATTGGTCCGCCAAAGACAACGATTTTCTTACGCAGGCGCAGCGCGCCAACGCTGCGGGAGCGAAGAGAGTCCTATGGTACATTCCTACTCGCTACGGTGTCGCGTCGCTCGCTAAGGATGATGCCGCTAGGAATGGCGTGCCGGACCCGGACAAGTTTACGCGCGAATACATTATGCAGTTGTGCGCCAATCTGCGTTCCCAGTACGACGGTCTTTTCCAGGGTGTATTCTTGGACGAGGTAATCAACGGTTGGGGCGCCCAGGCGGGACGCGTCGGATGGTACGGTGACCTCATCGGCGAAATTCGACGCGCCTACGGCAAGAATTTCACAATCGCCATCAACCCTGGCAGTAACATTACTGAGGCCGTGTGCGCGCTCGATTTCGACGTGTGCATGAGTTTCGAGAACACTGCCACCAAGTATTTGACGGACGACCCTAATGATCCGATTGCGAATGATGTGATGCGTGCGCAGCCTTCCACCAAGTGGTGGCATGTCATTCATGGGGTTACGAAAGAGAATTTCCGACAGGTAATCGATCGTGCCGCGTCGTTCGGCGTGTCACATTTGTATGTGACCGATGGTGAGTTTGTGCAGGGTGAGGGTGGCCAGTGGGTTCCTGAGAAGAATCCTTATCAGAATCCTCCGTCGGATTGGATCATGGAGCATGTGATCGCCTGGCATGGCGGCTACCTCAGCCTGGCTGAGCGTGTCGCCGCGTTGGAGGCAAAGGCGACTCCGGCTCCGTCTCCTCAGCCTGGCGCCTGAGTGTTTCACGTGAAACATTCCCCCTCACCGCAGAAATCGTGGTGAGGGGGAATGTTTTCGCACCCGATGCAAGAGACTATAGTCCCAGGCGCTGGTAGTTTCCTCCGTGCTCGCGAGCAATATCATCCAATACGCCCATGAGATCAGAGCGCGCATCGTCCTGAACTTCGATCGACGGAGAGTTCAGGATCGAATGAATCGTGTTATTGATCTCCCGGAATTGGCGAGCAGCGATTGCATCATGTTCTACACTGTCCCATCGCCGTGCTAGACGACGTGCAAGATCGGATGTGCTCTCGCCGCTTGTTTCATGGTAAACGCCCACAACGTTCAATGGCCAGCCCCAGATAACCCATTTACTGACAGTGCCGTCGTCGCCGTTTTCTACAGTAACATCAATTCCGACACCCTTATAATGGTTGTGCCACTTCAGATGAGCGGCCATGTGTGTTTCGTCAATGTCGCACATGTCGGGCTTCGGAAGCCACAACTGTGTGAGACTAATCTCACATTCAATCTCCAGCATTGGATTATTCGCTGTCATGAGACGCTCCGCAAAAGTAGGTTGCAGCGCATTGCAGAATGCTCCGGGCTACAGGATTCCTCGTGAGTCCACCCTGCTGAGACGCCGCGCTTCGTCGTCACCACGACGCCATCATCGGTGACCTCGATCCTCCCCGACGGAGAGTCAATGACGGTAACTCCGGCACGCTCAGAAATGCGGGGTGACGTGATCGTGTCCTGCAATTCCCTGGCAATAGTCAGCGTGATTTCCTGGCGATCAATCTTACTCATTATTCCACCTCCCGAGCAGACGGCGTAACACCGGCCTGTCCCTGATAGTGCGACCCGAGACCATTGGTGCCGTACGGCATACTGGCGGGCCTATCCAAGTCCTCGAAAGCAATCTGCGCAATCCTATCCCCCGGACGAAGAATGGCGGATTTAGCAGAATGTAGGTTGGCGATCTCCAGAGTCACGTTTCCCTGGAATCCTGGGTCAATGTATCCCGCGGACACGTGAACGAGAATTCCGCGTCGCGCCCACGACGACTTACCTTCAACCCTGGCCACTAGATCGGCGGGCACGCTGACTTTCTCCTGCGTGGACGCGAGAATAAACTCACCCGGCAACAGTTCATAACCATTCTCGTCAATGGTGACATTCTCGTCACCATGACGGTAGACGATGATGTTTTCGTCTAGCCGCACTTCCACCGACGCCGGCTGAATAGACAGCGGTTTGCGCCAGTCGGAGATGAGTTCACCCCAATCGATTCTTCGTCGAAGAGTAAAATCACTTAGCGTAGCCATTCTGGCAGCTCCCGTCTCCGTTTTCCTCAATCACATGAACTGTGTAACCTTTATCACGTAGAATCGCTTCGGCTTCAAGAGCAAGGGCGAGCTTCTCTCCCGGGATGATTTCTACCGTGTCTTCATTGTGCTCCGACAGTACGATCGCGCAGACGTACGCATCATCGTCCGATGAATCGCTATAAGTGAGCACATACTTGCCCATCTCATCCGAATATGTGCACCTAGTGAAAGAGATCCCCCCTTCCTGCCACGGACGCAGGGCAAGTGTTACTCCCTGAACAAATTGAACGGTGTGCATAAGCCCACGGATCACGACAGACGGATCGGTCGAATAACTCCTAATAGTGAAGTTACAGTCTGTGGCATGCATAAACGCAGCCGCACCCCACAGTTCGCCACATTTCGCCAAATCAAAGAAAACAATCTCAACAATATTCTCCACAACACTCACGCTTCCGGAATATAGTTGCTGAGGCGGTCATGTGAAACAGCGGACGTGAACTCTGTGAGACGGTCCCGAACCTCCCTAGCACGATCCTCCGGGGTGAGCTGCCTGTCGATAGTGTCCCAGTAGACGTTTCGCAGAAACGCGATCACCGTCTGACCTCCTCGCTCGGCGACGAGTTCACGCAAATACCACGCCGCTTTCCCCATGTCAACATTCTCGTCAGCACCATCCTTGTGACCCGCCCTGAAAATATACTTCAAAGCACTGCCAGTCAAATAGTCTTTGTCGCGAATGAAAGTGATGGGCTCGGGATTGAGGGCCGCATAATGTGGCGGGTGAGTTACCTCGTTCTCATGCACATTATCCTCGACACATCCACCGCCCTTCTCTGTGACATAGAGAGTGTCATCACACAAGGTCAACTCATAGCGCTTCTCGTCGAAAGACAAGAATCCTTCTCCACCCTCTTCGGTCTCATACCATATGCACCATTCGCCAGTAAAATACCTAGATGCTCTTCCGATGGGCGCTTCATAACCGTCGGAGACATGGAGACGAATTAGTTGGCCTGCAAATTTCACCTCATAGTCGTTATAAGCCCAATAAGGACCGATTTGCTGCCAATACCAGCCATCGCGCCTATGCTCCAAAGAGAAGCGACGACGACTCCAGCACGCTACTCGCCGTTTATTGGCAAAATTGTGGACGTGCGCCTCCCAGAACCCATCATGCTCCACTACCTTCGAAACGTACTCGTACGTGCTGTCCGGGTAGTAAATCTTCTCGTACTCATCATCTACAGGTGATACAACATAATCTCCTCTCTCCGTCTGGGTAATCGAATAATCGCTGTACTTGAAATAGTGTCTCCGCTCTACACCGCCATGAATAGAATCGAAACTAATCCCCTTGTCGTCGCCGGTTTGCGCTATGATTCTCTCTCTACTACCGTCCGGCAAGTACAGCCAAACCTGTCTCAAAAACACCGTGTCCATAGCCGTTTCACGATACTTCAGTTACCGAGAGTGCCGATCGTGGCAAAGTAGGCGAAAAACACCTGAAGCCACCAAAAAGCACGCCACGCCAGAGACAGTCCAATAACACCAACAATGAGGGCGACTGCACCCATGGCCATACCTTCACCCGTGGACCGCGGCTTGCGAAGCCATGCCACGAAACGATTCGTAGGACGCGGGGGCGCCATCACACTGAGCGGCACAGACAATGCGGGCGGCGCCGGGGCGGGCGGAGGCGGCGGAGGTGGTGGGGTAGGTGCACTAGCCGCGGGCGGAGGCGGTGCAGGAGTCGGCGCAGACGGGGCACTCGAAAAAGTAGACATAATAGTTTCCTCACTTTCCGTTCAGTTCTGCCATGAGACGGTTGGTCCAACCGTCGCTGTAATTGAAATTCGTACGCTTAGTGTGGCGTGTGCTCTTGATTCTCTTCGCTCTGTTCCTTTTGTGCTCCTGAAACTCAATCGTCTTGCGACGAACCTCGTCCTCGCGTCCATCCATGCGCTGGATTGCTGGGTATTTCATGATTTGACCCACTCGATCTCGTTGCCGAGAAGCCCACGCAGATCATTGATCAGATTACGCGCGTTCCCGAACTCCTCCTCGGCGATATCGAAAACTCGGTAGACGTTTCCTTCGGTGCAGACCACTAGGAAGGAATCGTTGGCGCATTGGGGGATGAAAACATTGCGGACGTTTCCGATGAGGGCGGGCCGCTGAACGGGAATGGCCTGTACGAGGTCGGCGCCGGTGAGAATTGCGACGGCGGTCACTCGCTCAACTGGGATGCCTCGGAATTCGTTCTCGCCTTTCTCGTATCCTTTTGCGGGGAAGTGAATCTTGGTGCCTTTCAGGTTAGTGAATACGGCACCTCCTGTGGTCTTGCATGATCCGTATCCCGTGCGGCGGCGTGCCATGATGATCCTCTCCTCAAAATATATGTGTGTGTTGGTGATGGGGTGGGTGGGTGGCTCATCGTCCGTGATGGGCCACCCACTGTTATGTGTGTGTCAGTTCTCCAGCCACCAATCTGCCAGATAGGCGATAATCTCGTCAGTCAGAGCGGAAAGTCCCTCGTGGACGATAGTGAATCCATCGACATCGTACTGCCAGAGTCCCCAGGAGACGACGTCCTCGCACACGTGAAGTCCGAGCGTCTGCCCACCATCGGCGGTGGCTCGCTTGAGGCCTATGATCTCGCCGGTCTCGTCTACCCAGTAGTCCGTGTCGCCCCACGCGTTGGCGGCGGCGCCGACGGCGTAGGCGATGTCAGTGTCGGTGACGATGTTCTCGGCGGTGGTGGTCATTGTCTTATCCTCTCTATCTTGGCTGGGTGGCTTGTCCTCCCTGCCGATGTCTCAATCATGCTCCCCCGTGCCCCATGGGTCAACCCACATGAGCGGTGGCCTATCTCACAAAGTTGTGCGTGGCATACGTTGACAACATGGGGTGTGCGTGGTATACGCACGCGCACGTACCTACATATGCCGAGAAGACACTCAGACGTCCATGATAAAATTAAAGCCACCGAAAACCTTTACGAAAGGCGGTGCAAAATTGGCAGATTCCGTCACAGAATATGCTGCGTCGGAAATGAAATATTGGTGCACCACAGGCGACTACGGGGGCACCGGTTATGCCCAGGATAACCGGTGGACCTGTTACTGGAATTCCAATGATGCCGGCTGGAAAACGGGCCCCGGTGACATGGATTGCAGTAGCGGCGTAGCAGGCGCCTACAATATTGCATTCCACAATGTGTGGGGAACCGGCTGGGATGATCCGATCATGTTCCCGCGGACTGGCGAAACATGGACCGAAACCCTGAATTCTTTGGCCGCGAATCGCGGTTTCATGGATATCGGGGACACGTGGTACGGGTCCACGCCGTCGGGAGGATTCCATGTCGGCGACATGGTCCTGAAGACCACAGGAGACGGCGGACATGTCGCAATGTGCGTGCGCGAAGATGACGACTCATTCAACGCAGGCGACCCGCTCCTCGCTGAGGCGTGGATTAACGAGAATGGCGAAATCTCGGAAGGTCAGATGGGTGACCAGACTGGCTACGAAACGCACGTAGTCCGGTACAGTAGTCACCCGATGACTGTCGCGGCCTCATGGTCCACATGCATCCGTTTCGGAAAGCGAACCGACTCTGATAACGGGCACGAGTCCGCCGGATCATACCGCCTTTCCTCAATTCAGGAGGCCGTCCTCAGAGCCGCCGACGCGGAGAATTGCCCGTGGTGGGCCGCCCTGGCGTGCCTGTGGATGGAGACCGGCGAGCGTGGCGCAAACATTTACGGGCACGACGCCAATGGCGCCGGCCCGCACGGCGAGGAAGTGACCGAGGAGAATTTCCGCGAATTCTTGGCGGCAATTCGAGACGGCGAAAACTCGAACGGCGTGGGGCCGTTGCAGATCACGTATCCGGGTTATTTCTTTGATGACCCGGATCGTGAATGGTGGATGCCGGAGAAGTCGGCTGAGGTCGGCTGCCGTATTCTTCGCGACCTTATCAACGCCGAAGGTGACAGCTATGAAGCGTTGAAGCGCGTTGGGTCGCGGTATAATTCAGGGAATCCGTATGACGCGTACGAGTCTTATGGGATTCTTTTCAGTAATCGTTGCAAGTCTTGGTATGATTATGGTCGCCCTTCCGGGGGTGCCGGAGAGGAATTTTGGGATATGAGCGAGGGCGTTGATCTGCTCAGGGAGATTCGCGATCTTTTCCGTAGTGGAAAGGCGGGGGATCATTTCGCGGGCGACATGAATTGGTATGCCAAGGCTACCTACGAGGAGGTTAAGTCTATTCACGCGTCCGTGGATCAGATTCTGCATTCTGTGACTCCGGGTCAGGAGAATGTTCGTGAGGCTGGCGCGATTTATGGTGCCGTGAACGAGATTCGTAAGGCTGTGTCGACGCCGTCGTCTTTGCAGGCGCATGATGGTGTCGCAGAGTCTCCGACTCCGGAGTCTCCTGCCCCGGCTCCGGCTCCGGAGCAGAATTCCTGACGCGACATGTTGGTGTTCTATCGTGGCGTATTCGCTTAGTATTATGCTGAGTGTTACGTCATGGTGAATGCGACATACGGGGAGCTTCACTCTCTTCCCTCTCCGTGATCTCCTGTGGCAGTGGTAGAGCAAGTCTCCGGACGGTCAATGAAAGATCGTCCGGAGACTTGCCTCTGTTGTGTGCTATACTTTCCTGCGTACCGCTTATCAGGTTAATACACAAATATTTTCCTACGCGTTCCGACGGTGCAATAAGAGAATACTATCGCCCTCATGTTTTCCTACACACATAACCCGACATGCTCCAGGAATCGGCATGAGGGCGATAGTATACAATCCATCTAATGAAAGTGAAAATTAGGGTGACTAAGTCACTTTATGTTGCTACTATTTTTGCGGCCGTCATGGTGACGGCAAACACCTTGCTCATGGTGTATGAAGATTACATCAATGGCACTATGAATGTGACTCGTGATTCTTTGTGGTGTGTTGGTGCGATCATTCTTTGGGCCAGTGTGCGTACCGTCCGGTTTATGCGGACTGTCGGCTACCATCCGGGCTTCCATAGAAAGTAACTAAAATATAACATTCTCCGCCTAGCAACGATGATTGCTAGGCGGAGAATGTTATATAATACCTATTGCAGCTCTGCCAAAACAACCATAATAAAAGAGGACATTAGATACGCGATGCTCAATTTCTTGAACGATGTTCTCTCCGACGCCACCCTAGTGGCCTTGGCTGCTCTCACTGGCACAATATTCTCGAACGTAACGCAACGCAAGAATGCTCGCGACCAGGAACAGATCTCAATCCTGGACATCACCGTCCGGTCACTTTCTGAGAGAGTGACGGCCCTGGAGGCCAGTCTTGCGGCCGCCGAAAGAGCCGCAGACCTAGCAGAAGACGGCCGCCGTCGGGCAGAAGTGAAGTGGTGGGAGGCCGTCTCTTTCGCGCACACTGTTCTCGATTGGGGTAGGTCCCTGAAAATTCTGATACCATCTGATAAAGAGGACTCAATCCCTACTGAGCCTCAAATTCCGGATTCCATGAGGTGATTAATAAACATGTTTACTCCTGAGGTCCGCAAGGCCCTTTACGCCCTGCTCACCGCCGTTCTCGGTGTTTTCGCCGCTTTCAATGTTATTTCCGCTGACCAGGCGTCTCAGTACGCTGACGCTGTCACCCAGATTGTTGGTGCTCTGACCCTGGCGCTGGCCACGTATCACACTCGTCCCGGCGCGGCCGCTGGCCGCCACGCCGCCGGTGAGGGTGAGGCCACCGAAGACAAGGTCGCCTGACCTCCGCCTTTTATAAAACACCACTGCCCCCTACCGGATAGTCGGTGGGGGGCAGTGGTGTTTCACGTGAAACACAGAGTGAATGTTTCACGTGAAACATTCACCGTCGCTCCTGATCGCTCCCAACGATGCGGGCGATCACATCCTCGTCGTGGCGTTTAGTGACTGCCCACAGGAAGAGATGCCGCCCCGCATCACGCGCGTCGTCCGCATCCGGCTGGCCCACGGCGGTTCCGGTGGGCCAAAAACCAAGAGACCTCAAAACATGGTCGGGCATCGTAGTTTTTGCCATTGCGGGAGTCTGCCACACGATATCCCCGAGCTCCCACGCCAGTACAGCATTGATTTTCACTGGGGTGAGGTCTGCAAGAAAATTGTTGCCAGGTCGAAGATCAAACTGTTCGCACACGACGATATCTGGAGCGAATTCGTTTCGTGCGGCCAGAATGTCGTAGACGCTAGCCGTCCAATGCTCATACTTGAATTGTTGAACGTGAATGATTGAGAATTCGTGGTCGTCGTAGAATTCTCCGATGACGATTCCTGTTGATTTGCCGGGATCGACGGCCATCACCCGCTGCATCACGCCTTTCCTCCTTTCTTCCGTAGATTACGCCGCGACTTGTTCACGGTAGCAATATTCTTCACCGTGTCCGAACACACTCCGTCCACCTTGAGCCACAGCGTATCCGGCGCCATCGGCTTGCCGCGTCCCTTTTTCAGAGTCCACGGCGTATCCGGGTCATCCGGGAACGGCAGATTCTTATAGCACCATATTGCACAATCCTGCGGGGAATCGAAATGGAAGTCCTCTTTCGGAATGTATCTTTTCAGGTCATAAATGCGTCGCATGAGCGAGGGGGTGAGCCATTTCGGTAGTTCCTTGTACATGCGAAGCGATGAGCTAGTGCACGGACAATTCACAGGTTCACCGCCGATGAAACGCGAGACACGAATCCACCTCTCTTCCCCGCAATTCACACAACGCATATGAAAATACTTATGGTGATCGCTCATGAACCTGTACTCAGGGGACGTAACCTCCCACTGTCGAAAGCGGCGTCCCACCATTTCCGGTTCCTCCCCGGTCAAGTTTTTGTTTACTGGCTTGACCGGATGGAGGATACGGCGGTTGCGTCCTTTCTTTCTTGTCTTGGTGCGAATGATAGAGATTTCACCGGGACGAAATACTCCGTTCTCGGTCGCGAACTCCCATTCGAACACAACCGATGGGTTGAATTCGTTATAGCACCACTCGATAGCCGACGTCATGCCGTCGAACTCAAAATTATCTACCCCGTTCTCCTCTCGCCACGCCCAAATATTGAGGCGGATATCGTTGTAGGAACGGCTCGGCATGAGTGTCTCATTTGCTTTGCGATGGTAGCGCAAATACGGCATATCCGGTGTATGGTCCAGTGCTACGTCAAGGTTGCATGGGGCGATTGGCTTGCTAATGTCAGGGCGCACGAAACGCCATTTCTTGTCCTCGGGGACCTCCAAATAGGTGAAGCACCATTCCAGGGCATCATCCACGGAAGGGAAAAGGAATTCCCCACTGGGGACACTTGTTTGAAGCCGTTCCAGTCTGTTAGCGGCTAGTCTGTACAGCTTGTATGATGGTTGCATCATTCGTGTTTTCTCTCTTCTCTTATTTGATTGAATAGCGGGGGCGGCAATACTGCTGCCCCCGCTATTCAAATCATGCGACCGCGCGTGTCAGAAAACTACCGGCGATGCAGTCGCATTATTCCTCTTGGCCTCGAAATCAATGGAAGAAATCTCAGCCCTAGGAGGCCAAAAGGCGGGCTTCGGTGCACCGTCCTCGCCGAGGATTGTAATCCCGTTCTCGTCCTGCTCGTATACGGGGCGACCGTAATCGTCCAAACGAGGCCTGGGCTTGCTCATTCGCGTCACCAATGTTGCGTGAACACCATCCAGATTCTCGCACACCCGCTTCACGGTCGCATCGATCTTATGCGGTGAGAGAAGATCGGCCCTCTCCCTGGCGTCGGCCGGCCACAGACCGGCCGCACTGAAGTACTTCGGAATGTTGAAATGGATAAAAGTCTTCCCATTCTTGTTGATAGTGAAAACTGTGCGGTCGGTGAGGGCCTTTCCGGCGTCCTCGTCGTCTCCGTCGATCATCCAATCGGTAACAAGCATTGGCCTGCCGCTCTTGGACGTGGTCATTTCGGCCTTAGTGATGAACGCCGAGTGCTTTCCGGGCTTGGGCGGCTCGAAATTGCCGCCACCTGTGGCGACTTCCAACGACGAAAGGTCGGTTCCGAAATTGAAGCCAGTTGCCATAATTATTGCGCTCCTATGAGATGGTGGTAAAGAATTGCGGGTGTCAGTTCTCGCCGTCGGCGGGCTTGCTGCGGAGTACTTCCCTGATCGCGTCGGCGGCGATAGCGAGAGTCTCGGCGGTGACGCCACGGTCTGCGGTAACAGTGATCTTAGCCATAATATGTTTCTCTCTTTCTATGTTTGGTTAGTGGCTAGTGATGTAATTGTGAATCTTGGTCATGCTCGGATTCCCCATCGCTGGCGGGAACCCGCGCGTCTGTTGCTTTGTCACAACGTTCGGCTTGCGAGTGTACAGGACTGGCACAGTGATCTCTTCACCGTCCCCATTGTCCACGTTCGCCCACTCCATGTAACCCACGAAGTTGAATAAAGCGGGGATGCGCTGCCCAGACTTTTGTCCTTCAAAAGACGGGGCAATGAACGTTTCCCCGGTGACTTCATTGCTTTCGCGCGCGGAGTGTGTGATAGCAATGAACGAAATGTCGGGGGCGTCCAAGAATACGCTGATCGCCTTCAACAGGGAATCGTATACTGCCCGCCATTTCGTCCAAGTATCATTCGACACAGCCTCATAGTGGGTCAGAATGAGTTCCTGGCACTTATCTAGTGTGTCGAACACGACAGTCTTGTAGGGGAATTCTGCAAGATTGCGTGCAATATTGTCGCAAAGATTGGCGCAATCAACCCACTTGTCGCAATGCACGACAGTAATGTTCTGCAGATTCCCCCAGTCCCGTACTGGGAGTGTGCCGGATTCGAAATCAACGTACAAGACAGGCGACATGTCGTCCACCTGTGATGCCGTGGCTGCGAGCGATGTTTTGCCGACGCCACTCACACCATGAATGAGCATGTTGAAATGATTATTCTGTTCCGGGTTCACGACCGTCATTCCGAGACGAGCAAGAGTGTCCTCGAAAGTCATGATATGTTTCGCCTCCTAACCGTTCATATTGTAGTTTTTGAATGCTTCTGTGTGGCGCTCATGCGAGCAATACCAACATAGGGGGGACGATTGGAGACTGTCAACCCCGCCTTCACGTGACCTTGCTCTCCCCCAAATGTTCTGGAGTCTCTCTACGGCCGCGACCGCAACGTCCTGCCGCCATGGGAAAGAGAACTCGCAAATACTGTCCGGCACTACCTCTACACTGCAGTCCCTTGGAAGGGCGACGATGGAACAGTGAGCTACCTCGTGTCCAAGCTGCGTGAGACCGTACCCGTAGAGCATGATCTGAAGATAGTATTTACGAAATTGGCTTCCTGCCGCCGTGTTGGCGAATCGCGGCAGACCATTGTCCCATTTGATACTCTTCCGGAATGCTGAAATTTTTTTCCGTGAGAGCAGCTTCCAGTCCAGGACCGTCGCCGCCGCAATATCGAAACGATCCACACTCCCAGAAATACGCCCATAGTCTTCAAGATCGCATACCTCCACTCTCTGCTCCACTAGAACATTCGGATCATTCTTCGTGCGCGATTCCGCGAAAGCATGAAACGCGGTTCCCAGGAAAGGCGCCAGCGGTGTACCCGTATTTTCTGTATCGTGCGGGATTCCGAGAAGCTTATCTGCGATACAGCGTTCACAATCGTCCCCGATCTCGCTTACGCCGATGCGCGTTTGCTTGTCGCGTTCGGTTGGGGCGAAAACATTACTGGCCGCTGTTGCGGCGGCCGGGCTCAAATTCAAATTTCTCCCCTTCCTGAATTGCGGCGATAGCGGCGAGCCTGACGTCGCGGTGGACTTCAATGTCTCCGCTCGCAATGTCTTCAATGAAGAATAGTCTTGCGTCGCCGGCCGGCATGATTTCGTAGACCGTGCCGCCCAGCTCCTCTGCTCGCATTGCGGCTTGTTCAAGATTCGAGTAGACCCGGTAGTCGCCTTTCTGCGACGATTCCCATATTAGGTAGACGCCCATTAGTGTTTTTGCTTCCTCTTCCCTAAGTGTTAATTGGTGGTGTGTTATTCGATTATGGTTGCTGTGAGGCCGGCCCGCTCCTCGATCGCTGTAGAAATGACGGCCGCATAGCACTGAATCCGCCAGATGTTCTCCGATCGAATGTTGGGTACGTGCAGTTGCATTGTCTTGACACCGAACTGTGTTGGCCATTTCAGGATGATTGTGCGGCCGGCGATTTCGTCAATCGTGGTGCTCTGTGTGATGCGCATAATGTTTTTCACCCCTCCTTGGTGGTGAGTTCGTAAATGTCGAGGCTGTTATTGGTGGCCATGCCGCGCACAATGTTAATGTTGTCCGCCGTGACATGGATGACATTAATGTCTGAGTGTCCATCGTTCACTGGGGCAACGATCAGAAAATTCCTGCCAACCAATTCACTGTCGTCGGATACGAGAATGTTCCTGATAGTGCCTGTCATGCGGCGTCGCACTAGGCGAATGGCCGAGCTGTCGCGTGTTTCTGTCTTCATGGCATTTACTGTATACGCGTGGCGGTGGTGTACGCAACCCATGTGATCGTGGCGTCTATCACATCTCATATGAGGCCGCTCTCACGCAGACGCTCATACCCCGCCGCCAACCTGGGCTCCACGGCCGTCACGTCAACAGTGTTCTCACACTGCAAAAGAAAACGATTCACTCTCTTTGTTTGTCCCTTACGATTCAAACGAGCAGATGCCTGCAAATTCAAAATCACACTATTATCCTCGCTCAACCAGATCTCAGTGTTGCAAACATTCTGCAGACCATCAATCCCTTCGGCGGCGGCCGCAATGACAGCACACAGGACCCGCGGCCCGTCGGGCTCCAAAAATCGCCGCCACTCGTCATGGTAGTCACTGGACAACTCGACACTCTGATAGCCGGCATCAGCCAGTCGCTTCCGCAGCGTCGCCATGAACTTACGCGAATGACACCACAGAATAACCCTCTCGTCGGAAGGCAGATCAGACAGAATGTCGAGGGTGGCATCAATCTTCGATGACCCACGCTCCTCGAATTCAACACTATCGCCCATGATTCTCATCGGTCCGAGAGTGATCTGCCTGAGCCTCCCGTCGAGAACGGCGGCAGACGAGGCCACGCTGGCCCCACCATCCATAATCGCCAAACGATGATCCACAAACTCCCGATACATCCTCCACTGTTCGCGCCGCATCCCACAGGCGACGCGTTGAACATTTACGGGAGGGAGGTCTCCGAAAACCTCACTCCCCCGCATCGCAGACCAATTTTCACCCATGGAATCGCGTAGGGCGCCAGGGTTCCTCTCGCCACCATAAATCCTGGCATACGGAGACGCCGCAAAAGGATTGAATTCAGAAACAAAAAACTCATCCGCAAACCGGTAGAAACTACGGTCCACGCTATCCGGGTTCAGGAATTTGAGGACACCGTAAATGTTGACGGGTTTATTGCCGGCTGGCGTACCCGACAGGCCGAGACGGTACTTTGACTTCAATGCTTTTGCGGCCCGGAAAGATTGGGTGCGGTGATTCGCGATACGGTGAACCTCGTCCACGACCACCATATCGAATGCTTTCTTCGAGAAAGAAACGGTCGGCCATTTCTTCGCTTCTGCCGCCTTCCCCAAGGAAACCAATAGCTCAAAATTAATAACCCACCAACCATCCTCACCAGCCAGCGTGTTTTCAATGTTGGCGCGCCCTGCCTTGGTGGTACGTGACAGCACCCTTGCTTCCTGACCGGTAATGGTCTCGATACTGGCCTGCCATGACGGGATGACGCGTTTCGGGCACACAATGATGACTCGTTTGTCTGCGTCGAGTTTCTGCGCGGTCCAGATGGCGCCGTATGTTTTGCCGCAGCCGGGTTCCCATGCCAGCAAAGCACCACCGCCGTCTCGAATCGCGGTGACGGTACGGTTGATTTCTCTTTCCTGCGCCCCAGTGGGGCGAATGTTAATCATTGAAGTTCGTCCAAACGATCACTAGAAGACAAATCGTGAGTGTGAACACTAGTAGTATCACTTGTTTTCCTCTTTTCCATGTAGTGAACCCCGCCCCACCATTGTTGGCGGGGCGGGGTTCGTCATGGTGGTCAGTGGGCGATGGCGTGACGCTGCACGGCGTCCCAGTAGGCGTCCTCGTCCACGTCCACCACATAGTAGGGGGTGCCCGTGGTGGAGAAGTACTGTCCGATCACGTCGTCGGCGATAGCGGCAACGTCGTAGTCGTCCACATTGTCCAGTGTGGGGATGATGTCGAACTCGACGACGTCATTCCGAGTGCTGCGACGAGTGACGATGTTCATGATTTTCCTCTTCTCTCTGTACTGTCACCGTTCCTCGGTGACGGCTCTAGTATAGGCAGACCGTACATGCCCTCGTCAACCCCACCGGAAGTGACTCCGCTCACACCTCTAGGTGGAGGAGAGACAACGCCTCGCCCACAGCAGCACTCACGTCGCCACCGCACTCCAGGAGCCTCATGCAATCGAACACCGTGTGCGCCCGCCCGTCCGCGAGCGGATCATCCGCATGATGCGAGAAGACCAGACCACTGTCCAGCATCGTCACACCCGGGGCCGTGTCGCCACCCCACACATATCGCCATCGTCGCCCCACCCGTTCGTAAGGCCAACCAAACAAACGGACAAGATCATTAAACCCATACTTTGAATTGAACTCACCAATCACACCACCATAACCGCCATCCGGCACAGAAGACAAAGAAACATCATCGTTTTTCTCCTCGTACCCAATATTCTCCAACCATTTATCAACACTCAAACGGGCACCGTCAATGAGCCAATGACGCACTCGCAGCCCGAGGCGATGCGACGGTAGGAAAAAAGCTCGGGACGCCTCAGCGCACGACCCGTCCCACTGGGCCACCGGCCCCAACACGCTAAAACACGTCCGGCCGATCGCCTCACATTCTCCCGCGGTCATGCTGCGAGTGCACGGCAGAACAACGCGGAAACGCGGAGACGGGAAAGACGACGACGCCGTCTCCCACACAATGCCAGCAAGATTCGCTGCCCGCATACGGTCCCCGACGAAATCTTTTCGTGATCCGTGATCCGCGTCCAAAACAATGGCGGACCGGGACACGAAATTCCTCTTCTGCCGTCTACCCCCTGAAAGAATGCCAGCGAAAAAGGCGGGGGCATCATTCTTCTCGCATTTCGAGGGCGCCTCACACAGGGCAGCAAAATCATTAAGATTCACGTTAGTAGCACGCCACCCTGTGATGGAGCGAACACTGCCCGCTACCATCACAGGGAAACGCACCCCGAAAACATCACTCACTGTACGATGGTTCCGCTATCTGATCCCGCAAAATCGCCTCCACGAGATCATTATCCACAATCGCACCTTCGGTACGAAATTTCACGCCCCGACGAAGAATATACTGCCGATACTCCTCCACGCTTCGCGGAGACAGATTCTTCGCCTCCAACACTTGATAAAGGCGCGTCTCGGTCGGCGGATTACTACTGAAATCATCCACCATACGCGTCAAATCCGGAACAAAAACATAATCGACCATTTTCAAAGCGTCAGGAAGCCAGAAATCGGCGGCCAGGCTGAAAGCTTTCCTCACAGCTGACGATGACACGCTCATCTGCTGCTCAAAAAGAGACAGAATAGCAGCCACACGCATAATATGATTCCCCATACGGTCAATGACCGCCTGCACCGCCCGCCGGAAAGGCGACTCTCTTGCCGCCTCCCCACCCCAGGCTCGCATCGTTTCTACCCAAACATTCCGTGCGGACTCAGTCACAGTCATAGCCATTGGCGTGTTGACAGGCCAAAACTCTGTGGCACAAGTAACAGTACCACGGAATTCATGCTGCATCATACCCAGCATTGTCGAAATGCGCTCGGAAGCATGCTCAACAAAACCATCACCATCATGTGCGCTCCGGTCATTGTTGGTGACCCATCCGAAAGACGAAGGATCAGACTGGCGATCCTCTTCATCCAACGCGAAAAGAATGCGCGGTCCCCATCCCGTCTCAAACAAGGATTGCGACATATTATCGACTACGTCGCCGAGAATCCCGGTGCCGCAGAAAGCAAGAGAATGAGGAACTCTCTCACTATCCGCACGCCTGACGCCGTCATCACCGACACGCACAGACTCGACCGTTTTGCCCGAGTAGACGTCGGTCAGGAATCCGATAAGCCCACTACGATAACCCTCACCCTGTGATGCGGAATACATGTTCTGTAGTTCGTCTACGAACATGATAGACGCCCCGCCAGCCCGTTGCGCCATCCTCAAATTCAAGCCCTCGGCCGTCACATTCGACCCGAACAAAACATTCGCCATAAGAGACCGCTCACACGGGCTATTACCGATACTATTCAGCAAATCTTTACGATCAGCCTCGAACTCGATGATGCGATTATTGATATCGTCCCGCTCTGTCCGGTACTCGTCAACATCAATACGCCCGCTCTTCCTCTCTAGGGATTCCAGGCGACGGAACAGCATATGAAGTGCCGAATCCACCTCCTGCACGGCCGCCAAAGACTGAGACGAATCCCACCTGAACGCCCCCACACAATCCTCGAAAAAACTACGCACCAAAGACTGTGCCGTAGTCTTCCTCGAAAGAGTAGACGCCCCCAGGCAGTGCGAATACAAAGTCAACGGCACCATGTTCTGTGCGCTAGCAGACAGATGAGTCCTCGCAGACAGTGGCGCGGACACCATCGTCAGGAAAGTCGTCCACAGAAACCTGGGCGGCGTCTCCGGCGACCTGGACAGCAAATAGTCAATAACCCTGTCAGCGAACCAATCGGAGTGCACTCCCCCTTCCGGGGACTGGAACTCGTAATCCGCAATCTTTTCAACGCTCAATCGCCTTCCTCCTCTGCATAGGCAAGAAAACTATTGAAAGTGCCAAGAATCTCGTCGCCGTCGAAAGTGTAGCCGACGTCGAATATAGGGCCCCAGTAACGGTTCGTCTGTTCGAAAATCGTCGCCTTGTACCCGCGCACAGTGTCCGCTTCGAAAACAAACCTATGCTCGGACGATGCGACGACAATGTGAATGCTGTTGTTCCAGGCGCTTACTTCCAGGCCGAGCGAATCGTTTCCGCCCTTGCTGGCGTAATTCTTGCACGTCTCGGTGACACGCTTCAGGAATTCCCAGTCAAATAGCTTGATCATTTGTCCTCCCATAGTTTTGTCTTGATTTCGTTGAGCAGCTCCTGAAGCTCCCATACCCCTTTTCCTCTCTCCACCGTTGTTATTGTTTTGTTCGTGTCGCGATCTCGAATGCTCACCGAATACTCGCCACCCACAACGTTGAGAGTGCACCCGCATCGTTTCCCGATGACGTCCAAGTAGAGTACGGACAGATCGCTGTCTACCCTGGCATCCTCCCTAACGTCTAACAGGGCGGACTCGCAGCACGGGTCATTGAGCATCTCCGCCACGAATTGGGTCACGATGGGACGCAGCTCATCGTCAATCATGACTCCCACCCTCCATCATGCCAGCCAACTCCATGAAGAGATTCACAGCATGGACAATGGTGGCCCGATCGGCGGCACGCTCATCCAAAATGACATGATTCGATATCTGAACAACACGCACCCGCCAGCCATCATCCTTCGTGATAACAATTCTAAAGACGGTCCTATTGACGGGATTCCTGGCCGTCGCCTTGAACAGAACCCCAAAAAGACGGCCGCCTTCATTGTTGCCATGCAAAGCGGTGATCGAACACTGAGGCCACTGGACTAAATCGCCGACGCAACTGGCAAGGAAAGAGAACACCGACCCATCAATACTGGAGTCACTCATTGCCGGCCGCCTTACTACGGTTCGCCGCGACAATCAAAGCACGGCGGACGAACTCACCAACACTCTCCGGAGGAATCGCGATGCCCTTCCGCTTAACGGACCTCGCTCTCACCGTGTCGCCGGCGACCACGATGCGACAGGTGCTGCCGATAGTGATGATGCCGCCATCGTAAATCTTGCGGGCGGGCGCATGTACGTTGAACTCGTGGCGACGCCCGTCAATGTTCCACTCACGGACCGCCTGGGCGATAACCGTCTCAAAAACTGTACCCATAGTTATGCTTCTCTTTCCCATGTTGTGACGGATACTACTGTTCTATTGATTGTGAAGAGGGTTAAATGTCAAAGCCAATCACCTCCTTCACCGGCACGCCACCCAAATCACACAAATCGGCCAACCAATCCAGCGCATCCGACCGGGCACACTCCCACGTCGACAAACCCTTATCACTGCCCCGCATTTCTTCCAAACAAAGAATGAAATCGTACGCCAGACGGGCAGCCTCCTCCTTCCTCTCACACCGCCTGATATGCTCACGAATCCACCTGGCCGCAACGGCCGTATTCTCACCGACAGTAGAAATCTTCCTCCACCATGCATCCGCCGTCGTCTCTTTCGCACTGAAATACCACGCTGTCGGCCTACCGTCATCGAAAACATACGCCTCAACAATGCCGACCTTGGTATCCCAAATAATGACAGTAAAACCATCATCATCATGATAGTAGGACATAGCAGGCGGCATATTCTGGCGAATAAACCCCACCTCAACGTCCAGATCGGTCACACCTTCATTGTTGGGGCCATCGTATTCAAACCAAAGCATTACTCTTTTCCTCTCTTCCTCGGAATTGCGGTGAGTCAGACGATCGCACTGCCAAGAATCTGCCGAATTAGAACACAAAACCAACCCCATGCCTTATTAGCGGCGTCCGACCGGTCAGGGGAATCCAACGCGCCAGGAGCAAGCTTGACACCATTCCCATCCGCTCCCACAGCAATCTGCCCAATAATCTCACCATTGAAATAAGCAACAATCAAAGAATCCCCCGCCGTCGCAAGAGCGATACCACAAGCGTCCCCCTCCGAAGCGAGAGTATCCATGACCGAGGCGCCTATAACAAGACGGTCGAACATCTCCCGCACACTATCCGCAATGTTCTCATTACGGGTCACACCAATATTGGTCCTCCACTGAAGAGTTTCAACATTGTCCTCGGTCAACGCGACCTCACCGGAAACGAACATCATCTCACCCATCGGATTCGTGTAAACGTGGAATCGAATTGAATGCGTGAGAGGCCTCACCGGCCTCCACCGGGTAGCATCCTCAACGGTGGTGCGGGCATGCTCGATAACAGGATCATGGGTGAGATCATTCACAAAGTGGTCCCAGATGGGGCGCTTCGACGCGTCCTCCCCAATGAACGGGGCAACGTCAAGCTTGGCGCCGCTTCGCCTCATAGCAACCATCATGGTGCCAATCGTCGCCCCGCCAGACGAGATCACCAGAGTCGAAAACTCATCCTCATCAACATGGAGACCATGCTCCTCAGCCAGGGTAAGAATACGATCATAAATTTTCGCCACACCCACCATGGAAGCCAGTGCCTCATTGGAGAAACGATGGTCGCCCGGAAATTCGGGCATGTAGACGGGTACAAGACGATCGGACAAAAGAATGTCCTCCTTGTCCATTATCTGCGTTGTGCCGTCCAACCAAACGCCCCGCGACCAATTCGTGACGTCAATGGTGAAATGCGCGTCGTAAAACATGATATCCTATTCCTCTAGCGTTTGTGTTGTCAGAATTGCGAGGGTTACCGTACCCCCAGTGCGCCCCACAGGGTCCAAACGATCCCCACGACACCGAGTGTTCCGACAATGGCGAGGCACGATGCGGTCAGGTAGATGATGGTGGCCAGGATGATTTCGCTGCTTCGCTTCAAAGGGCGGCGAGTAGCAACGTTAGTGCGCTTCGGTGCCGCATGCCTCATGGTCATGGTGTCCTCTCTTTCTCTGTGATGGTCTTGGATGTGTTGCGGTGGCGTCCGCCCCGTCTGACGGACTGCTGTCTTGCTCCCGATAGCCTTAACTCTAGCCCTGCGACGTTCGCTTGTCCACACCACCGAGGTGAGGCGTCCGTCACACTTTGGGGTGTTGGTTCCCGACATGCCAGCCCACCGCCCGGAACACTAGGTGATGGGCCACACATAGTCACATCCTCCGTCCCACGATCACACGAGACCGAAGAAGTCAAGCTAGATGGGCCGGCATGTCACTGGTCACGCCATCTCACACAACGTCAATACCATTCTCCTCCAACACACTCCCAACCTCCTCAACATCCTCCACATTCACGCCGGCAACACTGATGCCGCACTCGATCCTGCCGTCACTATGCTCAATGATTTCGGCCTCAAGCGTGACACGGTTCAACCCAAAAACAATTTCCCTCCCCAATAGTGCGATGGGGCGCACGTCCACATATCCCGTGGCGCGGAGAATGTCGAGGGCACGGATCATCGTGTCGGCTCCACGTGCGACATTGGCGAGCAGCGCCGTCATATATTCAGGTGTTTCTCTCTTGTCGGCGACACTCACCATGTAATCCGTGCCGTCCATGTGCTCGACCAGAATTGCGAGGCGCGCCGGGGAGTCGCCTGCCGGCTTCGTAAGCCGGCGCACGTCCATGTGTCGGATGAGCATTCCCTCGTCCAGCGTGTTGTCCATTGTGCATGTCCTCTCTTCCTTGCGTGCACCAACCTTCGCTGATGCGTTCACCTTAGAAGGTCGGGGTGTGGTGCTGTCAACCCCAGCGCATGTGAGCTGTCCCTCATTCCACTCGTGGGCTTGCACTGCTGCCCCATCCGCGCCGCCATACGAGCATGAATACCTCAACTACCCCACACATCTCGCCCATCCTCGAACCCGAGACCACGATGGCTCTCATGCTCCACTACGTCGAAGACAACGAGAGCGCCGCCTATGAGTACGCGCGCGCGATGCTGCGATCCTTCATGCTCGACCTCAACTCCCGCGATGCCCTCCGGCTGGTGCGCGACATTGTCACCGAGTCCACGAACGACATTGGGGAATTCGAGGGAGAGGAGACGGCGGCCCGGATCGACGTCGCACTGCGGCGACTGATCGACCGTCCCGAGGTAGACGAGGTCCCACCTCCTCGTCGAAGGTGGGACCTCGTCGGCATGGTGCGCCTACTGCGGAAAGGCGGTGTGTGTGGTGTCGGCCACCGCGCAGTATCGATCTTTCACAGTTTCCGTTAACCTCCCGTTCATCTTGTTCACCTCTCGTTTGCTTTCTACGCATGTGGGTTGTTTGCTAGCAACTGGCTTTCTAGGGCAGAAACACCTGTTTGTGTTACTACAGTGTTGGTGTGTGTCGTCACACTTTTCGCCTTGCAACAAGACTTCCTGCCGGAATGTTTTCGTTGATATTGCAGTGAATAGTCCGTGTTGCAGTTCGTGTGATGGCATGGTTTCGGTAGATGCGTTTGACCTCGTATGCTACACTCGAGTAGACGAATCGTCGAAGACGATCTGCGGCGCAGCCGCTGAGGAGCCCTAGCGACGCAAGCGAGCGTCGGCGCCGCAGGGTGTTTTCGAAGAGCTCGCCACTGTGTTGGGCCCAACCTATACTCTTAAAAGAGTACTAGAATTAGACACTGTCTAGCGCAAATAGACAGTGTCTAATTAGGGAACGTGTGTTATAACGTAATTAGTGTTCAATGGTGAACATGGTGATCGTTGACAACGAACAGTGTGTGGTGGGGATAACAAACACGTGTTGTGGTGGACGTAACAAGCA
>ERZ772986.152-NODE-152-length-42212-cov-7.148991_pt1 | contig 42212 bp, 39 predicted proteins | sample MGYA00511898_ERZ772986 | MGnify/ENA primary metagenome ERZ772986 (study PRJEB29015, sample SAMEA2737934) | human oral metagenome | biome: human oral; feature: human-associated habitat; material: dental | place: China | collected 2148 ... | reverse complement strand
CCAACCACGCACCCCCAACCCCACACCGGAACACCCATGAGCATCACCGACCCCGCCCGAGAAGACACCTTCCCGGCGTCGATTGGCCCCAACACCCACCGAAAGGCATCCATGATCTCGGAATCGAAGGACCGGACCGTCGCCATTGAGATAACCGACGGCAAGGTCACGAATGTCGACATCGACCGGGTGACCTACGGGCTCATCAAGCCCGATCGTCTGGCAGAGGCCGTCGCCCAAGCCGTGCAGGGGGTGCTCGACGAAATCGGATGCCCGAGAATGGATGTCGATGCCGTCAGGGCACGCCTCGATGAGGTCACCCAGCACGTCAATCAGCAATTAGGCGCCATCTACTCCGACCGAGAGCAGATCATGTCGCAGATGCAGGAACGCGTCGATGATTCGATCGCCCAATGGCGTCGCGTCAAACAGGCCAGTGACCATGTGCGCTGAGGCGGCGCGCTCCGAGTCCTAGAGGACGACGAACGGGTGGGGGAGCACTGCACTCCCCCACCCGTTACGATCTCAGCGGGCAGCCAGCCAGGCCACCACCGCGTCGGCGAAGCGATCGGCGACCTCCGGGACGATGTCGACGAAATACGCCGGCTCGAAGGCCTCAATTTCCAGAACCATCGGATCGCGTCCCCCAGCGAGCGCCAGGTCGAGCCTGGCATAGAGGGGATGGCAGGCATCCGGCGGCCATCCCTTGGCCGCACCGATGCTGGCGAGGGCAGCCATCACCTGTTCGCCGAGGGCCATCTCGGCATCGCTCGGATGCCCCCGGGTGATGTCCTCGGTGTAGCTGCCACCGATGTAGCCACCGCCGTGGGTGAGGATCGGTCCCTTGTGGAAGGAACCGGCGAAGGCCCCGTTGAAAAAGATCAGGGCATTCTCACCACCCTGCACCACGTCGGCGATCGCGGGTTGAACCAGCACCGCCTTCCCGATGGCCAAGATGTGCCCGGCCAATTCAAGTGCCGCAGGGTCATCGGCCGCGAACCACCCGGTATTCGCCGAACCAGCCGAGACCGTCGGCTTCACGATGGCATCGCTGCTCCCCAGCTTCCCAAGAGCCGCCACGACGGCATCGCGGGTTTCGCAGATCTCGAAAGGGGCACACGGCACCCCGGCCTCGGCAAGATCAACCAGGTAGCGCTTGTCCATGTCCCAGCGAATCAACTCGGGCGGGTTGAGCACGGGTACTCTGGTCGAGACGTCGTCGAGCCAGGTCATGAACTCCTCAACCCGGCCTGGGTAGTCCCACGGAGACCGCATGATGGCCACATCGAAGTCCTCCCAGGCCACCGCAGGATCATGCCAGATGGGGGTGCTCACCTCCAGGCCGCGGTCGCCCAAGCGATCAGCCAGGATGCCGATATCGCGTTCCTGATCACCGAGAAACCGTGCGTCGGTGGTGACCAGGGCGACGCGTTCAGCACTCATGTCTACCTTCCGGTGCTCACAGCCGTGCTAGTACCGGCGTTGCGGCGCCTGCGGGAGTGGATGAGGTAGGCAACGATGATGAGCAAGAACCAGATCGGGGTGACGAAGACTGCCCTGCGGGTCTCCTCCTCGAAGCACAAGATGACGACGCTGGCGAGGAAGAAGAAAATGACGATCCATGCCATGACCACCCCACCGGGCATCTTGAAGGTGGACTTCTCGTGCAGTTCGGGGTATTTGCGCCGGTAGACGACGTAGCAGATCACGATCAGACACCAGGTGAACAAGAAGAGCAACGAGGCAACCGAGGTGACCAGGGTGAAGGCCTCGATGATCGTGTCGGAGGTGTAGAGGAAGACAACACCGCCGAACAGCATGATGCAGGAGACGATGAGCGCGTTCTGTGGGACGTCCCGCGTGGAAAGTTTCCCGAACCCCTTCGGCGCCTGTCCATCACGGGCTAGGCCATACATCATCCGGGATGTGGAATAGATGCCGGAGTTGTCCGAGGAAGCCGCTGCGGTCAACAGCACGAAGTTCATTACCGAAGCCGCAGCACCGAACCCTGCCAGGCCGAAGACCGCAACGAAGGGGCTCTCGCCGGGAACCACCGAACGCCACGGGATGACAACGCAGATCGCGGCTAGGGCCAGCACGTAGAACAAGGCGAGTCGCACCGGGATGGCATTAATGGCCATGGGCAGGTTCTTCTCCGGGTTGCGGGTCTCGGCAGCTGCGGTACCCACGACCTCCAGGCCGACGAAGGCGAAGAAGGCGATCTGGAATCCGGCGAGGAAGCCGAGCGGACCGTTGGGGAAGAAACCGCCATCGTTCCATAGATTCGCGAGCTGGGCTTTGTCACCGGTGGGCCCGACAAAACCGGTGGCCAGCAGCCAAGCTGCAACGATAATCAAGGCACCGACAGCAACCAGCTTGATCATCGCAAACCAGAACTCGGCCTCACCAAACAAGCGCACGGCCACGACATTGAGGATGAACACCGTGAAGGAGAGGATCGCGGCGGGCAGCCACTTAGGCACATCGGGCCACCAGTACTGGGCGTAGCCGGTGATGGCCGCCAGGTCACCCATGGCGGCCACGATCCAGCCGAACCAGTAGGTCCATCCGGCGATGAAACCACCCGCCGGGCCGAGGATGTGTTCCGCGATATCCCGGAAAGATTTGTACTTCAGGTTCGACAGGAGCATTTCTCCCATGGCCCGCATCATGAAGTACAAGAACATGCCGATGAAGGCATAGACCAGCATGCTGGAAGGCCCGGCGACGTTGATGGTTCGGCTGGAACCCATGAACATGCCGGTGCCGATGGCTCCGCCCAGTGCCATCAGCTGAAGATGGCGGTTACTCAGACCGCGTTGCAACTCGCGGTCCTCATCCGAGGTCGCAGTGCTGGTCGCGACGTGAGGATCTGTCTGACTCACAGGGTACTCCCTTGTACGTGTGTGAACATCGAATTGAATCTCGGGGGTGGGGTCTGCTGCCTCCCGACGGGGGCATCGGCGACAAGCGGTGGATCTGATCGCTGCACTGCCGATCAGGGTTCGCGGGTGTTGGGACGGCCGATATCGAATGAGGCACAGATTGCCGACGCAACATGGTTGGGCCTCACCCCGGTGGGCTGTTGGGCCAAGGCTGGGCACGCCAGCCGATGTGGGATCCTCTCGGTGAGTGGAAGCTCATGATCCATTCACCGCCACGGTGCGCACATGAGTCGAGGTGCTAGCCGCCAGCAGGGCCGAATACTGCGGCCAGAACCCGATCTCATCGCCCAGACGCACCGGTGAGGCAGCATCGGTGACATCAAGGATGAGGTGGTCGCTGCTGGCACCCAGCACGATGATCCCCGGGTCGATGGGGGTGATAGCCTCCGGCACAACGTCCTGACGTCCCAGATTGCAGATCGCCCTGGTTCGCACTCCCCGGTCGACGAACTCGGGATGGTTGCCGAAGGCATCCTGACCGGTTTCCCCGAGGGGCACCGAAGGCTTCCGGGCCACCTCAATGACCTCGCCCACCACACGGACCGTGTCCTGGCGGGTTCCCACCCAGGCCTCCCGATCGAGGGTGTTGCGTCCCAAGATGATCGATTCACCAAGCCGCAGCTGGTTGATCCCGGCAGGCATGTCCCCGCTGGCCATCAACTCCAGATTTGCGCTATTGCCGCCCGACACGACTTCCAGCGGCAAACCAGTCGCCTCGCAGCACTGGTCACGGACTTCCAGGAGTTTGGTCATATTCGCCACCGAGGGCAGCACCCCGCCGTAGCAGGCCAGGTTCGTACCTACCCCGACGAGTTCCACATGGGGAAGTCGGCTCATCGCCACCGCCTCCTCGATGGCACGATCAGGCCATACCCCCTCGCGGAGATCGCCAACATCGACCATCATCACCACCTGGTGCTCGACTCCGGCGGCCTCGGCAGCCCGGGATAGTGCGGCGACGGTCCTGCTGGAAGAATTCAGCGAACAATCGGCCCACTGGACGGCCTGGGCAGCGCTTCGCGGGGTCGGTGAGCGCAGCAGCAGACGTGGCCCCGCGAAACCCGATTCGGTCACCCTTTTCAGGTTGTCGATGCGGGAATCGGCGATCATCGTAACCCCCGCCTGCATCAAAGCACTCAGCAGTGCCGGGTGAGCGTTGAGTACCTTCGTCACCGCCGCTACTTTGATGCTGTGATCGGCACATTGCCCGATCAACGCTTGAGCATTCTCGGCGATGCGGTCGACGAAAATCTCCAGCCTCGGTGTGGGCGCGTACATGATTTCTCGCTGTCTACTCGGGGGCCCGGACGGTTTCGCCTGGGATCACATCAGCGCTGGCCACCCATGCCGAGAAGGTGGCTGCGACTTCTTCGGGATAGGACTGGGCTACCGTCCCCAAGGCGGAGAAACGGTAGTCCCGGTCAATGAGGATGGCGGCCTCCGGGGGTGGCAGCAGTCTGGCCCCTGCACCCAGCCGGATCCCGGCCAGAATCTGGGCCCCACCACTGACCTTGGTCAGAGCCCCGCCGGTACCGACTACCCACTGCACCGAGGTGAGATCTTTACCACGCACGATCTGCTTCTTGCCGGTGGGGGTGAACAGATCGGTAACCGAACCTGCGTGACGACGGATCCCAACCTCCACGGCCCGTTCGGCAAGCCACCTGGTGAGGCTCGACTCCTGCTCGTCGTTGGGAATCGCCCTCAGGAACTTCAGCCGCTCCTGTTCCTCCGGGTCACCGACCATCGCCGTGATCTGGTGGGCGTTGACATACACTCCGAGATCCCCCTCGACGGTGCGCTTGGCACGCGGCTCGGGATCCAGTGAGCGACTAGTCCACTCGGCGCTGCCATCGGTGACCGAATGGATGTCGGTGGTGGCGCCACCGACATCGATCACTAGGGCATCGCCCATGGTCCCTGCGAAGATCTCGGTGGCCAGCAGTACGGCTCCCGGGGTGGGCAGGATGTCGTGATCGGACACCTCGGCAAGGGCCGCCATTCCCGGGGCCTTGGTGATGTGCTCGTTGAAGATCTCGTGAATCAGGGCGCGAACCGGCTCGATCTGCAACACATCGACGTCGGGGAAGACGTTGTCCGCGCACATCAACTGCACGCCCGCTTCCTTGAAGATGTCCTGCACCCGTCGGCGCACCGCGGCATTTCCCGCATAGACCACCGGTGCCGACAGCCCTGCCGAGGCAAGTTTCCTGGCGTTGTCCAGGATGATCTGTTTCTCCCCGTGATCTACCCCGCCGGCCAGCAGGACGATGTTCGGGTCGAGTTCGTGCAGATCCTCCAGGTCGTAGGAGTCGATCGCCCCGACGGTCACCTGACCGACGATGGCGCCAGCCCCCAGGGCCGCCTCCTTGGCGGCCCTGGCGGTCATCCCTCGAGTCAGTCCGTGGACACTCATCCGCAGCCCACCGGCAGCCGAGCTGTTGACGAAGATCTCGGCCGCGTCCAGGTCGAAGACCCGGCCGTTGACCGTCATCTGCTCGTGCATCTGCTCCAAGGCCGCCTGCACACCCACCCCGACATCACCGTCGGATACCGAGGTGGGTGCGAAGCCCTGGCCGACATGGTGCAGCAGACCATCTCTCAGCTCGAAGGCATTCGCCTTGGTGATCGTCGAACCAATCTCGAGGGTGACCACGGGCTTCATGCGTCGGCAGCCTCCTTGACCAGGTGCCGCTCCCGCATGGTGCGCACGATGGCGTCGAGCACATCGATGCCCTTGGTGCCCCGGCCGAAGGTGGCATCCAGACCGGTTTCAGCTGCCATTTCGCGGCTCACCTGGGTGCCACCGGCGATCAGCACCATCTTGTCGCGGATGCCGCGCTCGACAGCCAGCTCAGCCAGCTTCTTCATCATCGTGCGGTGCACCTCGTTGTGAGAGATGACCGTGGAGATAAGAATGGCATCGGCACCAGATTCGATAGCCGCGTCGACCATCTTCTCCACTGGCACAGAGGTTCCCAGATAGCGGTACTTGACGCCGTATTTCTCCAGGCCACCGTGCTTGATGTCGAGAATTTCACGCAGCCCGACGCTGTGCTCATCCTCGCCGACCGTACCGGCCACGACGTTGATCCCGTTCTGGTTCACTACCTGGCGCAGTTCCTCCTCGGGCAGCAGTTCGACCTTCTCCGGAATCTTCAGCTGGGTCTTGTCGATCTCGAAGCCGACGTGGCCCTTCACCTCGACGAAACATCCCTCGGCGGGCTGCAACACTTGCAGATTGACGACCTCCGGTTCGTTCAGACCCATCCGCTTGGCGGTCTCCAGAGCCGCCTCACGAGCGATGTCCGCGTTGTCGGGGAACATCAACTGGAGCAGCGCCACTCCGTCACCAGCCCACTCGGCCTCCGGGCGCAGCATGGTGCCGGAACGGTAGGGAGCGGTACGAGCCAGGCGTGCGTCGACCGAATCCTGCGGATCAAGCTCGTCGATGTAAACGATCTTCTCCGGGTTGGTCAAGGTGTCCCCACCGATCAATTCGCTGGGATCGGTGACACCTTCGGGCAGATTGTTGTACCCGAAGTGGTCACTGACCGGAGCCAAGTAGTCGGGGTCGCGCTCCACGACGGTGTCGGCGGCCACGCCACCCGACCCGTCACGGGCAATGCCGTCGTGGTTACGCTCTGGGAACAATGCAGAATCGACGAAGAAGCCCTTCTCGACGGCGGCGAAGTAACCACCCGCGTGGACCATCTCGGCAAGGAAGCCGATGGCGCGTTCCTTGATATCGCGCACCATGGTGCCCAGCGGGCCTTCCCGGTTGATGGTCAGCAACTGCTTGATCCCGTCCAGAGCCGCCCAGGTCTGTTTCACAGTCTGCACACCGCGCACCGAGTTGTAGTGCCACGGCAGGTTGCGGCCCTCATCCGGGGTAATGGTGGACTGGATGTCCGCGCTGGTCAGCATGGAGATCATGGTGTCCACGACATGGGTGCGGATGGCTTCTTCGATATCAGACTCGATATAGCGGGTGTTCTGCTGGGCTCGCATCCGGTACTCGGAGAAGAAATCGCGTAGGGCAACCGCGTAGGGCAGGTCGTACCACAGCTTGGGAGCCGGTGGGGCACTCGGGGGGACCGTCGACAGACCGATCAGATCGGTGGGCATCCCGACGAGCACCGAGAACATTGAATTCAACCCATGCTGCACCATCAGCTCGGGCATCACCTTCCAGCCGTGCCGGGCAGTGGCATTGGCGTTGTGGGCACCGTCGATCTGGAAGATCCGTGCCCCGCTCATCACCTTCTTGGCCTCGGCTGCATCGACGAAGGAACGATACATGTTGATATTGCGGTACAACACGTTGTACTGGGGATCCTGATGGGCCCCATTGACGCCCTCCTCGGCGAAGAGCACCGCAACCTCAGGCCCGGCGACCCCGGACACATAAGAGTGGAAGTTGATCGGCCGCCCGACCTCCTGCTCCACCAGATCGCATGCCTTGCGGGAGGCACGCAACTGCTTGCGGGTGATCGGTACCCCGCCGATGCCCTCGGGAGTGCCCTCCATCAGCCCGTCGATGTGGGACTGGCCGGTGGTGCGGATCACCATGATGTGGTCAGCACCATTCCACGCGGCCATCCTCATCCGCCGCAGGTCGTCCTCGAAACGACCGGATGCGATCTCCGAGGTCACCACCGGGGAGGGCTGTGGATCGACACCCTCGAAATACTTCGCGGCAGGCATCGGCACCGAATTGGTCAGCGGCTCGGACATGTCGTGGTAGTGGAAGCCACCCATGTCGACGCCCTCGTCAGGACATACCCGCCAAGTCCAACCCTTGCGGGGTGGGTGATAGTCGGCCAGGTCCTGCATGATGAGGTCGATGTCGAGCTTCTCGTTGGGGTCCAAACGATCAGTCATTGCGAGCTCCTTCGAACAGACCGGTCAGCACACCGGCATCGGCGGCAATCCGGGTGGCGGCCTCGGGGATGGTGATCTGGTCGCGCTGCGAGACCCGCAGTACCGCGTGCCCGGCTCCCTTGCCGAGTAACCCGGCCTGCAGCACGTTCTCGACCACCGCGTGGGTGGTCACCGAGTCAACCCCCATCCGCAGCAGCACGGAGCGCTCGATCGAGGGTGAGGTGTGGGTCCGGGCAAGCTCGACGATGGGGGTCATCACCTCCTTGCACAGCTCCCAGAACCGGGCTTTGAGAGCCTCGTCGTCCATCGTCGCCAGTTCCTGGCGCAACACCTCGAAGCGAGCTTCACGCTCCTGCTCCTCGGTCGTCGGGTCGGTGTCTTCCATGTCAGTTCCGTCCTGTCGATGTCGCTCCACCGGCACCCAGGCCGGCTGCGATCTCCTGCACATGTTCGGAAGTGGTGTTGGCATCTTCCGCAAGGAAGTTGATGTCAACCTCACTCCACTGGTCGACGGGCAGCACCGATGCCGCATGCTTGATGTAGCTCGCGCGCATCCGCTCCAGATCGAGAGGTTTCCCAGCCACTTGGTCCAGCCTCTCGGGGATGACGATGGTTCTGCCCGGGACGTTATCCGCGGGGTCCCCGCGGCGCACTTCAATGCCCCGGCTGCGGGCGAAAGACAACTGGGAGTTGTGGTGTTTACCCGCCCCGGTGTACTCGGTTTCCTGCACGACGATGATCTGATCCTCATCCATCTGACGGGCTAGAGCCACCGCCGCAGTAAGGCTCGTGTTGCCGGCAGGGCCGCGCTCCAGCCCTTCCATCTTGGTAAGCAACTCGGTCAGGTAGAAGACCTCACCCTGAGTCACCAAGTGGTAGCCGTCCATGTAGCGCAAGGCACGAGCCGCATTGCGGGGCACATCCACTCGGTCAGGCCAGGTGGCGAAAGGAACCCCGAAACCGGTGTGACCGGTGGTGAACGACTTGTTGTTGAAAGCGGTGTCGGAGGCCATGTGGAGTCCCGACAGATCCACCGAGACCGCCATCACCGTGGTCTCCTCGGCGCCCACCCGGCGCAGGCCGCGGGCTGTGCCGGTGAGGTTACCGCCGCCTGCATTGGTGACCACCACCACATCGGGAGACTTACCGTACCTGGCCTGCACCTCCTCACCGATCTCCACACCCAGGGTCTCCACACCCAAGATCCCGAAGGGCGTGTAGAGGCTGGCATTGAAGAATCCGGTTTCCTCCAAAGTGCGCAACAACACGTAGAACAATTCCGGGCCAACGGTCAGTTTGAGTACTTCGGCCCCATAGGCCTCGCAAGCCCGGGACTTCTCGACGATCTCGGGCTGCCCAATACGCTGGGAATCGTAGACCTCCTGCACGACGATGCATTTGAGGTTGCGCTGGACTGCCTGGGATGCGACCGCAGCACCATAGTTGCCGCTGGTGGCGGTGACCATCCCCTTGAAACCTTTGGACTGAGCCTCGAAAGCGCTGATTGAGGCGCGCCGAGCTTTGAAACTGCCGGATGCATTGGCTGCCTCGTCCTTCACCAGGATCCGGGCTCCCTTGCCGGGCTCCGAGATCCGGCGCACCGCCTCGGTGAGACGCCGCAACTCGTGCAGCGGCGTCCCACCGACTTTAGTCTCGCGCTGGATGGCGGTGATCTCCTCCAAGGAGTATCCCGAGGAGTTCATCATGGCTTCGTAGTCGAAGGCGATCGGGCTGAGGTTGAACTGATCGTAGTCCAGCCCCAGTGATGACCTCATGATGTCGTTCTTGCGGGCCATCACGGCCTGGTAGGAGTTGTCCGTCACGACTCGTACTCCGTTCCGATGGTTAGGATTTCTGGGACGGTGTCACCGAAGCTGTGCGTGTATCCGGGGTTCACCCGGTTGAGGACACCGGAGTGCTGACGGCCGATGATGGTGTGGATCACGACCTCATCACCCACCTTCGCATCCGCATCAAGGAACCCGTCGATCCACTCCAGCAGCGGAGTACAGGCGGTTTCCTGGGGAAGACCGGCCGCACGTTGGTCGGGGGTCAGAACTGTTCGTTGGATCTCGACCCAGGTGCCGGCCGGCACCAGATCATCCGTTGTCCCCTGCATCGGGACTCCTCCTATTCCTGAGCTGTGATGGCCCGGCGATTCACCGGCGGACGTAGGCAGACGGCCCCATCAGGGCGTTGGGCGAGGGCAGGTCGATGACACGCTTGAGGCCCGGGGTCGCCTGGAAGATGCGCGGAATGGTGTTCACCGCCATGCCCGCGGTAGAGATGCCGCCGGCAATCTCTGGGCCAGTGGACATGTGGATCTCCGGCACACCGAAGATGGTGATGTAGTCACCGGTCGCCTGATCCTCAGCCTCGGGCGCGACCTGCTGGGGATGGTTGAGCCGGATCACCTCGGTGTCGCCACGGTAGCCGATGGCGACATGGTTGCATCCGGCGACCATGCCCGGCTCGATGACCCGGTCGCGAGCCTGACGGGTGACCTTGCTGACGATCGGGTCGATGGTCTGTTCCAGGCGATCCACGCCCAGGCCCAGGGCGTCGCTGATCAGCCGCACGGATTCAGGGAATCCGACGTGGCCGACAATCGAGCCATCCGCCACACCGGCCCGGAATTGCTCCGGAGTGGTCCCCACACCCTGGGTGCGCAGCACCGTCTCGCCGTAGGGGCTGAGGTCGTTGATCCGGCTGGCCTCGATGCGCTCGACCTTCTGGCTGCCGGAGGTCAGCACGACGATCAGATGATCGAGGACGAATCCGGGGTTGACGCCGACGCCGACGATGGATACGCCGTGCTGCTTGGCCAAGGCATCGATCTCCTCGGCGATTTCGGGGTTCTGCGCCTCGGGAGCAGCCATTTCCTCGGCGATGGAGACAACATTCACCCCGGCCGACAGGATGGTCTTCAGATCGGGCAGCTGCTGTTTCACCCAGGAAGTGGTGGTGATGGTCACCACGTCGGCATTCGTGCTGGCCAACAACGCTGCTGGATCGGTGGTGATGGTCACCCCGGTGGGTTCGCCACCGATGACCTCGCAGATGTCTTTGCCCTCCAGGTCCGCCCGGATATCGACGGCGCCTACCAGTTCCAGCCCCTCCTTTTCGAGGATGAGCTTGGCGACGCCCTGGCCCATGGCACCGAGGCCCCACTGGACCACCCGGATACGGTCACTGTTCTGGTTCATTTGCTCCTCCTTGAGCGTGTGCACTCGGCGTTTCCGGGCGCACGGATGTGTCAGAACGACCCCATGTGGGTCTTCTGCTGGATGAGTGTGTTTGGGTGCGCGAACAATCTGTCAGAGAGGCCAGACCTCGACCAATCAGAAGCGAAGCTGCTCCCACAACGGTGGGCGCGGACACGTTACGGGGATGATTCCAGTCATCGCACAACTCTCCCTCAATGACTCATCCATCGACTGGGCCAGCCAAACCCTGTGCCGACGAATGTTTGGTACGACATCTTCGTCACGACCAGAATTGCACGTTGTGCAGTACCAATTCCTCCATACCGAAGGATCACCACTTCTTGGCATCCCAGAGACGCGAATCGCCCACATATCATCATTCCAACGAAGGAGTTTCCCAGATCGGGAGGTGCTCAGATGAACAAGGAGATTGACAGTGCGGGCGGACACAGCACATGCAACCGCTGGTGGGACCCGCACGGGAATCCGGTACCGTTGGGCACCGCCATTTGGTGGATGCGGTTAACCCCCACCTCGGATTCCTGCTTCACCCGGGAGGTCGTCCATGGATGAGACCGATCTGAAGATCGTCAACCTGTTGCAGATTGATCCCCGGATACCCTGGGCCCAGGTGGGACAGATCCTCGGCATCTCCCCGACCACCGCATCCCATCGGTGGGCTCGGCTGAACGCCGAAGGCCTGGCATGGATCACCACCCTTCCAGCCCTGGACCAGCAGCTGAGCGCCATCGTCGAGGTGGATTGCATCACCGAGCGGCTCCCACCAGTGATCAGCGAATTGTGCCGTCACCCGATGATCCTCAGCGTCGACGAAACCACCGGGGAACGCGATCTGCTGCTTACCATCAGCGCCCCGGACATGCCGACCTTCACCACGCTGATCATTGACTGGATCGGCGGGCTCGACGGGGTACATGGCACCCGAACCTCCCTGATCACCGACGTCATGGTCGGCACCGAGTCGTGGCGGATGAATGCGGTCAGCCGAGACCAAGCCATGCAGGCCGCCAAACAGGTTCCCAGGGAGCGGGTGAACTCCCAGGACCTCGATCTGGCCCTGGCCCAGGCGCTGGCCACCGATGGCCGACGCAGCGTCGCCGCGTTGGCCACCGACCTCGACAGCCCCACCACCACGGTCCACCGCAGGCTGCAGCGGCTACGAGCCAGTCACCGAATCGCCATGCGCTGCGATGTGGCGCCCGAATTCACCGGATGGCTTTTGGAGTGCACCTGGCTCACCACGGTCGCCTTCTCCCACAAGCCCAGGATCATGGAATTGATCCGTGGCCAGCGGACATTGCGGTCGTGCATGTGGTTGACCGGAGCGAACAATCTACGGCTCAACCTGCGGGTAGCCCACCACAGCGCGATCTCGGATGTCGAGGCCTCCATCGCCGCAGCCATCCCGGGGCTGGCCCCCGCGGAAACAATCGTCCACATGCGAAGCCACAAGTCGATGGGGTGGCTGTTGGATTCCCGGGGATGCTGTTCCGGTGAACTCATCATGCCCTATTTCGACCATGAGCCAAGGCGGAGTAGCACCGAGTGAGTCAGCGCCGGGTGCGGGTGTAGGTGATCTTCTGCTTGCCGGAGGACTGGGAACGCAGCGCGGCGAGTTCCTGGCGGGCCTCCAGGTTGCGTTCCATCAGTTCCTCGGCATTCAGATTGAGCTGTCCCGAACGCAGCACCAGATAGGCGATGACGGCAATCGCCACCGAGATCAGCGGACTCCAGCCAATGATCAGCGGCAGGGTGATGATGGCGACCATGTCAATGCCGCGGAACATGTTGAACATCAGCCCCGGTGGCATGGCGCCCATGCCGGTAGCGACCATCGGCATGGAGTAGTCGGCCGGACGGGCACTTACCCAACGAATCGCCCCGACGTACCCGGCCATTGCGGTGACGAATCCCTGGGCCGCCCCTATGGGTCCCATCGGGTGGGAACCGAGCAGGACGAAACCGGGCGTGACAAGCAGGGCCCAGCCAATGGCAAGTGCACCGGGAAGCGTCGTCAATGCGGTATTCAATTCGGAGGCCGACATCGGGAAGCACCGGGCGAGACCCTTGGTCCGGTTCACCACGCGCATCGAATCGAATAGCGGAATCATCACGAAGACCAGCACCAGCCCAGCCAGAGCCGGGGTCAGATTACCCAACCCTATGGACAACAGTGCATAGGGCACAATAATCGACAATCCCAGGGTGACCAGTCGCCCCGGACTACGTCGCAGTTTGCGGATCTCACGTGACACGATGGCCGCAGTTCCCACCGCCCGGCCACGTTCAGGGGTGACATTGCCGTGTTCCATCCAGCGGCGTTCGACCAGGATGTCGCGCATCAGGGCGAAGTCCAAGGCGAAGGCCGCGCCCTGCAAGCCGCTGAGCAGGTCTCCCCCACTAACCAGTCGAGCCCGGCCGACACCCCCGAGGTGTATACGTCCCGCCAGGGCACCACCTACCGCGCCGGTGATCCCGATCCCCAGCACGATCCACCCGGCAAATTCGGTGTGCGCCAAGTCCAGGGGAAGGTTCAGCCATCCGGCGGATACCGCAATCATGGCCAACAGGGTGGCTGTGGCGACAATGATCCAAAAGGACTGCACCACCCGGACGAAGACCATCCGGTCGGCCGCCTGTTCCTGGGCGCACAGCCCGACGATCCCGGCTGCGAGTCCTCCGGCACCCAGCGCCCACAGAACTACCGCATACCAAGCCAGGCCCGACAAAAGCAGCACCAGGGCGCTGACAGCCGCACCACCGGTAAAGGCAAGCGCCACGACCGTCCAAAGTCGACGGTTGAGCACCCGGGAACGCCGGATCGGAGCATCAAGCAGCCAAAATCCTTCCGCCGCGGAGGCAGTAACCGGGCCGAAGATGCGGCACAGGCTGACGGTGGTCGTCGCCACCGCAGCAGTCATCAGCCATGGCAGCAATCCGCGGGAGGTTGTGCAGGCCTCGGTGCCGCAGCCTGCCGAGGACTGCTGAATCGACATGATGCCCGAAACCACCATGGCAAGGATCATCACTACCGAGAACAGGGCAACGTAGGAGTCGGTCACCATATCCCACAACGACCTGGTTGCCCGGCCGCGACGCCAGTCACGCATCAGCAGCCGCAACTGGCGTTCGTCAGTCTGGGCGACCTCGTAGTCCTCGACATCGGCAAAATCACCCGCGGGCTCCCACTCGGAGCTGGACAATTCCTCCTCGACCGGCTCCGGCAGCGGAGGATTCTGCGGCCGGTTGGGTTTCGACTGGCGTCGGCGCCGTTTCGAGTTCGCGCTCACAACGCCTGCTCCGGTTCGACCAGGGATTCGTTGGTCTCGGATTCGTCGCCAAGGCGCACGATGCGGGCTCCCATGGCCTTGACCAAGCGTGGTTCATGGGAGGCCATGACAATCGCCAGCCCCTTGGTCATCTCGTGGGCGAGTCGTTTGCCGAGCCAAGACACTCCCTCAACGTCGAGACGTTGCTCGGGTTCGTCCATGATGAGCAACTTCTTCGGCCTCACCAACGCGGTAGCCAATGCCAAGCGGCGGCGCTGCCCCGACGACAAGGTGCCCGGCAGCTGCCCAGACTGAGGAACCAACTGCACTTCGGCGAGAATCTCATCAACCAGGTCATCCGGATCCACCATGCCATGTGCCCGGGCCAGCAAGTCGAGGTGCTCCACCACCGACAGGTCAGGGAAAAAATCGAGATCGTCGACAATGGTAGCCACATCGGTACGGAACTGCGGGTCGGTCTCCGAAGCCTTACGGCCCAGCACCTCAACCCGTCCGGAGGTGGGACGATCAGCGCCAATCAGGCACCGCAAAACGGTTGACTTCCCGGATCCGTTGCGCCCGGTAAGGGCAATGGCTTCACCGGCACGCACCGTGAGGTTGAAACCGTCGACGACGACATGGTCACCGTATTTCTTGGTGAGGTCCGAGACCTGGAGAACCTTCTCGCGTTTGGCCATGTCCTCCATTGTGTCCCGGTCACCGGCCGGACGCACCTCAAAGGCATCCTCACAGCCGTCGGTTGCCGGGTCGGTCCGGGACCACCGTCGCGGTCCCGGACCGAACTGCCGAGTGCGCGAGGCGGCCGCGTGTGGCTGGTGGATGAGGGAGGTCATCCATCGCGACCTGCCCGAACCGCAGACCGGACCAGGACCGTCCCGTCTGCGGCCCCGTCGGACGACTCCGACACACGCATGGACGACATGACCATGAAGACTTCTTCTCATGAGTCCATACCCGGGCCTCGTTGACCCGCCCCGACGTCGGGCTGCCCAGATGGACAATCCAGACCCGATGACCACGGCGAGCCGGTGAGCAACGTCGAGTTTCGGTCCGGCTCCTGGTCTCCCAGTCACGGTTGCGGGTCAGCCCGGGAATCGCACCCGGTTCTCCACACGACGTGGCACAAGCTTAGGCCTAGCGGCGGACTGTGGCAAGGTATGCGGGTGGCCCAACGCGCAGACCTGAACAAGGAACCCGAGGATATCGCCGGCATGTTCGATGACGTGGCCCGGCGCTACGACCTGATGAATGACCTGCTGACCTTCGGTCAGGTACGGCTGTGGCGCAGAGCAATGTTGCACGCAATCGCGCCCTCACCTGGTGAATTGATCCTCGATTTGGCAGCCGGCACCGGCACATCTTCGCTGCCGCTAGCCAATGCCGGGGCCGTGTTGTTCCCCACCGATTTGTCCTTGGGGATGCTGCGCCAAGGCCATCGGATGCACCCCGGGCTGCACTTTGTCGCCGGCGATGGGCTGCAGTTACCCTACAGGGATGATTCCTTCGACGTGGTCACGATCTCCTACGGACTGCGCAATGTCCACGACACCACCGCCGCGCTGCGCGAGATGCTGCGGGTCACCAAACCGGGTGGCCGGTTGCTGATCGCTGAATTCTCTCGTCCCACCTGGACGCCATTCCGCGCGGCCTACACGTGGTACTTGGGCAATGTCATTCCCCGCTTTCAGCGTGCCTCCTCCAACGCCTTGGCCTACGACTATCTCGCCGAGTCGATACTCGCTTGGCATGACCAACCGGCCCTGGGTGCCATGATGCTCGACGCCGGATGGGTCGACGTCGTTTGGAAGAACCTCACCGGTGGCATCGTCGCGATACACCGCGGATGGGCCCCGAAATAGACATGGATGCAGACCCAGGCCCCGAGCAGGCCATCCTGCTCGACGCTCATGCAGCGATCCGTTGCCCGGTCAAGGTACACAACCACCACGACCCCACCATCACCCGCCAGGATGACGAATCCCTGGCCGCACACGACGGTGCCCAGACCGCTCAGGCCTGGATGACCAACCATGAATTCGTTGACAAGGTGCTAGACATCCTCGCCTTGACCCCCGAGGCCGTCGATCTGCGCGACCTAGCCTGCGAGGACCCTCAGGTGCGCTCTGCAGCAACCCGTGATGCGGTGGAATCCGGGGTCTCAGTGATTATCGCACCCAGGCTTCCGGTCGACCGGGCAGGGGCACGCCGCGGTTCACCCCCGCTGCTGGTACGCGGCGCCGACACTCCCGAGGGGGAACCTGGTTACCTTCCCGTCCAGATCCACGATCACCGGGTGCTGGAGCGACACAACCGTTCTTGGACCATCTGTGTCTCACCGCTCACCACTCCCCTGCACACCGACCGGATGGGGATGATCGATGCCCGAATGCGCAGCGGGCGGGAACAGGACATGATGTTGATGGCTCACTACTGGCGGATGCTGGAGGCCGCCGGGTGGGCTTCCTACGGGGTGCCGTGGGCAGGGCTGATCGGCCAGGACCAGTTGGTGCGCACCATCGTCGCAACCCGCCGCCACGAGGGCGAGCCCGCACTACGGCTGAATACCTCGCATTGCTCCTCGGTGGTGCTGGGCATCGTGTGGGTGGATCTGGTGGCCAAGCAGATCCGTACTTTCGCCCGCTCGTCGAAGACTGGTTGGAAGTCCCGCTCGGCCTTGGAGCGCTACGACCACGAACATGCCTTCCGAGTCTCGGTGGCCCGCAACGCGCTGCGTCGTACCGGAGCCCCCGATGATCCGGCGCCGATGGTTTTCCCGATTCACATCAAGGAGTGCGCTTCCTGCCCGTGGTGGCCGGTGTGTGCCCCGACAATGGGTGCCGACGATTTGAGTCGCAGCATCGACAAGTCACCGCTGGACGTACGAGAAATCACGGTACTGCGTTCTATGGGCATCTCCTCGGTGAATGACCTCGTCGAAGCCGATCTGGAAGCGCTGATGGGGGATTATCTTCCGGAGGTCTCGCACCGCGACGGGGCTGAGACCAGGCTGCGTCTGGCAGCACACCGGGCAAACCTGATTGCCTCGGGCATCGAACTGGAACGCACCAATGACAAACCGATGCGCCTGCCGGCCAGCCGCATCGAAATCGACTGGGATATCGAGGCCGCCCCAGGAGACCGGATCTACTTGTGGGGCTTCTTGGTACGTGATCGGGAATGTCTCGACGACCACGGTCATTACGTGAGTTTTGCCCGTTTCCGGGAGATTGATTCCGAGATCGAGAACGAACTGGCCATTGAAGCGATGACCTGGCTCAACCAGATACTGGACGCGCATCCCGATGCCAGGATCTACCACTACTCCGACTACGAGATGGTGCACCTGACGAAGGTTGCCCGCTCCAGTGGGCATCCACAGGTGATCCGCGGGCTGGAACGAATGCGCCGGGCCCATTTCGACCTGTTCTCGACGATGCGACGCCACTGGTTCGGCGTCCACGGATTGGGGCTGAAGAGCGTGGCCCACGCTGCCACCGGCTTCGACTGGCGCGATGAAGCCCCCGGGGGTCTCAATTCACAAATGTGGTTCCTGGAAGCGCTACGCACCACCGATCAACAAGCCCGTTCCGAGACCATGCAACGAATCCTCGACTACAACGAAGACGACGTCCGGGCGACGATGGCGCTGCGGGACTGGCTGCGCACCCAGGATTGATGACTAATCCACGGCTTAACGCCCGGTGGCATCCACCACCACGACACCTCGTTCCGGCAGACGACCAGCGGCAACCGCTCCGGCGGCCTCGTCAAGACCCAGTCGCGTGACGGGCCACTCAAAACTCTCGGCGATGGCTCCCAGGTCGCGGCGGTGCGGCATCGCGAACATGGTCTCGAAACTATCGGTCTCGGCGACCTCCAAGTCGGAGAAGATTGCGCCTCCATCGTCGTCGATGACGATGAGCCGCACCGGTGGGAGTGGTTGACCGGAGGGGATATGCAGGGAACCGATGTCGTGCAGGAAGGTCAGATCACCCATCACCGCGGTGACCGGCTGGCCGGTGGCCAAAGCGATACCCATCGCGGTGGCGATGGTGCCGTCAATCCCCGCCAGGCCACGATTCGCCCAGCATCGGGTGGTTGATTGGACCGGAATCCGGGCCAGATCAGCATGCCGGATGGTGTTCGATGCACCCCACACCAAGTGGGCAGGTTCGGCGGCAACCACCGCCGACATGAGATTCCGCAGCCGTTCTGCGATCCCGGTTCGGGTGGCGAGTTCCTGCTCGGTACGGCGGTCGGCTTCCTGCCAGGCGGCTAACCAAGCGGTATCGCCTTCCGGTATCTGCACGGCATGGGTGACCAGCGACACCCGGTGTCCCGGATCCACCCAGCGAGCCCGGTCAGTGACCGCGATGATCTCCACATCGTCCCGGCACAGCATTCTGTTAACCGGGCGCGACAAGGTGGGATGCCCGTACACCAGGACACGGCGGATGGCGTGGCCTAGATCGGTATCAAGCAGTTCTCGGTAAGTGCTGATGGCATTGTCGCCAACTCGGGCATTGGATGAGGGTTCGGCTAGCAACGGCAGGCGTGCCCTTTTGGCCAGTTGCCCGGCTGCTGCCCCGGCGGTAGCAGATGCGTCACCCACCAGTACGACGGTCTCGTCCACCGACTCCAGCATGGTTGGCGGAGCGGGTGGACCGGGAACGATTCGTGGGGCGACAGCCCGATGGTGAGCGGTACCCACCAGGGGGAGGCCGAACATGGCGTTGATCTGAACCGGGCCAGGGTCACGGGTCAGGGTTCCCAGCGCGGAGTGAACCACCCTGGCGATGGCTTGCGACCAGGCCGCGGGGGTGGCGTCGGCGGAGGACAGGAGAGCGGCATCAACCAGGCAGTTACCGAAGATCCCGGTTTGATCGGTGGTCTGGTTCGCCCCGGTGCCGATCAGGGGCAGCGGCCGGTCGGCGCTCAACACCACCAGCGGAATCCCGCTGTGGGCGGCCTCCAGGACGGCCGGGTGAAGATTGGCGACGGCGGTACCTGAAGTAACTACAATCGCGGCGATACCTGCTGCCCGCGCCAGGCCCAGCCCCAAAAATCCGCCGCTGCGTTCATCGGTGCGGGTGTGGACGGTCATCGTGGAGACCGCAGCAGCCAGGGCAATTGGGGCGGAACGCGATCCGGGGCAGACCACCATGTGGCGGACTCCCACCGCGGCAAGAGTTTCCACGATGACCGAACCGAGCAGTGGAGAACTCACGATTCCTCCTGTTCCGCGGAATTGAACTGTCTGGCGAGATCAAGGCAGCGTTCCAACCGGTCACGCCACCAGCGGGTCGTCGTCCGGTCGGCTTTCAAAGTAGCGGCCCGCTGGTGGTCGACGACGGGTCTAGGCCCGATCTCCAGGTGACCGTCGCGGGCAATCAGGGAAGAGGTGACGACATCGTCGGTGAACAACCGGGCGGTGTTGATGCCGCAGGCATGGTCCAGCACCGGCAGCGCTGCGGCCAGTCTCAGCGAATCGTACAAGCCGATGCTGGTCTCCAGCGCCGAGGAAACGACCATCGGTAGGCCAAAGTCGGCGAGTTCCAGGCAGCGACGCCACCCTCCCAAGGGTTGGTTCTTGATGACGAGCAGATCGGCGGCATTGCGAGCCACCACCAGGTGTGGGTCTGCGGCCCTGCGCACGGATTCATCGGCGGCAACCGGTACACCAACCCCTTTATGAGCGAGCATCTCCCGGAGCTCGGCGAGTTCGTCGACGCTGGCGCAGGGTTGTTCCACGTATTCCAGGCCGATCCGGGCCATGGACGTGATCGCCTCGGCAGCACGGATCGGGGTCCAGGCGCCGTTCGCATCAATGCGGATGCGACCCGATGCCCCGAGGGCATTACGCACCGCATCGAGCCTGGCAAGATCATCGGCTTGGCTGCTGCCTGCCCCGGCAACCTTGACCTTGGCAGTGGTGCATCCGGCTGCGCTCACCAGTTCTGCGGCCCGGGAAGGGGACACGACGGGGATTGTGACATTGACCGGGACCCGTTCGCGCACGATGACGGGATCGTCGGTGAGCAGGGCTGCGCACAACCACGTGGCGGCCTCCCGGTCGCCATACTCCGGGAAGGGGCTCCACTCGCTCCAACGATCTCCGCGGCGCAGCAGCATCCCGTGGCGCACGTCAATGCCCCGGAAGCGAGAACGCATGGGGATGGCATAGACGATGATCTCGTCGAAGGGCTCGGTCATGCTCCGATCAGCGCCCCGGCATATAGCCCGATTCCGGCGGCGAGCTCAGCGAAACCGGTGAGTTTGAGGGTGCGCACCAGCGCCATGCCCATCGCTCCGGACAGCACATTGCGGATGGCAGGTACCAAGAAAACCAAGGCTCCCAATCCCAGCAGGGTCCACCAGCCCATGACGACGGCATGCGCAACTAAGCACATCACGGCAACGATGCCCAACACCACGTACAGCAGCCGTGAGTTCCCATCCCCAAGCATGGTCTCCAGGGTGCATTTGCCAGCCTTTGTGTCGGTCGGGATATCGCGCAGATTGTTGCACACCAGCACCTGGCAGGCCATCAATCCCATGGCCGTGGCAGTGGCCCAGGTGATCGCGGGGAGTTCGCCTAGCTGGGTCCACGTGGTACCGCAGGTGGCGGCCAAACCGAAGAAGATGAAGACGAAAACCTCGCCCAAACCGCGATAGCCGTAGGGATTGCGGCCCCCGGTGTAGTACCAGGCAGCCAGAACGCAGGCCACGCCAATGGCAAGCCACCACCACTGGCCGCTGAGTACCACCAGCCCGCTACCAAGCACCATGGCGATCCCGAAGCAGCCGAAGGCGGCTCGCTTCACCTGAGCAGGGGCAGCCGCTCCGGAGCCCACGAGTCGTTGCGGGCCGACGCGGTATTCATCGGTGCCCCGGATCCCATCGGAGTAGTCATTGGCGTAGTTAACTCCGATCTGCAAAGCCAGCCCCACGCCCATGGCGAGCAGCGCCCGGACCAGAACGAAACCGTCGTGGCCGATGGCAACCGCGCTTCCCGCAAAGACCGGAGCGATGGCTGCCGGTAAGGTCCGCAGGCGAGCCCCCTCCACCCATTCGGCGACGCTGGCCACCCAATCCTCCAATCACACCCCCGACGCCCGTGCGGCATCGTCACAACGATTCATCCTGCCAGATGATCGCTGGTCATTCCCTCCCGGGTGGCGGCCCGCTCAACCAGCGCCCGGCGATTGATCTTCCCGCTGCCGGTCAATGGAAGGGCTCCGAGGAGGAGTTGACGCGGCAGGGCTGGGGCACCGAGGTGGGGCCGTAGTCTGTCCCGCCACTCAGCCAGAGTGCCGTTCGGGGCTGCCAGCACGACGCGTTGCCCCCATTCGGCATCCGGCACCGCGACCACTGCCAAGCCTGGACCGATCCCATCAAGCAGGCGCTGCACCTCACCTAAGTCGACATTGACCCCACCGGAAATCACGACATCGTCAAGACGCCCAAGCACCTGCAAGCGCTTTCCCCTGGGGCCGCAGACCCATGCTCCGCGGTCGTTGGTGATCAAGCGGCCATCAACGAAAGTGCGGGCGGCAAGATCGGGGGCGCCAAGGTAACCGGTGGCCAAAGCGGGAGTGGCGATGGTGATCCGGCCGTCGACGATGTCGATGTCCACTCCAGGAAGTGGTTCCCCACCGTAGGCCACTCCCCCGCAGGTCTCACTCATCCCATAGGATGTGACCACCTGAACCCCAGCTTGACGAGCATTTTCCAGCATCCATGGCGGGCAGCTTGCTCCACCAGCGATCACCATGTCGAACGCGGTGAGCACCTTGCACAGCGCCGGATCCGCGAGTCCCCGGCGCAGTTGAGTGGGCACCACGCACAGGGCGTTACGGCCCGGGGCGGGTTCGAGATTGCTCAGGTCCGGAGATGCGATGCGGAATCCCCCACCGTGAAGGTCGTCGAGGTGCCCGCGCACCAAGGCCATAATCCCCGCCACATAGTGCATCGGCAGCGCGCAATGCCAGGTGAAGGAGCCGTACTGGGTGCGGAATCCGTCGGCCGCTGCGATGAGCGCCTCGCTGGACAACACCACCAGCTTCGGCTGCCCGGTAGATCCGGAGGTACCGACCACCACCCCAGAATCGATGGGTGGTTCCTCATCGACCCGGTCGAGAGCGGCCGCGGTAGCCTCATCACCGATCGGCGCCAGCACCGTCTGGCCCGCTAGGACCCCGCCGAGTAGTACCGGTACTTCCTCGGGACGGCATCTGGTTAGCACATCGCCATCGTAGCTTTTGGTGACCCGCGCACCGACGCTGACTATGCTGGTCGGTGTGGCACGCTTCATTCCGGTCATCGTCCTCATTGCGCTGACCATCTACTGCACCATCGAGGTGGCCCAGTCTGGGCAACTCGACGTGCGTGTCATGCCGCGTTGGCTGTGGGCGGTGGTCGTTATCACTCTGCCTGGGCTGGGCCCGCTGGCTTGGCTGATCTTCGGTCGCCCTCGCCCCGGGGCATCCGGTCCGACCCAACCACGAGCCCCCGATGACGATCCCGATTTCCTCAGGGGATTGTGAGGGCCATTCCAGGCTCCCAATACTTAGCGTCTACTTAGCGTCGCCGAACTTGCACCACGGCACCCCGCCGGGTCATTCCCCGGAATCCGGTTCGCCTAGAAGGCTTCAAGCGTAGGCTCCCAGTGATGTCAGCGATCTTCTCGTCATTGGCTGTTCGCAACTATCGGATCTACTTCTCAGGGGCTCTGGCCGCCAATATCGGTTCCTGGATGGGCCGCACCGCGGTTTCCTGGCTGGTGCTGGTGGAACTCACCGACAACTCAGCCTCTGCCCTGGGCTGGGTGACGGCGATCCTCTTCCTCCCCGGGCTGGTGCTCGCCCCGCTCACCGGGTCGCTGGCCGACAGATTGCCGAAGCTGCGCATCTTGATGACCACCCAGATGCTCTATTCCCTTAATTGGGGGCTGCTCAGTCTGCTCGTACTGACTGGACGCATCGAATTGTGGATGGTCTATGCGATGACTGCGGTGGACGGGCTGGTGACGGCCTTCGATAACCCGGCCCGGCAAGCCTTCGTTTCCGAGATCGTGGATATCACTGATCTGCCCAATGCGGTGGGGCTCAATTCCACTTCTTTCAACACCGCCCGGCTCATCGGCCCGGGACTCGCCGGGGTGCTCATTGCCTTGACCGGGACGGGGTGGGTGTTGCTGCTGAACTCCACCACCTTCGTCGCGATGTTGATCGCCCTGGCCTCAATGCGCACTGGCGAACTCCATCCAGCACCGGTCAGCAGGGGGCGAGGCAAGGTCCGGGAGGGACTACGCTATATGCGACGGCGCCCCGATCTGCTGATTGTTCTGGCCTGCGGGGTTGCGGTGGGGGGCCTCGGTTTCAATTTCACAATCACCAATGCTGTGATGGCCACCTCGCTGTACGGGAAGGGACCCGGCGAGTACGGGATTCTCGGTTCGGCAATGGGCTTGGGTGCGCTAGGGGCGGCCTTGTGGTCGGCCGGGCGCGGGACACCACGGCTACGCTACGTGCTGGGCGGGATGGCTGGGTACGTCGTGTTCAACTTCGCCGCTGCCATATCGCCCAGCTACGAGCTCTTCGCCATCCTGCAGGTGCCCGTCGGACTGGCGGCCATCACGACCCTGGTCACCGCGAACACGATGCTGCAGGCGGGCACGGCAGAACAGATGCGTGGGCGGGTGATGGCCCTGTGGTCGGTAGCCACCCTCGGCATGACCCCACTCATCTCCCCGGTGGTGGGCTGGCTGGGCGACAATGCGGGACCGCGGTGGACGGTGCTGTTCGGAGTGATTGCAGTTGCCGTTTCGCTCGTGACGATCTATTTTTACGTAACCCGGCACGACAAAATCCGGCTGCGTCTCGACCGTCGTCGGCGGGGATGGTTGCGGTTGGACCGAAGCTAAGGCACTGAGAACATCCCAGCCGTACCGCCCCTGTGATCGAGTTCCGGGGGCCCGGCACGGTAACCTCTTGCGTGGAACGCCTCACGGGGCTGTAGTACGAGAAAGGGATGCGAATGGCGGACAACAGCTACGATGATCTTTTCGATGCCGATGTGTTCGACATGCACGGCACCCGCATCGGCCCGGTCGGGCAGGTGTACCTGGACGACCAGACCAAGATGGCCACCTGGATAACGGTCAAGACGGGACTGTTCGGGCTGAAGGAAACCTTCACGCCATTATCCCGGGCCATCATCGAACGTGGGAAGGTGACCATCCCCTACGATGCGCAACTCGTTAAAGGTGCCCCACGAGTCGATCCGGACAAGCACCTTGATGCCGCCGAGGAGGCGGAACTCTACGCGCACTACGGAATCACCAATGTCATGGCGGTGGAACCGAGCATGCTCGACGAACCGGAGACCGCCCCTGTCGTTGACTCGGCGACCGAGGCCGTCATCCCTGTCGGCGAGCCCGGACCAGTGGAGGAAGACGCCGGGATGGCACCCTCCCGGGGCATGACGGGTGACCCCATTACTTCGGTCGGTACAACAGCCGACGCCGGGGCTGTCGGCATTCCCGAGGCTTTCGTTCCGGATGTTTCCGGATCCGAGCCTGCTGCCAGCACCGGCACCGGGATTGGCAGCGACTCTCTGCTCGACGGCCCGGTTGCCGCAGATTCCTTGACCAGCGAACCACTGGCCGGCGGACCCCTGATCGAAGAATCGCTGGAGGAAACCGCCGTCGCGATTCCGACAGTCACCGAGTCACTGGCAAGCGAAGCACCTTCTACACCGATCCCGGCCACCGAGGCCACCGTCCGCCATTCGACAATCGAGAAGCTGACCAGGGCCATCGACGAGATTGAGGACAGCCTGGCCGATGACACAACCGAGCACGTCGCGGTCGAGGACAGCCTGGCCGATGAAACAGCACAGCGCAGCGCGGTCGAGGCCCACGACTACTACAACGAGGCCAAAGAAGATTGATCCCACGCCGCGCACCATGTTCCCCGGGGAGCTCACCTCACGCAATATGGACCGATGGGATCCCGTCTTCGAGTACCCAGCAGCCACACTGCAGGGGCCAGTCTCAGAAGTCGTGGGCGTCCTCGTAAGAGCGTGGATCCTCAATGGGCTCTAAATGAGCACCGATGCGCAGGTCGGGCGCGATTTCCACTAGCCGGTCGATGAGATCCTCGGTGAAGTCGTGTCCCTTGCGCACCGACCAATCACCGGGCACCAGCACATGGAGATCCATGAACTGACGGTTACCGGCCTGCCGGGTGCGGATCGCGTGAAACTCGATCTGACCAGCGACCCTGGTGCGATCGAGTTCCGCATCAAGAGCCTCGAAGATCTCCGACGGCAACGCGACGTCCATAAGTCCGTCCACCGAACCTTTCACCAGCCCGAAGCCGGTCCACAGTATGTTAATCCCAGCCAACAGGGCGACGATGGGGTCGAGGATAGGCAGGCGGGTAACTGCGACGAGCGCGACGCCCAGCAAAACGGCCCCTGATGTGATGACATCGGTAAGCAGGTGGCGTCCATCGGCAACCAGGGTGGCCGAGCCGTGGGTGCGTCCGGCTCGGAGGATGACGAACCCGGCGGCACCGTTGACCACCGCCGCGACGACAGAGATTGCCAACCCAATACCGAGTTGTCTGGGCATCGCCGGGGTGATGATCCGCTCGACGGCTGTAGCGATGATGAGTGCAGCTGCGACGAAAATCATGACGCCCTCAACCGCCGCGGAGAAGTATTCCGCCTTGGAATGCCCGAAGGGATGACCATCATCAGGTGGGCGGACCGCGATCTTGAGGGTGATCAGCGCAATGATCGCGGCCACCAGATTCACTAGGGATTCGGCTGCATCGGACAGCAGACCCACCGATCCGGTGATCCAGGCCGCTCCCGTTTTGAGGACGATGGTCAACAGCGCGACAGCGATGGACAACCACGCATAACGGCTGAGGTCGGTGGGCGGCGCGTAGCGGGGAGAAACCGGCGAATTGGGAGTCACGTCATCAATTGTCGGTCGCAGGCGACGAAGCCGCGAATCCTGGGAGTCAGATCCGTCATGAGCTGTTCGCGGTGACACCGTACGCGCCTGAGCGGTCCCCTTCCACCGAGGCCGACATCCTGGCATGACCTGTTCCAGCATCCCCACAAGGCCGCCCCAGTGCGATCGGGCCGATGAATGCCGCTGATCTCGTGCCGATGCAGCGCCATTGCGAGCCGCAGCCGAGGAGTACATCTTTTGTGTACACAATCACGACCGGGCTGACCGAGATCCACCAGTGATGGAAGTCTCCCTGCACCAGAACAATGGTGCGCCCACAGGGGCTCGAACCCTGGACCCGAGGATTAAAAGTCCCCTGCTCTACCAACTGAGCTATAGGCGCGCGCCCCACAGTCTAGCCACAACGGAGGCACCTTCACCTCCACCGTTTAAATCCCTCAACCTCAAGTTTCAGTTGAGCTGAATGAACCTTCTAATATCCCCTTGTCACTGGCGATTTGAAGGGTTGGGCGCTCTCAGTTGGGCTCGCGTTCTGCGGCTCACGGCACCTACCGTCGGCGTCGTTGGCCTGGGACAGTGGGCGTGGTCCGATCGACGGATCGAGTTCGACGGATCGAGGAAGCCGCCCATCCTCCCAGTGCCGGAAAGGACGACAACCGTGCTCCAGTTCAGAGCCAGGAAGACCCTTGCTGCATTCACCGCAGCAGGAGCCCTCGGGATCGGCGCCATCGCCGTTCCCCAACTCGCAGTTGCCAATTTTGGCACGCTGTCGGCAACCACATCGGTGAACGTGCGTGTGGAGCCGGCCATGTCCGCTGAGATCATCGGTACCTTGTCGGCAGGTGAGCAGGTTGAGCGCCGCGGTGATCCCAAGGGTGATTGGACGCCGATTACCTACAAGGGCCAAGACGCCTGGATGTACACCGAGTACGGGTCGCTGGGCACCACCAACTCTGCATCACAGGGCACCTCGACGGTCAACACCGCCGTCAATGTGCGAGCCGGCACCTCCACGCTGACCACGGTGCTGGGCACCCTGAACGTGGGTGACACCATCTCTGTGACCGGCGATCCGGTAGGCGGCTGGGTGCCAGTGTCCTACCAGGGGCGCCCGGGCTGGGTCTACGGCGCCTACTTGTCGACCAACACTTCAACCGATGTGGCACCAGTGGGCAACGGGGCCGACGCTGCACCCACCGAGACCCCTGCCCCAGCATCTGAAGCTCCCGCGGCACCGGAGCCCGAGAAGTCCGAGGAGGCTGCTCCCAGCACTTCTGTCGCGACCGGCACCGCCTACGCAACCACCGCAGTCAACGTCCGCAGTGGTCCTTCGACCAACGACCGGGTGCTCACCGTGCTGAACACCGGTCAGTCCATCGAGACCCGTGGTTCTGACCAGAACGGTTGGACGCCGGTGCTGTGGAATGGTACCGACGCCTGGATCTCTTCCCAGTATCTGACCGACGATGCATCGTCGATCGACACCGGTTCCGGACAGACCACCACTGGTTACACCACCACTGCGGTGAACCTGCGCACCGGCCCGTCCCTGGAATACCAGATCATCCGGGTGCTGGATACCAATACCGAACTCGCCCTCACCGGAGTGACCCAGGACGGTTTCTCCCAGGTGGATATCGATGGGCAGAAACGGTGGGTGTCAACCGCCTATATCTCCTCCTCCAAGACCGAGAACGTCCCGCAGCCCCAAGGCCTGGCCTCAACGGTGAACGTCAACTCCTCCTCTGGGGCCGCCCAGCAGGCGCTGCAGTTGGCACTGGGACAGGTGGGCAAACCCTATGTGTGGGGTGCCACCGGTCCGGACAGCTTCGACTGCTCAGGCCTAATGGTGTGGGCTTACAGCCAGGTAGGGGTCTCGCTGCCCCGCGTCACATGGTCGCAGATGAGCTACGGCACCGGGGTCTCGTTGTCCGATGCCCAGCCCGGTGACCTGATCATCACCAGTGGTGGCGGTCACGTGGGTATGTACATGGGCGATGGCCAGATGGTCCACGCTGGTAACCCTGCCGTCGGCGTGCAGATCACCAGTGTCTCCTATTTCTCGGTGGTCACGGTTCGCCGCGTCGCTTGAGATCAAGACCGGGGCAGGGATGGGTGCACTCCCTGCCCCGGTTTATTCACACCCACCAAGCCCCGAAAGTACGCAACGGCGGTCATCGTATCTTCCCTGGCACCGGACCCGAATAGCACCAGCCGCCGGAAACAAGCAGGGTTGATCTGATTGGTGCACCCGGTAGGGGTCCGCTACCATGAGCTTCGCGTCCCCATCGTCTAGCGGCCTAGGACACCGCCCTTTCAAGGCGGCAGCGCGGGTTCGAATCCCGTTGGGGATACCAGAGATCAGGGGTTGGCTGGCAAGCCAACCCCTGCATCGTTTTTCCCCACGAGCACTCTGAGCCAACACCCCGTACAGGACAGCGCACTAGTCACCGAGCGAGGCGACACACTTTTCCCGTAGCGAACAAGACCTCTTGGCGCCCCTCTGCGCAGCATAGGGTGGAAAAACCCTACCGAGGAGAACACCATGAGAATCCTCCGAGTTTTGGCCGCAGCATCCGTCGTCGCGGCGCTCGCCCTGACAGCCTGCGGTTCGGCCGAGGACCAGGCACCCGGCAGTGACTCCACCACCTTGGCCGTCGGATCGCAGGCCTACTACTCCAATGAAATCATCGCCGAGATCTACGCCCAGGCCCTCGAAGCCAAGGGATACGAGATCTCCCGCGAATTCCGGATCGGCCAGCGCGAGGCTTACCTGCCCGAGCTGGAATCCGGCTCGGTCGACATCATGCCCGAATACACCGGCAATTTGCTGCAGTATCTCGACCCGCAGTCCACCGCCACCACCGCCGAGGAGATCCAGACCGCACTCGGTCAAGCCCTTCCCACAACCTTGACCGCCCTCACCCCGGCACAGGCCACCGACCAAGATTCCTACACGGTTACCCGGACTACCGCCGAGCAGTACCAGTTGACTTCCATCGCAGACTTGACCAGGCTCCCCGCACCCGTGGCGGTAGCCGGGAATTACGAACTGGAGACCCGCCCTTATGGAATCCCGGGACTGAAATCTGTTTATGGCGTCGACGCGAAACTCTCCCCGGTTGATGACTCCGGGTCCACGCTGACCGTCAAGGCCTTGGTCGACGGGCAGGTGCAGGTGGCCAATATTTACACCGCATCCCCCGCGATCAAGGCGAACGATTTGGTCACGCTGGAAGATCCCCAGTCGATGATCTTGCCCCAGCAGGTGATGCCGATCGTTTCGTCCAAGGTTGACGAAAAGGCCCGCGAGACCTTGAACGAGATCAGCGCTCAGTTGTCCACTACCGAGCTCGTCAATCTGAACGATCGCAGCGTCAACCAACAACTGTCTCCCGGAGTCATTGCCGGGGACTGGCTCAGAAGCAAAGGACTGGCATGATTCCGCACCTCGAGTTGATCGCCGATGGTTTCAACCGGCTGGCCACCGAGTTGCCAACCTTGCTGGAGGGCCTCACCACCGAACAGTTGATGTGGCAGCCCTCCCCCACCGCAAACCACATCGCCTGGCTGGCCTGGCACATCGCCCGCGACGAGGATGCCCAAATGGCGGTGATCGCTCACCGTACCGAGGTCTACCTTGATGGCTGGGTCGAGCGGTTCGCACTGCCCTATGAGCCCACCGAGATGGGTTATGGCCAGACCATCGAACAGGTTCGCGCTTTCACCCCACCCACCGTCGAACTGCTCGTCGACCACTACTTGGCGGTGGCCGCTCGGACCTCGGAGATCCTGTCGTCACTGAGCACCGGAGATCTCATCTCGATCATTGATGACCCCTATCGGGTCACCGTGGCCACCCGGCTGGTCTCCATCTTGAACGATGGTCACCAGCATCTCGGCCAGGTCGCCTATCTGCGTGGATTGCTCGGCTGAATTACGCCGAGGAATCTACACACAACACACAACGGGTGGTGAGATAATCCCACCACCCGTCGTGTGTTTGTCGTGTTGGCTCAACCGAGCAGCGAGTCAACCATCGATTGGGAGGTTTGCGCCCAGTCCTCTACGAGGGCCTCCCCGCGGGGATCTCCCACATCCAGCATCAGGGTACACAGGACAAACACGCTGTCGGAACGTCTGACACCAATCAGCGAGACCAAGATGATCTTGGAAGACCCCGATCCGCTAGCGTACACGCCCGATACTCCGCCCACTGCGGCATTACCGGTAGAGGTCGTGGTGATCTCCTCGACATCCATGTAGGTAGGGTTCTGGATCTGCGCGCCCTGCTCCTTCAGGTAAGCGCCCATCAACGAGACTGCGTCATCGCCTGATTGACCCTCCGCAGCCTGGAGCGTCATCTTCGCCGATTTGTCCTCGTTCAGTACAACGACAGCCTGCTTGCTGTCGTACCTCTTCTCGACCGTCCATCCGGATGGCAGGGTCGCGGTGATTCCCTCCCACAACTCAACCTTCTGGCTCCCAGTAGGTGGTTTGCTCGGTGATGTGGGGGACGGGGACGACGACGGGCCCTTGGATGGACTCCGTGAAGGATCCGACGACGGGTCCTTAGATGGACCTCGCGAAGGATCCGCGGACGACGATGAGGAGGAACTCGACGGGGTCGGCAGCGGATCTTTGTCCCCACCGCGGCCGAAGATGGCCCAGCCGATCACACCGATAATCAGCAGGGTAACGAGCCCGATTACACCGAAGGTGACAGCATTCTTGTTCGACTTGCGAACAGGACCCGACGGCGGCATTCCACCCGGCATCGATGGACCGGAGAACCCTACCTGCCCCGGGGGGCCTCCCCACTGCTGGCCAGCCTGCGGGGCCTGAGGACCTTGCCCAGGCCGCTGCTGTCCCGGCTGCGATTGCTGGTTCCGAGGTGGCGTCAATCCTGGGGAGCCCCCTTGCGGGAGACCCTGCGAGTAACCGCCCTGCGGAACCTGGCCCGGGGAACCTCCCCACTGCTGGCCAGCCTGCGGCTGGCGGCCCCACTGGGGCTGGTTCGGTTGCTGGTTGCTCATGACTGCTCCTGTTCGCCCGTGGGACCGTCTTGTGGTGCGGATGTCTCCTCGACCGTCACCTTCTCCGGCGCGGGTGTTTCTGCCGTGCCCTGCACCGCGCCGACACCCAGGCCGCAGCTTGAACAGAAGCTCGCTTGGTACAGCAGGGGCATCTCACAGGCCGCACAGAACTGGAGCTCGCCCTCGGCCCCAATCCCACCTTCACGAGCGGCTGCCTCCAAAGCAGCCTCCATGAGGCCGGTGTGCAGCGCATTACGCGCCAACAAGGTCAGGCCGAATAGCACAGCACCGCCGACGAGCAGGGCCAGCACCAGCCCGGTGGCCGGATTGGCGACATGGCTGGCCAGGAAGGTGCCGAGGCTGAACACCGCGACGGCAGCAATGGCGATGCCCACTCCGCGTGCATAACGGGAGGTAAAGCCGTCGTAACCGGCGCCAAGCCCGGAAAATTCCGCTCCGGCAACGCCGGATGCAGTTCCGTAGACAATCGGCTTGCAGAAGCCGTGCAGCACCAGCAGGGCGATCATCTGCAACGAATCCACCCCGTTGGGCCCGGCGAAACCAATCTGCAGCATTGACCAGTAGAGCACAACAGTTTCTGCCGAGGCGTAGGCGACGCCGGCGATAACGCCGAAGGTGAACCCGTCCATCAGGTCGTCGAACGCTGGACGCGAGGCCAGCACAATCGGGCCAATCTGGCGAATCACCTCGCCGACGACCGGGACAAGCAGCACCGTGATAAGCAGCCCCGGAATATCCAGGACGCTGCCCTCAAGGGTCGGGGTGACGATACCTTGATTGCCCCGCAGCATGACAGACAGCACGGTCCATCCCGCACCAAGCAGGAAGGTGAGGACGAAAGCCAGCATGACAACCGGAACGGGTTCGTCCTCCCACATATTCACGTCGTAGAGGTAAACGATGTAGACCAGCGGGACGGCGAAGGCCGCTACCGACAAAGCGAGAGGCGCAGCACCGAGGGCTGCGCTGACGACCATGATGAGCAGAGCAGCCACCAAGACGAACTGGTAGGTGCTCGGGTGACCAACGATGCCTTTTGGCATGATCGTCCCTACCGGTGCGAAGGTTGTGACAGCTTGATCAGGTCGGGCGGCATAGGAACGCCGACGGGTAGCATCCGAGCCCATAACGTCACCACCGCAGCGGTAGCAATAGTGCGACGCCGGAGGCACTTCGGTGTGGCAACGCGAACAGCCCACGTCTTTCTCCTGTCTGATCGGAACCTCTGCCCGATCGATAGTTGACCCTAGACAGAATCGGGGTCATCCGAAGCCCCATCCCCCACCGTCGTTGGTCCACCCGGCGACAATCGTGGACGGCTCAGGAGATACCCCAATCCTCCCCGCCACCATTCGGACGCTGGCAGGCCTCCGCCGAACACCCCGACGCATTCCATTCTTACAAGGCGATTCACCCTATTTTGCTTTTCTTACGAGCTTCACGCTATGCTTTTCGAGCTGTCTAAGGAGGATAGCGGTAAGGCACCTGGCCCCGTAGCGCAGTTGGTTAGCGCGCCGCCCTGTCACGGCGGAGGTCGCGGGTTCGAGTCCCGTCGGGGTCGCCACGGCCAGGTAGCTCAGTTGGTAGCAGCGTTCGCCTGAAAAGTGAAAGGTCGGCGGTTCGACCCCGCCCCTGGCCACCATGGGTTCGTTCGTCTGCAACTCTTCAAAGAGCGTCCATCACGGTGTTGTCCTGGGTTGTCTTGATTCTGCCGTCCATCCGACCAACTTCATAGCAGGCAAGGGTGGCACGAATGCTCGCGATCGAGATGCGATGCTCGGTCTAGACCCGCGATGCACCCGGTCGGATCGGAGCTCTCGGCATTGTCACGAAACAACCTCCGCATGGCATCGATCGCATCCGGTACTGCCACCTGCCGTTGAACGGGAGTGCCTCCTGCGGTTTAGAATTGACTTCTGCCGGATGAATTTTTACCTCCGGTGTCGAGCCGCCGCCCCTGAAATCTTCCGCTTTTCATGAAGTGGAATGCCTGAAAACCGAGCACTCCACTCCCGTCTCTCAGCCATCGAGGCAGAATCATGCTCCTTCGCAATGCTCTGCTCCAGTGCTGCCTGCCGGGTGGCTACACCGGGACTCAGTCGACGTAGGCCGCAACCCAGCGGCGCATCTCCTCATAGACCTCGGTGCGCACCGGCTCGGGTGACAGGATCATGTCGTGCAGCGCGCCGGGTATCCGGATGATCGTCACGTGGTTACCCAGCCGCCATGACACCGCACCCAAACGCTCAACGTCCAAGACGATATCGTTCTCCCAAGCCGCCGATGACCACTCCGCCAGGTCCACCTGGGAGGATGCACTCATCATCGACAGGATCGGGGTGTTGATACCGAGCCCGGAAGCCACTTTTGCCTGTCCTGCCATGATCGCCCTACCCCACCCGAACCGCACCACGAAGGCCGGATTCGATTTGTAGTCGAGGTCGTAGTCCCATTCACCATCCATCGCCGAACTGATCGACCGGGCATAGAACTGCTTGCCGGAAGCCTGCAGGGCAGTGGTGGGGCTGACCGAGGCCATCGACTTGACCAGCGGAGTCAGCGTTTTCATCAGGGAACTACGAGCATTCATATCGAGCCACGGCGAATTCAGCACCAGCCCGTTCAACGCGAAATCTGTGTGCGCTGCCCACAGGGACAGGATCAGTCCACCAGTGGAGTGCCCGGACAAGGTCACCCGGTCGTGTCCTTCAGCAAGAACCAGCCCGAATGCTTCGTCGATCTCCGCCTGGTAGTCCCGCAGCGAGGAGATGTATCCCGCATACAGACCCCGTCGCAAGTTGCGGCCATAGCGACGCAGATCAAGAGCGTAGAAGTCGAAACCGATGGACTCCCAGAAATCGGCCAAGTCGGTCTGGAAGAAGTAGTCGTTCCAGCCATGGATGTACAGAACCGCACGCCCGTGGCACGGCTCACCGCGCCGGACCAAGGTTGCAGTGATGTCGACCTGGGGCTCACCATCGGCACGCTCCGCCCCTTCAATCACCCACGTCCGGGACTGGTACCCTTCGATCAGTCGATCAGGACCCCAGCCGGGATCATCGGCCCTCGTCCTCATCGTCGTAGGCGACATCAGCATCCTCCGCGTAGCGGGCAGCCAGATCTGCGTATTGGTCGGGGATGTCGTCGTAGCGGTCGTCCTCATGGACGGACTGACCTTGAAGTTCTCTTTCCAGTGAGGCGAAATCCGTGGTCACCGAGCGATACTTCAGATCGCGGGCTACCTTCGTCTGCTTCGCCTTTGCACGGCCGCGCCCCATATGGGTCGACCCCCTCGCTCTGTCCCTCGCGGCAGTGCCGCGGCATGATGAATGAAAAATGTCGTGGGTACAGGCTACCCAATGGTGGGCACCCCTGCCAAAGATGCCCGCCCTGTGGTTGTGAATCTTCCCAAGAATCAGTCCTGGTACTCGCCCACCATTTCGACCCGGTGCCCTGTGGTCCCGAGTGCCTCACCGCAGACCCAGCTCGGAACCCCCCTGGCACCCAGTAGTTCCACCACCACGTCGGCGTCTTGCGGGGCAACCATCGCCACCATGCCAACCCCCATGTTCAGAGTCGCCTCGATATCGTTCTGGCTCACCCTGCCGAGGCCGGCAACCATCCGGTAGACCGCAGCCGGCGCCCACGTCGATCGATCAATGCGCACAGTCACCTCGTCGGGAATTACCCGGGCCAAGTTGCTGGGCAGCCCGCCCCCGGTGATGTGACTCATCGCGTGGACTTCGGTGGCCCGGATCGCGGCCAGCGCATCGACGGCATAGACCCGGGTGGGGGTGAGCAATTCCTCCCCCAAGGTTTGCGCGAATTCTGCAACATGCGTTTCCAGCCCCACGCCTGCATCCGCGAACACCCTTCTGACCAAGGAGTACCCGTTCGAGTGCAGTCCAGAAGCCTCCATGGCAACCGCAACGTCGCCGGGGCGCACCAGATGGGCTCCAAGTATCCGATCGGCTTCCACCACCCCGACGGTTGCCCCGGCCATGTCAAACTCGTCGGGTTCCATCAGCCCGGGGTGTTCTGCCGTCTCGCCGCCGATGAGCGCGGTACCGGATGCGGCACAGGCAGCTGCAATACCCTCGACGATGGCTGCAATCCGCTTAGGGATGACCTTGCCACATGCGATGTAGTCGGTGAGGAACAAGGGCTCGGCACCGCACACGACGAGATCGTCGACCAGCATGCCCACCAAATCCCAGCCGACAGTGTTGTGAATGCCGAGCGCCTGGGCGATGGCCACCTTGGTGCCCACCCCGTCGGTGGATGTGGCCAGCACCGGCCTTTCGTAGGCCTTCAAGGCCGAGGCGTCGAAAAGTCCGGCGAAGCCACCGATCCCACCCATCACCTCGGGACGCCGGGTGGATGCCACATGGGCTTTCATCAACTCGACGGCCCGGCCACCGGCCTCAATGTCGACTCCGGCGCGGGCATAGGCCGATTCACTCATGTGTCCTCCTGGTCAATACAGTGATTCGCTCGCCGTCGCCAACGGCCATGCCCGCAGATTCCTGGCCACGGTGCTGCAGGGCAAACAACCCGTAGTAGGTGAGCTTGGAGACGACCTCGCCCGGTGCGTATACACCGAAGACGCCGCACTCCTCGTGAGGACCGTCATCGGGCATGCAGGAAATCACACAGCAATCCTAAGCCACCAGCAACGATCAAAGATTCTCCTCCATTCGGAATCGGCTTGGGGGCATCGCTACCCGCTCCGAACAATGCCGCTCACTAGTAGCAGTACCCTCATCACCGGGTGCATCTGATAGCGCTTCGGCAGGAACTTGGCATCGGTGTAGAACATCGCGATGGCCCACAAACCAATCGACAACACCCCACCGATCAGCGATCCAAAGGAGACTAGGGTCTCAAATTTGAGACCGGTCCACACCAAGATCACCCCGCCACCGGAATAGATACACGCAACGAGCAACCGTAACTTAAACCAATCCATGGTACGGACCATGCGGATAGCGGGAGCGAAGCATTCGTAGAAGGTGTGGGCATACATCACGGTGCCCGAACAACAGAGGCAAGCTCCTCGGGTGTCGGTCCACACGGCCAGGGCAGTCGGACCGTTGCCATGCTCGCGGCCTCGGGAGGGGCGGCCCGGCGCAGAGTGAGGCTCGCGGGGGTGGGCCCGACGAACCACGTGACCGAGTGGGTGGAGATTGAACCTCTCGGGGCCGGTGAATGCGTCTAGGAGGATGACCAAGGCCCCGGACGCAGTCAGCATCACGGCCAGGGCGGCTGGCGGTGAAGATCGGAAGTTACAAGGCGAAGGAGAGCGTGAGGGGAGGACGACGACGGCTGAGACGCGTAAGCCAGGCAGCTCCGCGGTCTCATTCAGCGCTCACTGCGCGTTGACAAGGACGTTCTCGGCCGTCTCACGCTCCTCCTCCGGTCGCAGGTCCCAGGCGGGCTTGCGCAGCGCGTAGAACACGAGCGGCGGTGCCCCGAGCAGGAAGACGACGACGGCGACGACGAGAGGGTAGCTAACGGCGCTGAGTCCGGTGAACCCGGACGGCCGCACGAAGGCCATGACGAAAGCGGCGGCCGAGGCCCCGAGCCCGACGCTGGCCGTCAACTTGATGGCGGGTGCCCGGTAGCTGCGGCGAACCTCAGGGTGGATCCGACGCAGGCGCAGGGCCGAGGCGAACATGAGGACGTACATGATGAGGTAGAGCGCCGTCGCCATGTCGACTAGCGTCACGAAGGCCGTGTTGCCGTTGGGGATGATGATGAAGAGCAGCGCCAGGACGGTGACGATCGTGCCCTGCACCATGAGGATGCCGACCTGGACCCCTGCCTTGTTCCTGTACTGGAGCGCCGGGGGCAGGAGCCCGGAGCGCGCCGCCGCCAGGAGACCTCGGGATGGGCCGGCGATCCACGTGACGACAGAGGCGAAGGCGCCGAGGGCGATGAGAAGAGAGATGACAGACGTCGCCCAGCCGAGGCGCCAGTGCGTGAAGAACTGGTCGAAGGCGAGATTGATGCCGTTGATGACGCCCAGCTTGGAGCTGGGGACGGCGACGGCGATGGCGACCGTCGGGAGGATGAAGACCCCGAGGATGAGCAGCGTAGAAACCAGCATGACCTTGGGGAAGCCCCGGCCAGGGTCCTTGAGGTCATTGGCGTGCACAGCGTTGACCTCCATGCCCGCGTAGGCGAGGACGTTGGAGACCACGAGGACGATCGAGGCGACGCCCGTCCACGCGGGCAGGACGGCGCTGCCAGAGAGGGAGGTCTGGGAATGCTGGCCCGTGGCGAGCCAGACGGCGCCAAGAATGATGAGGAGAAGACCTGGAAACAGCGTGCCGATGAGGCCACTCCAGGATCCAACCTTGGCGAAGAGGCTGCCGCCGCGCAAGCTGATGAGGGTGGAGCCCCAGTACAGGACGATGATGACGACAGCGGTATAGAGGCCGCTGGAGGAAAGCTGACCGTCAACAACGTAGGACAGGCTCACGGCGATGAAGGCGATCTGCGTCGGGTACCAGACGACATTTTGGATCCACTGGAGCCAAATCGCCAAGAACCCCCAGCGCTGGCCGAAGGCCTCGCTGACCCAGACGTAGATGCCACCCTTCCAGCCGGTGGCAAGCTCGGCGGCGACGAGTGCCGTCGGGAGAAGGAAGAGGACCGCTGGCACCACGAACAGGAAGACCGAGGCGAGCCCGTACCCGGCCATTGCCGGGAGCGAGCGGAGCGAGGCCACGGCCACGACCGTGAGCATCGCCAGCTGAAAGACGGACATGTGGGTTCGTGGCCCCACGGCGGGTGCACCGATCGCCGGTCCGGTGTGACCCTTGGGGGTGCGCTCGCGCGGGTGCCCGAAGGGGTGGGGGGCGACGTGCTCCGGTGAGGGGGCGACGGTTCCGTCAGCACGATAGTGAGTCATGCGCTAGGCCTCCTCAGTGGTGGAAGCCGGCGCCGGCGCTCGGCGAGGGGAGCGGCCCGTCGAGGGAGTCAAGGTAGGCGACCTCGGCGCGCAGGTCCTCAAGGAAATCCTCGGCGAGGTCGTGACTGAAACCGTTGCGCACAACGATGCGCTGGACGGTGAGGTCGGTGAGGTCGTCAGGCATGGGGTAGGCGGGAACGAGCCAGCCCTTGGTGCGCAGACGCTCCCCAAGGTGGTAGAGGTTCCAGTTGCTCGTGTGCCCCTTCTTGAGCCGCCAGGCGAAGACGGGGATGTCGGTGCCGTCGTTCCAGAGCTCGAAGGCGTCCATCTTCGCGATCTCACTCGAGAGGTAGGTGGCGACGTCCTGGCTGTTCTGCTGGACACGTCGGTAGCCCTCGAAGCCGAGCCGGAGGAAAAGATAGTACTGGAGCAGAACCTGGGCGCCTGGGCGGGAGAAATTGAGGGCGAAGGTGGGCATGTCACCGCCGAGGTAAGACACCTTGAAGATGAGGTCCTCGGGCAGGTCCTCCTCGGTGCGCCACACGACCCAGCCCAGACCGGGGTAGACGAGCCCGTACTTGTGGCCGGAGGTGTTGATGGATGCGACGCGCTCGACGCGGAAGTCCCACTCAAGATCGGGCTGGATGAAGGGCGCGATCATGGCTCCGGATGCGCCGTCGACGTGGATCTTGATGTCGAGGCCGGTGCTCTCCTGGATGCGATCGAGGGCCTCGGCGATCTGCTTGACTGGCTCATACATGCCCGTGTAGGTCACGCCGAGGATGGCGACGACACCGATGGTGTTCTCGTCGACGTAGTCCTCGAGACGGTAGCCATCGAGAACCTTGTGATCCTCGCTGATGGGCACGTAGCGAGCCTCGACATCCCAGTAGTTGCAGAACTTCTCCCAGCAGACCTGAACGGCGCTGGACATGACAAGGTTGGGCTTGTCGGTCGGCTTGCCGACGGCGCGGCGCGCCTGCTGCCAGCGGCGCTTGAGGGCGAGGCCGCCGAGCATGGCCGCCTCGGAGGAACCGATGGTCGAGGTGCCGATGGTGCCCTCGGGACTGGGGGCATGCCAGAGGTCGGCGAGCATCGTCCAGCAGCGGGTCTCAATCTCCGCAGTCTTGGGGTACTCGTCCTTGTCGATCATGTTCTTGTCGGCGGCCTCGAGGTAGAGGCGCTGGGCATGGTCGTCCATCCACGTGCCGACGAAGGTGGCGAGGTTGAGGCGGGCGTTCCCGTCGAGCATCGCCTCGTCGTGGACGATCTGGTAGGCCGTCTCCGGTAGTGACTCCTCCTCGGGAAGCCGGGTCTTGGGGAGGGCGGTCGCCTCACCGGGGCGGGCGAAGATCGGATTGAGCTCGATCGAATTCGGATCGGAGGGCTGGTTCTCGGGAGTCATTGTGTGCTTCCTTTCAGTAGCTTCACAGATCGACTTGAGGGGCAACCTTGTCAGGCCCGCCACAGCTAGTTTGGCAGGCGTCCCCGATAAAACGAAGCGTTACTTTGCGAAAGTACTCTTCATTGCTCACCAACAGATCGATCCGTGGTTCGAGCGAGGACCGCATACTGACACCAGGTCATGACACGTGACTTGTAGTCGGTTAGGAAACAAGGGCTCGGCGCCGCACACGACGAGATCGTCGACCAGCATGCCCACCAAATCCCAGCCAACGGTGTTGTGAATACCGAGCGCCTGGGCGATGGCCACCTTGGTGCCCACCCCGTCGGTGGATGTGGCCCGGCCACCGGCCTCAATGTCGACTCCGGCGCGGGCATAGGCCGATTCACTCATGTGTCGTCTTGGTCAATGCCGAGCGTGGTAGCTACCTTCTCGGGTATCCGGATCGGGTACTTACCGTCGAAACACGCCGAGCACAACACCTGGGCCGATAAGCCGACGGCCTCCTGCAAACCGGTTAAGGAGATATAGCCCAAGGAGTCGGCGCCGATCGCCTGGCAGATCTGTTCGATGCTCATCCCGGGAGCGATCAGCTCGGCCCGGGTGGCGAAGTCAAGACCGTAGAAACAGGGCCATTCCACCGGCGGGGATGCGATCCGGACGTGCACCTCGGCCGCCCCCGCCTCGCGCAGCATGCGGATCAGCGAGCGGGTGGTGTTACCGCGCACGATCGAGTCGTCGATCACCACCAGGCGTTTGCCTTCGATGACCTCACGCAGCGGGTTCAGTTTCAACCGGATGCCCAACTGACGAATCGTCTGGGTCGGTTGAATGAAGGTACGGCCCACGTAGTTGTTCTTGACCAGGCCCAGCCCGAAACGAATGCCCGATTCGTGGGCATACCCCAAAGCCGAGGGAGTGCCCGAATCGGGTACCGGGATCACCAGGTCGGCGTTGATCGGGTGCTCAACGGCAAGCCTGCGTCCGATTCGTTCCCGGGCCGCTTGCACCGATTTTCCTGCGATGACTGTGTCAGGGCGGGCAACGTAGACATATTCGAATAGGCAGCCCTTGGGGGTAGGCTCGGCGAAACGCCGTGAATGCACTCCGGCCTCGTCGATCGTGATGAGTTCTCCCGGTTCCACCTCACGCACGAACACCGCACCGACGATGTCTAGGGCAGCCGTCTCGGAGGCAACCACCCAGCCATGCTCCAAGCGACCGAGCACCAAGGGACGCACCCCATGCGAATCGCGGGCACAAAACAGCGAGTTCTCCGTCATGAAGACCAATGAGAACGCCCCAACGAGTTTTGGCAGCACCTCAACAGCGATCGAAGTGATGGAGCGACCGGGGTCGTGGTAGCCGATCGCGGCCATCAACGCGATGATCAAGGCGGTGTCGTTGGAGGAGTCCATCCGCAGTTTGCGCGGCACCTCGGAGTCTCCCGAGACGGCCATGACCAGCCGTTCCAACTCGTCGGTATTCGTCAGATTACCGTTGTGAGCCAAGGCCAGCGACCCGTCGGCCACCTCCCGGAAGGTTGGCTGGGCATTCACCCATTCCGAGGAGCCAGTAGTCGAGTAACGAGTGTGCCCCACCGCAAGATGACCGGTCAAAGAGTTGAGGGTGGCTTCGTTGTACACCTGGGAGACCAGCCCCATGTCCTTGAAGACGGTGATCCGCTCGCCGTCGCCAACGGCCATGCCCGCAGATTCCTGGCCACGGTGCTGCAGGGCAAACAACCCGTAGTAGGTGAGCTTGGAGACGACCTCGCCCGGTGCGTATACACCGAAGACGCCGCACTCCTCGTGAGGACCGTCATCGGGCATGCAGGAAATCACACAGCAATCCTAAGCCACCAGCAGCGATCAGAGATTCTCCTCCAGCAGCTGCACCGCCTTGGCGTTTCGCCAAAACAGCCAACCGGCCCCAGCAGCAAACGGGCAGATGCCCAGCCCCAAGGCGATGTTGCCGAAAACGACAAGGACGAAGGCTACGGCCCCGGATAACAGGATGAACAGGCCACGAGTGAGCTTCATTCTGCTGCGGTACTCGACGAGGGAACCCTCGAGTTCAGCACGCAGGGCCGCGGTCTCGGCATCATTCGGAATCGGCTTGGGGGCATCGCTACCCGCCCCGATGCCCCTTCGGCGTCCCTGCGCGACCGCCTTCCAGACGTAGAGCACTCCAACCCCGGCGACGACCCCGCCGACAAACAGATTGTGCCGGGAGAAGAAACCGGCCGAGATCACCATGCACGACAGCGCGGTGATCAAGTTGACGGCATTCCTCATGGTTTCCTCCGTTTGCAGTTGGTGTGCGGTACGCGGTTCACCACCCCACACACCAACCCGGCAGATTGCTCAATATCATCCGGATAACCCGACGATCAGAAGACACCGAAGAACTGCAAAGTGGCGACAACACCCATGGCGGTCATGACAATGCCGCTCACTAGTAGCAGTACCCTCATCACCGGGTGCATCTGATAGCGCT
>ERZ772986.145-NODE-145-length-42919-cov-3.687663_pt1 | contig 42919 bp, 27 predicted proteins | sample MGYA00511898_ERZ772986 | MGnify/ENA primary metagenome ERZ772986 (study PRJEB29015, sample SAMEA2737934) | human oral metagenome | biome: human oral; feature: human-associated habitat; material: dental | place: China | collected 2148 ... | reverse complement strand
CCTTCTACCGCATTGTCAAGAAAGGAACACCAGGCTGGCTCGACATTAAAACCAATAAGGAATACTGAAAGTAAGCCAGTAACAACGGCCAAAAAGAGATTAGGGAGATAGCCATTACGGCTACCTCCTTAATCATCTAGTTATCCCTCCGCATTTAGAACAACGCGATACAAAGAAGACAAGCGCACAGCAATGGTGATAACGACAGCTTACTTGTTGTGCACTCGATGAATTTAGAACAATGCAAGCCACGGGCCTAATGCCCTTCTAACGAACTAAAACGAAATCGTTGTGACGACAACAAGTCGTCAATTCACCAAACTAAACAACTCATAAGCCCGCCAACTTGCAAACTTGCTTACGCACAAACACTCCAACTTGTCCACTCGCCTACTGGTCAACTTGTCCATTTGTTACCTTGCAAACCTGAAAACTCGTCCACCCGTCAACTTCTCAATTTCTCAACTTCTCAACTCGTATTCTTCCCAACCCCGTTTTAACCTCCGTTCATTTTAAGCCGATTTGATTTTGCGAAATCAGCCATTTTTCATAAATTTGTATGCTCAAAAAAGCTTGCCGCATTGTATAGACCACTACTTTGGTTCAACGGCTAGTACTTATTTATCTTACTCCTCACCCGCTTTCGTGGCCTATGTCAAGCCGTTTGTACATGGCGCATAACAAGGACGAGGGGGTGGAGAAAACATACAAACAACTGAAAGGTGAAAAAGAAACAATGGACAAAGCACCATCGTTACTTCGGATTGGTGCTGGCTTTCTTCTTATTGATGTTTTGCGTATCGGGAATTGTACTTAACCACCCAACGCTTTTTTCAGGCGTTAACGTGGGACGCAACCTCTTACCCCAAGAATATAGCTACGACAAGTGGAACAACGGACTGTTTCGCGGCACCATTAAGTGGCACAACAAGGTTCTGCTATACGGCAACGCAGGCGTATGGCTAACCGACAGCACCGCTAAGGCGTTCATGGACTTTAACAAAGGCATGCCCCTGGGAGTAGACAACCGCAATATTCGCGGCATGGCCATCGTACCTACGGGCGAAGTTTTCGCCGCAGGACAGTATGGTTTGTTCAGGCTCGACGGGAAAAAGACCTGGCAAGCCGTGAACTTAGACCTGCTACACGGCGACAGAATATCGGATATTGCCACACGCGGAGACACGCTCGTGGTAACAACGCGGTCGCAAGTGTTTCTTGCCCGCGCGCCTTACCGCAGTTTTCAACGCATAGAACTAGCCGCACCCGATGGCGGTGCACCCCGCTTTTCGCTTTTCCGCACCCTTTGGTGGCTGCATAGTGGCGAATTGTTTGGACTTGTGGGCAAGCTTGTTGTGGATGTGGTTGCGCTGGTACTTATTTTCCTTTGTCTTTCGGGAGTGGTTTATTGGCTGTTGCCCCACATCGGGAAGAAAGCGCACACCGCTGCCAGGCAATGGCTGTTTTCGTGGCACGACCGCATCGGCCGACTAACAATCGTACTCACCCTGCTTGTCTGCATCACGGGTTGGTTTCTTCGTCCGCCCCTGCTTTTGTTTGTAGCCAATGTCAAAGTGCCTGCCATTCCGCTAACCAAAACCAGCAGCAACAACCCGTGGTACGACAAACTGCGCTCGCTGCGTTGGGACGAACGCATGCACGATTGGCTGCTTTACACCTCGGATGGGTTCTACTCGCTGGCCACACTCACGGAACAACCTAACAAACTAGACGTTCAACCGCCTGTAAGCGTAATGGGATTGAACGTGCAAAAAACGGTGGACGGCGATTATTGGCTCCTTGGTTCGTTCAGCGGACTGTGCATTTGGCAGCGTAGTACGGGGATGGTAATCGACTATTTCACGGAGCAACCGGCCATAGCCGTGCAAGGTCCGCCTGTCGGAGCCAATGCCGTAGCAGGTTTCAGCAGCGATTTCGGTCCAAACGAATACGTAGTTAACTATTCGGCAGGCACCGATTTTGCCCCCATGCCCCAATGGATGTCTTCGTTGCCGATGTCGCTCCGCAACGTTGCATTAGAGATACACACGGGTAGGATGTACACTTTCTTGGGTTCGATGTCGGTTGTTTACATCTTTATCGTGGGCATGGCCATACTTTGGTGTTTGTGGACAGGCTGGAAAATACGCGTGCGGATAAAGAAGAAAAAAGAAGAATAGGCGTAGCTTTCAAGGCTTAAACGCCACTTATTTATCTTTCCGTTCGGACTCTGTTCCGCCCCTTTCCTCGCCTTTAAATTCAACAAATATACAACAACGTGAAGTTACAAGTTTGCCATAAATGCTGCCTGGAATCCATTTGGGCATCATTTTGGCAACTCTTAATGCCTCTTTATCTAATGCAGGATGCACGCTGCGAAGTACCTCAAAATGCGTTAGTTCGCCGCTGGTTTCCACAATTACGCCGATAACAACCCTACCCTTAACGTCCTTTGCCTCATCAGGCTGTCGCACCTCTTTCTTTATAAACTCCATCAGTGCCACATCACCGCCAGGGAATTGAGGTGGTGTTTCAAAAATTTCGCACACAACACGCAGGGTGTCCTCGGCCTTAGTGGTTGCCGACTTAACTTGTGTAGGTCGATTTCGTTTCTTATTCTTGCCCTTCCCACCTTGTGCGTTGGCATTAAGGCAGGCCAAACACATTGCCATTACAAGCCATAGCTTGCAACGAAATACGGAATGAATGCTCATTGTTCGCATAACTCCCCCCTTTGGTTTATTATTGTTTCAACTACGATTATCGCTTAATAAGAGTTGTCTATCAGCTCTTTGCAAGTTATCTATCCTTTAAAACGCCACTTATTTATCTCTCCGTTCTGTCTCTGTTCCGCCCTTTTCCTCGCCTTTAAATGCAATAACTAAATTATATTTTACAGCTACAAGTTTACCATAAATGCTGCCTGGAATCCATTTGGGCATCATTTTGACAACTCTTAATGCCTCTTTATCTAATGCAGGATGCACGCTGCGAGCTACTTTAAAATGCGTTAGTTCGCCGCTGGTTTCCACTATTAAGCTGATAACAACCTTGCCCTTAACGTCCTTTGCCTCATCAGGCTGTCGCACTTCTTTCTTTAAAAACTCCATCAGTGCCTTATCTCCGCCAGGGAATTGCGGAAGTATTTCAAAAAATTCACACATAACACGCTGGGTGTCCTCGGCCTTAGTAGTTGCCGACTTAACTTGTGCGGGCTGATTTCGTCTCTTATTTTTGCTCTTCCCGCCTTGTGCATTGGCACTAAGGCAGGCCAAACACATTGCCATTACAAGCCATAGCTTGCAACGACATACGGAATAAAGGCTCATTGTTCGCATAACTACCTCCTTTGGTTTATGGTTTCAACTACTATTATCGCTTAAAAAGGGTTGTCTATCAGCCCTTTGCAAGTTATCTATCCTTTAAAACGCCACTTATTTATCTCTACGTTCTGTCTCTGCGCCGCCCTTTTTAATCGCATAAAAAGGAATGCCCATGCAGACTTTCAAGCGTGCCACCTTGCCTTTACGTTTGTCGGGAATCCAAGCCGGCATCTTTTTCACAACGTTAACAGCCGCTTTATCTAATGCAGGATGTACACAACGAAGGAGCCTAATGACTGTTATTTGACCGTCTTCCTCCACAAAGAAAGACAATAGCACCCTGCCCGTAACGTCCTGTACCTCTTCCGGATATACCTTTTCTTTATCGATAAAGGCCTCCAAAGCCTCTTCGCCACCCGGAAACTTGGGCTTTGCATAGTCTTCATCGCGGAAAACACGCGGCCTGTGTGCTGGCGAAGTTCTGAACTTTGGCTTAACAAAAAGGGAGTAAGGGGACCACCACACGCTGTCTTTTCTGCCTTGTGCATCGGCATTAAGGCACACCAAACACATCGCCACTACAAGCAATAGCTTGCAGCGAAATGCAGAATAAATGATTGTTGCACACATAACTACCTCCTTTGGGTTGTGGTTTCAACTGCAAATATAGTAAAAATACAGGTTAAACATTCGCTTTTTATGATGTTTTTATATAGAAATAACTGCCTAACACAAAAGCATACAACGCCGAATCATGATAAATCCAACAAGCCAGTAAGTAAAAAGAGCGGATAAAGCTTTGGAACTTTACAAGATGTTTTTTATCTTTGCGAAGTGTAAAGTGTTACCCCTTAATTAGAAATTCAGGAGTAAGAAGTTAAACAGTTAAGCCAAATATTTGGTTACACACAATGGCAAATGCCATTGAAAACTCGTTAACTTGTCTGCCCATCAACTGATAATCGGGTAAAATATGCCACAAGAAATTCAGAAACATGTGCTTATGAAAAAATTCATACTTGTTACGTTATTGGCTATGCTGTTCGTAAGGTTGTGCGCACAGCAGGTTTCTGGCGTGGTTACAGACGTCAACAATGCCGGTTTAGGTTTAGCCAACATCGTGGTATTGTCTGCCGACTCCACATTTCTTAGCGGAACAACTAGCGACGACAATGGTAATTTCACCCTCAACCACCCCCAACAGGGAAACATCATCAAGATTTCGCTCATTGGTTATGAAACAAAATTCTTGCAATATGCAGGCGAAGAACGACTAACCGTGCAGTTAACCGAGAAAGCTTTTCAGCTAGGCGAGGCCGTTATTCATGGCCAACTGCCACAAACAATACTCAAAGGCGAGGGCATGACAACCATTGTGGCAGGCTCTGTGCTTGAAAAGACCACCTCAATAGACCAACTTCTCGACTTCATCCCGCACGTTTCAATGCAAAATGGCAAAGTGGAGGTGCTTGGAAGAGGTACACCTGAGATATACATCAACGGCAAACGCATGATGAACCAAATGGAATTGGAACGCCTAAACCCCGAAAATGTGAAGAGCGTAGAGGTGATTACCAACCCCGGAGCACGTTATAACAAAAGCGTTACAAGCGTTTTACGCATCACCACCAAGCAAATTGCCGGCGAAGGATTTGGATTTGACTGCAAAACCGTTGGCAGCGTGAACGAACAGAAACGCACAAGCGGTTTCGAAACCCTAAAACTAAATTGGCGAAAAGGCGGTTGGGACGTTAACGCACATGTGTATGGTGCGCATACGCACACCCAAGACAATACGAGCGTGCGGCTCATTACCTTTTTAAATGACACGTGGCAGCAGCAGTTTGACATCGACCAAGAGCATGGAACAACCAATATGTACCTGAGTTTAGCCAGTAGTTACAGCATAGACGCCAACACTTCCATTGGCGCGAGTGTAGATTACGACCGATATGCAAGCCTTTTTGCCGCAGGAAGTTCGCACTCAGAAAATTTCCGGAATGGGGAAAAACATGATGAAATGGATGGCAACTATAGTTTGAATGGCAACAAAAGCGAGGTGTCTACCAATGCTTATTTCGTGGGAAAGATAGGGAAACTGGGCATAGACTTTAACTCGGACTACTATTGGAAGAAAGAAAGCAGGCCGATGTATAATGATGAAAGGTATAAGGAAGAGGGACAAACGGAAACACACCGCTTGGTTAACAGTAGGCAAAACAACGCTAGCAGGCTCTTTGCCAATAAATTGGTGCTGTCTTTCCCCTTGGCTAAGGGCGATTTTTCTGTGGGAGGCGAGTATTCGCATTCAAGGCGAAAGAACCTTTATGCGGTGCTGCCCACAGGCGTGGTAGACGATGAAAACAACCGAATAAAAGAAAACATCGCCTCTATTTTTATGGATTATAGCAAACAGTTTGGCAAGGTTGGCCTGCAAGTGGGGCTTAGGTACGAACGTGTAGGCTTTAACTACTACGAAAGGGATGTGCTAGTCCATGCCCAAAGCAAACGTTATGCAGATTGGTTTCCATCCCTAACCCTGTCGTTCCCTGTGCATGCGGTGCAGATGCAGCTCTCTTACTCGTCAGACATCAACCGCCCTACGTTCCAAAAGCTGCGCAGTGGCGTTCAGTTCGACAATCGTTTTACCTACGAATCGGGCAATCCCTTCCTGCTCCCTGCCATCAGTCGCAACCTTAGTTATGCCCTCTCTTGGAAGTGGATTTCGCTTTCTGCCATGTTTGCACGCGTTTCCAACCAAACATGTTACATCATGCAGCCCTACAAAGACGACCCGACAACAACCTTACTTCGCCCAGAAAACATGCCCACCTACAATAAGGTGCAAGCTTCTTTGTCGCTTAGTCCTTCGTGGGGTGTATGGCATCCCTCGCTCGAAACGATGTTCTACAAGCAGTGGTTTAAGATGCAAACACATCAAGGCGGCAGCATAAACCATCCCTTGGCATCGTTTAACCTATCGAACACCTTCGATTTGAAGTGGTTTACGGTTTCGTTCATCATGCGAACGCGTACTGAGGGCAACACAGAAAACATGTTTTTGCGCAAGGGAAGTTTTGGTTCCGACCTCTCTTTATATAAATCGTGCCTTGGCGGAAAGCTTTTATTACAGCTGTATGCCAGCGACATCTTCGGAACAGAAGACCAACATTTCGTTCTCTATTCGGGCGAACTACGCACCAGTTACCTTTCCAAGTTCTCGTCTAGTACGATTAAACTCACCCTTCGCTATCGTTTCAACACCAGCAAGAGCAAATATCAGGGGACGGGCGCAGGCAAATCGCAGAAGAATAGAATGTAAGATGAAAGGAGTTCCTATCTAAAACAAAACGACAACGGGCTATATATAAAGCTTTGTGCCAACAACCTAGTTGTGGCTGCTGGCACAAATGGGTGTGCTTTGCAGGTTTGCTAAGCACCGATACGAGTAATTTAAAACGCTTTTATGGTGTTCTGATTCGTCAAAGACCTATTCTTGCTGCCGTGGGTCAAACTCTTCGCTGGGTACAACAGCCCATGCAACAAGATAAACCAACACGCCCGAGAAGGCGGTGGTAATGGTAGCAAGGGCGTAAACCAAGCGAACCAATGTGACATCCCAGTCGAAATACTTGGCGATGCCCCCACAAACCCCTGCTATCTTGCGGTCTCTTGACCGATATATCCCTTTATTTGTATTCATCTTACGTAATGTTTTTTGTTTATTATTAGACGTTTGCGAGGGCATAAAAGTTGCATGGTGGAGGATAAAAAAGGTGTCGACACAGCAAATAAAGTTTCTATAAAAGCCTTATACCTCAAACACCTTTAAAACCAACTTGCCCACAACGACATTCCCTCTTTCAAAAGTCCTGCATCGCCCGCCTAGCCTTTCTTCATGGTCTAACCAGCATTAAGTGGCCATAACAGCCAACAACAAGTGGGTTGTTTTGGCGCTTAGTCACGCAGTTTTCTGCCTTTCTCCCTCATTAGGAAACGAAGGACGAAAAGGAGTTGTCGACATAGGGCAGCGAACAAACTACAATTTGTCTTCTTTTCAGTAAGATTTTTAACATCGTGAGTGCCATTTTCGCCCACCAAGTGCCCACCTTGCCGCAAAAAATCGATTCTCGCGGAGGTTCGTTTTGGTGCGAAAAAGGGTTAGAATGCGAATACGTCAAAATGAATATTTATTTCAAAGCACCGCCATTTGCACCAGTTATTGGGCTATTTGCAGCTAAATTAACTGCGATTTGCCGCTAAATGCAGTGCATTTTGGTGCTAAACGCATCACATTTTGGTGCCAAACGCACTGCGTTTTGGTGCTAAATGCAAGGCGTTTTGGTGCTAAACGCAGTGCAAAATGCTGCTAAATGCGAGTCGACAAGCATAAAAATACATTGCAAATGGTATAAATAAACCCTTTCGAACCACGAAACACATGGCCCAAAAGGGCAAAACATCCACTAAAAAGCAGGGTTTTAGGGGCTAAAAGCAGGTAATTGGACCTGAAAAATTACGAACATTCAACCAAACTAGAAAGGCAAAATGGTGCAAAATGCAGGTTATGTCCTCAAAAATGGGATGAAAAAGAAACCAGTAATACTAAAAAACATGTCTAATAGCATGCTTTTAACCCTCTATTTTCGCTAGAATGGAGTGGCGAGCAGCATATCTTTTGTAAAGTTTATTATCCGTTTTAACTTTATAAGGTGGGGAATTGGTGAGGTTATTAGTTAATGAGTTGGTGAGTTGGTAAGGTTATGAGTTGGTGAGGTTGCGAGTTTACGGGTTTGTTAGGTGGTGAGTTTGTGAGCTTTTGACTTCATAAGCTTGTGAGGTGTTGGAGGTTTTAAGTTTAATAAGTTTGTGAGTTTTTGGGGGTTAATGGTTAAAATGAAATGGCTCTGGAATTATGTAGCAGAGATTTGCGAGTTCTAGTCAATGGGGATAAGCTTGTAAGTTGGCAGCTTTATAAATTAATGAGGTTGCGAGTTGTGCCCTAATGGGAATGGTTTTGCAAAGCGTTTGTTCTCTTGCCGAACTTCAAAAGAGGTTCTTACCTGGTATTTAATGGCCAACATTCAAAGGGGATTGCAAAGCCAGCAAAAGAGACTCACAACTTTGTTCAAAGGAGAAAGGAAAGTAAAAGTTGCACCATAATTAATGCAAACAATCATGTGGCCTAGCATTTTGCCAACACCTACAAAACAACAAGAAACACAGGCCTCTACATAACACCCCTAATACACAACGTATTCTTTCTCTATTCCCTGCAATTGTTCCTCGATCTGCCGTTCTTTCCTTGTGATAATCAACTTCATATACCAAGGTTCGGGGAGCATAAGGAATGGCGGAGCAATGCCATCGCCTGTCGGCGTGAACGTTATTTCTGCCTCAGAAGAGTCGAACTTAGTACCTGCGTACTTGCCTTTCTTCGATTCGGCGAGAATGTAAGCTTTGTATCTGCACGACGACAGGTAACAACCAGCATCGGAAACATGGTATGTTGACGACTGTTGAACAACCCATTTGGCATATTTCCACCCCATAAGCAGGCCAAATGCACTGCGAGTAAAGCTATTGGTGTTATTGTCTACGTTATAACTTAGACCCATATTGCGCACAACAGAAAGCACTTGGCATTGCGCCGTATCAACAGTAATGTAGCCTTTATCCTCACTGCCATACTTCACCGACTTGAAGTAAAGCTGAACAATGTTTTTGTTAGGGCTGCTGAAAGCATCGTTCACCTGAAACAAATGGTGCTTAATGAACTTCCCATCCAATTCGTCTACGAAGTCATGATAAACCATTCGTTTCATATTCGCAAAGTCGCAACCCGCCGTTTTGTCTTTGAAATGAATGTAACCAGTAGCGGGTTTAACCATAAAGAGCCTTTTTTCTGTGGTGGCAGGCACACATATCACACCCGTATTCTCAAACCAATAGCCGCTGCTGTCGCTGGTATTTCTCGTCTGATAGCTGTAATTGAAGTTCTTTCGCACAGCTCGGTATGTGCTTTTCTTCTTTAATACGAACTTTTCTAGAAAGCTACGAATCCATTGTGGCTCGGCATTGCCAACCACAATCTCGCCTAAAAGCCGCTCTTTGGATGTAAGAAAGACGGTATCGGGCAAGACATTGAGTGTGCACGAGGCGTAACTAACATGGCTAACGGTGAGTTGACGAAAGGGGAAGTTAACGATTGCCACGCCCTTTTCATCGCTTGTTGTGCCACGGAACTTACCCTCTTCGGCCTTAAAAACATTGGCATACGGAATTGGTGCCTTGCTTACGGCATCGCAAATCAGCACCTTAGATTGTGCCAACATCTCTCCCCATACTACGAAAATGCCCCAAAAGGCAAGTAAAAATGCTTTTCTCATCATCGTTTATATTGTTCAAGAAACATCATTACTTCGTTATTTACTTACTCGTAAGAGGGTGCATACCCCCCCAAAAAAGCGAACAAGCCATCGCCCACTAAAAACAGCCAACAGACCAAAATGCACCATCGTAACAAGGCATACCACTCCCCTCTCCCCTTGGAGAGGGGCTGGGGGTGAGGCTGATAGCTGCTGGGGGTGAGGCCAGCAGCTGTTGGTGGTGAGGCCGGTAGTTACTTCTATTTCACCACTTTCTTACCATCCACTATATATACACCCCTGCTTAGCGCATTGATATTAGTGCCAAGATACACGCCATCGAGGCTATATATGCGGCCAGAGGTGGCGCGAGGGACGGGCTGGGCAGTGAGAATGTCGGTGATAGAGGTGGTGGCAGGGCGCTTAACCAGCAGTTCGTCGAGGAAGAAACGGCGCTGGCCATTGCGCATACTGAGACGTAACAAACCGCTGCCCTTAACGGTAAGCGTGAAGGTTTGCCATGAGCGGTTGGGCAATTTGAGTCTGGTTTCAGACAGTTGCACCTTTGGATTGAGGCTCGCCACTGTTAAACTGCCCTCCTCGTTGTTCCATGCGGCAGCCTTAAAGCTAATGGTGCTGCCGTCTTCAACGTAAAACAAGGGGGTGCTTTCAACAATGCCGTACTTCGTACTCGAACCAATCAGGGCGCAACGGCTGCCTGCCGACGTGGCTTCGGGCACCGAGAAACGCCAGCCTTCGTGGTCGGGTTTGAATTTACCAGCACCAATATAGCCACCCCACCGTCCGTCGTTGCCGCCCTTGCCTTCGCAACTGTCGAACGATTCGTAAAACAGGGTGTCGCCTTTCAAGCCTTTTGGTCGCAAGTCATCTAGGCGGAAAGTGAACGATGCGCGGCCTTCGTCGTTGATTTTGATGCCCAACACCGACTTGTTTAGTCTGTAACGTTCGTCAAAATCGGAGGTGAAAACCGAGGCAGCAGGTAGCGATGTGGCCGTAATACTGTCGTTTCCGGCTTGCGGATAGGGTATGCTGTCTTGCGCATTAAATATCTTTCGTTGGCGATTATCGGCCGGAACAAGGGTGCAACGCTGATGTTGGGGGCTGGCATTTACACGATTGGTCAGCCAGTCCATTTGGTCGAAGTCCACATGGAGCACCAATAAGCCCTCACCAGGTAAGTGCGTGTCCCAACCACTTCGTTGCCTATTCTCCAACAGGTAATACTCATCTGGGTTGGCATCGTTGCGTATGATGAAGGCCTCGCCATGCTCGCTCAGCGGCTTCATACCTGTAATGGTGGTGTCGCGCATCAGTTCTTGGGCCGTTAACCAGCCTACAAACATCTTCTCGTAGCTGGTATAGCCCGCCGGAACATAACCTTCGCCATTGTAATTACCTGCACTCATCAGGTCGTAAAAGCCCATACCAAGACTCTCTTTCCCAGAAGTGTCGTACATATCGGGCAGTCCTAGGCAGTGCGTAAACTCGTGGCAAGCCGTTCCAAAGCCGCCCAACTTGGTGGTATTAAAGTTCAATTCGTTACTGCATGCGTAGGTATTAATCAGCATGTTGCCGCCAATGCGCAACACACTACCGTAATCGGAATATTGCAAAGCCCACTCGTGCGGCCAGATTGTGTTGCTACCACCACCCGATGCCTGCCCATAACCGGCGTAGATAACCAGCACTTGGTCGACTACATTGTCGCCATCCCAGTCGTAATCGCGAAAGTTCACCGAGTCTTTAATGGCCATACAGGCCTCGGCCACCATCTGCCCAGCACGCACATCGCTGCGCGAACCACGCCAATCGAGCGTGTCTTTGCCATAATAAGCCATGTCGTGGCGTAGCTGAACAGGGCCTACCACATCGAAAGTGAGATGGAACAGACCGTTACTTTGGTCTTTAAAGTAGTCGTGCAGACTTCCGCGGTGTCCGTCTTTATAGGTAAAGCCCTCCTCGTTGGCCATTCGCGAAAGCAAAGACTTGGTATGGGCGGGCTGAAAACGCACGTCGGTGAAGTTAACCAACACGATAAGTCCCTTGCGTTTGCCCACATGTCGGCGCGAAATACCTACCGTGCGGGTGGCGGCAGCAGCGCGGCGGGCGTTGTTTTGTGCTATTCGGGTGGCCGCTTTCGCCCTTACCGCCCCGATATTGGCGATGGGTGTGGCCACGCCCTCATCGTCTACGTTATAGCAAACACCACGGGCATCGCGCCAATAGTGCAGGTTTTCGTCGCCCACTTGTTCAAGGCGAATCTCTGTTCCATCGGCAAGCTTGGCCGTTCGCCATATCCCTGGCATGGTGGGAATGGCGAAAGTGATAAGCACGAAGGTTAGAAACGTAAGGAGAAGCAATTTAGCTCGCATATATTATATATGGTATGGATGTGTGTTGGGATGAAAAATAAAGTGGAAAAAGGTATCGCAAAACTAACCGCCAGTAAAGAGATGCAGCACAGGACACATGAAAGGGGTTAACTCGCAAGGGCGCGACGTGCCGTTGTATGCCTCTCGCGCTAAGGCCCACGAAATGAAAAGCCGACGCTTGGCACGTGTCATGGCGACGTAAAACTTGCGCGCATCTTCACTGGTTTGCCGTTCATCGGTACGCGTATAGAAGTTGGGGTAACGCCCATCTACGGCATCGAATATCAGCACATTATCAAACTCCAACCCCTTAGCCTTGTGAATGGTGGTTACGTAGATGCGTTCGGCGATGAAATCGCTACCGCAAAGGTCGGCCTCTTTCAAGGTGTTCAGCTCCATGATATGAGCTTGCAGCTGCTGAACCAAGGCTTGCGCCTCGTCGCCAACAAGCATGTTGCCCAGCAAATAAGCCTCAACATAGGCGATGTTGGCCACGGGTTGGATGTGGTTTTCTTCGAGAAGGAAGGTGTAGAAATCGTTTATTACCTGCACCAAGGCTGGCTTTGCGTGCTCGACAGGCATGCAATAGAGCCGTGCATGGTGGGCATTGAAAAGCTCGGCATAACGTTGGCGAAACACCGCAGCACAATGTTGCACGCGCTGACGAGCCAGAAATTGCTGCTGGGCAGGTATCATCTCGGCTGCCTTTTGCCTGCAATAGCCCACCAAGCTTACCGTGGCTTGCACGTCTTCGTCGGCCAAGTGCGAGTTTGTTCCTTCCAAATGCAGCACTTCGAGCAAGGCTTTAAGCTTGTATTGTTTGAGTCCAGGTTGGAGCAACCGAATGATTTTGAGCGAATCGAAGTATGTGGGATGGGTGGCGTGCAGGTCTATCGAGGGGCAATAGCGTTGCAAATTGAATCGGAGAATATTGTAATCGAAGTCGGCATTGTGAGCCAACAGCATGCTGTTGCCCACATATTGCATAAAGCTTTGCAGGGCCTGTGCGGCAGGCAGACAGGTGTTGTGCTGCAATTCGGCCACAATGGGGTTGGGAATGTCGCCAAGCATGGCAGGAACGGGGCGTTCTGTCTTGATGAAAACGTTGAAAGCAGAATCCTCCACCACACATCCTGCACGCATTTTTACGGCTGCAATCTGCACGATGTCGTCTTCAAAGACGTTCAAGCCTGTGGTTTCGGTGTCGAAAACCACTATCTCTTCGGTATCGAAACAATGGGCGAAACGCTCGATATAACTAGGTTTATCGGCCGAAAGCAGGCCGGTTGGCAGCATGGCACAGCGCAAAAGGGCTTGCACAAAGTTGCGTGCGGCAGCGTTACCTTCGAATACACGCAAGCCTTTTAGCAGCCTAGCCCAAGCAATAAAGTTGTGAGCGTTGGCCAATATGTTAAGGTGGGCGAAGAGTAGCTTTACCTCTGGCGAGGCGAAGAGGTCTTGTCCCGACACCTTGAAATGGCTCAAACCCTGCGCATGAAGTGCGCGACTAAGGTCGTCGGCGTCGCGATTGGCGTTTACAATGATGGCCGTTGTTTCGTTGGGACTTTGTGTTTGCAGGTTTCCTGCCAGCCTTGCCACGTCCTTATACTCGGTGTCCAACACGTTACTGCTTACCACTTGCAGTTCATTTCCTGTGCCCATATCGCTGTTGTCGGCTTCGGGTAGCAGTCGTTCGTCGATGTTGAGCATGGCTTTGGCGTAGGTGTTGAACACGTTGAGCAAGTATTTTGGCGAACGATGGTTAACAGAAAGGTGGTGAACATGGGCTCCGCAACGCAGCCTAAGTTGGTTAAGCGTGTCGAGTTTCGCCCCCATAAAGGAGAAAATGGCCTGTTGTTCGTCGCCCAGAAACATCACCGTGGGGTTTTCTTTGGCCGTTAGCGCGTCTACAATGGCTAGTTGCAGGGGGTTAAGGTCTTGCACTTCGTCTACCTGCAACCAAGCATATCGCCGATAAACGCCCGCTACATCGGCCACTAGTGCATCGTAAGTAAGGAGCAGTAGGTCTTCAAAATCAACCAGTTTGTTCTCTCGTTTGTAGTCTTCGTATTGCTTGGCGAACTTCATTTTGCGCAAAAGGGCCACCACAAGACAAAGTGCCGCGTAGTCTATCTGTGCGCCCTGCAACATGGTTTCGTAGGTGGAGGCGTGCAGGTAGATGTCGGTCATGGCCTGCGGCGTGAAGTCTATGCGGTTCAGTTCGCACAACTTGCGCATGGCGTGCACGTCTTCGGCCGACAAGCAGTTGGCGTGTAGGCGCAAGTTTTTGGGATGTGCTTGCGCAATTTGGTGCATCAGGTGCGACAGGAATATAATCTCAAAGTAGTCGCGCCGGCGTTTAAAGCTTTCGGCCACCTTCATTTCGTCTTCCTCGGTGTAGCGCGCAAGGATGCTCAGGGCATCGTCGTCGTCGATAACCGACGTCTCGGCGGCAATCAATCCGTTGTCGTATAGAAAGCGCGAACAAAAGCGATGCACGTTGCCTACGTACACTTCGGCCGCGGCAACATCGTCGATGTTGGCCTTTATGCGTTCTACCATACCGCGTGCAGCACGGTTTGTGAAGGTAAGACACAGCATGTCGGCGTAGTTCACTCCGTTTTTACGAGCCAAGCGCACGCGTTCGGTAAGTATTTGTGTTTTTCCGCACCCCGGCGGAGCCAACACAAGGTGAATGCCTTGTTGCAAGTTTATCACTCGTTGTTGGCTGTCGTCGGGTTGCCAAGCTTGTGTGGTATTGGACATATTCGTTGATTGGAGGGGACGAAGAGGGGTTAACGAGCGAAAGAAATGGTGCCGAAGAAGGGCGGACAATGGAAGTCGGGCTTGGGCAAAGCAATGGGGTTCCACGATAAGAAGTGGGGCTTTTGCGTCTTATCGCCACATTTATAGAAGTTGGCACGCATGCTGTTGCCCTGCAATTGCAGGTTGGGGTGGTGCATAAAAAGGCTTGTGGGAATGACCAAGGCCATTTGCCAATGGCACTTCCCCACCCTTTCGTCGAATGGTTGACGACCTAATGACGACCATCGGCCAACCTTTTGCAACACGTCTGCGGGCAAATGCTGCCGCCCTTCGCGGCCAGGACCGAAACCAACAAGGAGTGTTCCTGCGCAATTACACTCGATATTGTAATACGTTCCATCGTCAGTAGGACTAACAAAGAACTCACAACACGAGTCTTCCCACACGCGTCCGTTATCCGTTGGGGCAACGGCACGCACGCTATCTTCTTCTACTTGGAAGTTTAGCAGTATCTTATCGCCGGCATAAGCCATGCGAAACGCCACGTTGGGCTTGCAAGGAAAGGCCTCTGCCCAATTGACATTGCCGATGGTTTCAAAGGGAATTTCGGCCTTATCGAGCAGCGATGGCACGTTTTCGGCCTTTACATCGCTGGCAGAAATAGACTTTACAAGATAGTTATTCATGCTTTGGAAATTGGTGTTAGGGTGTAATTGGCCACGGCCCAACAGGGATGCAGCCCTTTGGTTGCATCCCTATCCGGCCTTAGCCACAATGATTTAGCATTCGGCGATAAAGCGTTGCATCTCTTCTTCGTGCGAACAAACGCTGTTGAACAGTGCCAACTGGTTCTTAGCACGGTCGAGATTGTGTTCGGGATACTTGATTTTGTAGTACTCGTCGCCGTTGATATAATCGGTAAGGAAACGCACACACTGCATAAAGGGGAAAAGTTTGGCTGCGAAAGGCAGGTTTTCGCGTTCGATGGGTGTGAGGAATGCGCCTGCCGAAGTTAAGTAACCCTTGGTGAAAGCCTTAAAGATAGCCATGTTAAAGCCCACGTTAGCGAGGTTGGGATCGTCTTCGGCGGTGTAGTTTGCGCCAGTGCGTAGGAAGTCACCATAATCAGAAAACACAAAGCTTGGCATCACCGTGTCGAGGTCGATAACGCAAAGAATGTGGCCATCGGCATCAAACAGCATGTTGTTAACCTTGGTATCGCAGTGGCAAATGCGCTTAGGCAGCTTGCCTTCGCGGTAAAGGCGTTCGGCTTTGCACATCTCTTCCATGTTGCCATTAAGCTCCTCAACGATGTCTTTCACCACAGAAAGGCGCTTAACGGGGTCTTTCTGCACGGCCTCTTTCAGCTGTCGGGCACGCAATTCCATGTTGTGGAAATCGGGAATTGTTTCTCCCAACTGCGCGGGGAGGTCTACAAGGGCGGCCTCGAACTGTCCGAAAGCCAAACCAGCGGCATGCGAATATTCTTCGTTCACCGTCTCGTAGGTATAGGCATCGGGTATAAACAGCATCATGCGCCAATAAGTATCGTCGGTTTCGCGCCAGTAAGTCTTGCCCGTTTCGGCCTTGATAAAGGTCAGCACACGGCGGTCTATGTCGGCTGTGGCCTGCTCTTCCAATTTCTTTCGCAAGTGCGCAGTAACGGCTTCGATGTTTCGTTGCAACAATTCCACATCTTTAAAGATGGCATTGTTGATGCGTTGCAACACGTAACAGGGGGCGTTCGGTTCGTTCATCGTCACCTTATAGGTGTCGTTAATCAGTCCGTTTCCCAGTGGTTTCACGCTCTTAACGGTGCCGTTCACGTCGAAATGCGACACCAGTTGGAGCAAATTCTTTTCTTCCATGATGATAATATGATCGTTTAGATTAGGCAAAATCCCCATTGGGTTTACGCTTAAATACGCTGCACGGCGGCAAACGCATCGCAAGAATAAGTCCAACGGGGATTTAAATGGTATTGTCTGTATGGTGAGGGCGAATGGTTAACGTGTCAACTTGCCAACTCGTCAACGTGCTAATTGGTTAGCTTGTCAACTCGTCCACTTGTTAACTAGTAACTCCTCCTCCCCTCTTTATCCGCTACATCTCCTTGAACTTATACTCAACGAAGGCCTCCATAGCCTCGTAACAAGCCAAGCCAAGCTTATCGTATAGTGCAGCAGTGCCGCGGTTTCGGTCTTCCGAACGTTGCCAGAATAGGCGTTCGTCGTTGCCCAAGAAAGGCGCGCTCTCCATTTGCGACTGATGTTTGAGGATGGAATTGCGTTTAGCGCGCAACTCTTCGGGGCTCATGGGCACACACATTTCGATGTTTTCGATTTCCCATTCGGCCCAAGCGCCACGGTACATCCACACACGACAGTCGTCGAGCCACTTCTCACCAGCCTTCAACTCTTCGTCAATGGCGGCGAAAACGGCGTCAGTACACTTCTTGTGCGTGCCATGTGGGTCGGCCAAGTCGCCTGCAACGTATATCTGGTGCGGCTGAATGCCGTGGATAAACTCGCGGACCACCTTTACATCGGCCTCGCCCATAGGCAGTTTCTCTATCTTACCCGACTCGTAGAAAGGCAAGTCGAGGAAGTGAACACGCTCCAAGGGGATGTTGTTATACGTTGAAGCCGTGCGAGCCTCGCCGCGACGGATAAGTCCCTTGATGGTAAGAATGTCGCGCGTATCGCCAATGCTGTCTTTCTTCTCTTTGAGGAAAGCCTTTATTTCGCGGTACTTATCCTTGATAACCGTATCAGAATCGCCTGCGAACAGCTGATTAAAGCCATTGATAAAGTGCATAAAGCGCGTTACCTCTTCGTCTCCAACAGCGATGTTGCCCGATGTTTGGTAAGCCACATGCACCTCATGACCCTGCTCAACCAGTCTGCGCAGCGTTCCACCCATAGAGATTACATCGTCGTCGGGGTGTGGCGAGAAGATAATCACACGTTTAGGATAAGGCGTTGCACGCTCTGGGCGATAGGTATCGTCGGCGTTAGGCTTACCGCCAGGCCATCCCGTGATGGTGTGTTGCAGGTCGTTAAATATCTTGATGTTGGCATTATAGGCCGAACCGTACAAAGCCAAGAGTTCGCTTAGTCCGTTCTCGTTATAGTCTTTATTGGTAAGTTTGAGGATGGGTTTGCCCGTAAGCTGACACAACCAAACCAAAGCCGAACGCACAAGCTTGTCTGTCCATTGGCAAGAAGTTACCAACCAAGGGTGCACAATGCGTGTAAGGCGCGACGCTGCGGGCAGGTCGATTACCACGTTGGCATCCTTATGCGTTTGCAAGAACGAGGCGGGCAGCACGTCGGTGATTTTCTCTTCCACCGCTTTCTGTATGATGTCGGCCTTATCTTCGCCCCAAGCAGTGAGGAAAATCTTACGTGCGCCGAGGATGGTAGAGATGCCCATGGTGATAGAACAGGGCGGAACGGCCTCCTTCGAGCCAAAGCTCAACGTCATTTCTTCACGCGAAACGGCATCAATAAGTATCAGGCGCGAGCCCGAAGTAAGCACACTACCAGGCTCGTTCGTGGCGATATTGCCCATACGTCCGACACCAAGCAACATTACATCAATGCCGCCCATGTCGGCAATGCGCTGCTCGTATTGCTTGCAACTGCTGTTCACCATCTCTTGTGGCACCGTTCCATCAAGCGTAAACACGTTTTCGGGGGCAATGTCCACATGGTTGAGGAAACGTTCGCGCAATTGGGTGATGCTGCTATGTGGATTTCCTTCGTTCAGTGGGAAATACTCGTAAGCGTTGAACACAGCCACACGCGCAAAGCTCAGCCCATGTTGCTTGTGCAACTTGATAAGCTCGTCGAACACGGGCGTTAACGAATTACCCGTTCCCAACCCCAGCACACAAAGCTTGCCTTGGTCGTTCTTAAACTTAATTTCGGCCTCGATAGCCCGTGCGATATGTTCGGCACCCTCTTCAATTTTGGGGAAGATGTCGGTGTTTATTTTCTCGCAACGTGTTATTTCAGAGCGTTCGACGGCGGTTTTGGGGTTGTAATATTCTTCGGGAATTTTGTTTAGAACAATTTCCGAACTTAGGTTAAGTCTCATATCGTTAAGCCCTTTCTATATCTTTAAAATATTTGTAAGTACCAACTTTCAGTTCGTCGGTGGCAGCCTCGTCGCAAACGATGATGGCATCTTCGTGCATTTGCAGTGCGCTAACGGTGCGCATCTGCGTAACGGGGCCTTCAACGGCATCGCGCAAAGCACCAGCCTTACCGTGTCCGTTGATAAGTACCATCACTTGGCGTGCGTCCATCACGGTTCCTACGCCCACAGTGAGCGAAAAACGGGGCACTTTTTCGAAGTCGTTATCGAAGAAACGCGAGTTAACCACACGGGTGTCGTGGGTTAGGGGCATGCGCCTGGTGCGCGAAGTGAGCGACGAACCGGGTTCGTTGAAGGCCAAATGGCCATCTACACCCACACCGCCGATAAACAAATCGATGCCTCCTGCGGCCTTGATAGCCTCTTCGTATTGACGGCATTCGGCCTCCCAGTCTTCTGCATTACCATTAAGGATGTGCACGTTTTCCTTGGGACAGTCGATATGGTCGAACAAATTGCGGTACATAAACGAGTGGTAGCTTTCGGGATGCTCAACGGGCAAGCCCACGTATTCGTCCATGTTGAACGTAACAACGTTCTTAAACGAAACCCTACCCTCCTTGCATGCCTTCACCAAAGCTTGGTACATGCCTACGGGAGTGCCGCCGGTGGGCAATCCCAACACAAAGGGGCGTTCCTTAGTGGGTGCTGCTTTATTAATACTTTCAATGACGTGTTCAGCTGCCCAATTGGACAGTCCGTCATAATCTGCCTTTATTATTAATCGCATGGCTTTTTAAATATAAATTTGTTTGTAAGATTATGAACTGCAAATATACACAAAATAAGCCTAATAAGGGCAAGTAAAATAGAGAAAATCTAAGTAAATGGTGTTTTTCCCCTTTCATGAGGATGCCGTATGGGCGTATGCAGGCGAATTTGACAGTTGGTCTTTGCAATTCGTTCTGTATGAATAGGCTTGCCGGTTGGCCTATTGGCAGGCTTTGGCGGCTGCCTGCTTGCGAGTTGATGCGTGGGTGCGAGATAACGAAGAACGATGCTCTTGCTAGATGGATGCGATAAGATGCTTTGTTAAAAAGCAGGGAATAGACTTACAAGTTTACACACCTGCGAACTTTAACAACTTGTAAATTCACAAACCTCATTGGTTTAATGACTCACAAACTCATAAACTCATGAGCTTAACAACTTATTAACTCACAAACCACATAAGCTTAACACCGCATTAAACTTATGAACCTGTGAACTTAAAGTCTAACAGAACTGCCGTTGGAAGATTATTGTTAAAAGAATGTGAGAGGTGTGCAGCATGGCACCAATAAACCCTTGCGCAGAGGAAAAGGAGGACATATATTTGCTGACAATGCACATCCAGCTTTCCAAATCCAATTCTGTTTGCCTACAACAAATCAGAAACGCACAAAACTCATCAGCTTAACAACTCACAAATTCACCACCTTACAAATCTTAAAATGATACGACATATTTTACAAAACACACCTTGTTCGACAACCCATTCTAGCGAAAACAGCGGGCTAAAAGCATGCAATTAGCTGTTGTTTTCAGCTTTACACCTCTTTGTTTTAGTCCAACTTTAAGAAAACAACCTGCATTTTGCACCACTTTGCCTTTCTAGTTTGGTTGCCAGCTCGTATTTTTTCAGGTCCAATTACCCACTTTTAGCCCCTAAAATACCACTTTTTAATGGGCATTTTGCACCTTTTGAGCCATGCTTTTAATGGTAAGGAGAGGTTTTGCCTATCGCTTTACGTGGATATTTATGCGTTTCGCCCTGCATTTAGCAGCTTTTTGCGTTGCGTTTAGCATCAAAACGCACTGCATTTAGCACCAAAATGCACTGCGTTTAGCACCAAAATGCGTTGCGTTTAGCACCAAAATGCACTTCAATTAGCCGCAAACAGCACAAAAACTGGTGCAAATTGCAGTTTTATGCAAGGCATATTCATTTTGTTTGCATTTACAACTAAGCCCGTTTTGCATCAAAACTAACCCTCTCGAGAATCGATTTTTTGCAGCCAGGTGGACACTTGGCGGATAAAAAGGCACTCATAATGTTAAAAATCTTGCTGAAAAGAAGACAAAAAACTGGTTAACGAGAGAACGAATTGACAAGTTAACGAGAGGACAAGAATAGAAGTTAACAAGAGGACGAGTTAACAAGTTGGCAAGGCTATGAGAGAAAGAGAGAAAGCGTTAACAAGAGGGGAAGGAAACAAGAGGACAAGGAAACAAGTTGACAAGAGGACAAACTGACGAGGGAACGGGTTGACAAGCCGACGAGATTACAAGCTTATTTCGCAGGTAAAAGCCAAAGACAGAAGGGCTGCGAAACTTTACAGACCTATGAATTTACGGACTTGCGAACTCAAAGAACAGCAAATTCAAAAGCTCATGAGCTCAAAAAAATAATGAACACAAAAACTCATGAACTCAAACAAATATGAACTCAAAAACTGATGACCCCCAAAAGCCCTTGAACTTAAAAAGCGTATGAATTCAAAAACCCAAAAACTTAAAAACTCATCAACTCAAAAAGCGTATGAACTCAAAAGCTCACAAACTCAAAAACTCATGAACTCATAAACCCAAAAACTCACAAACTCATGAACTCAAAAACTCAAAAGCTCATGAACTCAAAAACTCAAAACCTCATAAACTCAAAAGCTCATAAACTCAAAAGCTCATGAACTCAAAAACTCAAAATAAGCCTAGAATTGTTCGAGAATAGCAATGCGTTTCTGTGGGTCGGGGTGCGTACTGAACAGGCCTTCCACAAATCCCAACAAGCCAAGGTCCATTTCATCGGGGTGAACGATGAAGAGTTGAGCCACGTCTTCGCGGTTAACGCTATCCAAACCAGGGTTTCTGGATATTTTTCTTAATGCCGATGCCAACGCCAAAGGATTGCCGCACAATTCTGCTCCGCCTGCATCAGCCATGTATTCGCGTTTTCGCGAAATGGCAAAACGCGTGAGCAAAGTGAAGAAATAGGCAATGGCTGCACATATCACCACTACAACCAGCACAATGAACGTGGCCGCCAAGCCATTGCGATTGTCTTTGCTGCTGCGCGAATGCGACCCACCACTAACCATAAAGCCGTAAAGCATTCGGGCTGCAACCATCATCACCGTGCTAACGATGCCGACAAACACGATGCTGGTGATAAGCAGACGCGTATCGCGATTGCGTATGTGGGTTAGTTCGTGCGCCAAGACACCCGCCAGTTCGTCGTCGTCGAGCATGTCCAACAATCCTGTGGTTACGGTAACGGCATAGGTGCGTTTGTTTATGCCGCTAGCGAAGGCGTTCAGCTGGTTGTCGTCAACAACATAGATGGCCGGCATATCCATATTGCAGGCCATGCAGAGGTTTTCAACGATGTTGTACACGCGCGCATTGTCTTTTCGGGTAAGCGGTTTGGCCTGAACCACATGCTGAATCATGCTTGCATTGAAGAAATAGGCTACCAAGAACCACACACCCACGATGCCCACAACCCACGGAAGAACTTCGACAAAGGTTGTTAACACGGCATGAAGGTCTAACTGGCGATGAAACTCGCCATTGACATCATAGTAGCCGTTGCCGAAATAGTTGACCACGGCAAGGAAAACCCACACCATACCCAAGATGATGATGGGAAAGAGCAGCAACAACAACAGGCTGAGCGTGTTGTTGCGGCTAATCTGCGTTTGCATGCCTACGTACTTCATGCGCTGTAAGACCAGGGTTAATTAAAACTTAACTTCGGGAGCACGCTCCACTTCTGCGCGCTGACTGTCGGGTATCTCGAACATGGGTTCCTTTTGGAATCCAAACATCTTGGCAAAGATTACCGAAGGGAAGGTCTGCACGGCATTGTTAAGTTCGCGTGTGGCCGAATTGAAGAAACGGCGTGTGGCAGCCAGCTTGTTCTCGATGTCGGCCAGCTCGGTTTGCAACTGCATGAAGTTGGCGTTGGCTTTCAGTTCGGGATAAGCCTCCATCGAAACCTTCAAGCCCGACAAGGCACTGGTAAGCATGTTCTCGGCTGCTATCTTGTCGTTGATGCTTGTAGCCCCCATAGCAGCGGCGCGCGCCTCGGTTACACGCTGAAACACGCTTTGTTCGTGTGCGGCATAACCTTTCACTGTGCCTACCAGTTGCGGCACAAGGTCGTGACGCATCTTCAATTGCACGTCTACATTGGCGAAAGCGTTCTCGCGGTTGTTGCGAAGTTTCACCAAATTGTTATACAATGCCACGCCCCAAATCAGGAGCAACACGGCCACTACAATGATAACGATTGCTGTTGCACTCATTGGATTATTCGTTTTAATGTTAAGGCGGCGCATCACGAGGTGTTCTTCGCATGCCACTCGCCCAAAAATCATATTCAATAACTATCAAGTTGCCCACCGCTCTGCACCGCCCCACGAAGGCATAACATGGCATGCACAAGGGGAATGCAGCACACTAGGCGATGCAAAGATAGCGTAAAAAAAACATAACGCAAAGAAAACGGAAATAAAATTGGGAGGATATGCAATTGTAGGCGTAATGGACATGAATATGCGAACAGCTGAATTAGGCACAAGATTTGCTAAATGCGACATCTGCTTTGCTGCAACATAGCCAAAGCAAGCCAAGCATTACCCTTGCACGCACACACAGAAAAAACAGTTATAAAGCAGTTATTAAAACCTAAAAACCTAAACGCGCAACATCTTGCAAACATGGAATAGAACGTTGTAAATGCACCACTTACAGAAAGCAAGACGGGAAAAAAGAAAGGGGGCGGCATAAGCCGCCCCCTTTACAAGGCATTTCAGTTTTCTATGCAGTAGATTATTTCGGTTTTCGTTTCAAATGTTTTGGAAATCGGTCGTATTCATTAAACTGATGCAAAGGTACACATTAATTAAACAAGGTGCAAATATTTCTAAAAGAAAATAAAACTCTTTACTTAAATTCTTCTCCTATTGTTATTTTGTTTCCCTATTTATGCTATACAACATAAAATTTAGATACTTTCATTGCATGATTATTACTTAATAGCTAATGACTAGATTAATTGCAATGGCTCATGAAGAGGAAAAAAAGAACAATTGGCAACGTAAACTCATGCACGACAACTTCCACCAAAACCAACTTTTCATCCCTACAACAAACAAAGGCCATACCCAAGCCCCCACAAAGAGAGCTCGGATATGGCCTTGTTAAAGGTTATGTGCTCGGCATTAGCCGAAACAGCTCGTTATTTGTATGAACCCTTACCAGTTGAGAAGTTCAAATGGCAGCGTTGACCAGCAGTTACTGGGATTTTTTCCGGCTCTTTTTCATCGTCGCCACGATAAACAATGTCGCCGGCTTTGTTCACGATAAACTCGCTCTTCCACCATTCGAAGTCCTTAAGCTTTACGCACATGCGAATCTCACCACTCTGCACAAACGCGGGTGAAACAAATTCGCCATCAGCCGTTGTGGGGATGGTGAAACGATTCTCAGCCTTGCAGCTCCAATCCCCTCCGTTGGTTGCTCCTTGCAGGTAAACTTCTGGTTTTTCGAAGCTAACGGTACGCTTTTCGCCATCGTTAGTAACGACAACGAGATACCAACCAGCATTACCAATCTTAATATTTCCTCCTGCATCACTGGGACTAGCCCCTGCATGGTCGGTGATAGTGGCGTTAGCCGCGCCAAACTCATTTTCCCACTTAGGATTGGGAGCGAACTTAAACTCTTCACCAGCCTTGAAATAAACCATCATCCAGAAGGTGGGTACGCCCTTACCTTGCTTTCCGATGGTACCTCTTACTGCCGTAAGTGGTTTCCAAGTCCCACCCCATCCATATTCACTACCCGTGATATAGCATTGGGTAATTTTGGGTGGCAACTTCACATACTTAGGAACAACAGTGAACTCTATCACATTAGAGTGCAGCGAGGCGACATTTGGCAATGCTGCCTTTACGCGCATATACACCTTTTGCGTTGCTGGCAATTGTTCGGGCTTTTCCCACTGTCCCACTTGCATAATGGCCAAAGCCAAGTCGTCGTTGGTGATGGTGGCCTTGTTTAGGGGGAAGATGGTGGAAATCTCGGCATAGTCGGCCACGACTTTACCACTAAGGTCGGCCGCCTCATCAGCTGGCGATGCGGTGAATTTGCCTGTGTTAGACACTTCAAGGGTGTAGTTCACCTTGGCAAAATAGCCAAAGTCGGGCTTTTCCCATGCGAAACTAAATTGGGCAGCGTTGTTCAAATTCACTTGCGAGGATACAAATGTAGGCGTTTCCATCTTAAATGCTGTCGGCACTTTGATAGTGGGGTTATCGTCCCTATCGTCCGAACAGGCTGCCATCACAAAGATGCCACCCAGCAGCATCAAGGATGTTTTTATGATTTTATTCATGTTTGTCTGAATTAATGGTTTAATATCCAGGGTTCTGCTTCAAGTTAGGATTAACGGAGAGATCGGAAACAGGCAAGGGGAAGATGTTGCGACGGACGTCGAAGGTGCGTCCATTAGGCGCTCCACCCTTCCATGACCACATATAATTGTTGTCTCCACCAAAGTATCCATAACGGATAAGGTCGGTGCGGCGTTGACCTTCAAAATAGAATTCGCGGCTACGCTCGTTGAGAATTTCGCGCAACGAGAAGCCACGGAGTTCAGCAGCACCCGAGCGTTTGCGCAACTCATTAAGATAGGCAATACCTTGTGTTGTGGCATTTCCACCATTAAGGCGAGCCGTTGCCTCAGCGTATGCGAGGTAAGCCTCAGCCACACGGAAGAAGAAGAAGTCGGTATCGGCGTAGCCAGTGTCTGTTGTGGGCGAGCCGTCGCTCTTTATGCCCGTGAACTTCACTACCGAATAGCCTTTTTTAAAGTCCTTAATGGCATCGTCGTTGGATATTTCCAACGTACGATCTACTGCAAAGAACAAAGCACGTTTATCGCCAGCGGCATTCAATATGGTTGCTGTGTTTCCGGAGGGAACAGCTCCAGGGAAGAACTTCTGTACCAGTTCGCGACGTGCACGGTTTCCTGCCCAAACTCCACTTATGCCATGACCGGGCATATCTTTTTCGTAGGTTGATGAAATGAGAAACGTGGTGTTTCCGTATGCAGCAGTTTTATTTCCCTGTTGCAGCAGTGGCAGCACTGCTTCTACCGAGGCACCGCTCTCGCCGTTGTCGCCCATAAAGAGCATTTGGTAAGCAGAATAGTTGGTTGTGCCTGCGGTAAAGAGCTTATAGTCCGACTTTATCACCTTCTCGGCATACTCGGCAGCCTTCTGCCACTGTGGAGTACCGCTGTAAACCTCCGCATTGAGGTAAAGGCGGGTTAGCAACATCCAGGCAGCAGCCTTATCTGCACGACCGTAACCAGCATCGCTAGACTTCTTGGCCTTTGGCTCGGACAAGAGCGGTTCAATCTCTAACAGTTCTTTTTCGAGCCATGCATACACCTCGGCCCGTGTGCGTTGCACGGGCTTTTCGGCACTAACAGTGAGTGGCAGAGCTATATTTCCGAAGGCATCCATGGCCAAATAGAATTGCAATGCGCGCAAGAAACGTACCTCGGCCGTACGCGTAGCATCTACGTTTGCTGCCACATCCAAGTAGTGGTTGCAAACAGAGATGCCCGCGTAAAGGCGGTTATAGTAGATGGCAAGGAAGGCATTGCTGGATCCTTGCTCGTTGGTGTTCATCGTAGCCACACCTGGGTCGTTCCACGAACAGATGGCTTCGTCGGTGGTTAATTCGTTGGTGTTGAAATATTGGCGCACCAAACCCGTCGTACCCGGGTCTTCGGCAGTAACAATAGACTTGCCGGGACCTTCCAATCCCTCAATAGACAAGTTGGCATAGCATTGGTTGAACAAGGCTACGGGGTCCAGTTCCGTTCGCTTATTGGGGTCAATAGGCGTTACGTCGAGGTCTCCTATACACGAAGAAAGCCCAACGGTGAGCAGCATCGCAGCTGCTGGAAGGATGTTTTTAATATATCGTTTCATTGTAATTTCTCTTTTGGGATTGTTAGAAATTCAAGCTCAATCCAAGTATGAATGAGGTGGGACGGGGATATAGCTCATAGTCGAGACCGCTGAACACTTCGGGATCCAGCCCTTTATACTTGGTAATGGTGAAAACATTGGATGCAGTGGCGTAGACACGGCCGCTAAGTCCGTGCCAAGAGCCCGCCTTCATGAGATTGTTGAAGCTGTAACCCAAAGTGATGTTGTCGCAACGCAAGAACGAGGCGTTATGCACGAAGTAGTCGCTTTGTGTCCATTTGCTGCTTTGCCAGTTCAAGTCTAGGCCTGATTTAGGCCGTTGCTCCAAGAATCCGCTTGGTGCCCACAGCTGACTCATGTCGCTTCGGCTGGCTTCAACATCGTTATACACGTAGTTGCCGATACTTGCGCGGAACGACATGCCCAAGTCCCAATTCTTATATTCAAGGCGCGAAGCGAGACCCATCGTTACAGGTGGGGCTGCTTGCTTGTAGAAATAACGGTCGTCATCGTTAATAATACCATCGTGATTGCGGTCTACAACTGCGCCTTCAATGGGCTTTCCGTTGGCATCGTAAGCTTGCTGATACACATAGAAAGCAGTAGCGGCACGGTCTACGGCGTATGCCAATATCTTTCTTCCCGTTCCGCTGTGTATCGATGCGCCGGTCTCTATGGGCTTAGAGTTTGCGCCAACCAGTTCGGTAATGCGGTTTTGGTTGAAGGTTACGTTGTAGTCAAGCGTCCAATACCAGTCTTTCGTTTGGATGGCTTTCCAACTTAACGTAGCCTCGACACCCGTATTGCGCAGTGCGCCGATGTTGGTGTTCACGCGGTTGTCAAAGTTCGTACCAGCTGCTGCGGGTGCAAAGTTGAGCAAGTCGGTGGTCTTACGGTAGTACCAATCGATGCTTCCGCTAAGCCTTTGGTTAAGAATGCCCCAGTCCAGACCCACATTGAAGGTGGTTGTTGTTTCCCAAGTGAGGTTCGGATCGTAGGCCTGCGGCATGGCCAACCTACCATCTTCGAGTATGGGATAGAAGGATTGTGTGCCCGTGTTGATGTTGTAGATGGCGAAATAGTTATAGTCGCCAATGCCTTCTTGCTGTCCGGTCTTACCCCAACCCAGCCTAAGCTTGAGGTCCGAGACTGCGTTAACGTCTTTCAAGAAACCTTCTTCCTTGGCCTTCCATGCGAAAGCGAACGACGGGAACCAAGCCCAGTGTTTCTTAAAGCGGGAAGAACCGTCGTCGCGCACCGTTGCCGTAAAGAAGTAACGGTTAAGCAACGTGTAGTTGGCACGGCCGAAGAACGACACTAAGTAGTTCTCGGTGCGCGAGTGATAAGGTACGTGCGGGGTTTCTTGACCAGGCTTCGACTTATGACCCGAGCCATAGTAGCCAGTATAATCACTTGTCTCGTTACGCCAGAAATGCTGCCACTCGTAACCGGCCATGATGTCGAAGTGGTGTTTCTCATTGAAGTCTTTGAAGTACTGTGCGTACATGCTGAGCGAGAGATTGCGTTTCAGCTTGTTGGCCGAACCATAGCTACCATAATAGAAAGCTTCGGGTGCAGTGGGGGGTACGCGTTTGTTTTGTGTGCCCTCAGAAACGTCGGCGCCAAGGGTAAGGTGCAGGCGCAGGTCTTCAAAGCCATGAATCTTATAGTCGATGTCCGCACTTCCCACGAACGAGCGGCTGTAAGCTCTTTCGTAATGCAATGCCAATGCGGCAACAGGGTTGGTGGGAGCTAAGTTGTTGTTGGCGTAATCGTAATTCTTGTCATCGAGGAAACCACCTGGCGAACGCCACTGGAAATAACCGGCGAAGTTGTTGCTCTGGGGGCTAGCGTTATCGTAAATGTTTTGCGTGGGGTCGAAACGGAAAGCATCGTTAATGGCAGCATAGTTAGGATAATTCGTTTCGGCGAACATTCCTTTGGCGTTGAGGTTCATCGTCAGGTGGTCGTCGAAAAGCGAAGGATTGAGGTTCAAAGCTGCCGTAACACGTTGGAAATCGGAAGTTTTAAGGATACCTTGTTGTCCAGTATAGCCCACAGACACGCGGTAAGGCAAGTTCTTAATCGCACCCTGCACAGCTACATTGTGGTCGTGGCTCACGGCCGTACGGTAAATCTCTTTCTGCCAATCGGTGTTGGCTGTGCCCAATGCCTTTGCGGCATCGCTGCCTGCTCCGTATTTCTTCGTAATGAAATCGCGATATTCATCGCCGTTCATCAGTTTGAGCGAGTTGCTCTTAACACCAATGGTTACACTACCATTATAGCTCACTTGCGGAGCCATACCCTTGCGACCCTTCTTCGTGGTGATGATGATAACACCATTAGAACCACGCGAACCATAGATGGCCGTGGCCGAGGCGTCTTTCAAAACGTTGAACGACTCGATGTCTTGGGGGTTAACCATCGACAAGGGGTTAGACAAACCCTGTACGCCATTTTGGTCCATGGCAATTCCGTCGATAACGATAAGAGGATTGTTAGAGGCGTTTAGCGACGAACCTCCACGAATACGGATGCTCGACCCTGCACCAGGTGCACCGCCGTCAGACGTAATGTTCACACCAGCCACCTTACCCGAAAGCATGTCTTGGGGGTTAACCACAAGACCCTTGTTCTTCGAGTCGGGTTTCAAAGCCGTTACCGACCCCGTCAGGTCGCTTTTCTTCACCATGCCGTAACCAATCACCACCACTTCGTTCAGCGATTTGGCGGCATCGTCTTTCATAACGATAACCATGTTGGCACTGGCTGGCGCCTTTGCATCGGAATAGCCGATGTACGACACCGTAACCTCGGCGCCTGCATTAGCGTTGATGCTGAAGTTACCGTCGATATCGGTAACCACTCCGCCTTCTTGTCCGGCGACACGCACCGTAGCACCCGTGATGGGTTCTCCGGTTGCATCTTTCACATGTCCCTTCACCACAATCTGCTGGGCAAAGGCACAGACGGAGAGGATAAGTCCACACACCAGCATGGCTATCCTTTGAGGCATCGCATTAATTAGCTGCTTCATCATTCTCAGTTTTTAAAAGTTTAAGTTATGCATTGTTTAAATTATAGTTTTCTGCTGTTATATATAAGGTACGCGCGCGCGTAAAAGGTCGTTTTTCACCCTTTCGGGTTTCAATCCTTTCTTTCCGGATATGCCGTTCGCGGTTCGTCACCAATCCAAATAACTCTGTCGGTTTATTGTTTCGTCTAGGTTTGTCGAGCCCACGGTTTTTAATGAGCCACAACATCTGTCTTGCAAAAGTAGCTTTCTTTGTGTTAGTTTGTGCTTTTTTCGCAGAAAAAGCGCAAAATGTTTAGCGCAAACGTTTGCATAAAATGAATTAAAAAGCTTTATTAGGCGAAAAAGTATGTAAATGAAAAGCCCAGAGGAAACAAAAAGAGTTCCCACTACCAACCTGTTAACGAACCAACCAGCCTTACCCTAAACATCCCTACAACCCACCAACCAATCTGCTAAAAAAACCATTACCCCGTCAACCTAAAAAACAACCAACCCGAAAGTTCACCAGCTCATCAACATAAAAACTTCTCCTAATATGCAGAAAACCATGAATAATTCCGCATAAAAAATAAGGAAATACAGAATAAATTTATATCTTTGCAAGGTCTACCTCTACAAAAAGCCTTCACAGAAAGGCTTAACAGACAACAACTACATGCGCTTTTTAGCGGCAAAAGAGAATTTAGAATTATGGGAGAAATAGCATCTATCACGATGAAGGATATCGCAAGAGAGTTGAACGTCTCGGTTGCGACGGTATCGCGCGCGTTGAAAAACAGCCCACGCATCAGCCGCCAACAACGCGAACGCATACAGGCCTACGCCAACGAACACAACTTCTCGCCCAACCTCATCGCCGAAAGCTTGCGCAACAGCAGGGTACGTCCGATGAAAATCATTGGCGTGATTGTACCCGAACTAACGCACTTCTACTTCGCTTCGGTGCTTGCCGGCATTGAAGAGGCGGCAGAGAAACAAGGCTACCGCATCATGGTGGCTCACAGCAACGAACAGCACGAACGCGAAGTGAGCATCTGCAAGTCGTTCTTCGAGAACAAGGTGTGCGGCATCATCGTGTCGCAGGCCAAAGACACCACACAATACGCCCACTTCCAACATCTCATCGACAGAGGCGTGCCGCTAGTCTTCTACGACAGGGTGTGTACAGGCGTAAACGCCAGCCGCGTGGTGGTAGACGACTACGCAGGAGCCTACGCCGCCGTTACTCACTTGGTGGAAACAGGTTGTAGGCGCGTGGCTTGCTTCAACGCGTCGATGAAACTCGAAATATCAAAGAACCGCTACAACGGCTACTGCGACGCACTGCTCAAACATGGCATAAAGGTAGACCCCTCGCTGGTGTTCCAATGCGACAACCGGCTGGATGCTGAACGCATCATGCCCGAAGTGTTAGACAGGCACGACCGCCCAGATGCCTTCTTCGCCGTTAACGACGATACGGCCATCGGCATACTCTACTCGGCCAAACGCAGGGGATTTCGCATTCCCGAAGACATCAGCGTATGCGGATTTACCAACGGACAACGCGCCGTGGCCTGCGACCCAGCCCTAACCACCGTAGACCAACATGGGTTTAAAGTGGGCGAAGCGGCAGCCGAGATACTCATGCGACACGTGGAGGGACACATCGAGAAAGGCAAGACAGAACGGAGAGTGGTTCGCACCCGGCTCGTGGTGAGAGATTCCACACGCCCCGTTGCCACATCCATAACCGAACAGTTGGCGCGAACCCTGCCAAAGGAAACCAATACGGGGCACGATAAGGGAAAACCGGTGGAACAACAAACGCAATCCCCAAAAGCTAAGGCACAACAAACGGCCTAAGCAGCACTACCTACAACAACATGCACCCAACCACACATGCCACACCCAACATTCAGTGAGGTGCAAAAACCATTAACGCCAAATTACGAATACAACCATATATGAACAATCAACTGAAAAAGAAACCCGACTTGGACTTTTGGAAACTATGGAACCTTAGTTTCGGATTTTTCGGCGTGCAGATAGCCTACGCCCTACAAAGTGCCAACATCTCGCGAATATTCGCAACGCTGGGCGCCGACCCGCACGACCTTAGCTACTTTTGGATACTTCCGCCGCTGATGGGCATACTTGTTCAACCCATCGTTGGTACGCTGAGCGACAAAACATGGACCCGTTTTGGCCGCCGCATACCCTATCTCTTCGTGGGTGCAACGGTAGCCGTACTGGTGATGTGCCTCCTGCCCAATGCCGGTTCGCTCGGCATGGCGGCCGGTACGGCCATGATTTTCGGCCTAACGGCACTCATGTTCCTCGATACGAGCATCAACATGGCCATGCAGCCCTTCAAGATGCTGGTTGGCGACATGGTGAACGAGAAACAAAAGGCACTGGCCTACTCCATACAAAGCTTCCTCTGCAACGCCGGTTCGGTGGTGGGCTTTATCTTCCCCTTCTTCTTCACCTTCATCGGCATCAGCAACATTGCCGCAGTAGGTGTCGTACCCGACTCGGTTATTTGGTCCTTCTACGTGGGCGCAGCCATACTTATACTCTGCGTTATCTACACCACATTGAAGGTTAAGGAGTGGAACCCGAAAGAATATGCCGAATACAACCAACTGGAAAAGCCACTCGACAAGGAAAAGACCAACGTCTTTGCCCTGCTGCACAACGCCCCAAAGACGTTCTGGACCGTAGGATTGGTGCAATTCTTCTGTTGGGCAGCCTTTATGTACATGTGGACCTACACCACAGGCTCTATCGCCGACACCGTTTGGGGCGTCGACATGCAGCTACATTCGGCCACCAGCACGCCCCAATATCAAGAGGCAGGCAACTGGGTGGGCATACTTTTCGCCATTCAAGCCATTGGCAGCGTGCTATGGGCAGTGGTGTTACCCAACATCCGCAACCGCAAAACGGCCTATGGCCTTTCGCTATTGCTGGGCGGCATCGGCTTTTTGATGGTTCCCTACATCACCGACAAGTACCTCATGTTCGTTCCTTTCATTCTCATTGGCTGCGCTTGGGCCGCAACATTGGCCATGCCCTTCACCTTCGTAACCAACGCCTTGGAAGGAAAAGGACACATGGGCGCATACCTAGGCCTATTTAACGGAACCATCTGCGTACCCCAAATCATCGCCGCCGCCTTAGGAGGCACCATACTGCACCTGCTAGGCAGCGTGCAAAGCCACATGATGATGGCCGCAGGCGCGATGCTTATTATCGGCACTTTCTGCGTGTCGATTATCAACGAAAAAGAGAAATAAAGCAGCGTATAGAACCTTATACACGCCCCACTTAACGCACACATGCGCCAACTACCACTAGCAGTAGTTGACGCATGTTGTTTAACCCCGCGCGCTGCCACCATTTGTTTTACCCTAAACAGCCCTAAACGACAACTGCGTTTCATCGCTCCCCTACTCTTTCTCGCATTATCAAGACCTGCTCCCACCTTGTGCGCACATTCATACGCGCACAAAAGTGTGGAATGCTTTCTGCGGATGAAGCCGACATTAAAGCAAAGGAGGTTGTTGGAATGCATCTTTTCAATTCTTTCTCAACAAGTCCCCATTGTTAAATCTGGTGCTTTTGTTTTACAAAACATATTCTAACCTCCATGCCATTCTAGCGAAAATCAAGGCTCAAAAGTAGGTAATTAGCCGCTATTTTACTGCCTACACATTGTTCCATGTGTCCGTTTTTAAGAAACTCACTTGCATTTTGCACCATTTAGCCTTTCTAGATTGGTTGAATGTTCGTTATTTTTCAAGCCCAATTACGCACTTTTAGCCCCTAAAAACCCACTTTTTGACGGTTATTTTGTCCTTTTGGGCCATGTGTTTCATGGTTCTAAAAGGTTTGTTTATACTATTTGCGGTGTATTTTTATGCTTGCCAACTCGCATTTAGCATCATTTTGCACCGCGTTTAGCACCATTTTACCTTGCGTTTTGCACCATTTTACCTTGCGTTTTGCACCAAAACGCACTGCATTTTGCGGCATATTGCATTGCATTTAGCACCAGAATGCACTGCGTTTAGCAGCAAATAGCCTAAAAACTGGTGTAAATGGCAGTCGTCCCAAATAAATATTCATTTTGCCAACATGTACAACTAGCCCCCTTTTGCATCATGACCAACCTCCGCGAGAATCGTTTTTTTGCAGCCTGCTGGGCAGTTGGTGAGTTTAAAAGGCACTCACAATGTTAAAAACTACACTGAAAAGTGGACATTTCTTTTTGAGTTAACGAGCTTGTAGCTTTACGAGTTGACGAGTGTACGAATTAATTCCGCCAGCCGATAACAACAGACTGCAAGCTACACCATCTTTATTCATCGGTAACACACACCTTGTTTCTCTATAACAGTTTACTTTTAGTATCGAATAGTAACCACCACCAAAAAGCATCATTTTCATAGAATATGGTTGGATAAGCAACAAATTATCTTTCAAAGGCTGTTATTTTACCCCTTCCCCCTCAGAGCAATAAGAAAGGTTTTACCAAACATCAATATTTTTAGAACAATATCTATACGTCTTACTAGACCATCTTTTCAGCATCCGAGCAGGACAAACACAGTTATTTTTCATTATTACACCCCATCGCGGCACACACAACACACAACAATATCATTAATATTAGTACATTTTTGTTGTAAATCGGAAGATAAAACAGGAAATTAAAAATAAATAGAAAGAAACATTATTAAACGCTTGGCGCGTAAAAATGTTTTACTTAAATTTGCTGTGTCAACACTTTAAAACCAAAGAACATGAACAAATTTTCAATCAAACGAACAATCCTTTACTGCTTGGGAGGGATATTCATTGTGGCCTGTTCTGAAACAAGTGAAGAAAACATAGGTGAGCTAGCCCAAAAATACGCAACAAGTGGAAACAAATGCCACAGACAAAAAAGACAACGGATACTTCTTGGACAATGTTTTTAACACAGATACTCCAGCTCCATACAACGACAACGCAGAAAGCACACGCACTAATTATAGATATCTGTTGAAGTTTGCCACGTTTACAAAGCACTAACACAATTTCACATACAATTAAATGCAGCAATCATGAAGACCTATATAAAAACAATATGGACAAAAGCCATGCTTTGCATCTGTATATGTACACTACTCTCGTGTTCGGATGAAGACGGCCCTCATGTTGTAGACCCTTTTAGGGTAAGTATCAGGTTCGAAAGTGCCATAGGCACAAACATCGCAGACTCTCTAAACATCATCGACAACACAAAGCCCGGAACATGGAATGCTAAAAAGGAAGACATCCAAGTGCGTGTTTATAGAGGGAGCGACCTCAAACCCCTAGAAATTAACAGAACCAGATGGGCGTACATAAAAGAAAATACCATACCCAACTTTCTCGGAGGAACAACATTGAATGTATCTGCCACTGACATGCGGATTTGGAAGGAAGATTTTTGGGGACGAGAAACGTATATCTTTGAATTTAGAAGCAAAAAACTATTCGGCAACGATGAGCCGCATACCATTAAATGGTTCGTAACGTGCAAAGGCAGCATGCAATATAATGTGTACAAATGCGAGATAGACAACGAAGACATGCCTCTATCGAAGAGCCATCTACTGATGATTGCGGGGTGTGCCGACCTCTATGCAGAAGTGACACTGAGACTAAAGCCTACGAAATAGCACAATCTGGCGGGGAAAGAGCCTCGCGAAATACTGATAAGCAAATACAAATGTGCGCCTTTCAAGCGTGGCTAGAAAACATCTTTGGCTTTACCTTCGCGAAAAAATTATCTCTACCAACAAGTAATATCTGTATCGGGGAGAAAAAACAATTTCTCCCCTATCCTTTCAGCTTAAACGATGTGGCGATGCTTTCCACCTCGGCAGCAAAAAGGCTGTCGGTTTTAAGGCGCGCCTCAACCTGCGCACAACTATGCAACACGGTGCTATGGTCGCGCCCGCCAACAAGTTTTCCTATGCGACTGGCAGGCATCTTGGTGTATTTCTGAGCCAAATACATCGACACTTGGCGCGGCACAACCAAGTCGCGCTTGCGGCTTTTGCTGCTCACGGCCGACACGCTAACGTTGAAATGATTGCTCACCTTCTCCAAAATGTCGTCTACGGTAAGTGGCGTATCGTCTACCTTCACAGCCCTTTTAATCACCCTTTCGGCCAACCGCATGTCGATGTCGCTGTTATACACCACCGAATAAGCCATCAAACTGTTGATAACCCCTTCCAAGTCGCGCACACTTCCGTTAGCCGTTTCGGCAATAAACTGCGTAACTTCGGCAGGTATTTTCAGGCCATCGCGGCGTATTTTGGCGTTCAATATGTCTACACAGAGTTGTTCATTGGGCTTTTCCAGTTCGGCAATGATGCCACACGAGAAACGGGTGATAAGCCTATCGCTCATGTCGTTCAGTTCAACGGGTGGGCGATCGCTAGCCAAGATGATGCGTTTGCCGTTGCGAAAGAGGTGGTTGAAGATGTGGAAAAACGTTTCTTGGGTTTTTTCTGCACTGGCCCACGTCTGCACATCATCAACAATGAGCATGTCGATGGTTTGGTAGAACTTGATGAAATCGCCGGTGGCGTTCTTCAAAACAGCGTTAACAAACTGCAACTGAAAGAGGTGTGCGCTGATGTACAACACCCTTTTCTGGGGGTATAGCTGCTTGGTTTGCACGCCGATGGCATTTACGAGGTGGGTTTTTCCACAGCCCGACGGCCCATAAATAAACATGGGGTTGAACTGATTGGTGTTGGGATGCTCGGCAATAGACAGCCCTACGGAACGCGACAGCTTGTTGCTCTCGCCCTCGATGTAGTTCGAGAATGTTTGGTGTGGGTTAAGTTGCGGGTCTAGTTCCTGCTCCTTGGCCGGTTCTTCCACGGCTTTTTGCTTGGCGGTCCATGTCTTGGCGGCCTGCGTAGCGTGCGCCTCGGCGGGGTCGGCCTCGATGTCTTGGGTCTTTTTGTGCTCGCTATCCACCACCACCCTGTAAGTAAGGCGTATGCGTTGACCAAAAGCTGAGAACAACACCCTGCTTAGCAGGTCGATATAATGTTCCTCGATATACTCGTACACAAACGAGCTTGGCACACGTAACACCAAAAGCTTCGTTTCGTTGTTAAACGATTCGAAGACAATAGGTTTGAACCAGGTGTCAAACTGCTGTGGAGAAACGTTCTGCGCAATGAGCGCAAGAGCTGTTTCCCAATGTTTATCGGGAGTTACGTCCATTATATCTATACTGCTGTTGGTTTTTCGGCACATGGCGTGCCGCGGTCTCTGAAATCTACTGCAAATATCGCAAAAAAAATTGGTTTTGGCAAATCACAAGCCGTTTTTGAAGAAGATTAAGGACGTGAAAGGTTTTGCAAAACTTGTGAAACATTGCACTAAGTTATTTTAAGAATAATATTAAGGACAAATTAGCGAATAAACGTCCTTGCTTAAAGCCTCGCCCCAACCCTGCTCCAAGGGGAAAGTGGGAGTGATATGCTTTGCCGCAACTAGGCTAATGGGGGGGCAATGCTTTGTTGCAAGTCGCCCTAAAAAACACAACCGCCACCACTCTAAGCTTTGTAGAATTGTGGCGGCGATGTGTTTATGGTTGTTAAGTTGGTGAGTTTGGGGTTCAAAACCGCACAAACGCTGTAACGCTATAACTTAAAGACTCAAAGCCCTACTTGTCTTTACGCCCGAAGAGCGAGAAATGCACGTAGCGTTTGGGGTGCTGGCGAACGTTGACAAGCAGCGAGTCGGCGCTCATCAGCGTTGCATTGAGGTTGTTGTAAAGGGTTGGGTCGCGCATCAGCAAGCCCAACGAACCTTCGTTGCTGTTAAGCTTTTGTGTCATTTCCTCCACATTGGCCAAGGTTCGGTTCACCTGTTGCATCGTCCCGTCAAGGTCTAGGGCAGACAAGTTGGTGGTCAGCGTGTTGGTATTGTCCAACACCTTGTTGGCCTTTCCCACCATAGCAGGTACACTTCGGTTAAGACCTGCCACCAAACCATTGAGCTGTTGCGAAGTGGTGCGTAGGTTAGCGGTAAGCCCTTGCACGTTGTCTAACGACTGGTTGATGGCAGGATTGGCCAAAATAGCGTTCACACTAGCCAAAATGGAATCGAGTTTGGGCAACAATCGCTCGATAGATGGCACCATGTCGGCTACCTGCGCCAATGCTCCCTTGCTTACGTTGCCCTGTATCACGTCGCCAGGACTAAGAAACTGACCGCTATTGGGAGCAAGAATAAGGTTTAGTTTCACGTTTCCCATGAAGTCGCTCTCTATCTCGGCTGTGCTTCCTTGCGGCACGCGCATATTCTTATCAAGGTCTATCGTAACCACGATGTCCCCCTTTTGGTCGTAGTTATACTGGATGCCGGTTACCACGCCCACAGCAAACCCATTGGCATAGATTGGCGTTGAGCTAGACAAACCGGTTATATCTTTGAACATTACCTTATAGCCTGTATCGTTGGAAAATAAGGTTAACCCTTTCAGAAAGTTCATGCCGAAGAACAATATCACCACTCCGGCAATGGCTACAAGGGCAATTTTTACCTCTCTCGTAAAGATTTTCATATTTAATTATTTGTTTCCTTTTTGTCTGTTAACCGAGAACTCGCGTATGGCTTTGTTCACATCCATGCGCTCACCGTCTTTAAAGGCGATGACGAACGCATCGGGAAACTTGTTGGCAATGCTCTTTCGCAATCGGTTTATCTCGTTATAGTCGGCCGATGCGCCATAAGTGTACTTTACCATGTCGTTCTCTCTGAAATATCCCACGTCTTTCAGTCCCTTAAATTGTGGGCTGTTGCGACGTATGCGCGTGGGACTGGCAATGATTTGCACCTTAAAGATGGGTACCACGGCCGTTTCGCCGAAGGATATTATCTTTTCGTCGGCATCTCCCGACGTAACGTTTGGCAACCTTGTTTCTTCGTTCGGCCTTGGTTCGGGCGTATACACCGTTGGGCGTTCTGTTGTGCCTTGGTTGCCGGCCTGCGCCCTTTGCGGCACTGTCCTGCCAGCTGCACTATCGCGTATTAGCGGTTCAGACGATGTTCGCCCCACTCTTCTTGAAGTTTGCGGTGCAGGCTTAGTTGGCGTTGCAGGCACATCGTTAGACCTGAACACATCGGGAACAACGTCGGGAACGGCAGGCGTTGGCACGGGTGCAGGCTTATAAGGCACCACCACTCCATTGTGGTACTTGTTCTTATAGTTCACGAACGCCCGATAAATACCCGTGGCGATGTTCTCCACGCGCGCCTTGTCGTTGAGCAACCGCTCTTCGTCGGGCGTGGTGATAAAGCCCAGTTCGATGAGGCAACTAGGCATCGACGTCTCTCTCAACACGAGGAACCCCGCCTGATGCACGCCCTTGTCGGGACGATTGGCTGCCGAACACGTTTCGCGTTGCACCATCTTGGCCAAGTCTACGCTGTTGGCCATATTGCGGTCTTGCATAAACTCGAACATGATATAGCTCTCCGCCGAGTTGGGATTAAAGCCCTGATAGCTTTGTTTATAGTCCTTTTCTATCAAGATTACGGCGTTTTCGCGCTTAGCCACATCCAGATTGTCGCCGGCTCGGTGCATTCCCAGGGTGTAAGTTTCCATGCCATAGGCCTGCTTTCCGCCGGGCAAAGCGTTGGTATGTACCGATATAAACAAGTCGGCCTTATTCTTATTGGCGATGTTGGCCCGTTCTTTCAGTCCAATAAAAACATCAGTTGTACGCGTATAAATCACCTTTACGTCGGGGCAATTACGCTGTACCTGTTTTCCAAAGGCCATAGCCACGCTCAGGTTTATGTCTTTTTCTTTCGAGAAAGTGCCCAGTGCGCCAGCATCTTTGCCGCCGTGCCCAGGGTCGATAACCAACACGAACTTCTTGCCTGCGGCATTTGCGGCAAACGGCAGAAGGAGTAACAGGGCGAGGAGGGCGGCAATCTTTTTGTTCATACACGCTGATTTGAAGAGCCGTATCATCGATGTCATGTTACATTTGGGGCTTGTCCTAAAAGTTTTCGTTGCATTTCAAGTCTGCATTGAGCCTCACTCTCCACTGTATCTCTGTTTTTTCTGCCATCCTTCGTTCGTTCTTTCTTGCGGCAAGGTCTGTTTTTTGCCCCTTCAAGAACTAGGCGAAATCTGCCCAGATAAAACCTAAAAATCCAGCAAGGGGACTGTATCAGAACCTGCCCTTGTGTATCCTGAGCTGCCGATTAACGGCTTTGTTTATGCAAAAATACAGAAAAAAGGCCGTATTAAAGCTCTTCTCACTAGCTTTTATCATTATTTAATTGAATTTCTACGGCTGCTTGCCCTCCGCAGGTGCCCATAGGTGGGTTTTGTTTAGCCACTTCAAGTCGTATCGAACGTATTCGGGGGAAGTCGCGAAAGAGCCGTTGGGCGATGCGATAGGCCACGTTTTCGAGTAAGCACGACGGCTTTTGCATCTCTGTTTCAACAACTGCGTACACCTCGGCATAGTTCAACGTGTGGCTCACATCGTCGCTCTGCATGGCTTGTTCGATGGGATATTCGGCACGAAGGTTAACAACATAGTTGTTTCCCGCCGTTCGTTCTTGGGGCATCACCCCATGAAAGGCGTGGAAATGTAGGTTCCGAAGATGAATGTAATGGGACATAATGAAAGGGTGAAAAGGTGAAAGGGTTATTAAAGGTGAAAAAGTGAAAGGGTGAAAAGGTGAAAAAATGGCTAACGCCGTTTAAAGGTGAAAAGATGGCTGCGCCGTTTAAAGGTGAAAGGGTGAAAAGATGGCTAACGCCTTTAAAGGTGAAGAGGTGAAAAGATGGCTAACGCCGCTTAAAGGTGAAAAGGAGAAAAGATGGCTAACGCCTTTAAAGGTGTCTAGCGGTTTCTAGGTTTCTAGTTCATTCTAGCTTTCGGACAAATCAGACTGGTCAGACTTATCCTATTAGCCTAACATCACCAATACATTTGGCATCTCTCCTTAACTCCTCAAAGTTTAAAAGCATTTGGCTTAACTCCATAACTCCTACTCCTTACTCCTTACTACCCTACTCCTTACCACTAAACAAAAAATACGCCCCACCCCGCAGCCATAAGGCTACGAAGTGGAGCAAGGAAATGCGTAATTTATCCGCAGCGCGATGCGCCACAGTTCTTGCAGATAAGGCAACCTTCCTGGTAAACGAGCGACTCTTGTCCGCAAGAGGGACACTTCATACCCGTCGCCTCGGTGCCATCGGTAATGTATTTCTTCAAGGCGCGCTCAACACCAATCTTCCAAGTATTGATGCTTTCGCTCTTCAATTGCAGCGAACCCACCAGCTTTATCACGTGGTCGATGGGCATGCGATAGCGTAAAACACCAGATATAAGCTTGGCATAGTTCCAATATTCGGGGTTAAACTTCTCGCTCAAGCCCTCAACCGTAGTTTTGTATCCACGCTTGTTCTCAAACTGGAAGTCGTAACGACTGCGACCATCAGGGCCTACATTCTTAATGATTTTACCCTTCGTAACCGACTTAGGCAGGGCAATTCCCTCATCATCGTCTTGCAAACCCGTGAAAATCTCGTAGGGATAGCCATTGAGCAAGCCCACAAAGGCCACCCATTTCTCCTTATTGTTTTGGAAACGAACAACATCGCAGGCCAACTCCTTGGGCCTAACTTCGGTCACTTCGGGCTGTTTGCAAGGCACGATGGGCTGTTCTTCTTGCTTATCCTCTTTCTTCTTGTCTTTCTTCGACACAGAAATCATCACGCCCGAACGACTGCCGTCGCGATAAATCGTACAGCCTTTGCAGCCCGAACGCCACGCCTCTACATACAAGCGGTTAACCAAAGCCTCGTCAACATCGTTGGGCAAGTTCACCGTTACGCTGATAGAGTGGTCCACCCACTTCTGTATTTCGCCCTGCATCCTCACCTTCATCAGCCAATCCACATCGTTTGCCGTGGCCTTATAATAAGGAGATTGCTCCACAATGGCATCTATTTCTTCTTGCGTATATCGCTTTTCGGTATCAAAGCCGTTGGCCTTCATCCAGTCCATAAACTTCTTATGGTACACAATATACTCTTCAAAGCTGTCGCCCACCTCGTCAACAAAGTCTACATGCACGTCAGTGTCATTGGGATTTACCTTTCTACGGCGTTTGTACACAGGCATGAACACAGGTTCGATGCCGCTCGTTGTCTGCGTCATCAAGCTAGTTGTGCCCGTGGGAGCGATAGTTAGGCAGGCAATGTTACGCCGGCCGTAAGCCACCATGTCGTCGTAAAGCGACTGGTCGGCCTCTTTCAGGCGCAAAATAAAGGGATTGGCGGCCTCGCGCTTGGCATCGAATATCTCGAAAGCCCCACGTTCCTTAGCCATAACCACCGAAGAACGATAGGCGGCCAGTGCCAAACACCTGTGCACACTTACGCTTACGTCGGTGGCCTCTTGCGTTCCGTAACGCAAACCCAACGCGGCAATCATGTCGCCTTCGGCAGTTATGCCCACGCCGGTGCGCCTTCCCATGCTGCTTTTGCGTTTAATCTTCTCCCAAAGGTGATATTCTGCACCCTTCACCTCATCGTTTTGCGGGTCGTCTTTAATCTTTTCCATGATGAGGTCTATCTTTTCGAGTTCCAAATCCACAATGTCGTCCATTATTCGCTGGGCAACAGCCACGTGTTTGGCAAACTTGTCGAAGTCGAAATAGGCCTCTTTGGTAAACGGATTAACCACATAGCTAAACAAGTTTACGCAAAGCAGGCGGCAGCTGTCGTACGGACAGAGCGGAATTTCGCCACAAGGGTTGGTGCTAACCGTGCGAAAACCTAGGTCGGCATAGCAGTCGG